>Ga0315533_1000464_pt1 | contig 35074 bp, 26 predicted proteins | sample SalMarSW160130MG_FD_203081 | JGI IMG/M metagenome (GOLD analysis project Ga0315533, IMG submission 203081) | Salt marsh sediment microbial communities from the Plum Island Ecosystem LTER, Massachusetts, United States - Salt Marsh Sediment SW1601-30 ...
TGGTAATTGGTAATTGGATTTGTAATTTAACCAGTTACCATTTAACCAATTTGGGATATTAGCTATGCCACTACATGTTAGATCAATTGCGATAAGTACCACCGTGATATGCTTTTTCGGCTTGGGCTTTATTTGTTGGATTAGCGGTCTTTCACCATTTACCTGCTGCAAAAGGTCTCTGATAGGTGCAGCAATCGCGTATATAACAGCCAGCATAGCTGTCAAAATAGTCAATGCTATTTTAACCAATGCGATGATTACAAGCCAAGTAAATCAAAATTTAGACCAATCGCGGTCGAAGCAAAAGGATAAAGCAAGTGACAACAAAGACTGAAGAAATTGTTGTGGATTCTCACGATGCAGAACCTAAGGCCCCTGCAGCTTCTTGCCCGCCGCCCCGACTCGCGTCGGCAGACGCGGGTGCAGGCCAAGCAAGAGCGGCGGTTCAGAATGAGATTGAGGACGGCACGGAGCATCTAAAGGCCGTAGCAGCACGCACATACTCGGGCCAAAAAAGACCGGCCGTCTCGCCAAAGACAGGCTGGCTGCTCGACGATGAGCAAATAGCACAACTGCTGCCTATGGTCCACAAAATAGCTCACCGCGCCGCTGTCTATATTAAGCCGCCATTATCATTCGAGGATTTAGTCTCGGCTGGTACAGTCGGACTGGTAAGGGCTGCCCGCGATTTCGACGCATCACACGAAGCCGAGTTTAAGACTTACGCCTATATCAGAATAAAAGGGGCCATTCTTGACGAGCTGAGAAGCTCATCATTGCTGCCTGTAAATGTAAACAAACAAGTTAGAAATGCCCGCCAACTCTACCAAAAAATCACTGATCAGACAGGTACCGCACCGACTGATGACGAGTTAGCTGAAAAACTGGGAATAACGGTTGATGAAGTTTACGAACTATTCGAAAATGCCCGTATCCAGCACTTTGTCTCAATCGATGGCTTAATGGATGACGGCTACACACCGAGCGGTTTCCTGTCAGCACGCAATGGACGGGACACAGCCACTCCTGATAAGCAGATGGAGCAGGCTGAGCTTATAGATGAGCTAAGCCAAGCCATACAGCAACTGGGCCAAAGACGAAGGCAGATCATCTTGCTCTATTATCAGCAGCATCTGACGATGAAACAAATAGCTGATTTGTTCAAGATTACTGAATCACGGGTCAGTCAGTTGCATGCAAGTGCTCTGTTCAGCTTATCCGTAAAATTGAGGCAATGGAAAGATGACAGATAATGATTACAACATAATTAAACCGGTAGAAAGTTTAACACATATCGCAGGGTCAGCTCCTGTAAAGCAGCGTGAGAAAAGAAAAAATCGGCACAATTTACCTGCCGACCATAAGGAGCAACGAGAATCTACCGAAGAGGAACTAAATGAGCCGGTGGAGCCGGAGAGCCAAACCGTAAAACCCACTGATGATGAAAACGACCGGCATTCTATTGATTACTGCGCATGACTTAACCCCCGCAATAAACCTGTCCCCTCGGCCATGCTCGGGGCGGGCCTGAGCAAGGTCGAAGGATTGCGGGATTAAATATTTAGCCCCCAAATTTATTTGGGGGTCTTTCTGCCAATTAAAAGAGAGAAGACAGATGGATAAAGCATTGGGACACATTTTAAGAAGCGACGAGGTTAAGCTGGAAGGACAAGTCCGACTGCAAACGAAGCAGTCCCTCCGCTCCGGGGGAATCGAGGCAGGTTCGCCGAGCTCGGCTATGCAGTCCGCCACAGCAGCAATCGTAGAAAACCATCCTGAATTTGCCGTTATAGAAATAACCTGTCGCTGTGGTGAAAAAATGTACTTAAGGTGTGAGTACGCCGGTCAAGAAAGTCAAAAAAGCAAAGAGTAAAAAATAGAATTGTGAAATCACCACTTTGTGGTGATAATTTCCTGAATTTTACATTTTGATATTTGATATTTAACTTTGAGAAAGATATCTGGAGAAAAATAATGAAAGCCAATAAAAAAATCATACTTTTGCGGTCGTCATTACTACTAATGCTTCTGCTGTCGAGCTGCTCGCAACCCCAGGGACCCGCCTTCGGCGGGGATGTTTCTGCTCCATCCAAATCCGCAGCTCGACCAAGCTCTACCAATGTCCTCAATTCAGAGCCTATCCTTAAGGCCGAGGGCGAGACGGACTCGCCGAAACCTAAGCAGCAAAGCCAGTCACAGCAGATTGTAAAGAGATTTCAAGAACCCATCATCCAAGGTCAAAGCGCCTTGGAATCCGCGATAGAGCTTTCACATAAGTACGCCAATCTTTCCGATGAGACCGCCGGGCTGCGGCAACAAAACCAGAATCTTATCGACGAGAACCGTCAACTCAAAGAGCAGATCGGTGCACTTGACACTAAATTGAAGCAGACGCAAAAGGAGTTAACCGAGGCCAATAATCTTTTGATTGAGATGCGCATAGAATTAAATAGCTGGAAAACGGATATTCTCGGTTTTCGTGATGAGATGCGGCAAGCCGAATCAGCCCAACTGGAGGCCCTGCTTAAGATACTTAAGATGCTCGGTGGAGAGGTAACAACCGAATCGAGACAGACTGATAATGGAGGCTCAACTGAGGCGGGTACTGCACAAGCTGAATCTGATGATACTTCAGGTAAGGATAAATCAAATGAATAGGTCAAGAACAGTATTATCACATCTAATAACTCCAACTCGGTTGGACAGCCTTTATGGTTCGAGATATATCTCACGAATCAAAAGTATTAACTTGTGGATCACGGTATCCTTATTAGCGCTGGTTCTGCCGGCTGGCTGCCAACCCTATAAAGCAACTGAGCCTGTGCCGGATGGCTCATATCTAAATCGGTATAAAGACCTTACCACAATCGGCAGAGTGGTTATTGTCGAGCTGAACAATGATTCCGCTTTCCCCCAAATTTCTGCTGATGTAACGGAAGCACTTTTCCTTGCTTTGCAAAAGAAGCAGATTTTCGGTTTGACAATGGTGAGTCAGGACGACCCTGCCTGGCGAAGTTTGGAATTAGAGCCGAACGCCATATACAGCCTTGAGGAGCTACTTGCAATACGACAGACACTAAAATGCGAAGCGGTGCTGGTCGGAACCGTTACCCAATATGAGCCCTATCCTCATTTAGCCATTGCTCTTCGCCTGAGGCTGCTGGACCTAATCGATGGCCAGTTGCTATGGGCCATGGAGCAAGTTTGGGATAGTGCAGACAAAACAACGCAACGTCAGATAAAACAATACTTTCAAAGCCAAACAATCACAGGCTTTGAATCTAACCTTGAACAGATGACAGTTGTTAGCCCATTGAAGTTTATTAGATTTGTAGCTCACGAGATTGGGCAAACTCTAAAGCCCACAGGATAAACTACCGCATATCGGCTCTTTCAAAGGTGCACTTAACTAAAAAAAAACAAAAAATCTGCAAAACACCTAAAGTTTTGCAAAAAACGTACGAAAAGGATTATAGATTAGAGGTTTTAAAGGAATGATGATATTATGATAGACAAGATTGATGCCAGCCAAAATCAAGACCTTGTAGGCAAATTGCCATCTACAAAGCCAGATTCGCCCAAGGCTCCGGCAAATAATAATGCGGACGCATCTTTACAAGTCGATTACGCCTCTTTAATCAGCCAAGCAACACAGATTCCAGACAAAGACGATAAGGCTGTCCAGCGGGCAAAAGAGCTGTTAGAAGCCGGCCAGCTTGAAAGTCCGGAAAACATTCGTGAAGCAGCAGAGGACATCATAAGATACAGTATTTAAAAGCCTTAAAGCTGAGCCTTTTAAACGCCAGGCCAACGGATGGCCAATACCAGGCTGAGATGGATATCGTAAACTCGGCGAGGAATCGTGTTACTTGGCACCACCCAGATACTCATCCCTCGCCTTTTTTACTTACCTGCTCAGGCCGCATAATAAAATTGTAATGAAACTATCGAATATAGAGTTAGAAGCTTCAATAAGAGCCAAATTTAGAAAGCTCTGGAAGCATTACTTCCTGCAAAGCGTGCTGGCTACCACTCTTTTCTCTATTCTCGTCGTCATCTTGGGTAGAGAAAAAATGGTCTTGATCAGCACGATGGGTGCCACCACATTTATCGTATTTGCAATGCCCAACACAGCCTCGGCAAAAACCAGAAATGTCATCGGTGGCCATCTGGTAGGCTTAGCCTGCGGAGCTATATTCTACTTTGCTGCTCTGCCCTATTTCCTCGGGTATCCTCTGGCAGTCGGAACTGCTATCTTCTTTATGGTAGTTCTGGATGTCGAACATCCCCCAGCCGCAGGCACAGCTTTAGCCGTGGTAATAAATGAGGTTTCTTGCAACGCCTTTGTTACTGTAATGGTAAGCGCTTTAGTACTATCTCAATGCCGATACTTTATGAGACATTATTTAAAGGATTTGGTGTAGTCCACTGAAGCTCTACTTCAATCCCGGTTCTAAATTGCAGAACCTGCTCTCAAACGTAACAATCGAAAAATTTTCCATGTGGACTATTGTGATTAGATGCTCTCAGTTTGCCTGATAAAGCTCTATAAATGGCTGAATTAATAGCGTGATTTTCTACAATGTTCCCAGGAAGGATATCACCAATCCTGCGATATTTGTTTATTGATGGATTTTTACGGATCCTGCGTTCAATAAATGGAACTGTTTTAATAACCTTACTTGAAATCTTCTTCAATATTTCACCCCCCTTATATCCAGTATTCTATCATTTCACGCCCAAAATGTCAACTATAATCTTCTCAAACTTGACAATTTGCAGCAAGAGCTTATAATAAAGAGGGATAAGGTATTGCTTTAGCAAATCTTAGCAAAAACGTGCTGTAAAACCGCAGGCAAAATATTTAGCCCCGCATTTTACGCGGGGTTCCGGCACTTGAGAGTTAGTGGCAGTTATGGGTCCTGAACAACCTATTGACACTTATAAAAAGCTCGACCATGAACCGAAGCTGCACCGCTTTTTCAGGGCTGCCATCAAGACTCATGCAAACGATTTGCATTTAAAAGTTGGCCAGCCGGCAAAATTACGTCTCTATGGGCAATTGAAAAGCACTACCGGCGAAGCAATAACTCAAAAACAAATGGAAGAGATGGTCTTCGAGATACTCAGCCCCGCCCAGAAAGAGTTTTTTCTGGAGCATGGAACTCTCGACTTTGCTCACGAAATCGGTGATGAACATCGCTTCCGAATAAACGTATTTCGCCAGCGTGGCATGATTAGTCTTGCAGCAAGGCGGGTTAGCACGTATGTACCATCCTTTAAGGCCCTTCATCTGCCGCCTGTGATCGAGCAAGTAGCCGACGCCAATCAAGGTCTGGTTCTTGTAGTCGGGCCTACCGGCTGTGGCAAAACCACCACCATCGCAGCGATGATAGACTATATAAACCGCACCCGCTTCTGTCATATAATTACCATCGAGGACCCTATTGAATATCTGTTCAAAGATCAGAAAGCAATAGTGACCCAGAGAGAGATAAGCCTCGACGTGCCGGATTATGAAGATGCTCTAAGATATTTAATGCGGCAAGACCCAGATGTAGTTTTCATCGGCGAAATGCGGGATGCCAAGACGGTTACAGCCGGCATGAGAGCCGCTGAAACCGGCCACCTTGTTTTTGGAACAATGCACTCAGCAAATGCCTCCCAGGCTGTCCACCGTCTTTTAGACCTCTTCCCACAAACAGAAAGAAATCTCATCAGACAGACCTTGGCTATAGCACTACGGGCAATCGTCAGCCAGGTATTGCTACCAAGTATCAAGGAAGGTGTCGATAGAATACCCGCTATCGAGGTGCTGCTGGCAAATCCGGCTGTAAGAAAACTAATTTCAGAAGAACGTGAAGGAGATCTGCCAAGCGTTATACGAAGCTCGAAACAGGAAGGCATGCAGGACCTTACATACAACCTTTGCGAGATGGTAAAGGACGGTTCCATAGACCCAAAGGATGCGTATAAATATGCACCAAATAAAGACGAGCTGAAGATGGCGCTAAAGGGCATCAGAACTACAGCCGAAGGTATTCTATGAGGATTACTAAGTTTTTCTAATGGAGCATTTTATGCCAGATTTAGCAGTAATTTACATCCAGTACGGCACCTACACATCCATAATCGAATTTGTTACTTTTATAGTCTTTTTCTTCTTATGGCTAATGCTGCTTAACTGGGTTTATTCTGATGCTACAGCAGTAGAAACCAAGACGGTCTTCTGGACAGGCCTTATTTTCGGTGCAGGCGTGGCAACGACGATAGTCTGGCTGATTTTGCCTGCCAAATTCACTATTATTGCAATGGCGCTATATCTAATAGCGGTTGGTGCAACAGCTTTGGCTTATGTCAAGCACCGCAATACACAGGTCTTGGATGTTGACCGTGTCCTTACTATCCAGCATATTAAAGGCCTATTATCCAGCAAAGACATGAAATCACCAGGCGGCGAAGGATTTATTTTTATAACAGCGAACAACAATGAGATCCCTTTGCCCCAACCTAAAACCGGAGATTTTTTCGGTTATAGAGCGGCTTATGAAATATTGACCGATGCTTTGTGGCGAAGAGCAAGCAATATTACTTTGAATCCGCAAGCCGACAATTATAAAGTCTCTTACTACATTGATGGCACGCAAGTAAAACAGCCGACCATGTCAAAAGAGCAGGCAGATTATCTCATTCTTTTCCTAAAACAGCTTGCCGACCTGGACATCAATGAAAAACGAAAACCACAAAAAGGAAAATTCCTGACCAGCAAGGATAAAGACAATACTGACTGGGAAGTCATCACTGCCGGCTCAACCGTCGGAGAGCAGCTTAGGATCAAGCACGTATTAAAAGAGTACATGGAAAGACTGTCTGAGACCGGTTTGACGCCGTCTCAATATGAGCAGCTAAGTAAATTTGGCAAATTAAAACAAGGTCTATTCATAATATCAGGCCCTCCTAAAAGCGGTATAACAACGACGCTTTATGCTCTGCTACGCAATCATGATGCCTTCATCAACAATATAAACACACTCGAAAAACAACCAGCTGCGGAACTGGCGAATATAACTCAGAATGTCTATACCCTCAGCGACACCGGCACTACTACTTATGCCAAAAAGCTACAGGAAGTAATAAGAATGGGGCCGGACATCATTGGTGTTGCTAACTGCGAGAATGCCCAAACAGCTCGTCTTGCGTGTGCAGCCGCCAAAGATGGAAAAACCGTATACGTTGTGCTCAAAGCTGACAGCATAATACAGGCACTCGGTATATGGATTAAATTAGTCGGTGATAGAAACCTCATAACCGAAACACTTCTGGGCATAAGCAACCAAAGACTAATTAGAAAACTCTGCAATGAATGCAAAGAAGCATACGCACCGGATAAAGAGCTTCTGCGAAAATTTAATCTTCCAGCCGAAAAGGTCAAAGTGCTGTACCGTCCTGGAAAATTCATTTATGATAAACGTGGAAAACCCAGAACCTGTGAAAAATGCCAAGAGACGGGTTTTATAGGAAGAACAGGTGTGTTTGAAACCATTTTAATAAATGATGAGCTAAGAAAGAGCATAAAAAACACAAAGTCACTGTCAGACATTGCAATGCAATTTCGTCGTGCTAAAATGCTTTATCTACAGGAACAGACGCTTAGAAAAGTCATTAGCGGCACGACATCAGTGAATGAAATGATCCGAGTGCTCTCAGCAGGTAAAACTAAAAAAGCTAAAAAACAATAATTGTTAATACATCGGAGAGAACATAATGACTGGCTCAGTTGTCCTGTTAGCCGTAGTGTTGATTACATTAGGCTGTGCTATTTATCTATTTCTAAAAGTCACATTTGTCAAAGCATTTGCTATGGCTATAGCCGCCGTTTGTGCCAGCGCGATTGCGCTGGGTTTTTTCAGCACTTTGTCGAATATCCTCGTTGGCTTTAGCAGTGATAGCGAATTGCTTGCCCAGTGGGGGCCGCTACTATGTTTTGTATTATTGTTTATCGTGGCCTTTGCTGTGCTGCAAACAATCATTAATTTGCTAACTCGTCAACCAATTGATTTAGGATTTTGGCCTGAGCGTATTGGCAGAGCCGCATGTGGCGCCTTCTTGGGCTTTACATTGTCACGCGTCTTACTTGCAGCCCTTATCATGTCTTTTTTACCCGGTCTACAGACGAGCACCTTGGGTAAATATCTTGGTTATAAAGGGGTCAATCCTCCGAAACAGACACAGCAGAATCCCCCTGCTTCCTCGCGAAAGCAAGAAGTGGTGGGCAGGTCTAAGAAAGGTGAAGCCACTCCTCCAAAAGCTTCACAAAGGACTCCTGAAAGAAGGAAACTCAGCGACACCAGCAAGTCCATCTTAGGGCCTGAGTTTGAATAATCTTATTAGGCATAACTGCCGTTAGAGAATTTTTCCTGGAAAGTCCCGAAAGTCCCGAAAGGGACACTGCGCGGGACACTGCGTGGGACACTGTATGGGATACTGCGTACCGATTCTTCTAATCGGGTGTTTCTAATGGGGTTAACTGCACATAGTCAATTCTTCCAAATCCAGTTCCATTAAATGCTCAAGGTAAGCATTTAATTGGTCTTCTGAAAACTTGGCAAGAAACTCCGGCCTGGCACTTTTATTGATTTCGCAAATGCAGTCTATCAACTCCCTTTTGTCCATCTTAGACTTCCTTAATGACTGATAAAATCCTTACTAATCCCGTTACGGACTTGTTCCTGGAAACCGATTCTTCTAATTGGGCGCCTCTAACGGGATTAACTTCCGCAATATCGACAGGCAGAACTTCTTTTCTTTAGAGAATCCTACTCTGCGAAGCGCTGCGTAGCACGAGCTACACAACAGCCAAAACAAAGCCCTATAACCTGAACCACTATATAGCAGTATTTCCTTTACTTGTCCCACAATATATAGCCTAATCGAACACGCTGGTTTTTACACCAATTGCACTGTCCAATAAAATCGCTCTCTATGTAAGCAAATCCAAATTGTAAAAATTATGAATTTTTTTATTTTTAAGGCCGTGTGACAATTCCTAAATAATCTACTATCTCACGGATTTAATCTTTTGCCTTAGCTAAAAATCCGCCCAGAGACTCTTGAAACTAACAGAAACGTAATAAGTTTCATAAAACCTCGCATCTTACAGATTTTTGTAAACGAAATCTCATTCCGAAGCTCTATAATTATAGATGTGTGGATAATACACATCTTACTCGCAGCCGTTTCACGAGTAGCACGGGTACGGGTAGCTATGCATAGCTTTGGATTACTAAAGGTTAAATTGTGCAAAAAAAAGATTTTAGAACATTAGTTGACCAATACAGTGCGCAGGTACTGGACACCGCGGTGCGGATCTTGGGCGACGCTCAAAAGGCTCAGGACGTCCACCAGGAAGTGTTTCTTGCAATATGGCGGCGATGGCACAAGTACAACGGCCAAACGAATTGGGACGCTTATCTATACCGGACTACGGTTCGTAAGGCAATCCAGTTCAACAAGCGGCTGAGAAATGAACAGCATTTAGAACAACAATGGGAGCACTCATTCAGTAAAGAAAATCCAGACGAACCTTTAAGAACTGCTGAGATTCAACAGAAGCTGGCCCTATGTCTTGCAAGATTGCCAAAACGCCAGGCAGACATATTTGTCTTGTCAAGAATCGAAGGATTGAAACATGAAGCAATAGCAAAGATGCTGGGATGCTCAGAAAATACCGTAAGAGTACATCTGCACAGAGCGATGAAACAATTGGCCCAGCAGCTAAGCGGATATTTAGGCTGAGTAGAGCAGGTGAAAGCAGGTGAAATATGAGTGAACATAAAAAAGTAAATGAGCTTCTCATTGATTTTGCTCTCGGAGAATTGTCGCCGCTGGCAGAAGACGATGTAAAAAAACACTTGGCTGAGTGCCATCAATGCAACAACAAGCTCAATCAGCTCAAAGCACTGCTTGAGTGCACTGAAAACGTAAAGCAGCTTTCGGCTGACGCTCAGATGCACAAATCAGCCAAAGAGAAGATTTTTGCAACTATAGATAGCAGAGAAACAAAAGAACCAACATACAGGCCAAATATCTCTCGACTTGGCTCGAGACGAGTCAGCCTGGAATTCAGGAGAATAATTATGAAAAGCAGAATAACAAAACTCGCCGCTGCAGCAGTGATAATTATTGCTGTAATTGCAGCTATAAATCAGTTTGGCGGCTCAGGGACAAGTGCTGTTTACGCAGCCGTTGTTGAGCAGCTCCACAACGCCCGCACAATGACTTACAGCATAGTAACGCAAACAAATATTGAAAGTATACCGACCGTGCGGGTAGAGATGGCATTTAAAGAGCCGGGTTACATGCGAATAACAACCATAGATGGCTACATAACCGTCATTGATTGGGCACAGAACAAAGGTATTTCCATCTGGCCGTCGAGACAACAGTTTTTAGACTTCGAGGCGTCCAACTATCAGCACGATCCGGCTCAGGATCCTTTTGTGGTCATTGAAAATTTGAGGGCGCTACCCTACGAAGCAGACGAGATACTTGGAGAAAAAGAAATAGATAGCCGAGTGCTTCAAGGATTTCGTGTCACCAAAGACGATATGATCAGCACTGTTTGGATCGACCCACAAATGGAACAGCTTGTTCGTGTGGAAATGAAGTACACGAACGCTCCGGGTATGAACACAATCATGACCGATTTTCAGTTTAATGTTGAACTGGATGACTTACTCTTTAGCCTAATTCCGCCGGAGGGCTACACGCGTCTGGAAGTTCAGGCGGATGTCTCTCAGGTTACAGAGCAGGATCTTATCGAATATCTGCGATCATGGTCGAGTTGGACAAAAGATGGCACATTCCCACCGACATTTAACCTTGTAGCGTTGCCAAAGGTTGCCATGGAGATGGAAAAACAAGGCAATTTTGGCGAGGGTGAAACATCGTCGCAACAGCGACAGGCTGACGCAATGCAAATGTATCGTGGTATAATGTTTGTGGCACAATTGCCTGCCCAGAGCAACTGGCGCTATGCCGGCGAGAACGTAAAATACGGTGATGCTGATATTCCTATCTTCTGGTATCAACCTGATGGTAGTGAAACCTATCGTGTCATCTACGGTGATTTGAGTGTCAAGGAGCTGACTGCAGACAGGTTACCGAAATAACCTACAAAGAAGAAAATGAGCTAAAGTGCCCTTGCGAAGGCAGGGGCACTTTAGTCACTCCAAATTTTGGTCATTTCATTCGCAATCCGGCGCCGTGCATTGCAACCAATAACTGGCCATTAGAGCAAGATCCGCAAAGTCAACCCTGCAATCCTTGTTTGCATCGCCTGGCGGATAAGGATGGTCTAAGTCGCCGCAACAAGGTGATGGTTTGATGGTTAGGTCATAAAGTACAGGTGAAGCTCCTCCTGAGAGACTTTCAAACATTACTTCAATCTCAAAATAGCGTCCGGCTGCAATTCTCCGTGGTCCTTCACCATTGCAGATATTCTCCCAATTCGACCAGTTCCTACTATCACTGGAGCTTCGGACCTTTACATCAAGAAAGGTATCTTTCGGTTCATAACTGTCCCAGGAAATCACACCCAGTTCTGACCCAAACGCCCCTGTATCATGAAAAATCGACCAGGAGCCTATATGCGCAGTATAGTTTCGTGATATTATACCCGTCATGTCACTATAGCCGTAGTGCTGAGTACCGGGGATTATCTTGGTCAAGTCAACCTCGTTGATGCTTGGATCAATTCTGAAGATATAACCGCCACCGATGCAAACCACCCAAACTTTTCCGACGCTGTCAACTGCTACGCCCGTTGGTGTATTTCCAACATTTGTTGTATGTTTCAAATTTCCCTGATTGTCATAGCGGGACACTAAACCCGACCCTGAGTCCGCCACCCAAACGTCGCCATCATCTGTACACGCAACTCCTCTCGAGTTTTCACCCCCGTCTTTAGTCCATATTATTTCACAAGTACGAATATCTATACATGAAAGCTTACTATCCTCCCATCCCGAAATAAAAAGATGTCCCATTCCATCTATACCTAAGCCGTAAACAATATGACTTAGTTCAATAACCTTAAATGAAAAGTCCGTGGGGTCTAACCAGAGAACATGTTTACTGTCCCGTCCTGAGGACCAGAGAATACCATTTTCATCCACGATGGCCCCATAGGGTGAGTGATTTACTGAAGAAACATCCAACGTGTGTAATATTTGACCGGTGTAGCCATCAATATAGTAGTAAATCTGTGTGCCAAAGCAACCGGCCCAAATATTGTTCTTGCTATCTACGGCAATGCCACGAGGGCCAGGATTATGGTCATCGTTCACATACGTCCCTTGGTATTGACCCGGTATGTATGTGCCTTCCTCTCCAGGGATGAGTATTACTTCGTAGATAACACATTCATCGCTTGCCCAGGGCAGGATTTCATCATCTGTGATTTGACCGTCTCCGTTGAGGTCCTTGGACGTTTCAATTATGCCATTATAGTTCCGATCCATGTACTGGCCGTTCTCAAACAGGCCTATTTTCACAACCGTTCCTGTACGACGGTTACCCACCCAGCAACTACCGTATAGATCGATAGTGGTCCTTGAAGGATTACCGTTATGATCAGCGGGTCCTGTTCGATATCGGCCCAGCTCCCTGCCGGTTCTTGTATCGACTTTGGAGACCGTACCTTCATTTGAGTTCGGCACCCAAATAAATGGCAGAGTCATCGACTGCTCAGAAAGCTGCAGTTGATCGTGAACGGTCTCGTGCTCCACTGCAACCATAGTTCCCAGGTCAAATTCTTGGCCTGTTGTGTACACGGCACTGTAGGGTGGGCCAGAATCCTGGGCTGTTATATGGGCAGAGGTAAAGCTCCAAACATTACCTGTGTATATTGTAGTGCCATCAGCCTCAACCTCATCCACACGCCAGTAATAAGTAGTATCCGGATCCAAACCGGGAGAATGCCAATAAATAGGGAATTCTTGGCGGCCTCGGTACTCCGCAGGACCTAATGTTGGATTGGTACCAAAGTACACATCATGGAAGACTGCTGTCACTCCCGCGGTCCACTGAAGCAGTGATATGGCCACCTCTTCAGCACTATCAGCAGGTTTTGGCTCAGAAGCAAATGACCTTGGATTCACTTCGATAAGACTAAGGCGTACATTATCTAAACCAAGCCGGTTGTAAGTCCCAAGAGTTATATTGTCAAATTCAACACCGATTTTATGACCTATAGATGCCGGAAAACCCATAGCTACAAATAACAATGTATATTCATTCATTGTGTCGGCAAGAGTGACTTGATTAGACGCAACATAAACTGGGAAGCCGCCATCATCATAATAGATATCCATCTGTAAAGTCGAAGTACCTTGGTTATTCTTTGCGTCCACCTTCAGTTCAAAAACTTCACCATCAATAATCGAGTGACCCGTCAACTGCCAAACTGAAGGATCACTACCCGTTAAAAAACCGCTCCATATCCCATCAGTAGCTCCCCATCCCGTTTCGACACCCGAATCACTGGCTAAAGAATCACTGTTCCATCCGGGAACATTTTCCCAGTTCTGCTGCCTTACTGTGCCAGGCTGCTCAAAGCTGAAATTTTCAACCGTGATCGGCACAACAGCCCCTGCCAAGGTATTTCCAATCAAAAGCATTGTTACAGCTAATAATAACAACTTTTTCATCTTATCTAACCTTCAATAAATAATAACGTCCCTGTTGACTACCAATGACCTCCAAAAAACAGCCGATAGAAGAAAGACCTCCACCTTCCACCATATTTGTATATGGACAATTAAATAAATCAGCACCGCAAGGAATCCGCCACGGCGGATTCCTCACTAATCTATTTATACTAAATCAGCTACCTTAACTTCAAGAAGAATTTCTCGATTTCATGTTAGCTCAACTCATAGCAATTTGCGGGGTTATAGGGAAATAGGACTGATTACTCAGCTTTTTATGCACCTTGTTGGCAAGCTGATTTTTTACATGAAAAGCAAAAATCATACAAAAAAACTGTAGTAAAATAGAATTGATGGCATAAGGCCGGTCTTGTTGCTCGACCTTTTTTATGCGCCGGATGAATTTAAGGGGTGAGATAATAAGTAAGACTGTAATTGTATCATAGACCTTTATTTATCTCACCCTTTGAACTGGACACAAAACGGCTGATTTGATAAAATATTATTCAGTTAGAATAACTTTCAGGAGGAATTATGAGAAGATTAAGAAGAGCACAACAAAGACATGCTAAAAAAAACGAAAAGTTCAAACATCGAGCCATCACGGCTGGTGCGGCAGCAGCAATTGTCTTCGGAGCCGGTACAAATCTCAATAAAGCTCTTGCTACTTACAAACCTGATAACCATCAGCAACCTGTTAGCCAGGATGCGGATGCAGATTTGCTTAGCAACAAGGAAGAATTCGCTATCGGATACCAGCCATTCACAGCCGACCAGAATCGAAACGAAATACCTGATGGCGTAGAATTGGCCCAGCACTGCGCCGCTGTAGTAAACGAGCTGCCATCATATATTCCCGGTACTCTAATGCCGATACCAAACCGGACATATAAAATACATCAGGCGTTGTTCGGTATCGAAAGATGTAACGTCTGCGGCCAGGAGATTAACATGGGCGGTTGGGAAATCATCAATCCGACCCTCGATCTGCGATTTCCCGATCCTAATGATCCGCTGGAGGGAGCATTCCTGCCGGATTTGGCATTGCACTATATGGAGCACGGCTCTTTCGACTGTCTCGGTGACACCCACCAGGGCAGAGTCGATATAGTGCGACTTCTCAGAGTGCTTGAGCTGCGTTATCCTTATGAGCCTAATAAGCACCAACTGTCCATACAGGACAGCGACCTCGATGGCGACTTTCTGACGGATAGTGAAGAATTAGCGGCAGGTTATAGCTTATATAATGCCGACCAGAATGAAAGCCTTGTCCCTGACGGCCTAGAGCTGGCCAAGCAATGCGCGGAAGCAATTGAAGCTCTGCCGATTCTTGACCCAAACGGACCGGAAGTCAACGAGATATATAAGATGGACTTATTACAAAGAGGTCTCGAATGGTGTGAAGTGTGCGGCGAGTCGGTTAATATGGGTTACTGCCAGATTACAAACCTCAAACTCGGTCTTTCTATTGATGTACCTTATATTGTCAGCCATTATATGCAACATGGCTCTTTCAACTATTCGGGCGATGTTCACGGAAAAGGCAGATTTGATGTGCCTCTGTTGGTGAAGATACTCGAAATGCCCAGCCGATGCGGTGATTTAGGAACTTTATATCATCCAAATGACTTAAATAAGGACTGCAATGTTGACTTTGAAGACCTTGTTACATTCGTTGAAAAATGGCTGCAAGATTCCGAATAAACTACATAATCAAATATGAAATTGTGGAAAAATCCCTAAATAAATTTGGTAATCGTTCACGCAGAAAATAAGGTGTTTTTGTGTCATTGCGAGGCCTTTTCATCCTTCGTAGCCCATGAGGGGCGGAGAACGGATAGGCCGAAGCAATCTCAAAAACGAACGATTTTAGATTGCTTCGCTTCCGTCTTCGCCAAGGCTACGACGGACAAGTCGCTCGCAATGACAAAAATGCTGTTTTTCCGTGAACGTTTACTATTTATCAATTCTCACTTCCGATTATGCCAACAGAACAAAATGAAGAATTCAAAAGGTGCATCAAAGCACTTAAGGGAATCGACTTTGAATTAGCATATCTGGCCCTGCTTACTATCGAAGGACTCAAGCCGTTAAGCAGATGGGAAAAACCTCTAAATAATCACGTTCTCAAATTATTGCAACAAATGGGCCTGCTTACAAAACAAATCCGGCGGCAGGTCAAGATCGGCAAAGAAATTGTGGAAACTATCTTCAGCCGATTACCCGGCTATATTCAATTATATCAGCAGCGTTTTGAAAACACTGCCATAGACAAAACTGCTCAGACACAGCGGTTTGAAGGTTTTCTATTTGGTTATCCGGCTTGCTGCGTGAACGCCTACATTCGCCAACCGTACTCTCCAAATAATCTGCCAGCCGAAGAGCAAAAGATTTTGTTCCACTGGGCCTGCAAAAATTGCAAAATCACCGGCCTGCTTTTGCCTGCCTACAAAGACGTGTACGAACTCATCAACAATTGCTAAAACAACAATAAAAATCACTTGTTATTTATCCCTCGATTACTATATTATGAATTGTTTAGAGGTATCCAAGCGAAATTGTAGCTGAAAATAGGTTTGTGAGGTGCGAAAGTGACCAATACCAACGACATTCGTAACATAGTTCTGTTAGGCCACGGTAGTAGTGGCAAAACCTCTCTGGCTGAGGCTATACTACACAAGACCGGTGCAACAAACCGCCTTGGAAGCGTTGATGACAAAACCAGCATCTGCGACTACTACGACGAAGAAAAAGAACATCAACATTCGATTCAATCTTCCATCATCCATACCAAACACGACAATAAGCTGATAAACATAATCGACACGCCGGGTTATCCTGACTTCACAGGCTCGGCCATAAAAGCCATACCAGCCGCTGAAACAGCGGTCATCGTAATCAGTGCCGCAGCCGGCATAGAAACCAATACACTAAAGCTCTTTCAGTTAGCTACCGAGGCAAACCTCGCTAAGATTATAGCCATAAATAAAATGGATGCAGAGAATGTTGACTTATCTGAGCTGACAAAAAATATTCAGGAAACATTTGGCTCGCAATGCCGCTGTGCCAATCTACCCAGTGCAGATAAAGCATCCGTTATCGACTGCATCGAGAACGAAGATGGTGAATCGCCGGTAATGGATGTTGCGACAGCTCACACAGAGTTGATAGAAAACGTAATTGAAGCTGACGACGCGCTTATGGAAAGCTACCTGGGCGGTGAAGAAATTTCACCGGAGCAAATTGCATCGATATTTGTAAAGGCGCTAAAAACCGGAACGCTCATCCCGATAGTCTTTACCGATGCCCGCAGAGAAATCGGCATAACAGAGCTGCTGGATATAATAGTAAAATATACGCCGTCACCCGACCAGGCAATGGCGAGGCAGCTTAAAGATGGTGACAAATCTACAGAAATCAAGGCCGACCCTGCTGGGCCGCTCGCCGGATTGGTATTTCGGATCGCCTTCGACCCTCGCTCGAACATGAAGTACTCTACCATCCGCATTTTTAGCGGTAAGCTTACATCGGATACCAATTTACTCCGCAACGATGAGAAAAAAGCCATTCGTCCAGGGCATATCTTAAAATTGCAGGGTGGTGATACCACAGAAATAGATTCTGGGCCTGCCGGCGACATCGTGACACTGGCTAAAGTCGAGGAGCTGAAAAGCGACGACCTAATCCACGATGGCAAAGTAGCCGGTAAATTTGAAGTTCCTAACGTACCGGAGCCGATGTTTTCTCTGGCACTGGAGCCGGCCTCCAGAGGAGACGAGCAAAAAATCAGTGCCGCACTGGAGAAACTGTGTGAGGAAGATCCATGCTTTAAGATCAGTAGAGATATGCAGACCAAGGAATTGGTTGCCAGCGGCTTAGGTGATTTGCATCTTCGGATAATGCTGGAAAAAATGCAAAACCGCTCTAAGCTGTCAGTGACAACAAAAGAACCGAAAATTCCTTACCGTGAGACAATAATCGCCAAAGCCGCAGGCCATTACCGGCATAAAAAGCAAACCGGTGGAGCAGGACAGTTCGGCGAAGTTTACCTGCGAGTCGAGCCGGCCGAACGCAATTCCGAACCACCTTTGCAGTTCAGTTGGGACATCTTCGGCGGTTCAATTCCTGGTCAGTACGAACCAGCCGTGCTCAAGGGCATCAACGAGGTAATGCAAGGTGGCGTTGTGGCGGGCTTTCCTATGCAGGATGTCCAGGTCTCCATCTATGATGGCAAGCACCACCCGGTCGATTCCAAAGAAGTGGCATTTCGAGCAGCAGGCAAAGGCGCATTTGTCGATGCCCTGCAAAAAGCAAAAGCGGTCTTGTTAGAGCCAATAGTAAATATGGAAGTGATGGTCCCTTCGGAGAATGTGGGTGACATAACCGGTGATTTGTCTTCGAAGCGGGGGAGAGTGATTGGCCAAGAAATACTACCCGGCAACTTTATTGTTATAAAGGCACAAGTACCTTTGTCTGAGGTAACACAATACAATAGCCAGTTGAAGAGCGTCACTGGCGGACGCGGCAGCTATTCAATGTCATTTAGCCGTTATGAGATAGTGCCGCCCAACATTCAGCAGCAGGTCGTCGCCGCTTACGCAAAGAAAAAAGAAGCCGATTAAATTATCTCTCCATCGCTGTTAGAGAATACATATTTAGCCCCCAAGTTTACTTGGGGGGTTTTTATCGAAACATTTAGCCCCCGTGCTTTCTTGCCCGCCGCCCCGCCTTGCGTCGGGAGATGCGGGGGCTGGCGAAAGCAAAAACGGGGGTTTGTCTATATTAGATCATTCTTCACGCCTTAATTACACGCCGATTTTCAATCAAATGAGTCGTGTTTTAGACAATCCGTATTATCTGCGATTAGATCCTTCGACTGCGCTCAGGATGGTGTCTTTGTTTTTTTTCAACCAAATGTGCAGGTAGTTCAAAACAAAAATCCCAAAATTAAAAATTTTTTTTATTCCTTTACTACCCGGCGCTTACGCTTTTGGCTCTGTCCATTTCCTCACAAATTTTCGCATCAAATGCGCAGGTTCACCCAATTATAGGAGGACTTATTAGACCTCCTATAATTGGGAAACACGAAATCCTAAACTCTAAATACGAAACAAACTCAAAAGTTCAAATCACAAATGTTCAAAACAACAATTTTGTAATTTCGGATTTTGGTTATTTGAACTTGTTTAGGATTTAGTGCTAAGAAATTAGGATTTCACGTGATGCTTCATCTCGGAAGGGGGAACCTGCATCGAAGTTCGTTTTCAAATCCCAACCTGGCTTGAAAAGGCAATTGTATTGCCTGTTATCTGGTACAGGTGCCTGCACTATGGCTATTCTTTCCGGCGAATCCGTCTGACGCAGGGCAAGTATGCTATTGTCGATCCAGATGACTACGAAAGGCTCAATAAATATAAATGGTACGCAGCGAAACACAGCAATTCATTTTACGCCATAAGGGGCCAGTGGTCCGGCACATTGAAAAAAAGGCTGACAATAATGATGCACAGGGTAGTTATAGATGTCCCTTCCTGCCCTGCCTGTCCCTCCACAGGATGCCTCATGGCAGAGCAAGGCCGAGGCGAGCGAGGTCGAAGGGAAGGGATGCTTATTGACCATATAAATCATAACGGCTTAGACAACAGAAAGTCAAACCTGCGTATCGCAACGCAAGCTGATAACTCTCGCAACGCCCATCATCCGAAAGTAAACAATTCTTCAAAATATAGAGGCGTCTGGTACAACAAGAGAAAGAACAGATGGCGTGCCGTGATTGGGATAAATAATAAGAGAAAGCATATTGGCTATTTTCATAATGAACTTGAAGCTGCGAAGGCTTACGATGAGGCCGCGAAGAAATACCACGGCGATTTCGCCGTTCTTAATTTTCCACCCAAATAGCTTTTGACTTGTGCCCTTATAACTTATGCACTTGTCCACCATGGCGATTTTGCAGTTTTGAATTTCAAATAATTCCACACACGACGAAGAAAATTCGTCGTTCATCTCTCAAGTCCTCACCCTATCATCGCATAAATTGCGCTGTAATCACCCCATAAATCGGAGGCTTCTTCAGCTAGGAGAAAAACAACGTTACGTGGATATCGGCTGTAATCACCTCTCAAATCGGAGGCTTCTTCAGCAGACTAAAATGAGACTTACTTTAACAAATGGCTGTAATCACCTCTCAAATCGGAGGCTTCTTCAGCTACTATGAATACAAAGGAATGTTTAATCGAGCTGTAATCACCTCTCAAATCGGAGGCTTCTTCAGCTCTCTTAGGGAAAAGCCCGCATCGATTTTGGCTGTAATCACCTCTCAAATCGGAGGCTTCTTCAGCGACTGGGCTGTACAATACGCAAGCGCCACAGCTGTAATCACCTCTCAAATCGGAGGCTTCTTCAGCACATCTTTTATAATATCTTGTTTTGCTTGAACTTACAATAAAAAAGTAGGGTAAAAATCGAAACTTTTCAGTCGAATCGTTAAACATTATAATGTTTTTTTCATACTATTAAAGACCACTTTTTCTCTATCCCTTCTCCTCTCATAACCTCATAGAACTTCTTGAGATGTTCTTTCTCAAAGATAAGCTTATAATGCAAAAGAGAATTTCGCACCTTCTTTAGATCATCCTGCTCATCTTTATTATAACCGCTTTTATTCATTATCTCATTAAATGAGAGATAATTTTTTGCAGATTGAATCCGATTTCGTTCAATAAGCTTTTTTTCAAGCTCGAGTATTGCTTCGATTCCCTCTTTTTGCAGGTTTGTGTATTTATTTATCCCTTCTGAATAGAGCTTGTGATATTCAATCTCTTTTTCAACTGGGAAAAAGTAGGAACAAAGCCGGGCCAGAAATTCAGGATCATCCGTTACATACAACTTCGTAAAATCTCTGACCGAAAACCGTATAGAAAAACTCTGCTTTGATTGATCGGGATTTTTTAAGGTGAAAATAATCAATTCTATACTATCTTCTTTCTTCCATTCGATTTGCTGAGCTTCCTGTGCAAGTTTTGCATTCAGACTGAGATAATATTGTCTTGCCATCATAAGGCAAAGCCTATCCATCGCCAGAGTTTCACACAGGGTTTTATTTTCTTTATCATACTTATCAAGTGACACGATTTTATAATACTCTTTCCCAAGAGGAACATCACAACCTCCTCCTTTTTCCTTCAATGCGTCTTCAACAAGTAAGACAAAACTCTTTTTGTCATCTTTGAAGAATTGGTATCTCAGAAACCCTTTGTAAATAACTGGCTGTTTCAAAATCCTATCGACCTTTTCTTTGAAAGTGACCTCTTTTTCTTCTTTGGGTATCAATCCAAGATATTTCCTGAGATTTTCTGTATCGAGACTTTCGATTTCCTTCAGCACCAGATCACAGACCTTTTCATGCAGTGCATTAATGGTTTTTTGCCCAGAAAGATTCTGGACAATATTTTTATCTATCCGCCTTGTTCTTTTTAGTTCTTCAAGCTCACGATAAAAACCAGTGAGGTCTTTGCTGACCAGGAGCTCTAAAATACGGTTATATACATTCCTGTTAAGCTCTCTATCACATCGCTCGTTGATATACCTGAGGATGTCCCGTCCTTTTTTATGAAGTTCAAGCTCTTTCGATTTTTCCTTTTTATCTAACCACTTGGTCTTAACATAATCTAATCGAGCTTTTATCTTTTCTTCATCGTTAATCTGTAGTAAACCGAGGTGAGAACGTATAAATCGTGGAAAGAACCTGACGTATTCTTTAATCTCTTCCTTATTTTTCCCCTCTATGTAAGGCAACTGGTCTCGCAAATCCTGGATATAGTTGTCAATTTTTTCAACTGCTTCTTTTGCTTTTCCCACTAAACTCATAAGAACGAGATATTTAAGTTCATATACTCCCATCCTAACTATGTTGGAATGTCCATCTTTCTTCTGAATCTTCAAAATAACGTTATTGCGATTAATATAAAATCGGTCTTCTTTGCTCTGATCGAAGTGAATTTCAACTTTCTTTTTGTTCTCGTGAGGTTTGTATTCCTTATCATTTATGCTTTCAACATTTTCTTGTTCCCTTACAATTTTACTTCTGGCAAAACAGGCTTTGCAGCCTTCCAAATCTTTCAGCCCATAATCCTCAAGATAATTTAGTGCAAATGTTATAAATTTGTCCGTCTTTCTTTCACTTAATTGGCCTTCTTTTCGTATTTGAGGTTGCTTGATACGCTGAAATGACTCAGTGGGAACTCGTGACAGATAGCCGAGAATATCTCTGAACATTACCGCATCATGATCCTGCGCCCGAATTGAATAACTACCCTTAAGACAATAGGTGGTAAAAATATCGTGTGTAAGACCGTATTCGCCTCGATTATCTTTAAATCCTCCGATATTTCCCATCAAGCGATGTAGAATCCCTCGTTCAACAAAAAAGGATGCCAGTAACAAAATCCCCGCCGGTGTAATCCAACCGCTGCTTTCAAACAATTCGGGCAATGGTATATCGCTTTGCTCAATCTGCTTTCCTTTGATATAAATTTTAGATTTTTCATACGCCGCTTCCATAATGCAGCGTATGGGATCATCGTTCTTAAAATACAGGCATTCGTTCTTGTGATAATGATGCGAAAAATAGTTTCTTATATCTTTGAGTTTTCGGTTAGCTGTTGTATTAGGTTTCAGGTTAGGATTTGGCTGTATTTCTGTATCTGCTTGCTCAACAAGCTCTCGTGTTTCTTCGTCAAACCAATCTTTTCGACTTGTTTTTTCAAATTCCAAAAGTGATTTGGAAAACAAGTGTGGATTGTCCTCGTAATTATCACATGCCCTATTCAGAACTATTGCAAAACACCATTTTTTGGGTCCCTCATAATGGTTGATTAAATACATTGCTTTTTTGCTTTTTTCTTTAATATTTTCAACCTTCATATTTGAACCTCTCCCAATTTTTGTTTTGACTTTTTCTCAGCTAACCAAGATTTTTCTTTAATATAAATAGTGAGGAAAACACAACCCTTTTTTTACTCTGAATATTTGTTTAACATTTTTCCGCTTTTGGCTGCATTTATCTTTCGGGATAGAGATTATATAAAAGCAACTAATTCGTCAATAGCAAAAAGGGCAATTTCGTTTACAGAAATATAGTGGTAACTGGTTAATTTGTAATTGGTTAAATGGTTATTGGTGAATTGATACTCGATACTTGATGTCCTTCGACCTCCCATAAGGGATGGCTTAGCCCACGGCTCAGGACAGGCTCGATGCTCGTAATCAGTTGATTGGTGATTAGAAGGTTGTCGGCTCTTTTTTCACTAGATGGTATTGCCACCTAGCGCATTACTTCTGCCAAATTATTTATTGTTATCGCTGAAAATTATACCATTTCTAAAAATTAATGGCGCTTTATGATGACTTGCAACAAGTTACTTGTGAGTCTTGGTCCGCCCAAGACGGATTTGTCCTGATGAGAAATTTATAAATAGCATATGCCATAACTCACATGATGAGCACAAAAACTTATTACGATTAGTATTATGTTTAACTTACGGTTTTATATTTAGTCCTTGATACACAATGTTAAATTTGAGCTTCCTAATACCTAAGATAGTTAGGTATTATTTGTACATGAAGGCTCGATATTCGATGTCCTTCGACCTCCCGTAAGGGATGGCTTAGCCCACGGCTCAGGACGGGCTCGATGCTCGTAATCAGTTGATTGGTGATTAGAAGGTTGTTGGCTCTTTTTTCACTAGATGGTATTGCCACCTAGCGCATAACAGCTATCAATAAGAGTATATTTCATAACAACAGAAGACGGATAACGGAGGACAGAAGACAGACTGGGACGACGGACGAGGGATGAAAGATGAAGGACAAAAATGTAGAATACAGAATACAGGAGACAGAATACAGCATTTTCAACTGGCTCGATACGCGATACGCATCACGGGTCACGAGCAAAGATCCCCATTAGAGAGACAAAGAGAAAAAGCTCTAACGGGGTAAATCACAAGCTAACCGCTTCGGTTAGCCTTTTGCGATTTTTGGAAAGCCAATCAGCTTTGCGGCGAATCATTTTCAAAAAATCTAAGCCGGTGAAATCACCAAAAAAGCCGGTCGCTACAACAGGCAAGACAGCTTCAGCTATCATCGTCTCAACCATCAAATCAACTAGGGAATTGAGCTCACTTTTGTCTAACCTTGCAAGCTCGCGGTAGCCATTTAAGAACTGAACAAGTTTGGCTTGATCAAAATAGTCCGGCCAATCGGCTGGATTCGGTTTGCCGCTAACAATTGAGAACTGCAACATGCCGTTAGCTAAGTCAGTGACAGGCGGCGCGACCTTGACGGCATCAAAATCCAGAACAGCTGCAAACTTGCGGCTGGTAAAGAGCATATTGCCCGGATGCCAATCGCCATGCACAACCTGCTGCCGCCACGATTTGTAGCCGAGCTTATTGACGCGAATGCTCGAATCATTATAAAGGCTCAGCAAGGCCTCAGCGGTGGTTTGTAATTGCTTATCCGGCCTAACTTTTTTACCTGCACCGAGGGTCTTAAGATGCCTGCGAACGGTAGATGAATCGTGGAAGCTAACTCGCAGCGGCTCGCTCCGCAATGCAAAATCCGTTAAACAGTTGTGGAATCTTGCTAATTGCTGTCCAGCCTGTGTGGTGGTTTCGGGCGAGCCGTCGTAGCGGACGCCCTTGATGAATTTGAAGAACTCGTAAATGTGATTGTCAAGATTAAGAATTGTATCTCGCTCGTCACGCGTGGCGATCAAAGAAACAACAGGGAAATTCTTATTGGCCAAATGAGCTTGGACGGAATGAGCAAACACAACCCAGCCGAGATTGTCTTTACCCTTTGGCCGACGCTTCAATACAAATTTACCCTTTTCCGATGTCACTACCACTTTGGGGACACGACGGCTACCTGCTGACAAAGGTTTTACCTGATGAATTACGCCGATGTCGTAATGACTGAGGGCCCGTGCAAGCTCCTCGGAAGAAAAATGTGCGCCGCCTCTGGGCATAAGCTCATATCTCGCTGATGATTATTTTGGGCTCGCGGTGCATTTTATGGCACGCAATTATAACAGCTAAAATATCAATAGAAGAACCATTATTAGAAAAAACAACGCAGCTATTGTGCTTAAAACAAGTACGGCCATTCGGTAGCGAGCGATAGTCTCTTCAGTATAGGTTTTTTCTTCTGCGAAGTCAAGGGATTCTCCTTTTTCTAACTCCTGCAGCACCGATACATCGAATCTTTTATGGGCTTGAATCGGCGGCTGGCCATTGCGAAGAGCATCTAAATCCGTGAGCAGCTCTTCGACATTGTTGTAGCGGTACCTTCTGCGCTTGGTCATCATAATCTCAATGACTTCAGATACGCCAGCCGACAGTGAAGTGTTTATGTGGTCTGGTGGTATAAGACGTTCACGCAAATGCTTTTTCATAACCTCCATAGAGTCATCTGCCATAAACGGAACACGTCCGGTGACCATGTGATAGAACGTAGCCCCGAGACCATAGATGTCAGCTCTACCGTCTATGTCGATTTTACCACGTATCTGTTCAGGTGCGATATAGTAAGGCGTACCGTAAGCTTTACCCGCCTCGTTTTCCGCCAATTTGATATCGGTTATCTCTCGCGCCAAACCCATATCCGCAAGTTTTACTACGCCGTCATTACTGATCATTATGTTCTTAGGCTTGACATCGCGGTGGATAAGGCCGTGGGTGTGGGCATGTGCAAGAGCATGAGCGACTTGAATTACTATGTCCAGCGCTTCTGTTTCATTAAAGACTTTGCCGGCTGATAAATCATCGGCCAGTGTTCTACCTTCAACATACTCCATAACAAAATAGTGATACCCCCCTGCCTCACCCACATCGATGGCTTGGACGATATTATTGTGGTTGAGCTTGCCGGCAGCTTGGCCTTCTTTGTAGAATCGCTCAACATACTCAGGATTCTCAGTGAAACGTTTCGGCAAAATCTTAATTGCAACAATTCTGTTCAGACTTAACTGCCTGGCTTTATAAACAACTGCCATTGCACCGGCACCAATCTTGCCCAGTATTTTATAGCCCGGAATCTGGTGCGTAGTACTTTTGCTTTCTTTGAGCATAACCTTCAATCGCACTGCCTGGTTCTGCGTTATATAACCAAGCTCAACCATTATTTTCGCAAGTTCTATAGGATTAGTTTCAGGACGTGATTTCAGCTCCTCAACGGCATGCTGCAACTCCTCCTTTGTGCAGAAACCCTGCTCTACAGCTATCCTGCTAAATAACGTATCGTAACTTGTTTCGTTCTTCATTTATCTCTCTCGATCCCTCGGCCTGGCTCGTCCTCAACCCTGAGGCCCAGACCCAAAGGAAGATAAGCCATAAAGAAGCTCGTCACGGCGTAGCGTTGGGCTACGGCTGGCCTGCTGCTTCGGCGAAGCGCTCTCGCCTCCGGCGTAGCCTTTGGCGTAGCGGTGTCGCATAAACGAGTACTGTAGTCGGACAAACCATACGCATATAGGGATCTCGTTCTTCGGCTATACCTTCTACATCCGATAACAAAGTCATCTGCGCTAATTATCTAATTACAAAGTGTTCTGTCAAAAAAAATCCGCTGTTTCTGCTGCAAAGACAGCACTCGTCCGAAAACAAAGTCGGCCTTTTTACAGTGTGAGTTTAGCAGTTTTTCCCCCGCTGCCCGGTATGAATACGACAAAGCTACTGAGACTAAGCCTTATGTCCGTAGCTGTTATTAATCGGCCAATCCGCTGCCAATTTATTGGCCTTTTTTATTCAGTTTTTATAATCCTGTCAACTCCCTGCTAAAACTCTCAATCCTTTCCCGCTCCGGCTCCCCCGTTCTTGCTTTCGCCTGCCCCCGCGTCTTCCGACGCAAGGCGGGGCGGCGGGCAAGAAAGCACGGGGGCCGAGACGAGTTATTTATATTTTACACGTTCCGGCTCATGTTGCCAGCACATAATTATACTACTATATTTTATACGGAATTAAAAGACAAGTGTTCAGCATTTTATTAGCACTCGTTAGTGAAAAGATTTTAATTTGATAGGAGTGATAATTTCATATATTATGGAGTGTATTAAACCTGTCCTGAACTTTGTCGAAGTCCACAGGACACCTTACGGCGGAAAGGTTTGCCCCCACATCTGTCTTTTGACAGAAAGACGTGGGGGCAGTGCCTGCGTGTCTTGCGACACTTGTTATGGCAAGCACGCAGACACGGATCAGTTATAATTAAATTTTATAATACATACGTTGCGGATATAAATCAAGCGATAAAACAAAAATATTTTGGGATTTTTAGGAGCGGAGATTATGAACTCTTACACATTGGGACTAGATATTGGCTCAAATAGTATCGGCTGGGCACTTATTGAAATCGGTAAAAACCCTTCAATAATAAATATGGGTGTGAGAATTTTTCCAGAGGGAGTGGTCAGAGACACCAAAGGTCTTGAAAAATCGAAGAATCAAACTCGCAGAGAGTCAAGAGGAGCGAGACGAACTCATCAGAGACGTAATTTGCGGAAAGAACGATTGTTGAATATCCTTCAAACGGTTGGGCTGTTGCCGAAAGACGAGTCGGAATTGAGATCATTATTTCACACTAATCCATATCAATTGAGAAAAAATGGTTTAGATGAAATACTTGAACCTTATGAATTTGGGAGGGTCCTTTATCACCTGAGCCAACGTAGAGGCTTCAAAAGCAATAGAAAAAGCGGAAAAGCGAGAGAGGATGGAGTTATTATAAAAGGGGCAAACGCGTTGCAAACAGTGATGGATACCAAAAGATGCAGAACTATTGGAGAGTATTTTGCAGGATTAAATCCGGGGAAAAAACGAATACGTAGTCAATACACGTTCCGCTCGATGTATGAAAAAGAATTTGACTTATTGTGGGCAAAACAAGCAGCATTTTATCCAGAAATCTTGACGGATGAACTTCATAGAAAGATTAGGGACGAAATTATATTTTTCCAACGTCCTTTGAAACCGACAGATGAACTAATTGGCAAATGCGAATTGGAGCCGGGCGAGAAGCGATGTCCACGAGGAGACTGGTACGCAAGAAGATTTCGGATTTTGCAGGATGTCAACAATCTAAAGATACAAAATTCAGATGGAACTGAAAGTAAGATAACAAAAGAACAGAGAAGTTTTATTCTCGATGAATTAAGTAAGAAAAAGGAACTAAAGTATGAGGATATCCGCAAGAAGATGGGGCTGATGAAAACCCAGGTTTTTAATCTTGAGCAGGATGGCAAGGTAAAAACTTTGAAGGGCGATGTTTTTTCTGCAGTGATGAGGAGCAAGAATATCTTTGAACCAAAGTTTTGGGATGCAATGAATGAAAAAGAAAAGATTAAACTCAACGAATGGTTTGTAGAGCTTGAAGACGACCAACTTAGAGAGAAGCTGCGAAGCGAATATTGTTTCGATGATAAAAAGATAGAAACCGTCCTGAAAATATCAATTCCACAGAGGTATATGAGTTTTTCACGCAAGGCGATAATAAAGCTGTTAGAGTTTATGGAGCAAGGAGCGTTAACAAGTGAAGCAATAACTTTATCGTATCGGGACAAAGGGAAAGACAAAGATAGTTCAGATGTTTGCGACAGGCTGCCTTTGCCGGAAGACCTGCGTAATCCTATTGTCAATAAAGCATTGTTTGAGGTTCGCAAAGTTGTCAACGCTCTTGTGCGAGAGTATGGCAAGCCAGCGAAGATAAAGATCGAGATGGCAAGGGACGTACAGGGTAGCAGACGGCAGAGAGAGGAACTACACTGGAAGATGCGGGAAAATGAGAAGATCAATGAAAACGCACGCAAGCGGCTTAGAGAGGATATAGGGATTAATAATCCAACACGCCATGATGTTATCAAATACAAACTATGGGAAGAATGCGGCAAAAGATGTCCCTATACAGGAAAACATATTTCGCAAACGGCTATTTTCGGCTCAAATCCAGAATTTCAGGTTGAGCATATTCTTCCATACGACCGGAGTTTGGATGATAGTTATATGAATAAGACATTATGCGAGGTTCACGAGAATATACACGTTAAGAAAAATCAAACTCCCTTTGAAGCTTATAGCCATAACCCAGAAAAATATGAACAGATAAAGCAAAGTATAAAGGTCTTGCCCTGGCCAAAGCGGCAGAAATTCTTAAAGCAGGAGATAAACATCGACAACCATATAAACAGAGAACTTAACGATACCAGATATATCTGCCGTGAAGTTGTTGAATATCTTAAAAAACTCGGGGTGAACGTGCGTGGAACAAGGGGCAAGATAACAGCAGAGCTACGCCACCAATGGGGATTAGACGGAATTTTTGACGAGCTTGGTACAAGACGAAATGCCGATCACCGCAGGCACGCGACCGATGCGGTTGTGGTCGGTGTTACGGAAAATGAGCATCTGCAAAAGTTAGCCAGAAGTAAATATTCAGTGACAGGTGTATCATTTTATCCGCCCTGGCACGGTTTCAGAGAGGATGTGAGGGAGAAGATCGATCAAATTAATGTTTCTCACAGAGTATGCCGGAAGGTATCTGGAAAGTTGCACGAAGAAACGAACTACGGGCCTACAAAAAACAAAGGATTATATGTATTCCGTAAGGAATTAAAGAACCTGACTCTGCCGATGGTTAAAAATATTGTTGATCCTGTTGTTCGTGAGATTGTGAAAAAACGAATAGAAGAAAAAGGCTCTGATTTTTGGAAAGAGCCGTTATATATGAAGACGACCAAGAGCAACAAAAAGGTACCGATAAAGAAAGTGAGAGTGTATAATGTAGCCGAGAATGTTATACCGATGAAAGACCTTTCGGGGCAAATATACAGATACGTTGAGACGGGCAGTAACCATCATATAGAGATATTCGAATACAAAGACAAAAAAGGCAACATCAAAAGAGACGGTAAAGTTGTTACGATGTTCAAGGCAGTCCAAAGAAGCCAACATGAAGAACCAGTTGTTCAGACTAATCATGGAGCCGATAAAAAGTTTATTTTCTCTCTGGCAATAAACGATATGTTTAATCTTGAATTAGAAGATGGATCAAAAATACTTCATCGCGTTCAAAAAATAGATAAGAATAATAGAATAATTTTGAGACCACATACATATTCTGGGAAAGTAAGCGATTATGATAAGCCACCATCAATTCAGCGAAAAAGTGCAAGTACCTTACTAGGCTGTAAAGTGACAGTTGATCCTTTAGGTAAAATTTGGCCAGCGAACGATTAGCCTTTTTTTCATATTGAAGCAGCAATAATCAAAGTGACCTCGCTAATTTGCCGATAATAATTACTGGCGAGGTCACATAATGATTAAGCGGATTATCGAGATATCACAAGCTAAAACCCATCTGGCAATTCGATTCGGCCAGTTAATCATCAAGTCCTTCGACCCGGCTCAGGACGGACAAACCTGTCTCGAGCAAAGTCGAGAGAATGGAGAAAAGGTCTCAAGCATTCCTTGCGAAGATATAGGCGTATTGTTAGTTGACCATCAGGGGACAAGTTATACACACTGCGTCTTTACCGAGCTTTTACGATGCGGGGCCGTGATCATACTTTGCGGCGGTGACCACCATCCGGCTGGTATGCTTCTTCCGATCGAAAGTAACAGCATGCAGACAGAAAGATTCCGCCAGCAGATAGAGGCGAAAGAGCCGGTCAAAAAGAGATTGTGGAAACAGATTATAAGAGCAAAGATTAAACATCAGGCAAAATTAGTCGGTAGAGATAGTGACGTTTATAAATCATTGATGGCTTTAAGAGATAGAGTTCGTTCAGGCGACCCGGAGAATATTGAGGCACAGGCAAGTAAGAAATTTTGGCCAGCATATCTACAAGATATACAGGTTTATAGTGATCTTATCGAATCTAATATAAATTTCCGTAGAGACATAGACGGTCTGCCGCCAAATAATATGCTCAACTACGGTTATATGGTCATGCGCGCTGCTGTAGCGCGGGCACTTTGCTCGGCTGGACTTTTACCAAGTTTGGGAATTCATCATAGAAACCGTTATAACGCATTTTGCCTTGCTGATGACATCTTAGAGCCATTCAGAGTATTTGTTGAATCAAAGGTACGGGACGTGTGCCGTGAAATTGGTGTCCCAGATAATCTTGACCAAACAGTTAAAGCCAAACTTTTAGAAGTTCTGTATGAGTCTGTCACCATAGGTGGATTTAACGGACCTCTTATGGTTGGACTCCATCGAACGACGGCGTCACTACAGCGATGTTTTTCCGGTGAGCAGAAATCGATTGATTTACCAGACCTGTGATTATCACATTCTGTTTTCTGTATTCTGAATGCTGACTTCTGAATTTATGATAATAAGTGGGTACAGAGCTGTGTGGATTTTTGCTATGTTCGATCTGCCGACCGATACAAAAAAGGCACGGAAAGATTACACGTATTTTCGAAAAAATCTTTTAAAAGACGGCTTTAGTATGTTACAATACTCTGTGTATGTGAGGCACTGCGCGAGCGAGGAAAATGCTGATGTTCATTACAAAAGGATTAAGAGTTTTTTGCCTCCTGATGGTGAGGTTCGCATTATTACCATTACCGATAAACAGTTTGGACGTATGGAAACTTTCTGGGGAAAAATACGGAAACCTGCCCCTCCACAGCCTCGACAGCTCGAATTATTTTAGCAAATTTAGCCTGCAAGTCCTTTTGCAAAAAGGACTTGCAGGCTATCTATTATAACTGATCCGTGCCTGAGTGCAAGTCACAACTCATTGCCCATCCTAAGTATATAAGAAGGAATTATAACTGATCCGTGCCTGAGTGCAAGTCACAACGCAAGGACGCCGACTGCGTTTTCTAAGTCTATTATAACTGATCCGTGCCTGAGTGCAAGTCACAACACGTTCTTGGTGGGATTCATGGTATACAAAATTATAACTGATCCGTGCCTGAGTGCAAGTCACAACCGATTGCGTTGTCTGCTCTCATGCTATAGAATTATAACTGATCCGTGCCTGAGTGCAAGTCACAACGAAAATGACTGGACACGAAGGATTCCAAAAATTATAACTGATCCGTGCCTGAGTGCAAGTCACAACTCCAACCTAATACCAGCAATATCATCTTTTATTATAACTGATCCGTGCCTGAGTGCAAGTCACAACACAAGGACGCCGACTGCGTTTTCTAAGTCTATTATAACTGATCCGTGCCTGAGTGCAAGTCACAACGAAATAGGCTGTGGTAACGGCAAGCTGTGTATTATAACTGATCCGTGCCTGAGTGCAAGTCACAACTTACTTTAACATAACCAGTTCCGTTGCATCATTATAACTGATCCGTGCCTGAGTGCAAGTCACAACCCAATACGGTGACGGTAGGTGGAGCTCCTGATTATAACTGATCCGTGCCTGAGTGCAAGTCACAACAGCAACTGCATTGCACTCCTACGACCTACGAATTAACGGCTGTGCCGTTCCGCCGTAAGGCGTCCCTTACGGCAGTAGCGCAGCGAAGAACGGAGAGGGCGGGATTCGAACCCGCGGTAGGGACAAGCCCTACACAGCCTTTCCAAGGCTGCTCGATAAGCCGCTCCGACACCTCTCCAATCTTGGTTTAATGGTTAATTGTTTAAATTCTTTGGCCTAAAACGACAGAGAAAAGAAGAACAACTTCCGTCTTCCGTCTTCTGTTTTATGAGCCAATTAAATACTTTGGTTCTTAATCAGTATAACGAAAAAACAAGATGACTGCAATTGTAATCTGTCGCAGAGACTTGGATAGGTGCATGTCATGTTTGTAGGCACTTTTTATGCAGCTAAAAGCTTTCTCTGCCATACAAGCTAAGAAAACAATAATCGAAAGTCATTGCGAGGAGGCCGCATCGCGACCGACGCGGCAATCTCAAAATGTTTGATGAAATGTGACAGCCTCAAGCTCAAATTAGTTACGGCAATCTGCCTTAGCACAAACTCTCAATTATCACAAACTCTCAAGCAGCGTTTCTGATTCCTTCACTTTCGGATCTATTATCTCTTTCCTGCAGAAAATCGCTTTTTTTAGCTGCTTTCGCGCTCTTGCTTTATCACCCATAGCCAGGTAAATCTGCCCAAGCAAATGCGCTGCCTCACCCTCAGCCCATCGGTACTTTATACCAATTGCCTTTTCGTATGCTGATTTTGTTTTCCTTTTGACAGTTGGGAAAATACTGTACCTGTGGCAGAGCTATAAGTATATGCGTATATACTTATAGAGTTTAACAGGAAAACTGGGTTTTGGGGGTAGTTGGGTATTCAATCGCGAATAAACGAGTCTTTAAGACCAGATAGAAGAAACGGTGTTGAAGATTTTGTTTTGGAGGGTTTCGATTAGCGTTTTTTTTCATTGTCGATTTTCTGCTCAGCTTCGATTTACACGCCTGTGGCGTATTCGGCGACAATTTGATTTTATTAACGGATAGCTATGCCACAAGTTATGGAGATTACGCGGATGGATTCGGCAAGTCCTTCGACGGTGAGCCGCTCAGGACGGTCAAACCGCTCACCACAAGTTTGGTCACAAGAGCATATAAGTATATGCGTATATACTTATGTAGTTTCCTAATAACCCGCAGGGCAGAGTTCCACGGGCTTTGCCCGTGGGTGAATGAAAAATTTATCCGCCCTCAAGGCGTAGTAAAATGGTACCACGGGTTTTACCCGTGGGGTTCCATAAAACATAATTTTTTAGTAGGCTTTAGCTCAGATTTTTAAATAGCGTTTCTGACTCTTTAACTGTAGGATCTAAAATTTCTTTCCTGCAGAAAATCGCTTTTTTTAGCCATTGACGGGCTTTTGCTTTATCACCCATAGCTAAATAGATCTGGCCTAACAAATGCGCTGCATCGCCTTCCGCCCAGCGGTATTTCATATTAATAGCTTTTTCGTAGGCTGAATGGGCATTAGTTTCGGCCTTATCAAAATCCTTCTTCTCCAGATATGCCCTTGCTAAAATTAGCTCCGCCGCCGGCTCATAGAGCTTAAATCCTGTTCGGCCACAAATCTTCAGAACTTCGTTTGCATCACTAATAGCAACTTCATATTTTTCCATATCTAAGCGCAATCTACCTCGCTCAAGCAAGGCTTCAATCTCAAGATTAGGCACGCCAATCTTATGAGCAATATCCAATGCATCTTGAATATGACCTTCCGCTTTTTTTATGCTACCTTTTTTCATTTCAATAGCACCAAAGCACCGTTTACATCTTGATATAGATTGTATAAAATTATCTCTTCGGCAAATTTCAAGATTCTGTTTTGTTAGTTCAAACGCTTCATCAAACCTCTTCGTTGAATTCAGAAAATCAGCATAAAAATTTCCCCACCCGCTATAAATCCGAAAACCTTCGGTCTTTTCACAGAGTTCATCAGCCTGTGAGAATTGATTTTCTGCTTCTTTGCTCTTACCCAATATATGAAGCATCCAGCCAAGATACGCCTTTGAAGCCCAGGTAAACCGATCAGACTTTGCTTTCCTTGCCAAATCAAGTGCCTTTTTGCTACTCTCCAGCCCGGACTCAATCTCACCTGTCCTAAATTGCAGATCAGCCAGGTTTCGATAACCCGCAGAGGCATATTCCCAGTCTTTCCCCTCCATACTCATTTTGACTCCTGTTAAAAATGGTTCTTCAGCCTCTTTTGGCCTGCCGATTTTACTAAGTCCCATTCCTGCCTCATTGAGCAGCCAGATTTGAGCGCTTTTGTTACTCACAAGCGGCATTTCTGAAAAGTTGCCTTCTGGAAAGGACATTTTTACAAGAGACAAGTTAATTCCCTCAGCTCCTAGTTTTTTGGTGATTTTGTAGTCACATGCTTGTCCACCAATTTTTTTGCGGTAAATAGAACTAAACACCTCATCATAAAGCCCTGCGGCACAGCCATGATAGACCTGCTCAAATAATGGCTGCATCTCTTCTAAAGTCTCGGGCTGCTGCGGTGCATATTCGCCAATATACTGATAGATACGTTTATGGCATAATTTCTTATCCTTCTCACTGAAATCGGCTTCAAAGTAGCTCTTTATTAGTGGATGTGTGCTGTAGGTCTTTTTCGTCTCATCACAAGCAATCAGCCGCCAATCAACTAAGCCGTTAATCAAGTCTCTAAAATCAAGCTCATCCATCTCAACTAATGCGTTATTGCATTTTGTACCTTCCATTTGGTGTCGAAATACACCCACAAAATCATCTTCCGTGATATCCCCGCGAAATAGCGAGAAGATATTCAAAAATGTCCGTTCCGGCTTAGACATTTTATCCGCGTATCTGCTCAACAGCTTGTTTACATCCTTAAATCG
>Ga0315533_1000466_pt1 | contig 34942 bp, 16 predicted proteins | sample SalMarSW160130MG_FD_203081 | JGI IMG/M metagenome (GOLD analysis project Ga0315533, IMG submission 203081) | Salt marsh sediment microbial communities from the Plum Island Ecosystem LTER, Massachusetts, United States - Salt Marsh Sediment SW1601-30 ...
TTTTCTAACCCTTACATCGTCCCAATATGAAACACTCCCAGAAACGCCGCCGAAAGCTATTTCATTTGTATAAGTAGTGGTTGGTCCTGGGTCTGCATCCTCACCCTCTAAATCACCATTAACATAGTAGTTACCCTTCCCTGCCGATTTCTTGTACCAGATTCTGAAGTCAAAGTAAGTGTTGGGAGAATACGTTTTTGTAGTGTCCTCAAAAGCGGTCTGGTTAAGATATTTTATTTTGCCGTCAGAACAGAACAAGATAGTCAATCTTCTGTTATTCTGCTCGCCGAAATAGTTTGAGAAAACATTTTTATCCGTTTGACTCGCATCCCCTTTGAATTCCACGACATAATCCCCATCCGGTTCCAACATTGTGTGATGAACCTGCTTCCAGTATGCCCCGGTAGATGACCCAGAACTTATTTTCAACTGGTTATTTTCAACACTTGAATATGCCTCATAACCACCATCTTCTATCCAGTCATTTCCAACTGTGGCATTGTCAGGTCTTTTGAAATCGTCGCCGAAAACGAATGTCCCGCTTATGTTGCTCTCGCTGGCAGCATCTGGATTTCCATAGTACATGTAAATCGAAAGGTTCGAATTTTCCTGCAGCAGGGGAATTTTAACCCACACGGTTGTGTTGCCTTGGTTGCAGTCGTCGCCAATCCAATGATAAAGTCTTGTGTTTCCTCCCTTGCTTACCGAATCATTGAAAAATACGAACCTGACATCACTACAGTCATTATTCATCCTGTTTCTTTGTATAAAATCAGTGGTGTTCAGGGTTATGTTCACCTGATAGTCCGTCAGATTGCTTCCAGACTCTTCGGTTATGTTGATTTTTATCCTCCACTCCCAAGATTTGTTCCACCAATTTTGGGTATCGATGGAAACATACTGATTCGGGCCATAGATTGTTTCTTCGGTCTGCAAGTCGATACTCGCATTCACCCTCAGATAAAACTCCTCAGGCGAACCCGAAGTCTCGTTAGCGAAATCCATCGTATTGTTCGCCCAAATCCAGTACGAATAATCACCCCAGTCCCATATGCTCTCAAACACACCTGAATAGATATTCCCTGATCCGGAATAATCCAAGTCCAGCCATGTCCAGGTGCCGTTGGGGTATGTGACGTTCGCCCTGACCGTGTCTATCTCGACCCTTGACCAGACATCCGCAGATATTGTTACGTTCTGAGCATAACCTTGAATTTGTGGTATCGCAACAACATTATCTATGGTAATCTCGTCTTGGACACTTACACTTACAGAATCATTCTGTTTCGAATTGGTATATACCAAATCAGAGCCAGCATAACTAGCATTAACCGTGTTGGAGCCAATGTTAGCATCGTAAGGAATCATAGTGTGCAGAGCAGCATAACCACTACTATTCGTATCGTCAGAACCCAACACATTCCCATTTAACTTAAACGTTATCGATTCGCCTGTCACGGGGGAGGAATTGTCGTACAAAAGCCTTGCCTGGATTAGGATAGATCCGTTCCTGTACGGGTTCGTATCGTTGACCAGAACAATAGGTATCGATGTGTTTGCATAAACCGTTACACTTTTTGTGTCCCAGTCAGCTTCTTCTTCCTCGGACTCCGATCTCAGCTCTATTTCCTTTTGTCCAAGTCCCGCATCGTAAGACAGGTTCGCAGTTATGTTATTCCACAACAGACAGCCTGCACATAAAGTCTCATTGGAAATATTCATATCTCCCGTTATGTTCGTCCATTCAGGCGGAAGGGTCCAGTTAAGGGTTACGTTGTTCGTAATCTCCTCTCCTGTGTTGTTAACATAACCCTTTAACACATAACTCTGACCTCTCGTAACCTTTACAGAATACGCACTTATGTTAACGCTTAGCTTGGTCGGTCCCCTCACGCTTAGTATCTGGTTTTGCTGTTCGGCTAAAGACCTTTCCTCAAGACCGGGATTTGTATAGTTGACTGTGGCGGTGATGTCATACTCACCGGGCACGGTCGAGGAATTCGTTGTAATGTTGAAGGACGCTGTTTTATTCTCGGTGCTTGAGACATTGCCCAAATAACAATAACCTATCTGGTTTAGTTGCCCTGCCAAGGAGCAGTTACAGGTCATATTCACATCACAGCCAATCGTAACATTCACAGAAGTCATGTTGAGCGACCAGGGATTGACTATCGTTATATTGTAAACGGCTGACTGGTTCTGCTGTACTTTACTTGGAGATATAACCGAGGACAGATTATCAGGTACATGGTGAATGATGAACGTGCTCGTTGCATTGTAATTGGGCGGAGAGCCGCCGCCGGACCAGTTAATCGTCACATTCCAGGTATATGTCCCTGGGTCAGCACCTGTCTGTATGGTGTCCTGAGCAAACTGGACTTCACAAGTCTCCCCCACAGACAGCGAACCGCATAAGATTGACTGCTCATCAAACCATGCCGCCAGATCATTCTGCGGATCCAGCAAATTCAAGGTCACGTTCACATCATAAGCCGTGGATCCACCAGTGTTGTTGACCGTAACGTTGGCCCAGTCAATCGTATCCCCAGTCTCGTACTCATTGACAGAATTATCATACTCGTTCTCATGCTCCAGCTCAGTCACGTTCAAATCAGGGACGAGTATGGTCAAGGTAGTATACGCATTGTCAACCGAGCTCGCGCTGTAATACAAACTCGAATTGTCACCTATGGTGCAGTTGACCGTGTGCATCCCACCATCGACATCGCTCGTGTTCCACTCATAAACGGCATAACCGCTCTGGTTCGTGTAATTCGCACCGAGCTGCCCACCCTCGTGCCAGAACATGACAGAATAATCCTCAATTCCCGTCGAATAATTCGCATCACCGACCAGACATGTCAGGTTGATGACAGAACCCCTGGGACAGCTCCCGTCGTCAGGATCAATCCAGGTCACGTTAGACCATCCGTAAACATCCCATGTAACCACAGAACCGTTATCCACATTAGCAGAAGAATCGTTCGCATAAACCGTTACGTTGTAGGTGCCCCTCTCCGTCGATTTATAGGTCAAATTATACGTATCACCAGACAGTAAAGTCAATGACCTGTTATCATCAAAACCACCACTTGGCATACCAATATAAGCCCAGCTGGCATTCACACCGCCAGAATTGTCCGTTATATCAGCCGTTATGTTAACAGTCTGGTTTATGTTAATCAAGTCAGGGGTCACATCCTCGTTGGAGATCACAGGTGGGGTCACGTCCTGAATGTTTACGTATTTCATATCCGTCGTGTTGGAGTTCCCTTTCGTGTCATTCGCCACGAATCTGTATGCTATGGTTTTCAGTTCAGCAGAACTTGGAATCTGCCTCGTTATGTTGCTCCAGTCAGGATTTCCAATGAACGAGCCAGAACCGTTCTGTTCCATAGACTCGGAAACATTCCACTCAAAAACCCACGAATCCAGCTCACCGTTATCCGACCAGTTGCAGTAAAACTTGATCCATTCCAAAGGCTTAGGATTCGTGTTGTTTGCCCCCAGATTGTTCCATTCAGGTTCATCCCGGTCAATATAGAACGTATAATAACCCGAAATGTTATCTCCCGTATCATTTGTCAAAACATTTCCGTAAGGGTCTGTCAAAGTCACTAAAACGTTGTAATAGCCAGTCCCGTTTTTTGTTGTGTTCCACGGATTGGCATTCCAGACGCTTGCTATATCCAAAGTCTTACCGGCACTCACATTCCTCTTCGTCTCTGTCTGAGCATCATCCACCTGCGTCGCGATAATCTCCCCAGTATCATTGACCTGTACCTGCATCAGGAAGTAAAGAGAAATGTTCGTAGTCCCTGTATTTTTCACAGACGCCGCCGATAAGTTGACTAACCCGTCATCACCATAAACCGAATATTCAGTAGTGAGGTTCACCGTGACGTTGGCCCTCACAGAAAACTGATAGTTCGACGAAGTTTCATTTGCATCCCCGAAATTGTCCTGAGCCCATATGGAATAGTTGTAATCCCCCCACTGCCATGTATAGCTGAAATTACAAGCCCAGGTATCACCTTGTGTGTTCACCATATCCACTGAGGTAGTAGAACTGTTGGGGTAAATTATATTGATTTTGGCCTGAGCTACACCTGCACTGTCCGTGATTGTTGCCGATATCGTCAAATTCTGGTCATAACCAATTATTTGCGGCGTTGCCGTCACATCTGCAATATCAGGTCCTTCCACCTCAATTCTGAATACATCACTTCCGTTAATAAAACCACCACTGTCGTTTTTCAGAACAGCTCCATCCAACCCTCTGAAGGCGGTGTAAACCCTGTAATATCCGGTTGTGTTTCCGGTGGTATTCCAAGGGTCAGAATTCCAGATGTTGACAAGATTCAAACTATCACCTGCATTTATAGTTCTGGTAAATGTTTCATCCGCAACTACGCCTATGACCTCCCAATACCCACTTCCATTGCCCTCCACCTGCATCAACAAATACCCGGAGATGTTTAACGACCCCGTGTTTCTTATGCTGTTCCCAGCAATCTCCTCGCTCATGTTCGAAACCGTAGGATATGTGCTTAAAAACTGCCGACCGTATATCTCTACAGGTCCGGCAAATACCATCCAGCCGACGGTTTCATCTGCACCACCCTTTTCAGTACCAGAGCATGGATCTTCCTCCACTCCGAAATCTACAGAGCTTGTGGTCGGGTTGTTATATCTAATATAAGCATTATCCCCACCTCCTACGGTTTGCATATTGGCTATGAGAACAGGTGGGTTGGTTACGGGGATCGAGAATGTCTGGGTTGCCCAGGGGCATTCATAAGGCGATGCACAGTAATCAATATATCTGTCAGCTACTGTTGTTCCAAAATTGTAATCAACACCATTAACAGAACCGTTTCCAGGCTCGACTGCGATCCACCCAACCATTTCGGGGCCATGGATATCTGACTGGCCCTCGTCCTCGTTGTGGGAAATCCGGAAGCTGCTTGAAGTTACGTCCATCATCCTTGTTTTATCATAGTCTGAATCGTCATAGCCCATTGTCTGTGAGACGACGACAGGCGCAGAAGAAAAGCTCATTCTGTACGATATAAGGTCATAAGCAGCGGGGTCAGCAGTATTATCACCACCTATAGCCCTCCCGGTGGTTGTAGAGGTGGAATAATTACCCGCCTCTAATTTACGTCCGTCCGACAACACCCATGAGCCGTTCTCGACGACTATGTAGCTTATATTCTCGTCTGGGTGCACGTCGTCTCTGCAACCTCCCTCATTTGGCTCCTGCAACTTGAATTCAAACCCGTCCGAAGACACATTTGTTACCCTGCCAACAACTTCCTCATCCTGATTGGCATCGAAGTCGGCCGGACCGTGAACCACAACCGGTGTGGTATAGCTGTGTTTCAGACTAATTGTATGCCACGTCGTGTTGACCTTTGTTACGTTGGCCTCGCCAATGACTTTCCATGCGGCTGTGAAGTTGCTTTTGTTCTCAGCGTCAAGATTGCCGTAATACATGTAAATCGTCTGATTTGACAAAGCATCGAGTGATGGTATTTTTACCCATATTGAGGTATTGGTGTCATTGCAATCCGATTCGAGCCAGAATGGCAGCTCATCTCCGGTTGAGTTTGTAAATCTGATGTCGCTACATGAACCGTTCATCTTGCCCTGTGAAATCAGGTCTTTTGTATTGACGGAAATGTTCAATGCATACTCGACCAAGTCTGCACCCGAATTTTCGCTTATGTTAAACGGCATCCTGTAAGGCCAGTCTAAATCCAACCAAGTTTGATTGTCGAGCAAAACATTTTGGTTTGAACCATAAAGATATTTTTCTGTCTGGACACCAACGCTCGCATTAGCCCTGAGATAAAAGGTCTCAGGCGAACTTGACGTATCGTTCCCAAAATCCACCGTGTTGTTTGCCCAGATCCAGTACGAGTAATCCCCCCAGTCCCAGATCCCAGCAAAAACACCGGAGTAGGAATTCCCGGACCCCGAGTAACCCATATCAACCCAGGTCCAGGAACCATTGGGATATGTCACGTTCGCCCTCACGATACCTATCTCAATCCTTGACCACACATCCGCAGATATGGTCACGTTCTGGCCATAACCCTGAATCTGAGGCGTCGCAGCGACGTTGCCTATGCTGATATCATCCTGTACGCTGGCAACGAGAGAATCGTTGTATCTGGGATTCGTATAGATCGAACCAGAGCCTGCATAGGTTGCATTTACCTTTTTTGAGCCAAGGCCCGCATCGTACGGAACAGTAGCATAAAGAACAGCATAACCGGTGCTGTTCGTGGAGTTGGAGCCGAGCACGGTATCATTCAGCTTGAACATTATAGACTCCCCTGTGACGGGACTCGAGTTGTCATACAAAAGCCTTGCCATAATCTTGACAGAACTATTCCTGTAAGGATTGGTGTCATTCACCCAAACCTCGGGTATCGACGTGTTCGCATAAACGGTCACGGTTTCCGTTTTCCAGTCAGGCTCCTCTTCCTCAGACCCCGCTCTCAGTTCTATTTTCTGCTCACCAAGTTCAGCATCATAAGAAAGATTGGCGGTTATGTTGTTCCACAGCAAACAATCAGCACACAACGTTTCGTTCGAAACGTTCATATCCCCTGTTATATTCGTCCACTCAGGGGGCAGGGTCCAGTTAAGAGTCACCTGATTCGTGACCTGCGTCCCCGTGTTGTTCACATAACCCCTCAGACCCGTCGCAGAACCCCTCGTCACCTTTACCGAAAAGACCGTTACATTGACCCTCAATTTCGTCGGCCCTCTGACACTCAGTATCTGATTTTCCTGCTCAGTCCACGACCTCAACTCAAGTCCGGGATTCGTATAATTAACATTTGCATTGATGTCGTACTCCCCAGGCACGGTTGACGAATTCGTCGTGACATTGAACGATACCGTTTCATTTCCGCCATCAGAAACATTCCCCAGATAACAATAATTCAACTGATCCGTCTGTCCCGCCAACGAACAGTTGCAGGTCATATTCGAATGACAGCCAATCGTAACATTCACAGAGGTCACGTTCAGCGACCAGGGATTGACTATCGTTATATTGTAAATCACCGACTGCTTCTGCAGAATCTTGGTCGGAGATAATGATGAAGACAGATTATCAGGCACGTGATGTACAAAGAATGTGCTTGACGTGTTGTAATTTGGGGGACTGCCACCGCCAGACCAGTTAATCGTAACGTTCCATGTATAAGTCCCGGGATCAGCACTTTCGAGTATCGTGTCACCCGAAAACTGAACCTCGCACACCTCCGAAACAGACAGCGAACCGCACTCCTCAACCTGCTCGTCAAACCAGGTTGCCAAATCCCCAGCCGGATCCAGCAAATTCAAGGTCACGTTAACCTCGTAAGCGGTCGATCCTCCCGTATTGTTTACCGTAACGTTCACCCAGTCGATAGTATCCCCTGTCTCGTACTCATTCACAGAATGGTCATGCTCGTTCTCATGTTCGAGTACCGTCACGTTCAAATCAGGCACAAGCACCGTCACACTAGTGTACGCATTGTCAACCGCCGAAGCGTTGTAATACAAACTCGAATTGTCACCTATGGTGCAGTTGACCGTATGCAACCCACCATCGACATTACTCGTGTTCCACTCGTACAAGGCATAACCGCTCTGGTTCGTGTAATTCGCTCCAAGTTGGCCGCCCTCATGCCAGAATGTGACATAATAATCCGAAATCGCACCTGAGTAATTCGCATCCTCAACCAGGCAAATCAGGTTTATGACGCTCCCCCTTGGATAGCTTCCATCATCGGGATCAATCCAGCTCACGTTTGACCATCCATAGACATCCCAAAACACAACGGAACCATTATCAGCATTCCCTGACGAATCATTCGCATAAACCGTAGCGTTATACGTTCCCCTCTCCGTCGACTTATAGCTCAAGTTATACGTGTTCCCCGACAATAGGGTCATGGTCTCATTCTCATAACCGTCTCCAGGCACCCCTATGTACATCCAGCTCGTATTCACCGCCCCCGAATTATCCGTCACATCGGCCGTTATGTCAACACTCTGATTTATGTTGATCATACCAGGACTGACATACTCGTTCGATATCACCGGGGGCGTCACGTCCTGCACATCGATATACTTCGTATCGGTCGTGTTATCATTGCCCTCGGTATCATTGGCGACGAACCTGTAAGCAATCGTGCGTATCTCCATCGAGCTCGGGATCTGCCTCGTTATGTTGCTCCAGCCAGGATTGGAAGTGAAGAGGACTGATCCATTCGATTCCATACTACCGGAAACGTTCCACTCAAAAACCCACGAATCCAGCTCACCGTTATCCGACCAGTTGCAGTAAAATTCGACAAATTCCAAGGGCTTCGGATTGGTGTTGTTCGCTCCCAGATTATTCCATTCAGGCTCAGCCCTGTCGATGTATAAAGTATAATAACCCGTTATGTTATCTCCCGTATCATTTACCAGAACATTCCCGTCCAGATCAGTCAGGACAACCAAAACGTTGTAATAACCAGTGCCATAATCATCGGTGTTCCAAGGATTCGCATTCCAGATGGGGCCCAACTCCAAATAACCCCCGGTGCTCACGTTCCTCATCGTCTGGGTTTGACTGTCATTCACTTGGGTCGCAATTACTTCCCCAGTATCGTTATCCGTAACCTGCATCAGCAGGTATCCAGAGGTATCAGTCGTACCTTCATTATCAACAAGATTTGTAAGTTCTTCTTCACCTAGATTCATAACGGATGGAGCCTGTTCCACATATTTTCTCCCGTAGATTGTTGAAGTGTTATCTATAGCAAACCAGCCAACGGGCTCTATTCCGTGACCTCCCGTGAAATCTGGGGTTTCCTCTATGGTTATATCGAATTGTGCAGTGCCAACATCCTTCATTCTTGTGTTCGAATTATCTGTATAACCGTTTTCGTTCATCATCGCCCCTATCATACCGGGAGTATCACCAAAATTATTTGTGAACGACAGGGTCAGCCATGCAGGCGAACTTCCAAGATCCGGCCCACAATCGTCCCAGCCGGTTTCAAAGTAAACACCATTTGTATAGGTTGTATTGGCAACGCCTTCTTCAATCGCCAAATAACCGATAGTTTCATAAGTATGGGAGCCGCTATCATTTGCTTCCTCAACCCTTATCTCCATGCTTGAAGATGTGGGGTTGTTTTGCCTGGTGTGGGCTCCTGCTTCAGCAGTCCCTGAATCACCCCCCTCGTTGTAGGATTGTATATCCGATATAACAGCTGGCGTGGAGCCGAAATCAAATCCAAAGTTTACCGTTTTATAGTTACTGTCTATTGAATCGGTTCCAACATCAGCCCTTAAATTTCCTATTATCCAACTCCCATTTTTTAAGGCAACCCACCCAAAGATCTCTGTTCCATGCGGACCATCCAAATTGTGGTATTCTTCCACCCTGACATCAAAACCACCTTTTCTGGTTGCGTTTATCCTTGCAGACATTTTCGCGTTGTCATTATAAGTCATGGCATCAGCAAAAACCACAGGCGCTTCGGAATACATATAATTGAAATTAACAGTTTTCCAGTTATGATCGGTATCAATCGTTCCGGCCTCACCAACGATTTCGTATGTTGAACTGATGTTGCTTTTACTTCCCGCCTGCTTGTAACCATAATACATGTAAATAGTCTGTTTTGCTGAACCCTGCAGTAATGGTAGTTTGACCCACACCTTCGTATCGGTTGTGTTGCAACCCGATTCCAGCCAGAATGATAACTCGTCATTACTTGAATTTACAAATCTTATGTCGTTACAAGAGCCGTTCATTTTCCCCTGAGAAATCAAAGACTTTGTGTCGACAGAGATGTTTACCTGATAATTTGTAAGGTTGACTCCGAGATTTTCGGAAATGTTTATCGGCATCCTGTAAGGCCAAGATTTGTTCATCCAGCCTGCCCATTCCGTGAGATATACATTTTTATTCGCACTATAAGTTTCTTTTTCTGTGTTTACCAGCACAGTTGCGTTCACCCTTATTGAGAAATTTTCTGGATTATCAGAACTTGAGACTGGGAGTGCCGATGTGTCTTCTGCCTGCACAAAATACGAATACTTTCCCCATTGCCATGTATCGTTGAAATCCAGCTCCCAGATGTCACCCGACTTGTAGCCCATATTAAGAAGGACCGAGGAATTGTTTGGAAAAGTTACATTTGTTTTGACACTGCCCGAATCCACACCTACATTATCAGTAATATTCGTGGCTATGGTCACGGTTTGTCCATAACCAGTTATATTGGGTGTCGCGTTGAACCAATTTATTTGGGGCGGTTCGGCATCAATTTTCGACTGTACCGATATAGTTTTTATATCGGTTGCGTTTAGATTCCCCCGGGTGTCATTTGCGTAAAATCTGTATCCAATGATTTTTCCAGCAGAGTACGCTGGAATTTGCAGCGTTTTGTTTGACCATTTTCCTGTACCAGAAAAGCTCTCTGCTGACTTGTTCTCCCAAGAATCATCTACCGTAGCATTCCAGGAAAATATCCATGATGAGAGATTGTAATCATCCTCCCAGTAAGCGTAGAATTTAACATAATCGTCAATCGATGGGTTCGTTTCGTTGGCACCGACATTTGACCAGGCAGGTGCTGCCGGATCATAAACCGTGAGCAATCTCGGGGTCGAATTTGATTCGCCTGCGTTTGATGCATTGCACTGAACCCTGAAGTAATAGTTGCCTGTTACCGGAGCGGTTATGTTGAAATAATTCTCTGATGTCGTACTTGCTGTTATATTTCCTACAAAATAATAAGTAGCGTTCGAATAGATATCCTGTCCGCTTGTGGGCGTGTCGTTCCAAACTTCGGTGCGGTTGTCCTGCAGAATTATATAGACGTCCGTTGCGTTGGTGTCTCCGTCCACTTCTGAACAGTTTCCCTGAAAAAAGACGCTCTGGTTGAAAGCGATTGAAGGAAGACCGATGAAATCCCCTTCCGCAGTAAGGTTTGTCGGGTATTCGATAGTCTCGTTCGAATAGATGAAACCGCTGCTTGAGTTGAAGAAAATCGCGAGCCACGGCTCGGCAATATGGCCCTGCTCAGCATCCCCGTTCTGATCCTCTTCTGCGAGGAAATAACACATGTTGCTGCCGGCGTCATAATCCCCTGCTGGATACAGGCCGTTCCCCCCGTCTATCTCTGTGCTTGAACCGAAGCACGCCCCGTCAGCATAACTGGCAGAAAGGGTGACGTAATAGCTTCCGATATCGTACGGGTCGTTCTGGGAACCCAGGACACTGTCCGACTCCCAGCAGAGTTCGTATGTGTACGTGTCCGTCCCGTTACCCGTCTCATAAGTGTTGCACGCCTCGCTGTTGTAGTCGTCGTTTATTTCCCATGCAATGTAACCGCCTTCCTCATCCAGGGTATGCAATGCGCAGGGGTTGTAGCTCCCCTGGCACTCGAGGCCGTTAAGTCCTATCTCGACGCAGGAATTGTCCCATACGTTGGCCTGGGTGCCGCACTGGTGTATGTACCAGATTATGGTGTCGTCGTCGTCGGCTGTCTGGACCGAGGCCAGGACCGCCGGCCTGTAAGTCCACGAATACTGGAAACTCCTTTCGTTCTGTACGTAATTCCAGCCGGAGGGGGTTCCCGCCCCGCTGCCGCAGTAGTCCTTGTCAAGCGTGAAATTCTGAACCTCGACCATCCTGGAATTCCCTCCGTCATTGTCCGTTACATTGTGGATGCCCTTCTTCATTGCCATCCAGTACATGCCGACTCCCGTCGAGGGACAGTCATCGTCCTCGGTACCGGAGTCCCACGACTCCGCCCTGGCATAAAACCCTTCCTTGGTGACGTTCTTTATCCTCGTGGCGCACGGGTTGTCGTCATAGTTATAATCATATTCCACGTAGTGGACTACAACGGGAATACCATCAAACTCATTTTTGAATTTCACTTCAGTCCATGAACCTTGCTGCAAATCCGTTTCATGACCCCACTCACCAACAATCTTCCTTTCTGTTGCCTTGTTGCGTGCATACGCGACATACTCGCCGAACCTGAATTCAAGGGTATGCACCCCAGGCGTCAGGACCTTGCTGATCTCATAGCCTGTTTCATTGCATGAGTAGTTTTCTATAAATACCGATGAATTACCAGGGCCGTTGTCGATCCATTGGTATTCCAGCACAGCGTAACCGCATTTTATTCCCAAAAATTTCAAATCATAATCTTCATTGACGTTGCTCCAAGTAGTTCCGTTTACCGCTGTAATCGTGAGATTCGCGGTTCCATTCGTCTCGAAAATCACGGTCCATTTCCCACCTACTGTCGGATAGGATTGGACGTTTATTATGTTTATGTCCGCTCCTGCGTATCCACTGAATTCCGTAACTGTAAAAGTCACATGAGTCCCGTTCTCTGTGAAAGGCATGCCCGTTTCAGTCCATTCCCCTTCACATTCAAAATTGTCAAAGTCCCAGTCGTCGCATCTCAATATCATGCTGACAGGACCGTGCTTAGGCAGGGTGATTTCAGCATCCGAGAAATTTATGGGATTGACGGCAATCACTTCCGTGTTTATCACTTTCTCTTCCACTTTCTCTCTCACAAGTCCGGTCTGGATGTTCTTTAACTCGGAAATGTTCCTCAGGCCGAATAATCTTATCAAACCACCCCTCCCTCCAACACTTCCGTCAAACTGGACATCGAGATTGAATCTCTCACCAATCTTCTTTAGTTCACCAAACTCTATTTTTTTAGAGTGTTTTCCTAATCTGAGTGTGCTGAGACTGTTCTTGAGCCGAGCCATTTCCATTTCTGCAGCCGTGATGTTTTCGGCAGATGGAACGACAATCTCTTCCAGCATGGAATAAACTATCTCATAAATTTCCAACCTTGTTCCAGGCTCGACTTCGAAAACTAGTATGTAAGAGCTTTCCTTGAATCCAAACAGCGAGCATGTCTCAATGCACTCCTCATCAAATGTTATGACAAATTCTTCGGTTATGTTCGGCATTTCTGTTACATTCTCTGTTATGTTTTCCAGAAGGGTAACATTTTCAATGACAGTCGGAACCGTTAAATTCTTGGCGACGGTCACATTTTTGGATGATGTAAGATTGGTCTCATTTTGATTCGTTACATTTTCGATTAAAGGCACCGTGACATTCGTTACATTTTCTATTGTCACGTTTTCGATTATCGGGGCGGTAAAATTCGTCACATTCCCCCCCGTTTCATTCAACGTTTCATCAATTTCTTCTTCGTCTTCTCCATTCCCGGTATTATCTGTTTCATTCGTCAACGTTTCATTTATTGTAACATTAGTCAAATTTGATTCATTAGAACTGATTATAAAACCTGTTACAGAGATGGTGTTTCCAGCCAGTCTGTATTTGTTACCCATTCCGGAACTGTCAAGAACCAAGTATCTTTCACCGTCTTTTTCAAGATAAACCCTGACGGTTCCGTTCCCTTCAATTTTCCCATTCAACTTTAAAGATACAAGTTCTCCTGCATTCTCCGGCTTCCATAAGTATTCTCTAGGCTCTTCATATGAAAGCCCCAGTTTATCAACATGAATTGTTTCCCTTTCTTGAATAAAAAGCCCGGTAAAGTTGATGCTAAAGATTCCAAAGAAAGTTGTGGAAATGGAGATAACCAAAATTAATAATAAAACCCTTTTGTTCCACTGACCCGCAAAATTTCTAATTCTCAAAGTAGTGGGAGAAGGGGGTTTTGTACCAAGATATTTTGTTTTAACTTTATCTCCCACCCTATAATTTTCATAGTAATAAGGACCGAAAACCTTGTTGCCACGCTTTATGTATTTCTTGTGGACCAATCACTTCACCAGTTAACCTATAGGTGGCATGCTACCGATTTATAATTGGAATAAATCAGTTAACCTACACTATATTATTCGGGAAGGTTGCTTAATAATATAGCTTAAGAAAAAACCAGAAACATGACGAAATGTTCGGAAAAGATCTGATCAAAACGGAAATTTGTTTTACCCAGCAGGATGGTTCGAATGAAATTTAAGTTCGGAAAGCCTTATAGAATACTTGGCAGGGGAGTAGAAGTTATTTCGGGACAACGCACGTGAAAAGGCGGACAGTTAACTTTTTAAAGCTTTGCTTACATCCATATAGATTAGAACTGGAAAATACTGCTCCTTCTAGGCAGGTTAACCAGAGCATAAAGAATATGCGAAAACAATAAGAACAATGAGAAAATAAAACATATTGAGAACAAGATTAAGATTAAATATAAAATCATGATTATCGATTAAGGAGATGATAAAGTATGATAAATGCAAAGAAGATAGTCCCGGACACCAGCGTCCTAATTCCTGGGACAGTATCGGGACTCATAAAAGCTGGTAAAATCAAGCGCGCCAGGGTGATAATACCAATGGCCGTTGTCGACGAACTGCAGGCGCAGGCCTCGAGGCACAGGGACATCGGCTTTTCCGGCCTTGCTGAGATAAAGAAAATCAGGGAAGTTGGAGAAAAGCAAGGCGTGCGTATAGAATTCGTGGGTGAGCGGCCCACCATGGAAGAGATACAGCTTGCCAAGAAGGGCAGGATAGACGCGCTAATCAGGGACGTCGCCAAGCACGAGCATGCGATGCTGCTAACGTCTGACTATGTGCAGGCATTGGTGGCCGAGGCAGAGAACATCGAGGTAAAGTACCTACCAAAGGAACCATTGAGAAGAATCAGACTCGAATCCTTTTTCACCCCGGACACACAATCGGTTCACCTGAAGGTCGGGGTTAATCCTATGGCCAAAAAAGGCAGGCCCGGCAACGTGAACCTCGTGAACATCCGGAACAAGAAATGCACAGAGGAGGAAATAAAGGGCATAATAAACCAGGTCATGTCCAAGGCCAGGACAGATCAGGAGTCATTCATAGAAATAAGCAAACAGGGAGCCTTGGTTGTGCAGCTCGGAGATTACCGAATAGCCATAACCAGGCCTCCGTTTTCGGATGCGCTCGAGTTGACAGCCGTCAGGCCTATTGCGAAAGTCCGGCTAGCCGACTACAAGATGCACAAGCAATTGGAAAAGGACATAGTCGAAAAGTCTAGCGGCGTGCTCATAGCAGGCCCTCCCGGTTCAGGGAAGTCGACTTTTGCCGCGAGCCTGGCCGATTACCTTGTTTTCCACAACAAGATAGTCAAGACATTCGAGCAGCCCAGGGATTTGCAGGTAGGGCCAGAGGTGACGGAGTATGCTCCCCTGGAGGGAGACTGGGAGAAGACGGCAGAGCTGCTGCTGCTTGTCAGGCCCGACTATACGATATTCGACGAGATCAGAAAAACAAAGGACTTCAGGGTTTTCGGGGACATGCGCCTTGCCGGCGTTGGCATGATAGGCGTGGTTCATTCCACCGGCCCTGTCTCGGCGATACAAAGATTCATAGGCAGGCTTGAGCTGGGCATAATACCCCATGTCATAGATACCGTCATCTACATAAAGGACGGGCATATAGAAGAGGTTTACGCCCTTTCGCTCACGGTTAAGATACCGACGGGCATGCAGGACGAGGACCTCACCAGGCCAGTTGTGGAGATCAGGGATTTCGAAACCAAGGAGCTCAAGTATGAGATATACACATACGGTGAGGAGAACGTAATAGTTCCTGTCCAGGCAGATGAAAAGGAATCGTCCCTCAAGAAACTCGCGAAGGAATCCATATATTCCAAGCTCAGGCACTGGGACCCGGCCATGCAAGTAGAATTCCTGAGTGAAAACCGGATAGCTATAAGGGTAAGAAACGACGTTATAGCCAAACTGATAGGCAAAAAAGGCAAGAACATAGAGCAGATAGAGAAACAGCTGGGCGTGCGTATATCTGTGGAGCCCAAGCAGGCAACGCTGAAGGGTGAGATAGACTTCGACTGGGAAGAGACGGGCGCCAATTTCTACCTGCTGGTGGACCCGAAACTCACGGGCAAGAACTTGGACATATACGACGGCGAAGACTTTCTATTCTCTGCGATAGCTGGCAGAAACGGCAGGATAAAAATCAGGAAAAGGACCGAGCTGGGAAGAAAGGCCCTGCAGGCGTATCTGAGCAAGAACCTGAGGGTACTAGTCTGATTCACCCCCTTTTTGAATAGTGATATTTCATCAAAATCAGCGTCACGTTTAGAACAACACCTACAATATTGGCCACCACGACGGCGAAGCTGCCTATACCAAGGCCATAGACGAGCCACATCAGCATGCCGAAACCCAACAATATGTTAAGCCAATATGACAGATCGTGAAGACTCTTCGTTTTGTATCCCCTTACGATTTGGGGCAGGAAGCCCGATGTTGTTATGGCGGCAGCAAACAGACCGAACAGTTCCCAGTTAATCATATTAAAAATATGATTCGCACTTATATTATTTCACCACAGTTTAACACGCATGTTGCCAATCGTTAACATCGATCGGATCTTAAGCTTAAAAAACCACCCAACAATAATAAAACCATGAGAAAATCACCTAAGCTTGTTGCTTGGACATTGGCGATTTTTTTATTCTTCGTTCCCCTTTCCAGCGCTAGCTCATACACATTTTACTTGGAACCGACGGATGGGATGGTCGAGCTGGAAATAAGACAGCCGGGGGTTTCCCTGAAAAGGATGTATTTCAACATTCCAGGGCAGAACAAGAGATTCGTGGTGAGGGTTGACAGGATAGACGCCGATGTAGACTGGGTTTACGATTATTTCATGATCTCCAGCACGGGTATGCAGGGCGAACCGGAGTCTGTTGCTTTTGACATCAGGGTGAACAAATCATGGGTCAGCGATAACAACATAGACCTGAAAACGATCGCCCTTGGCATCTACGACGAAGATTGGACCAGGCTGTCTGTTATACCGGTCTCGGAAGATGCCGATTTCTTGCACTACAGAGCGGATCCGCCAAAACTGGAGGGTTTGTTTGCCCTGTCGGGAGAGCCGGTGCTTGTAGACATACGAGTCACAAGCCCCTGCAACGAGAACGATGTTTGCGAGCCGGAACGCGGGGAAGACAGGGAAAACTGCCCTGACTGCATCAGGATCGTCCCAGGCAGATGCGTCCCCTCGGAAAAATACTGCATTGATGACTACCTTTTCAGGTGCAGCGCCGACGGCTCGGAATACAGCCTCGAGAGGTGCGAATTTGGGTGCGCTGGCGATACGTGCCTGTTAGCGGCAGGCGGAACGTCGGCCGGTATGGCCATTGCGCTGAATCCTGTATTCGTTTCTGTGCTGGCTGTCTTGCTGACTGTTGTAATTTACCTGGCATTGCTGGTAAAAAGGATGAGGAATGAATTGCTGAACGTAGAGGAAGTAAAAATCTCGCACGAAGACGTCAAGAAAATCGTAAAAAGAAAAGCGTGAATCCCTTTTTGGCAGAAAACAAAGCCAAGTTCAGATAATTTCCCTTCTTTTCTCGATGTCCGCACTGTAATCTGCCAACATGTTAAGGTTCTTCATCAGAGAAGTTTTCATATCTTCCTTTGTGCAAAAGAAAATGCCCTTGACATCGCTTTTTCTCAGCTTGTTGATAAGCGAGTGGGCAAATCTTATTACCATCTCCTCGTCCTGATACGCCAGCAAAGTTGAAATCGAATCGAAGATCAACCCGTCAAACCTTTTGCTTTGCAGGCATTTTTCTACCGACAGCAAAATTTCGGTCATGTCAGATGGACCCGTGAGTTTTTCATAGTTTTTGCCCTTGGAAACGGTTTCACCCTCAGAAGAAGCATCTATGAAATAGAAACAGTCGGTCTTTATCCCGTTGTTTTTCAGGATTTCTATTATCGAAAAATACGGCTTGTTAACCGTAACGAATATGATTCTTGGAATGGCCTTGGTGACAGCCTTTATTATCGACAGGGAATCCACCGGATATAGCGCGTTTGATATCAAGAAAGTCAGTACCTGGTTTTTTTCGGTTTCCCTTTTAAGGTCTATCGAGTGCCTTCTGACCAAGACCTTGAGATCCCTGTAGGAGCTTAAACTAACACTCTCTTCTTTGAATTCCTCGTCCATGGCAGTGATGATGTCGGTGGTGGTTATTATGCCAGACAGTTTCCCCTTCTTCATCACAGGCAGTTTTTTTATGTCATTCGCTTTCATCAGCTTTACGGCCTCTTGCAAGGTCCTGCCTTCGTCAATGGTTATGACGTTTTTAGACATAACCTCCCTTATTTTTATATTGTCCGGATTTTTTGCAGACATCACTACCTTGCTGAGTATGTCTCTTTCAGTGATGATGCCAACGACATCAACCCCCTCGACTATCACTATCGAGCCCATCCAGTATTTGGACATCTTCTCTGCGGCCCGCTTTATCGTATCATCAGGGCCCAGGGTCCTTACATTCTTGTTCATTTCCTGCTTTACAAGGGCAACCATAACAAATAATATCAATTCCTTCTTAAAAAGCTGACTATTTCAACTTCAAAATTTGTAGAATTCCCGAAAATTTCAAATCATAAAAATTTGTCAAAGAACTATTTTAATAGATGGCGGATTTCTCATGATACTTTATATCAAGGTATCAAGGTTTCGGATAGGAAAACAAAATAAATCTTCTGTCACTAGCGAAAATTCGACGGAAACACAGCTTTTCAGAACAAGCTACTGTCGAATTTTGTACAATTTTCTTTGACACTTCAGTTCTGATACCAAAACCCCCCTTAGTTCTATCTCACGCAGATATTCGCTGCACCCAGTCCTCGATAATTTCAGCAATTCGCTCAGTTGGGGGGCACCCAAGCTTCCATGCTGCTGAATTAACATGATTATCATTTCTTTTACCCTCATTTTTCTGACGCTCGGGCTGGTTTTCCCTTGACTGTTCGACTGGTACAAAAACATCAATTCGTCCATTTTCTCGGCAACTTCCTCGAGTCTGGTGTTCATCTCGTTAGTTCTGTCTTCAAGGCCGTGCTCCCTCACGTTGCCACTCCTGATGTTGTAGAGAACAATGACACCATCAGCCAGGAACTCCTCCACTCCTGTTGGACTGTATATCTTCGGGTCCTGGTTGGTCTCTGATATGAGGAACGTGTTGACATTCATCTCCTCGAAGAATCTGAAAAGCCGGTTTATGTACAGCCTGTAGGTCTCGCCCTTCATGTCTTACGCATCGTTGCTATAGTCGGCGTCTTTATCTTAAGCAACTCCAGTCCCTTTTTGGTTATGGCAAAGGGGTGGATAAATGTTGAATGATCTGTTCTTCTCATCTTACTGATTAGCATAGTTCTGTTGTAGCGCTCTGCAACAGGAACGAACTCGAGGCCGATGACAGCATCCACAACGAATTCGGTCAATGCCTCCTCACCAAGAATTACCCCTTGTTCTGCTATCCCTTCTGTGAACATGGTCGTTACTCCAAGTTTCTTTAACAATTTAGTAAGACTCATCAACGTAACTCTTGACGTGTATCGGTTCTGTATAAACATTTGCAGAATCGACACAGAATCGATAACCACCCGCTGCGCTTTCATCGATTTAACATCTTCAGCTATTTTATTGGTGAATTCAGATATGTACGCTTTTATGAGGCGGTCAGTCTTTTCCTCTTTGCCAGCAGCTAGGGGCATTACTGATACGAACTTCAACAGCCCCTTTTTCTCCAAGGATTTCAGGTCCCAGCCAAACATCTTTTTAATATCCATCCGAATGTCATCCTCTTCTTGCTCGGTGGTGACATACAATCCCGGTTCTTTATTCAAAGCACCAGCATACAAGAAGGAAGAGCAGAAAGCGGTCTTCCCCGTCCCTGCTTTGCCCCTAATCAAAACAACACTGTTATTTACAAATCCGCCTTCTATCTTTTCGTCGAAACCGATTACCCCGCTCTTCAGTCTTTCCTCACCCTCAGCCATAATATTTTTTACTCTAGATGATTAAAATAGTTTTATTTCTTACCCTTGTTTTTCCCCACATCTTTCGCTTTTTTCTTTTTCTCTTTCCGCTGCTTGCCATAGTCCTTTTGCACGCGCTTTGTGTCCTCAGCGGTTTCCAGCAGTTTAGCCATACTCTTTTCTGCCTGTTCTTCTTTCTCAGCTTCTTCCTTGATGTGTTTCTCAATCGCCCTTACATCCTCCAGCTCCTCGAGCAATTCCAATCCCTTTTTTTGTTCTTCAGCATCTTTTTTGGTAAGCTTTGGGAGCTTTTTCAACTCCCCCTTTTTCTTCTCGTAGTCCTTTTGCACGCGTTTTATGTCCTCTAACTTTTCCATTAGTTCGTTTTCCCTCTTCCATATTTTTTCCTGCTTCTCGGCCTTCTGTTCGGACTCTTTTTCCAGGGCCTTGGTATTCTCCAGCTCCTCGAGCAGCTTCAGCTCTTTGTCCCTCTTCTCGATTTCTGATTTCTTCAGTTTCTTTACCTTTATCCTTGTTCCGGTCTTTTTCAACCATTTATCGTATTGTTTCTGTACCCCCTTCATATCCTCAGCTTTTTCGAGCACAGCAAACCATCTTTTCTCTTTCCTTCTCTTAACTTTCCTGTCAGTTTCTTTCTGAACGGCTTTTACATCTTCAAGCTCTTCAAGCATCTGCTCTGTTGCTATTTGCTTTGCCTTCTCCTTCTTTCTCGGCTCCCTTGTTTTTTTCGGCAAGCCGGAGGGGAGTCTCGCCCCTGACAGTTTCCAGGCCCACAATATCCAGAAAATGAATGCAAGTGCTATGAGTATGAACTGCCACAGTTCGTCAGGGATGTGTGTCACTATTTCCCATGTGTAGGTTTTCTCGATCCAGACGATACCGGCGATCATTGCCAGATTGCTGAGATGCATGAGCGGCAGGCCAATGACCAATCCCAGCGCCCTCTTTCTGCCCGTGACACCCACCGTAGCTAATACAAGCGCTGCGTAGATGAGTAGGGACTCCAATCCCGTCACCTGCACAGCTCTGGTGACGGCATCAGCAAGTGGGATGAAACCCAGCACATTCGTGATGAAAAGTACTTCTTCCCTGACGACTGCCTGCACAATGCTCATGTCGGGACGCAGCCAGCGTATAAGATACACCGGGATGCAGAACACGAGAAGCCGGAGCGCAAAGTACAAGAGGTATACCCCCTTCCGCTGCATCGCACTCGATTTCGTTGAGGCGATGGCCCACCTGAGCGAACGTAAAATCAGTACGGGGAACTTAAAGAGCTGCGAAAGAATGTACCGGGGCCGCACGATTTCGTGTAGCTTCTTTCCATTTTCCTCTATTAGACTGCTTATCTCAAGCAGCCTGTCATGCTCTTTGGTGATTATCTTCAGGTACGTGGCTTTATCGATTTGCCTGGTGAAATACTGAGCCTCTGTTGATTCTTCTGTTTTGGCAGTTATTTTTGCCTCTTCTCCCAACTTCCTGGTCTCTTTTTTCAGCCTGTAGAGGGGGATGAAGAGCTGGGTTGTAAAGAAGCTTGCGAAGAAGATGGCAAGTGCTATTCCTGTGATGTACCATTTGTTCTCAAACAGGAACTTTTGAATCCCCACCCTGGCTAATCCAAGTCCAATTTCATTAATCCCCATTTCTATCCTGGAAATTGAAATCCTTAATTCTTCCAGATCGTCCATTTTTATAGCATCCATTGACTCCGAAATCGTTTTTTCGATGTTCTTTACCTTTCCATGCAAGGCGCCAACATCAACGCCTGCCTTGGCATACTCATTGACCCTTAAAACCAAGTCTGGTACCTGTTTTTCCAGCCCATTTAAAGAAGTAATCAAGGGGTTTTCAAGCACAACGATATTTACACTTTTACTTTTCTCCAAATCAGCAGTGCCTATTCTAACAGTTAGCAAATACTCTCTCAACTCTGTGTTAAGGGGCACGTGGATAATTACCGAAAAATCTATTTCGCCCTTAACGGGCAAATAAAATTCTTTGTCTATGAAGACAGCACAACACTCCTTTGTTATGTTAGAGCTCAGGTTGAGATCAAGGTTTCCCATGTTAGCAATGGAGCCGATAACCGTCCCGTTCTCACCCCCAACTATTTCAATAACCCTGGTGTCAACTGTCACGTTAAAATTCTCAGTCCAAATTATGCATGCCGGGTCTCTGGCACAGTCTGTGTCACCGCAATCCACAAATCCGTCACAATCGTTGTCAAGCCCATCAGAGCAATTCTTTGGAGTTGGGACACATGTAACATTGCTTATGTTGCCGACAATGCTGGGTCCTCTTCCCCTACTTGGCGGGGGCTCTGCGGCTTCCTCGGCTTTCGTTTTAAGTGATAAAGAGCCAGGTCCTGTGTTGTTATACTCGTCTGTTGCATTAGCCGTCAAGTAAAATTCGATTCCTGGTGTTGAGGATGACCTGCAGTCAGCGGAAATGTTGTAATACAAATCACCGGTTCTTTCCAGTGAAAAATTGCCGTTGGGGCAAAACAGGGCCACGTTCACGGTGTAACCCAATAGTTCATTTCTTGAGTTATACACCTCTATCTGGGGTATGGGGGATATCCCGGAATTGGCAGAATACTCGGTCCCGGCAGGGGGCTGGGTGAATACGGGAAGCAGGCTGGAGCTTACGTTGAAATACCATGTACCGTTTCCCCTATTCTCCTGTTTTGACACATTTGCAAACATGGTGCAGTTTCCAGCTGGGTCGCTTTCATTTATCTGATAAGTATAGGTTGTGTTGGTTTCGTTGAATATCATTGCTTCGCTCTGGTTATATCTCGTCAGATTAACGGTCCAATTAACCGAACTTACCAAATTGTCATTAACATCATAAACCTTGAGTGTCAGGGTTTCCCCTCTGCTATAAACAGATTCGTTCGTGGTCAGATTTAACGTGTACGAATCACTGACGTAGAAGGTGAGATTTTCCGGACAGCCCACATCCTCCCCGCTCTTTTTTTCATTATTGCCAATATCTACCGCTGTTATTCTTATCGTACAATTCCCTGTTCGGTTTAATTCAAGGTTTTCTACATTATTTCCAGCACCGAATTTAAATTGCCAGATATCACTCGAAATCTTTTCCAAAGTCCCATTAACGCTGATGTTATCAGGATAGGTGATGTTGGCTCTTACAGATACGAGACTCACGTCATCTGTGGCATTCACAAAAATTGAAAGGGAAGTGAAAAGATTTGTTTTGTTCACCCCTATCCCACTGTAGTTGAACCAGAAATCGGTCACATTTGGTGGTATGGGGTCTTCCAGTATAACATCTATTGACAGTGAAGAATAGTTAAACCCTCCCTCTCTGGTGCTGGAATTCACATAAGTCGTTGTGTTTGTCACGCCAACAGCACTTGCGTTTATGCTCCAATTAACAGAAGAAGAGGAGCCACTCGGGATAAAAGATATGTTTTTCGTCCAATTTTCACCAGCGCTTATGTTCAAGATAGTCTGATTCTCGATACTAAGGTTTATGGTTAAATTCCTGAGATCGCCATTGTCCGCGGAAACCAGGGTTTTGTACGTCTTTGTTTCGCCCTTAATTATGACTTCCGGCGCATCTATCGACACCAGGGACTCTCCAAAATTGACCACAAAGCTTGCATTATTCCTGACAGAACTATCCTGGGTGTAAACGGTGGCGTTAACGATGTGAGCACCGGACAGTGTTATGTTCGTGTAATTAAACTCATAGACATAGCACATGGAAACTCTTTCCTCTGCTGTAAATAATCTGAACTCATAGATTATCAGGACAGCTGACGAGGAGTGATTTACCCTTATTTGGTTTGTTCTGAAGGGCGAGAATCCGGAAAATTCAGTCAAATTCTTGTCGTCGGGCGGGTTCACATCGGTGAAAAGAGGCATCCATGCACCGCTTTTTTTGTATAAAATAGAAACATTTGCCTGACCGGCGCCATCCTCCCATAAGGCCTCGATTCTATCAAAGGTATAGCTGTCATTCAGCGTTATCTCAAGCCATGATGGGGTTTCATCGCCAATCCAGGCAGTGTCAGTATTGTTGTCTATAGACAAGTTGCAGGACCCGACGTTGCAATTACCGCTTGTCCCTAAGTCAAGTAGCGCAACATTTTGACCTGTTCCTGTCCCAGCTTCTACACATTCGCTTTCATTTAGAATAGCAACCAATGCAGAGCTTGTGAAATCAACCCCAGCTAAATAGGGCTTTTCTATGCTGAAGTTCAGCATATTTATGGGTGTCACATTTCCCACCACCTCTGTCCTTAGGGTTGTGTCGCCTGTGATGTTTATTGTGCTTGGAAATACAGTAATGTCTGGTAAAATAACTTCGTGTGAAATAGAATCCTCAGCACCAGTGCCATTGGCAGGGGTTGCATGCAAAGAGACACGTGTAAATCCTTCCTGTTTTGACTCTGCTTCCCATTTCACCGTTATTGTTGTCCCGTTTGTAATATTATACAGCTCCGGTTTGGACCACGTTCCCCCGGGGGTGAGGTTCAGAACACTTCGGTCCGTGATATTTAAAGTCAAATTCACCTGCATCAAATCCCCGTTTATAGCGGTAACGTTTACAGTGATGTTGCACGTTTGATTAGCAAGAATTCTGAAATTTGGAAAGATGAACTGGAGCTCAGTTGAGCCAAAACCCACCTCAAAGGAAAGATTGGTATAATCTTCAAAGTTTATATTCCCCAGGGTATCGTTTGCCCAGACTTGCATTACATTATATGTTCCTAGCTGAGAAGTATCGTTCCACTCATAGATCCAGAAATCAGTGCCACTAGAATTAGAAAGAGTTACATTAACCTCTGTCCCATTTGGATACATAAAAGTCGCATTAACCGCGCTAACACCACTCGTGTCGTTTACTGTTACATTGAACAACACTCCATGACCAGGCTGGATTTTCGTCTCGTTCAACTGCGGGTTTGAAATTGTTGGACCTGTTGTATCATAGCTTAGTGTCTTCCATGCAGTACAATTATAGGTACCAGAGCAGTAGAATTCCATCTTTACTGGTATACCACCAACCCATTCAAGACACTCCCATTGTTGACAGACCTTCTTTGTTTCATCCCAAAAACTACAGTTCCATCTGTCACAGTAGTAGTCTGTTTCTGAGAATGCTCCATCGATTGAGCCTAAACACTCCCATTGATCGCAATAATTTCCATTCCAAGCAGAGCAATTCCATCCATTTGAACAATACCTGTCATACTCCTCTGAACTTTCAGCCCATGCTGTGCAGTTCCAAGCCTCGCAAACATCTCCATTCCAAACTATACAATCCCATACACCAGAACAATAAGAGTCTGCCTTTTGAGTTGATCCCTGAGCCCATTCGGTGCAATTCCAAATGTCACAATTAGTTCCGTTCCAGTTTGTACAGTTCCAGATGCCAGTAGAATAGTAATCAGAGTCGTCATTTTCACTAAGAGACCAAGCTGTACAGTTCCAGTATCCACAATACCCCCCATTCCACTCTAGGCAATCCCAGTCACCAGAACAATACATAAGTCGTCTATCTTTTCCGCTGTTTGTCCACCCCTCGCACTTGTATTCTGCACAAGTAACCCCATTCCAACGTGTGCAGTTCCAGTTGCCTATACAGTATTTTGACTGCTTGTCATCATCATATGTCCATGCCGTGCAGTTCCATAATTCACACTTCTCTGTAGTCTGTCCATAATCATTTAACTGGATTGGGGATTCATCAAAATTATTGCCATCTGCCGGTCCCTTATCACTTACCCAAAAACCTTCAGACGACATAAAGAATGCGAGTGTCGCTTTTGGAGTAGCTGATACTAAAGGAATAAAGAAAAAAATGGTAAATAAAGAAATTAAGAAAACACCGAAAAACATACCTCCTTTTTTTCTACGCAGGATGTTTCTAAAAGGTCTCCGCCTGGGCTTGTGTTTCTTTCTAATTTCTTTCAACTTTTTTGTTGCCCCAGAGAAATCCTGACCAAGATAAACGTTGATGACCCGGCCATCCTTGTCCCTGAAGCTTTCATAATAATAAGGCCCGTGAATTTTTTTGCCTCTTTTTATATACTTCTTGTACACCAGCTCACCAACTACTTGCCTTATTTTCGCATCCAGGAATAGCTAATTGATAGCTAATTATTACTAATTATTATATTGTAAGTAACCTTTAATAAAGAGCTGGTTAAACCCACATGTTTGGTGAGCTTTCATTACCTCATAATCGGGCGCATTCACCTGTTACTTACATTAATGGAATGGGTAAGAAACTGAAATGTTCGACGACTGAAACGTTATCAATTGGATGCTATTGTTTGTCAAAAAGGCTCTGCGCCTGGACATCTATCCCTTTGTTGGTAATCGTGAAATTGTAATACCCTTCGGTGAACGCAGAGCCACGTATCTTTTGTATGCTCAATCCCCTATATGCTTTCCCCTCGCTATGCACATAGTCTAATTGTATGACCCCGTCAGCAATGAATTTCAACTGTTGCCAGTAGCCTGTTTCCGCCTCAACGGTAACCAGGGCGGTGACACCCAATTTTGCTATGTGTTTAAAGAAGGTCATGGCTCCCATCCTCGCCAGCGACTCAGAATCTGCCATCAAACTGATCGCGGTCAGGGGGTCTATGACCAAGCGTCGTGCACCAATTTCATTGACCGCCTCCTTGATAAGTTCAATGAGCGTATTGGTCGAAAGAAAATGGACACTTTTTTGGGCTTGTGACGTTGAACTAGTATATGCCGATAAAGCATTCTCAATATCACTAGAGACCGCCCTTATGTAAGGGATCACGCGGACCAAGTTTTCCCTTTCCAGTTTCTCTAGATCCCAGCCAAAGGATTTGATATTGCTTAACATCTTTGGCTTATCTTCTTCCAGATTGACGAGGACGCCCGGCTCCTTGAACTTGGCTGCACCATTATAGATGAACTCCAACCCAAATATAGTCTTCCCTGTTCCGCAACCGCCAGTAATCACATAGATTTTCTTTTCTGGCAACCCTCCGTTTAAGAGTTCATCTAACCCTGCTATCCCGGTTTTGACCCGTTTCGGACCTGGTCTTTTTTCGCCCATTTTCCCTTCACCTACCCTTTTCCTTACCCGTAAATATAATTTTATCAGAAAACATGCCCAAGTTTTTTATGAAATCTTCGTGCGCATCTTCTTCGAGACAGATAAAAATGCACCCCTTCTCAGATATTCTAAGCTTCGATACCAGCAAGTGCGTGAACTTGATGGCACTTGCCTGACTCCCATAGACCAAAAGGGTGGACAAGGAATCAAACAAGATGCAATCCACGTGCATGAGCAATGCCTTGGTAACCGTTATGCTCAATTCGGTGAGCGCATCAGGAGAAGATACAAATAACACCTGCCCTTCTTTCTGTTTTTCATCTACCCCCTTTACACAATCTATAAAAAGTATCTTCTTCGTATCGATTCCTCCCCCTTTAAATTCCTTTGTCAAGGTCGTGTACGGCTTGTTAAGAGACAAGTAACATATCATATTATGAATCTTTGTAGCAGCGCCAACAATCTCCTCTAGGGCGGTTCTATAGTTTTTGCTGGGAACAACAAAAACAACGACTTGATTTTCCTTCATCTCCATCTCTAGGTTTATTTTCAGCATCGTTACCTCGCGCTTCTACAGATCACGATTCGTGTTATGTTTTTCGTATTTTATTTTTATATGCTCTGCTTAATTAAGTTTTGGTAAGAAGCCTCATATTTATTAACGAAGAGAATACTTAAGATTTAATATGAAAAGTTTGGAAAGTTTAAACAAAATCCTTGAAAATGTGCTGAAAAAGAGGGCAATAATTCTGCTCTCGTTTCTAAGCAAGGAATACAGAACTGGGATGACGAATCTAATAGCCTTTGCGACACACACGTTCAATAAGACCTGCTACGTCACGCTTAATGATCCCTACGAAAGTATAGCCAGCAGGCTGGATGAGGAGCAGAAGTCCAAGCTGTTCTTCATAGACTGCATGACGGCTACGATCAAAACACCGGAGACAAAAGAAAATGTGGTTTTCGTGTCGTCACCCCACGCTTTGACGGAGATGAGCATAGCATTAAAAAAAGTCATGGAAAAGGAAAAAATTGATTTTGTCATATTTGATTCAATTTCAGCTTTGCTGGTTTATGAACAACCCTTATCGGTCCTGAAATTCGTTCATAGCCTAATCCTGATGTCCAGGGAAGCGAATCTGGGTAACTCTTTTGTAATCCTGAAGGAGGATGTCAGCGAGCAATTGATGAAAGACCTGGCCATGTTTGTTGACAAAATTGTGGAGGTGGTATGAGTGGTCGAAGGGATTGAAGATTTGATGAAAACCAGGGAAATCTACAGGGAACTCGCCGATACAGAGGGTGACGCAATTATAATTTTGGATTCAAAGGGCAAATTTGTGTTTTTGAACAAAGAGGTTGAGATAAAGACTGGTTATACGGAAAGCGAATTGATAGGAAAAGTGTTTACGAAGCTGTTGACGAAGCCCAGTGTATTAAAAGCTCTCTCCACTTCCCGAAAGGCTTTGTCAGGTGCACGGGTTAACCCGTATGAAATCGAAATCAAAAAAAAGGACGGAAGCATTATACCTGTGGAGGTTCAGGCAACGCCGATAAAGAGGAAAGGCAAAGTAATCGGGTTTCTGGTGATTGCAAGGGATCTCACCGAACGGAAGAAAGTAGAGGAGGAACTGAGGATTAAGGAAAGCGCCATAAAATCGTCCATCGATGCCATTGCAATGTCAGACCTTAATGGCAATCTGACATACGTGAATCCATCCTTTCTCAAGATGTGGGGATATGATAACGAAAAGGAGGTTCTGGGGAAGCCAGCTGTAGGGTTTTGGCAGACGGAAGAGAAGGCTTCAGAGGTAGTAGTGGCCTTGCGTGACACGGGAAGCTGGAAGGGTGAACTGGTCGCCAAAAAAAAGGACGGCTCAATGTTATATGTCCAGCTTTTGGCAAGCATGACTAAAGACGAGAATGGCAAACCCATCTCCATGATGTCTTCATTTATAGACACCACTGCTCGCAAGAGGGCTGAGGAGGAGCTAAAGAAAAAGACAGAAGAACTGGAGAAATCGAAGAAAGAACTGGAAGCAAAGATTCATGACCTCGAAAGGTTCAGCAAGATGTCTGTCGGCAGGGAACTGAAGATGGTTGAATTGAAGAAGAGGATAAAGGAATTGAAAAACGGGGGATAATAATAAGTAAATAATATTAATTAATATTATATTAATAATTATTTAAACAAAGTATAACAAAGTATAATGAGGGGCGTCAATATGAGCAGGGAGGTAAAAACAATTGCCTTTTTCGCATTGCTTTTTTTAACAATATTCATATCGGGATGTGTAACTCAGGAAGATGTTTCCCTTGGGGCTGGAGAAACGCAACAGCCAGAGGTTCAGGAAAAAACAAAACTTGTCTATGCAGTCCACTGGATGGATGAAACCCAGATAAACGGAACTTATGAGAATGGTGAACTGAAATCAAAGGGTTTAGTACATTATCTGAACGAATATGAGGAATTGCACCCCGAAATAGAATTCGAGATAATGCAAATTACATACTCAGAATATGAAAGCAAACTCAGAATCCTGCATGAACTTGATGAGGTTCCCGACATTTATCAGGTTTATTCTACATGGGGGGTTTCTCACCAAAACTTAGGCATATTGGACGAACCGCCTCAGGAGATAAAGGATGATGTTGCCCAAAATTACACATCAACCGCGGGTGTTACAATAAATGGTGATACATGGGGTATTCCCACGGAAATCAACGTCTTCGCCCTCCTTTATAACAAGGCGCTTTTCAAGGAAGCAGGAGTTATTGATGAGCAAGGGGAGCCAAAGATCCCCGTGACCTGGAATGAACTGATTGATGCGGCATCGAAAATAACAAAAAAAGACAGCGAGGGCAATATTATACAATATGGTTTTGCTTTCTCAAAAGGAATGGACTGGGGTGTGGTAGATCCTTTCCTATGCCTGTTAGTCAGTAACGGCGGAAAATATCTATCGGATGATAACAGCCAGTGTCTTGTCAATAGTTCAGAGGGTGTCGAGGCACTGGAAAAGATATTGGAATTGTTTAGCAAAGGTGGAACTGATGCGTACGGTGATGTTATCAGTGGTTTCGGAGAAGGCAAGACAGCGATGATTTTAATGCCTCCTTGGGTGGAAGGAATGTTTAGGGACGCCCTTGGTGATAAATTTGATACGGATGTGGGCGTTGCCCCTGTTCCCTATCTGAAAAAACCCGGTACTTTGCAGTATAGCTGGTTCATGGGCGTATTGAGTAAAAGTAAACATAAAAAGGAGGCGTGGGAGTTCCTTAGGTGGTTCACTTCAGAGATTCAGCCAAAGACAGGTACGACAAGGTATGGTGATCTGTTAACAGATCCTATTGGCGCTATCCCAAGCAGGAGGTCAGATATTGAGGGTAATAAGGATAAACTAAATACACCATTCAAGAGGGTATTTGTTGAAGAACTAGAAAATTCTGTCCCAGAGCCAAACATAATGCAGGCTTCCCAAGTAAAGAATATATTGATGGGCGAGATTGAGTCGGCATGGGCTGGTGAAAAAACTGCTAAAGAATCTTTGGACTCAGCGTGTGCTAAAATAAATGAAATTCTGGCGAAGTATTATCCGCAAAAGTGAGAAATTTGAAATTCAAAATAGGCAGGTTAACGATTAAAATAACTCTTTTCATAATCTCTTTGATATTCCTGTCTTTATTTGTTTTTTCCTTTGTTTTTTTACTGTCTGAGCAGAACAAAATGTCCGAGGAAATACTGGAAGATGGGCTGATTTTCGCAGAGTTCATTACGCGTTCTATATATGATGACTATGTGAGGGAGTATACCCATATTCATTCGCAGGAAGGTTTCGATGGATTTAAGGAGGGTGTAGAGCAAAAACTGGACAAAAACAAGGATGTAACCAAAGTCTCTTTAGTTGGTATAAACGGAAAAGTTATTTTCGATTCTGATGAATTCAAAGAAGGCAAAAAATATAACGGGTCGGGGAGATTTATTGAGGATTCTGTTACTTTGGGGCTTCTTAAAAACGAAGATGTGTCTTACTTGAAAAGGCAATTAAATGGCGAAGATATCATTGAAATAGTCATGCCGATAGAGGAAACGTCAGGAGGCCATCTCATGTCAATGAGATATATCGTTTCTTATAATTCTCTTATAGAAAGAATGGCTGAAGTATACCAGCAAATTCTTTTGATAATTGTGCCCATATTCATAATTACTTTTGTTTTGACAATCACCTTTTCGATAAGTTTAACCAAACCAATTATTATGTTAAGGGGGTTGACCGAAAAGGTAAGAAAAGGTAATCTGAGTGTGAAAATTAATCTAAAAACCCGTGACGAGATAGGAGAGCTCGCATCCTCATTCAACCAGATGACAAAGGACCTGAAGGAGTCTAGGAAAGGGCTGGAAGAATACAGCAAGGACCTGGAAAAAGAAGTAAAAGAGAGGACTGTTGAACTTGAGAAATCCAAAAAAGAGCTGGAAGCAAGAAACGAGGAGCTCGAACGGTTCAACAAGATGGCGGTGGGCAGGGAACTGAAGATGGTTGAATTGAAGAAGAGGATAAAGGAATTGGAAAACGAACTTAAAAAGAAGCAGAAATAGTATCAAGCTGCGTTTAAACAAATTCTATTCGTGTTTATTTAAATATCATATAAAACAAAAATATTATAGGTAACATGGTAGCAGAAAAATTGGCTAGTGGTTATGGAAAAGTCATAATACCTGTCATATTGATATTGATTATCGTTGCTGCAGTTTCGTCTTTTTATCTGTTACCTTTCGGTGAGGAAGGACCGCAATCAGCGAGTGGAACTTCGGGGGTGCCTGCACAAAAATTCAAAATTCTTCATATCATGAGTTACCACTCTCCTTGGAAATGGACCGACGATCAGCTTGATGGATTCAAGGATGCCATGGCTGGCATAGATGCGGAATATCGGGTATTCCAGATGGACACCAAGCGGAAAAGTAGTGAGGAATGGATGCAAGAAGCCGCCCGGCAGGCGCGAGAATTAATCGATACGTGGCAGCCTGATTTGGTATACACAAACGATGATAATGTCCAGGAGTATGTTGTCAAACATTATGTAAATTCTGATACACCGTTCGTATTCAGTGCGGTCAACGCGGATCCGTCTGTTTACGGGTTTACAGGAAGCAGCAATGTTGCCGGGATACTTGAGGAGGAGCATTTCGTGCAGACTGTGAATTTGCTGAGACAAATTGTGCCAAATGTCAAGAAGATAGCGGTTATTTTTGACGAGGGCTTGACATGGATAGGGGTACGTCAAAGGATGGAAGAAAAGGCGCCAAAACAGCTTCAAGATATAGAGTTCGTAAGCTGGGACACGATTCACACCTTTGAAGAGTACAAGCAGAGAATAGGGGAGCTCCAAAACGAGGCGGATGCGATCGCACTTCTGGGTATATTCACGTTCAAGGACGAGAACGGCACCAATGTCCCCTATCAGGACGTGCTGGAATGGACGGCTGAGAACAGCAACCTGCCCGACTTCAGCTTCTGGGAAGACCGCATATCTTATGGTACACTATGTGCCGTAACTGTTTCGGGGTATGAGCAGGGCCTGGCGGCAGGTGAGATCGCAAGGGGCATTCTGGTTGATGGCAAAAGCCCGCCAAGCTTCCCATTCGAGCCAACAGTCAAGGGAGAGCCGGTCATAAGCCTTGCAAGGGCGAATAAATTGGGACTCCAAATAAGCAGCGAACTGCTTTTGTCTGCGGATATCATCGAAACGTTTGAATGGGAGAAGTAAATGAAGAACCTTAGCGTTCGCGCTAAGATAATTTCGATTTCAACACTAATAATGCTTTTTGCACTTAGCTTAAACAGTTTTTATAGCGGTAATTTCTTCGCGGCTGAATATTCCAAAGCCCTCCATTCAAAGTCATTAAACGTAGGGCAGGTTTTAACGCAACGCTTAGGCGTCTTGCTTGAATTGGGAATAGACATAAATGGAATTGTGGGTTTCGAAAAACAATGCAAAGATGTAGTCGAGAACTACGAGGAAATCTCGTATGCCATGGTCGTGGATTTAGACGGCAAGATAATTTTTCACAACGACCCTTCCCAACACGGCAAAACATTGACTAATCATGAAGTTCTAATGGTGATAAAAACCGAGAATAGTACCACTAGACAGCACTCCATTGAAGGGGAGAAATTCTATGGCAGCTTTGTCCCTGTCTTTGGCAAAGATAAAAACCACATCGCAGCAATTATGGTAGGGGTTCCTGTGAGTTTTATTGAAGAAAAGATGCGAAACATGTTCATGAACTCTCTCATGGTTACGATTTTATTTCTGGTTATTGGCATATTGTTGTTGATTACTACGCTTTCCATGTGGGTAACAAAACCGCTTGGAAAATTGGTCGATGTGATTCGGGAAATAGGGGAGAAGGGCAAACTTAGCAAAAAGGTTAGAATCAATTCCGATGACGAGATAGGACAGCTCGCCTCCGCATTCAACCAGATGATAGATGATTTAAAGGGGTCGAGGATTAAGCTAGAGGAATACAGCAGGTCTCTGGAAAAAAGGGTCACCGAGAGGACAAATGAACTGAATAAAAAAGTCGAGGAAGTGACAAAGACGAAAACGGCCATAATGAACATGATGGAAGATACGGACGAGGCGAACAAACAGCTTATAAAAACCCAGAAGGAACTGAAGGAAAGCTTGAGGGAACTGAGAGAAATGGACATAAAGAAGGATCAGTTCATATCAATCGCAGCGCATGAACTCAAGACTCCACTGACATCCATTCACGGATTCTCGCAGTTGCTTCAAGATAGGAAAATTGCAAATAAGTTCACGAGGAGGAACAGATACCTTAAGATAATGGAACATGAAAGCAAAAGGCTTGCCGGGCTTGTGAGCAATATTCTTGACCTATCCAGGCTAGACCTCGGGACGGTGAAGCTCAGTCTTGAACCAGTTGATATGAACGAACTAATGGAGGATTTAAAAAAGGAAATGAGTATACCGGTAGAGGAGAAGGGGCTGGAATCGAAATATGAAATAGAAAAAGAGTTGCCAAAAATTTTAACAGACAGGGAGAGGGTGACCGAGATATTGATAAACTTCATAAACAACGCTTTGAAGTACACGTCGAAAGGTAAAATAACGGTAAAGGTTTCCAGGGAAAAGAAAAATCTGCATTTCATGGTCAAGGACACGGGAATAGGCATATCAAAAGAGAACCACGAAAAGATATTCCAGAGGTTCTATCAGGTGGATTCATCCTATACAAGAAAGGCAGGGGGGACAGGTCTTGGCCTGTCCTTGTGCAGGGAATTCCTAAAAATACTCGGCGGGGAGATATGGGTAAAGAGCGAACTGGAAAAGGGGAGTGAATTCCACTTTACACTGCCCATCAGAGGCGTTTCAAAAGAGCATCTCTGGGAGGAGGAAGCAAAGGCTAAAGAGAGTCTCAAAAAAGCAGAGGAAGTGATAAAAAGTGTGGAAATACTGAGCGGAAAATAAAATCAGCCTGATTTACTCCAGCGCTTTCTTTACCCTTTTGACGAGGTCCTGGTTGTCAAAAGGTTTCGTGATGTAATCCAGAACATCCATCTTTTCCAGAACATCCTTCCCCGCCTCTGAGAATTTTGCCACAGTGAGGAATGCGATTTTCAAGTCCTTTGTTTCAGGGTCCTTCCTTATACTTTCACAGACTTCCCTTCCACTCATCCCTGGCATCATCATATCAAGCAAGATGAGATCGGGTTTCACCGTTTTCAGTTTTTCCAGGCATTCCTTTCCGCTCATGGCCGGGATTACTTCGTAGTTCTCTTGTTCCATAAGCGCCTTAACAAGCTCGACCAAACTTTCCTCATCATCCACGATCATTATTTTTTTTGCCATGTTATCATTTAGTTATTGAATTAAAGTATATAAATTCTTTATGCTCGGGTACCTGATGTGTCCCAATACCGCTCGGGTGTCCATTACACGCATCAGGTCTTCAG
>Ga0315533_1000469_pt1 | contig 34821 bp, 35 predicted proteins | sample SalMarSW160130MG_FD_203081 | JGI IMG/M metagenome (GOLD analysis project Ga0315533, IMG submission 203081) | Salt marsh sediment microbial communities from the Plum Island Ecosystem LTER, Massachusetts, United States - Salt Marsh Sediment SW1601-30 ...
ACGACAGGCGTAATATCCTGCTTTATAGGTTTTATTTTTATAGGTTCTGTTAAGACTTGTACCAAAACCCGTACCGCTTAATACAAATACTTCTTCCCACATATCCTCATGACACATAACTCTCCCTAAAGATTTTTCTTCACTTGAAATGCATTTTTCAAAATCCGGTTCTGAAAGCAACAAACGGGTATGTGAACCGGTTTTTTGATCTCTGCTCAATATCTTTTCATACTGTCCCGGAGAGTTCTTGATCGGTTCCCATGGAATTGCTTCAGTATTGAAAAATTCTAACTCAGGTTTATCCATTTTATCACTCCTTTTAGAAATTATTATTTTCTACTTTTTCAACCAATTAACTGTTATCCTAATCCTAATAATCTAATAGGATTATCTTTCATCATATAGTGAATTTTATATTCTTCCATCCCTTCATCCAATAACATTCCCACAAAACGTCTCAGAGCTTCGGCAGGGGCAGGTAATCGTAATTGGCCACAATCTGAGCCAATCAGAATGTTTTTATAACCAACACCGTCCATCATCTTTTTTACTTCTTTGGGTGAAAATAAATATCTATTTTCCATGCAATAAAGGGCAACGTGTTCGATGGTTGCTCCCATATCGACCAATTCTTTCTGTTCCTGAATAGACCATTTCCATAATTCACTAAAGGTAATATGGGTAATGATAATTTTACTGATGCCCATCTTATGGGCTTCTTTCACCAATATCTTTATTTCTTCTTTGGTTAAATGAGAAGTTGCCAAAGCAACATCTGCTTCTTTTATAATTTGTAAAACCTGCTTTGTCTCTAGAGTAATTTCCCCTTTTTCATCCAAAATGCCTATACCTTTCATGGGTAAAAACTCTGCCCTTGATTTCGTTTGTTTCATATGTTTATATTGAGCGGCACCAAAGGTATCTTCTATATGGTGTTTCGCCCACTGTGTGGGCATCCAAATAATCTTAGCTCCCAAGCGAATAGCAATTTCTACCGCATAGGGATTAATCCCTCCCACATAACGGTTAAGGACCAATCCCCCATATACATCAACACCCGAAACCATCTTATTTACCAGTGTTGCGGTATCTGCAGTAAGTCCCTGATGATTCTTTAATACAATTCCTCTAATCCCGTAAGCTCTGGCCTGTTTTGCAAAATCTATAGCATCACCTACTCGAGCAAAGATTCCGGGACCAGCATGGACATGGCAGTCAATAGAGCCGGTTAAAACTCGGTTTACAATATCAGTTTGATTCATTTTTATTTTTATACCTCCAATAAAATTATTATTTTAAATATCTATTTCAATATATATATTATCTTCAAATCCACAAATATTGCCAGGTCAGGACAAGTCAATTTGCAAAGTTTACATTTTGTACACCTATTTTCATTGACCACTTCAGGAATGACAAATCCTTTATCATTGACCTTATTTTTCATTTGAAATACATTATTGGGACAAATATGCACACAAAGTTTACAACCTTTACATATTTTGTTTGTCATCTATATGAATGAACACCTTAATTGCCCTCTATCTTTTTAATTTGTTTAACTATATCTATACGATTTTTTGCCATGCAGCCGTCCTGCCGGTTTACAAGGTATATTTAAGCGGTAAGCACCATACCTCCGCGCCATGAAACATTTGCTTTCTTTAAAGCTCATGCAAAGGTTCTACTACAATCCAATAAAAAGGCAACAAAATCCTTTTTCCAATATTTTTGAATGTCAGTGGGTTCATCAACGATTTACCCATCTTTTATCAGTCTATATAAGGGTAAATCCGTACACACATCTGCATTTGGCGCTAACTCCTTAAAACAGGGATCTCCTGCTTCTGTCACTTCAAAAACTGGGCAAGGACGAGGATTTCGCTGACAAAACAGCGGAAATTCATAAGCATATTTTTTGGGTAAAATCGCAAGGTTTGCTTGAGCATAACCTTGACAAACGTTTTCAGTGATATCAATCCATTTTCCTTCTCTAACAATTTTTCAAAAATCAGCATGTTTCATATTTTTAATTTTTTCTTTATCCATTTTTTATATCTCCTTTAAATGATTATTATTTTTTAATACTTGGTAAAATTATTTAATATAAATAAAACTCTATTAAAAAATTTGAATATATCAAATGAGAATAATATTTTAATACTTATTTTATCTTACAGCCAAATCTACACATTCTTCTAAACTTGTGTAATATACCTCTAATTCATTTGGTTCCGAAGGTAATGTAAGTGCATATTTTGCTGAATTTGTTGCTACACTTTTCCATCCCCATAATTTTGTAGATTGAAATACTAAACAACTTCCTGGAAATATTTTTGCACCTGCTCCTTTAATAATATTAACAAACTTCATTTTTTTAGCTAATTCTATTGTTCTTTCTGAGCTAAAAATACAAAAGTGCAAATCTTTATTTACTTTTTTCCCACTTAATAAAATCGCTAATTCTTTTATTTCTTCAATCCCCGCATGTGGACAACCGATAGCAATAGCATCAACTTTTTTATTCTTTGCAGTGTTCAATTCAATAATTGAATCTTTAATATTTTTTCGAGTTATTGCATATTCAAATTCAGGTTTAGTATTTTGAAAAGCTTCCTCTTTTGTTCTGGCCTCAGGTGTAATCCCCACAGCATGAAATATCGAAATACCGCCTTTTGTTGCCATTGAAGACCCTAAAACTTTTAAATGATTAACATTCGTAGATTCTGGCAAGTTTTCTATAACAGGTATCTTGCCCCCACATAATTTTCCAATTATATAGCCTAACGTTCCATACTCAAATAAACTTTTTGGTTCAAAATTCAACTTAATTAAGATATTCGCTTTTCTATTTCTATCAAGCAATAAACCATATTCTGGCACCCTGCCTACAATTGATGAAGCAATATCAACACCAATTGTAGTTCTATTGCTTCTCGCTCCTAATACCGAATTGGCAAAAATTACAGCTGAAGATTCCTCCCACGAAATCATTTCACCATAATGCGGTAAATTTCCTTCGAAATATGGAGTACAAGTCCATACTGGGATCGCCCCCATTTTTAAAACGTATGCTATTTGTTTCTTGGCCAATTTTTGTAATTTTAACGGTTCGTTTAATTCATTCCATTTATTAAAATTAATAGGATTCAAAACTGGATTAGCGGTAGTAGGAACACAAAATTCGCCTTCTAAGTCGTCAACTTTCTTCATTATTTCTATTGCGGCACCAAACTGAGGATATACACATCCAACATGAGCGCTTTTAATGGGCACCATTCGCTTTGCTCCATATATTTCGCCTAATCTAATTAGAATTTGCATGGAAAATTGATTAGCAAGACCTCCTTCTCCATAGATCACTCTTTTGTCGATATCACTTAAATACATTTCCTTAAACCTTTTGCTTATTTGATTTAATTTTGTAATATTAAAAAATAAAAATAAAACTTTAAATATTGATAATTATTTAATCATTTTCAAAATAAATATTTATTTTTCCTTCCAAAGTCTCAATTCTTATAAAATTTCCTGTTTCTATTAAATCGAATATATTTTCCCCTAAGCGATCTAATGCCACAATCTTAATATTATACAAAAGATCTGCCAAAATTATTCCAGAGGCAATTATTGGGTCCATTTCTAGATTAATTATTGCTTTAGGGATATTACTCAATCTCACAGCCTCTAGCAACCAAAGTCCTCCTGTTGTTGAACCTTTTCCAAATGGGAAGAATAAAATTTTATTATTAATATTTTCTCCGATCCATTCATGTAACTTATCACATATATTACCTGTGTAAGGATCAATACCATGGGAAAAGGAGAAATTTTGTTTAGATACCAGGGCAATTCCTTCTACAACACCCTCTGATATTGTTCTTCCTTTAATAACTAACTTTTTCATAAACTATTCCTTCAAATCTCTAAGAAATTTCTAGAATGAAATAATAATACTAAAAATTACAATTAAATCAACTTGCTATTTAATATTTAAAGACTCTCTATTTTAATAATAAATTTTCATGTTCTAATAGTTTCTGAAAATCTGACAACTCTTCAGCTAATTTATCAGTAACAAATAAATGTACCGGACTATGATTAATTATAAATGAACCTGTTTCGGGGTCTTTACTTAAAATCTTTTCATACTGTCCAGGAGAGTTCTCGCTCGGTTTCCATGGAATCGTTTCAGTATCAAAATACTCTAATTCAGGTTTAGCCATTACAGATTTCCTCTTTAATTTACAATTTTATCCCAATCCTAATAATCGAATAGGATTATCTTTCATCATATAATGAATTTTATATTCTTCCATACCTTCGTCTAATAACATACCCACAAAAAGTCTCAATGCTTCAGGAGGAGTAGGTAAATGTAATTGACCACAATCAGAACCAATAAGAACGTTTTTATACCCAACACCGTCAATCATTTCTACCACTTCCTTTGGTGAAACCAAATACCGATTCTCCATGCAATAAACAGCAACGTGTTCTATTGTGGCTCCCATATCAACCAGTTCTCTCTGTTCCTGGATAGACCATTCCCATAGTTCGGTAAAGGTAATATGAGTAATAATGATCTTATTTATACCTATTTTATTTGCTTCTTTCACTAATATTTTTATTTCTTCTTTAGTTAAATGGGAAGTTGCCAAAGCAACATCTGCCTCTTTTATAATTTGTAAAACTTGTTTTGTTTCTGGAGTAATTTCCCCTTTTTCATCCAAAATCGATATACCTTTCATGGGTAAATCTACCACTGATTTAGTTTGTTTCATATGCTTGTACTGAGCAGCACCAAAAGTATCTGCATGATGTTTTGCCCATTGTGTCGGCATCCAAACAATCTTGGCACCTAAACGAATAGCAATCTCTACCGCATAAGGATTAATCCCTCCTACATAACGGTTAAGAACCACTCCCCCATAGACGTCAACACCCGAAACCATTTTATTTACTAAGGTTGCAGTATCCGAAGTAATCCCCTGATGATTCTTTAATACAATTCCTCTAATTCCATATGCTTTAGCTTGTTTTGCAAAATTGATAGCATCTCCTGTTCTACTAAAGATTCCCGGACCAGCATGAACATGACAATCAATAGAACCAGTTAAAATTCGATTTACAATATCAGTCTTATTCATTTTAATCTTTACCTCCAATATATTTTATTTTAAATCTAACCTAATTATATGAAGCTATGAACATTTATAAATCCTAGTGCTAAAGCCATATTTTTTCCATCTATTATTTTACAGGAAGATAAATTAATATTTTTTTTTAATTTGTGAAATTTTTGCACTCTCGATTAAAACATCAGATTTAAAAGGTTTAGTTCCAGTATTATCATGCACTGAAACTTTTTTCATAATTGTTTTTTCTCATAATAAATCTCCCTATTTCTAAAAAATTTAAATTATAAAAATAGTAATAAAAGTTTTAATATCTATTAAATTATTTCTGTTCTACTCTACAAATATAGCTAGATCCGGACAGATTAATTCACAAAGTTTACATTTTGTACATTTATTTTCATTCACTACCTCAGGAACAACAAATCCTTTATCATTCACTTTATCTCTCATTTGAAATACATTATTTGGACAAAAATAAATACAAAGTTTACAACCTTTACATATTTTTTCATCTATATAAATAGCCATATTATTTAACACCTACCTATTAACCAATTCAACTATATCTTCAGGATCATTTGCTATATATGCTCCTGCTTCTCTTAGAGCATTGATTTTTGATTTGGCAGTTCCTAAATCGCCTTCTATTATCGCTCCGGCATGACCTAATGATTTTCCTTTAGGCGCTGATTTTCCTACAATTAAAGCAATGACCGGTTTATTAACTTTTTCTTTAATAAACTTTGCTGTCTCTTCTTCCATGGTTCCGCCAATCTCTCCAAGCAAAACGATCATTTTCGTCTCATCATCTTCCTGAAATAATTTTAAAATATTTAACTGCGTCAAACCCCAATAAGGTCCTCCTCCAATTGCTACAACAGTTGATTGGCCTATTCCGTTTTCGGTCAGCGTTTTTCCCACTTCATAAGAAAGAGCACCGCTTTTGGAAACCACGCCAATATGTCCCCCTTTAAACATGTTGGGAGGATGAACCCCCAACTTACATTTTCCCGGTAAAATTAATCCAGCCGAACCCGGACCTAAAATTCTTGCACCTTTATTTTCTGCATATTTTATGATTTCAACTACGTCGTGTTCCGGAATTTGTTCTGTAGTTAAAACCAAGAATTTAATACCATTTTCAATAACCTCGATGCAAGAATCTTTGGCATAAGGAGGGGGAACAAAGCTAATGGCTGCATTAATCTCGTGATTATTTACCGCTTCCTTAACAAAATCATATACCGGGATTCCCTCAACTTCTTTTCTTCCTTTTCCCGGCGTAACACCGGCTACAATATCGGTGCCATATTTTTTCATTATTTCGGTTTGCAGTCTTCCGGATTTTCCCGTTATTCCCAATACCAGCACTTTTGTATTTTTATTAATTAAAATAGACATTTAATTCTCCATTGCTTTTTTTATGGTTTTTTCCACTGCAACATTTAAGCTGTCATAAACCGGTATATTCGCCTTTTTCATTAATTCTTTTCCAATTTCTTCTTTTGTCCCACACATTCTGATAAAAATGGGAATATCTTTGTTCAATTCCTTTTTAAATTTCAGGATTCCTTCTGCCATATCATCCATTCGGTTAAAACCACCAATTAAAACCACCAGAATACTTTTAACCGAATGATCACTTGCGACCATCTTCAAAGATTTGAACATTACTTCTGAGTTAGTAATTCCTCCCATTTCACAAAAGTTTGCTACTTTACCGCCATATTCATTAATCAAGTCAAGAGTAAAAAGGCCTGTTCCGGCGCCATCAGATATTAACCCAATATCTCCAGAAAGAGGAACATAGGTAATTGTATCCTCTTTGGGCTTTGAAGTATGTACCTTTTTTTTGTCCTGAATGAATTCCTTTTCTTCTCTTAACCTGTTAAATAATTCTTCATGGCGAAAACTAGATTGATCATCAAGATTGACTTTTGCGTCAATCGCAACAAATCCGCTAGGAGTAATAGCCAGGGGATTTATTTCAACCAATGTAGCATCGTATTCTTTAAAAATTTTATATACTGCCCTAATGATATTTCTGAATTCTAAATAATTACCTATATTTATTTTTTTTGCTACAAAGCGAATCTGATATTCTAAGATTCCTAAAAAAGGATCAATTTCGACAAAATGTATTTTCTCCTTATTTAATCTAGCGCTTTCTTCAATATCCATGCCTCCTGATGTTCCAACTATAAGTACAGGAGTTGATTTGCCCCTGTTGAAGGTGATTGAAAGATAAATTTCTCTTAAGATATCCACTTTTTCTAAGGCTAATATTGCCCTAACTTTTTCCCCTTTGATCTTCAAGGAAAACAGCTCATTGATAATCTTTAAAGCATCTGTGTTGCCATCCCAAATTTTTATACCTCCGGCTTTTCCTCTGCCTCCAACCAAGAGCTGGGATTTCAAGACCAAAGGTGGTGTCAGATTTTTCACTTCATCATTTTTATGAATTAAAAACCCGGATTGAACCGGAATCCCGTATTTTTTAAATATCTCCTTACCCTGGAATTCATATAGCTTCATATACCATTCTCCATCTTTATATCTAAATTCCTGGTAAAATGCACACCGGCATTAAATGCTTTTAGATTAATGTCAATGAATTTTTTCTTCACTGTTGATCTTATAACTTTTTTAAAATCATCAGCACTGGCCCATTTAATTAATTTTTGTAAAAATCCTAAAATAACCATATTGGCTGCAATTCTATTTCCGCTTTCTATTGCCATTTTAGTAGCAGGCACCTTGTAAATACTGGCATCAACTGAAGGAATCTTGGTGACAAGTTTAGGATCAACGATCAAAATTCCCTTCTTTTTTAGGGTATATAGATATTTGTCCAGCGCACTTTGGAATAAAGAAACAAAAATATCTTTATACTCAGTGGTAGGTGAATTGATCGGTCTATCTGAAATAATTAATTCTGATTGACATTCCCCTCCTCTTGCTTCTGAACCATAGGACTGGGTTTGTACCACGTACAAATTTCCCTTCCTAACCATGGTTGTACCTAAAATGACTGCGGTCAAGATAATTCCTTGACCTCCAAAACCACTAATTCTAATACTTAAAGGTTTCAATGATCTCCCTCCACAAATAGACTGGTCCCTTGAAAGACTGGTTGTTTTTTATGTATAAATTCACCCAGAATAAATTTATTTTTTAATTCATTTTCACTTAATTTTTCAGCTTTTGTTTTCGCAATTGATTTTTCTTCTATCCATCCCAATACTTTTTGCGGGTCGTCTGTTCTTAAGGCATAACGACCAAAATTTGTGGGGCACTGTGATAAGATTTCAACCAAAGAAAATCCTTCATGCTGCAAGGCTTTCTTAATAGATTTAACGGTTTGAATGGGCTTAGCTGTACTCCATCGGGCAACATAAGTGGCTCCAGCACAAATAGCAAGCTTACAAATATCAAAGGGCTTTTCCCTGCTGCCAAATGGTGTGGTCATGGTAACCGAATCTAAAAGCGTGGTGGGAGCTACTTGCCCTCCGGTCATGGCAAAATTAAAATTATTAACCATAATGACGGTGACATCAAGGTTTCGCCTGGAAGCATGTAAAAAATGGTTACCACCGATAGACAGCAAATCGCCGTCACCGGCAAATATAACTACTTTTAGATCAGGTTTACATAATTTTATACCGGTTGCCCAGGCTAATGTTCTACCATGTACACCATGGAGCGAATCGGTATTTAAATAAATGGGGATTCTTGCTGTACAACCAACGCCACCGATGGTGACTATCTTTTTAAAATCTAACTGTAAATCATCCACTGCTCTTAAAAAATAACCTAAAATCTGTCCGCATCCACAACCAGGACAGAAAAAATGGGGCAGCTTTCCATTTCGAATATATTTACGAAGAGGATTTATCTTTTCTTTCATGATAAGTCCTCCTTAATTGCCTTGTATATCTCTTCTTTTGTGTGAATAGTTCCTTCATTTTTCGTAATACGACTAACCGGGCAAAAGGGTAAACATATCCTTTCAATTTCTTTTACATACTTGCCGATATTCATTTCTACTGCATATACCCTTTTTATATTTTTGGCTATCTCTTTTATTAAATTTTCATGAATAGGCCAAACAGTAATTAACTTTAACATTCCGACTTTTATGCCATCATTTCTGGCCATCTCAATTGCATCGAGTGCCGGCCGAACTTCACTGCCATAGGCAATAATTACTACATCCGCATCCTCCAAAAAATAACTTTCAGTTTTACAAATTTTATCTCTATTTTCTCTGATCTTACCGGTTATTCTTTGGTATAGTTTTTTGTATCCTTTGTCATTCCAGTCAATAGTGCCATCTTCATTATGGTAATTTAAGGTATACAAAGTATGATAACCTTTTCCCATGGGTGCAAACTCCGGAGGGCTATTTCTCTTTGCTTTAAATGGTAGATATTCTTCCGGGGTTAATGATGTATACATTTTTTTATATATTTCTATACTCTCCTTTTCAGGTATTTCTACTCTTTCTCTCATTAAGGCAATAGTAGTTTCAGACATAACTATTACTGGATTTCTAAATTCCTCAGTTAAATTAAAAGCCAATATGGTAAAATCAAATAATTCCTGAGCAGAAGAAGGGGCTAATACAATGCTTTCATAATCTCCGCTCGCTCCCCAACGCATCTGCATTACATCGGCCTGGGTAGCAAAATTTTCTCCTCTGCATCTTTGCACATTCACGATGACGCATGGGGCTTCAACTGCTGAAGCATACCCGATGCCTTCCTGCATGTAGTTAAAACCTGCACTTGCGGTAGCGGTCATTACTTTAGCACCAGCTAACGAGGCACCTATTATTGAATAAATTGAAAATAATTCATCTTCCCCTTGAACAAAAATACCTCCTACCTCAGGTAAACGTTTTGACATTAACTCTGATATTTCATTGGCAGGAGTAATAGGATAACCGGCAAAGTAATTACATCCAGCAGCTAAAGCTCCTTCAACCACTGCATAATTACCCAACATAAAATGGATACCACTATTTACTCGATTGTTTTTTTGTTTTGAATTTTTATCCATTGTTAAATTAACCTCTTTACTTTTTTCAAATTTAAATTACTACTCAAAAAAGATTATTTCAGTTTCTTTTTTTCATCCTCTTCAATGCTTTTTGAAATGCTTTCTATATGTTTCTGACTTACTCTATTCGCTTCATCAGGATTCTTTTCTTTTATTTTCAAAGCAATCTCTCTGTGTTCTTTAAGAGATTTACTCATCCTATCTGGAATTTTTAAAGTACGAAGCCTAAATCTATTACTTTGATTTATCAAATTATTATAGATTTCTTTTAATTTATTATTTCCAGTGATATTTAATAAAAAACCATGAAACTGAATATCCAAATCATTATAGGCAAGCCTATCATCTTTTTTAACACAATCTTCCATTTTCTTTATAATCTTCATCATGTTACCAATTTCTTTATCAGTGATTTTTTTTGAAACAAGTTTTCCTATCAGGCCATCCAAAAAAGCTCTAACCTGCAAACTTTCTTGAAAATCATCAATATTAATCTCTTTGATTATTATCCCTTTATTGGGAATTATTTTTAACAAACCCTCGCTTACTAATTTATTAATTGCTTCTCTAATGGGGGTATTACTTATTCCTAAAGATTTGGCAATTTCAGTTAATACTAATCTTGAATTTGGTGCTAAGTTACCTCTAACAATAGCATTTTTTAAAACGTGATATACTTTCTGACTCAATAACTCATAATTTTCAAGTTTTAATTTACTTAACACTGTTATCTCCCCCCATTTAAAATAAAATCTGTTAGTTAAATTTTAAAAGTGAACACCTTAAAAATTAAAAATATACTATTTTTTCTCTCTAAATGTAAATAAATTATTAATTAGAAGTTAAAATTGCACTAAATTTAAATCAGAATTTTTAACTATTTGATTACCTAAAAACTCATCTCTATGCCAGAATCTTACTTCAGATAAAACAGATTCTTTATCTGGGCTAATCCGAAGTTGTATTCTCTCATGTAGTGGTGCGCTAGGTACTTTTAATTCTAAATTATTGATAGAAACTTTGCGATAAGAATCTACCATCCTGTCTACCCTTAAACAGAAAATATCTTTGGTTGACTTAAAAGGTGGACTTATCGTAAATTCTCTAAAGAGAAATCTTTTCTCTCTTATTGCTCTTTGAAATCTAATATAAGGAATCTCCCCGGTGGTAGAATGAACTATTCTGTAATTATATTTTTGGGTAAGGTGATTCAAGATTAATTGGTCCTCTTTAACAACCCTGATATTCTCTCTATAACAGGTCCTTACTAATCTGTCCTGAATCCACCTATAGGGTCTTTCAATCTTTCCCTTGGCCTGTGGAGAAAGTCCATAGGTTACCTTTACCCTACAATCATCTAAAACCTGTTTCCACTGCGGATTAGCTTTATCAGTGAGTTGGTAGTGATTTCGCCAGAAGGAATCTCTACCTTGTACAAAGCGAAAAATTGAATGGCTATCTACATAATAGGCCAGAGGGAATCCATATTTTAATAAAACATCTTCTAAAGCCAGAATATGTTCCCAGGTGCTCTCTCTTTCTACCAGGACAGCATACAGAATCAACCTGCTGTAATCATCGATTGAGGTAATCAGATACCATTTACTACCAGCATAAGGGGCAAACTGGTGATGAGAAGAATCGTGTTGAATCAGTTCTCCCGGGTAATTAGTTATTACTTCTCTATCATGAGCTTTTCTCTTTAGCCTTAAAAAGTAAAAATTATTTCTTTTTGCTCGGTCAATGGTGGTAGGCAAAGATACCTTCTGGCTATATTTTTGTTCTAAAAGATCTTTGATGTAACTGTAGTTGTAATACTTAATCGGTACTTCTTTATTCTTGATTAAGTCTTTTTCTATCTTTAGTTCTTTTACAATATTTCTCTCAATATCTTTTGAAATTTTTCGAGTAGGTATTCTACGAGAGTATGAAATAGAGAAATTTTCGGGATCATCTTTTAATTGTTTTACCAAAGCAAAAAATCTTGTTTTTTTAATACCTAAAATTTCTTGGATGTATTTTCTTGCTATTTTCTTTTTTAGATAACGGGTAATTAGTTCTTTAATCTGATAATCGGTGAACTTTTTGTGTAACTGTTTCATAATATAGGACCTCACTTTTTTAATCCTATATTATTATAGTTTTAGTTTGTTTTAAAGAGTTCACTTTTAAACTTTAAATCGTAAAAAAAGAGTTCACTTTTAATTCTTAAATGACACATTTAAAATAAAATCTGGATAAAATGCATACTACATGATATAATATATATTGTCGACACACTATATTTATATAATACACATTCTCTTTCTACTTTGCAACAAAATATTTAACTTTTTGATAAAATATAAAAATATTTTTCATTCAATTTTGTTCATTTACTTTTTGTGATTTAAATAAGGCATAGGAGGTACTAAAAAAATGAGTCAAAAAATTATTGGAATTTTAGGAGGAATGGGTCCAGAAGCTACGTTAGATTTATTTTATAAGATTATAAAGTTATCCCCTGCTGAAAAAGATCAAGATCATTTTAGAATCATTATCGATAATAATCCAAAAATACCCGATAGAACGAATGCAATTTTAGGAACCGGCAAAGATCCCCTTCCCGAATTAGTTATGACAGCGCAAAACCTTGAAAAAGCAGGCGCTGATTTTATAATTATACCTTGCAATACTGCCCATTATTTTATCTCAGGAATTCAGCAAAGTGTAAACATTCCCATTTTGAATATGATTGAAGAAAGTGCGAATTATGTTAAAAATATTTATCCTTCCTTTAAAAAAGTTAGTTTATTTGCTTCGAAAGGAACTTATAAAACAAAATTATATAATTCTTTCTTTAATGCAAAAAATATTGATATTTTAATTCCAACACCACCTGAACAAGAAAAAATTATGGATTTAATTTATATGGTTAAATCGGGTATTTTATCAGAACAAATGAAAAGTCAAATTATAAAAATTTCTAAAGAACAAATAAAGAAAGGTACACAAGCAATTATTACGGGATGCACTGAAATTTCTCTAATCTTAAAAGATAAAGACATAAAAGTGCCTATAATTGATCCAACAAATATTCTAGCAAAAAGAGCTATAAAAGAGGCAAAAAAACATAGGATATATTAATAGTATTATTACCCCACCAATTTTAATATTTTGTTTATTAACACTTATTAATATAACATAATATGCAGGTAAATTTTGTTTTATCTTAATCTTATTAAAGAGAATATTTCTTCAAAAAAAATAAAAATGATAATACAACAATAATTTAAGCAATTATTATTCTTGTTTTAATATCTTTTTAGCTTTTTGGATAGACTCACTTACCCTACTTAAAGAAGTCCCCCCGTAAGAATCTTTAGCCTCAACGGCAAACTGGGGTTTTAAAATTTCTAAAGTTTTTTTATCGAAACTTTTATGAAATGATTTTAACTCTGATATAGTTATGTCCTCTAGATATTTTTTGTTTTCCAAACAATAGAGGACAATTTTACCTACCAATTTATGGGCTTCTCTAAAAGATAAGTCCTTTTTTACTAAATAATCTGCCAATTCAGTAGCAGTAGAAAAATCGCCCTTAGTGCTTGCTTCCATCTTTTTTTTATTGACCTGCATAGTCTCTATCATCTTACTCATTAAGAATAAAGAACTCTCTAAAGTAGATACAGTATCAAATAAAGGTTCTTTATCTTCCTGCAAATCATGATTATAGGCCAGGGGTAAGGCCTTCATCGTAGTTAGAAGATTTATCAAATTTCCATAGACTCGCCCGGTTTTTCCTCTAATTAATTCTGCAGCATCGGGATTTTTCTTCTGAGGCATAATACTGCTTCCAGTACAAAAAGAATCATCCAGCTCAATAAAACTAAATTCTTGGGATGACCACAAAACCAATTCCTCCCCTAAGCGGCTCAAATGCATCATCAAGATGGCTGAGGCAGATAAAAATTCTAAAATAAAATCTCTATCGCTTACTGCATCAAGGCTATTCTCTGAAACCTTACTAAAACTAAGTTGTTTAGCTACAAATTCTTTATCAATAGGGAAAGAAGTGCCTGCTAAAGCAGCAGAGCCCAGGGGTAGAACATCAATTCTTTTATATAAATCTTGCATTCTTCCCTTATCCCGTTCAAACATAAAAAAATAAGCCATCAAGTGATGAGAAAAAAGAAGGGGCTGGGCATGTTGAAGGTGGGTATACCCGGGCATAATTATCCCTAGGTGTTTCTGAGCAGATGACAAAAGCGATTTCTGTAAGTCTTTAAGTAAATCCTGGGTTTTTAAAACTTCTTCTTTTAAATACATCCGCTCATCAAGGGCTATTTGGTCATTTCTACTTCGGGCAATATGTAACTTCCCGGCAACAGTCCAAATTTTTTCTTTTAATTTATTCTCTACCCAAGAATGAATATCTTCTGCTTCTCTTGTGATAATTTTTATCTTGCCCTCTTGTACTTCTTTTAGAATTTGTTTTAATCCCTCAACAATTTTATTTCTTTCTTCTTTAGTAATAATTTTACATTTCCCTAACATCTGAGCATGGGCGATACTCCCCAAGAGATCATGTTTAATTAATTTTTTATCAAAAGAGAGGGATGAAATAAATTCTTCCATCTCTTTATTTATATTCTTTTTAAATCTCCCGCCCCATAATTTTTCCATTTTTTCCTCCTGGCATAACATCTGATTACACAGATGATATTTAGATTACATAGATTAAAGTCGAGGGGCGTATGGCAATACGCCCCTACTTTTTTCTTTGTAAACTCGGAACTCGTAACTTGCAGCCCACATCTTATTGCTCATCACTTATTACTTGTTACAGTATTTCCTATACGCTAAACGCTACACGCTCTACGCTATTTATTTTTCTTATTTACCGAAGAATAGACTTTGGTAGGTAGACCCCATAGTTCAATAAATCCTTTGGCAAAATCTTGATTGAAAGTATCACCCTGATCATAGGTGGCTAAATTAAAATCGTACAGAGAATTTTTAGATTTTCTGCCCACTACCACACAATTACCTTTGAATAATTTTATTTTTATTGTCCCGGTTACCTTATCTTTAATTGTTTTTACAAAACCATCCAAAGCCGCTTTTAAGGCAGAAAACCATAGGCCATAGTAGGTTAATTCAGAATATTTTTGAGAAATAATCTGTTTAAAATGGGATAATTCTCTAGGATAAACCAACCCTTCCAAAGACTGATATGTCTTTAACAAGATAGTTGCACCAGGACATTCATAGATTTCTCGAGATTTAATCCCCACTAATCTATTCTCTACCATATCTACTCTACCTACTCCATTTTCTCCTCCAATTTTATTTAAGCTCAAAATTAAATTCGTCAGAGACATCTTCTCTCCATTTATACTCTGCGGTACTCCCTTCTTAAAATATATCTCCAGATAAGTTGGTTTGTCAGGAGCCTTCTCCGGGTTTACCGTCCATTCGTAAACTCCTTCTTCCGGTGGCTCTACCCAGGGATCTTCTAATACACCGCATTCAATAGACCTCCCACATAAATTCTGATCCACACTGTATGGATTTTCCACATCTACGGGGACAGAAATATTATATTTTTTGGCATATTCAATTTCTTCTTCTCGGGTAAATCCCCATTCTCGAGCTGGAGCAATTACCTGCAATTTAGGATTTAGAGCAGCAATAGATACTTCAAATCTTACCTGATCATTACCCTTTCCTGTACAGCCATGAACAATAGCTTCCGCCTGTTCTTTCTCAGCAATCTCAACCATAATTTTAGAGATTAAGGGTCGAGAATAAGCTGTAGCCAAAGGATAATTTGACTCATAAATCGCACCTGCTTGCAGCCCTGGTAGAACATATTCCTTTGCAAATTCTTCTTTGGCATCAATAACGTAAGATTTGCTCGCTCCAACTTTAAGAGCTTTTTCTTTTATATATTCTAAATCACTATTTTGTCCTACGTCAACTGCTACTGCAATTACTTCCTCGCAATAATTTTCTTTTAGCCATTTTATGGCTACTGAAGTATCCAATCCTCCTGAATAAGCTAAAACTACTTTTTTAATTTTTTTCATTTTTCTATACTCCTTTTTATTTTTTGTTATTTTCTTTAAAAACAGAAATTTATATCCTCTAATATGATTATAGATTCCCGCTTCCGCGGGAATGAAAAAGAAGGAAGGGGGAATAACAATTTTCAATGTAAAGTTTTGTGCTTGGACCAAAAGTTTACCTCTGAAATACTTTATCTAAAATCTCTATTAAATAATCTATCTCTTTTTCTTCTACAATTAACGAAGGAAGGAAACGCAAAACTTTTTTAGCAGTACAATTAATCAATACTCCTTCTTCTACGCATTTCTTAATTATATCCTGACCTTCTTCTTTTAATTCCATACCTACCATCAGACCTAAACCTCTTACTTCTTCTATCTTTTCTGGATACTTTTCTTTTAGGCCTTCTAATTTAGCTTTAAAATATTCTCCCTTTTTCTGACACTTCCTAAATAAATCCTCCTCTTGTAAAATTTTTAAATTAGCTATCGCTGCTGCACAGGCCACGGGATTACCCCCAAAAGTAGTTCCGTGATCACCGGGTTTAAAAGAGGAGGCTACTTTCTCTTTGGCAATCAAAGCTCCAATAGGTAATCCTCCTCCTAAGGATTTAGCAAGAGTTAAGATATCCGGCTCTACATTGAAATATTGGTAAGCAAATACTTTTCCGGTTCTTCCTAAGCCACATTGGATTTCATCAAAAATTAATAACATGCCCTTTTTGTTGCATAACTCTCTTAATCCTTCTATGAATTCTTTACTGGCAATATTAATTCCGCCCTCACCCTGAATCGGTTCTACCATAATTGCTGCTACCTGATCATCAACTGCTTCTTTAACTGAATTAAGATCATTAAATATAGCTTGCTTAAATTTGGGTAAAAGAGGAAGATAATCTTTATGATATTTATATTTTCCAGTTACTGCTAAAGTACCAATGGTTCTTCCGTGAAAAGAATTTTTCATATAAATTATTTTATGTTTATCTTTATTTTGCCCTTTAAAATATTTAACTGCTAATTTTATTGCGCCTTCATTTACCTCTGCTCCACTATTACCAAAAAATACTTTATCCCCACAAGAAAACTCTACCAATATCTGAGCTAAAATTATCTGTGGTTCGCTATAATAAAGATTGGAACAATGAATTAATTTTTCTGCCTGATTCTTAATGGCCTGAACTAATTTGGGATGACTGTATCCCAGGGCATTCACTGCTATGCCACCGATAAAATCGTAGTATTGCTTTCCTTCCAGATCCCATACCTTCATCCCCTCACCTTTATCTAATACTATTGCGGGCCTAGTATAAGTTTGCATCAAATAATTTTTTTCGTTTTCTATTAATTCTTTAGTCTTCATAACCTTTAGTCCTCCTTACTTAATATCTATAATGATTGACTATACGGATTTTATTTGAATTACACTGATTAGCGAATAATTTCTGTTCCTATTCCACTATCGGTAAATAACTCTATCAAAACAGAATGAGCACGTTTGCCATTTAAGAAATGCACTTTATTTACTCCACCCTTCAAGGCTTGAACAGCCGAATCTACTTTAGGAATCATCCCTTTTTGAATCTTCCCAGATTTAATTAATTCCTTAGCTTGATCAATAGGTAAACTACTGATTAAGGAATTTGGATCTTTAAAATCTTTAAATATTCCATCCACATTGCTTAAATATATCAGCTTCTGTGCTTGCAGAGAAATGGCTATCTGACTTGCTACTACATCAGCATTGATGTTATATCTAACTCCTTCTTTATCCACTCCCACTGTAGCTATCACCGGGATATAATTTTTTTCCAGTAAAATTGTTAATATTTCAGTATCAATTTTTTCTACTTCTCCCACCAAACCCAACTCCGGGACTCGGTGCTTCTTAACCGTTAAAAGCTGAGCATCTTCCCCGCTTAGGCCGATACCCTTTACTCCATTCCCCGGACCTTCGGAAATATAGAGATTAATCTCTGCTACTAAACGAGTATTAATCTTACCGGTTAAAACCATTTCGGTTATCTCCATCGTCTCCTTATCGGTTACCCTTAATCCATTAACAAATTGAGGGATTTTATTCCTTTTTTCCATCTCTGCAGATATCTCTAGCCCTCCACCATGGACAATTACCGGCTTCATTCCCACATATTTTAATAAAATAATATCTTTTATAATATGTTTTTCTAAGTCTTTATCCTTCATGGTACTACCGCCGTATTTTATTACTACAATCTTATTCCAAAATTTTTTAATATAAGGGAGAGCTTCTAAAAGAATTTCTCCCCGTTTATCTATTCCTTTATCTTTTATCATCATTATTCACCATCCTTTTATCTTCTAATTAAGCCTACTTTAACAGTTATGATTAGTTATTCAGTTAGCCAGTTTTCCAGTTGATAACACTTCTCTAATTTTCCACTCTATACAATATACGATAATATTAAGTTGTATACTTTTTATAAACTTGCAACTTGTAACCTGAAACTTGTAACTTAATTACTAATTGTACTTAGTATTTATTTTTACATAATCATAAGTTAAGTCACATCCCCAGGCAGTTGTATTCACTTCCCCCATTTTAAGGTCAATTATAATTTTGATTTCATCAGAAGACTCTAAATATTTATGTAGCTCTTGTCGAGAAAATTCTAAAGGCTGACCATTTTCTACAATTTTTTCTTTTAAATAAAGGTCAACTTTATCTGGCATAACCTCTGCCCCGGAGTAACCTACTGCCGCTAAAATCCTTCCCCAATTAGGGTCTTTCCCAAAAATTGCTGTCTTTACCAAAGGGGAATTAATTACCGCTTTAGCAACTTTCTTGGCCTCCCAGAAAGATACTGCGTTTTGAACTTCTACTTCGATCATCTTGGTCGCTCCCTCTCCATCCTTAGCTATGCACTTAGCTAAATATTTGGCTACATATTGCAGCGCTTTTAAGAACTTATAATAATCAGCACCTTTTTTATCGACTATTTTATTATCAGCCAGACCATTAGCCATAACCAACACCATATCATTAGTGCTTGTATCGCCATCCACACTAATCATATTGAAGCTTTTTTCTACTACCTCTTGGAGAGCTTCTTGGAGTAACTCTCCTTTAATGGAAATATCGCTGGTAATAAATCCCAACATAGTCGCCATATTAGGATGAATCATTCCTGAGCCTTTGGCCATCCCTCCGATTCTTACTTCTTGCCCGTTTAATTTAAAATTAACTGCGATTTCTTTCTTTTTAGTATCAGTAGTTAATATCGCTTCTGCCGCCTCTGCACCTCCTGAAGCTCTCAGTTTAGAAATAGCTTCTTTCAAGCCAGCACTTATCTTTTTCATAGGCAAGAATTCACCAATTTTCCCCGTAGAAGTGACCGCCACATACTCCTTATTAATTTTTAATCCCTCTGAAATATAATTTACTGTATCCCAGGCATCTTTCAAGCCTTTCTCTCCGGTACAGGCATTGGCTATCCCACTATTTATCAATACCGCCTGCAATTTCCCTCCTGAAAGAGATAAATTTTTCTCAGTAACCACCAAGGGAGCGGCTTTAAATTTATTGGTAGTAAATGTTCCCCGGGCATTAGTTAGTTTTTCCGAATAAATTAAAGCCAAATCCTTTCTATTAAATCTTATTCCGCATTTTACTCCAGCTGCTTTTACCCCCTTAGGATAAGTTATTCCTTCTTTTACTGCCTGAAAATCTTTTTTATATAAAACATTTTGCATTATCATCATCTCCTTTTGTTTAAAATTTGTAGGGGTCTAATTAATCCCCTCGGTCTCCGGAAAACCAGACATAATATTCATATTCTGCACTGCCTGACCGGCTGCCCCTTTAAGTAAATTATCGATAACCGAAATTACTTTTATCTTGTTCACCCTTTCGTCTATAGTAAATCCGATATCACAATAATTAGTTCCTGTCACAAACTTTATTTCTGGTAGATTAGGAGGTTCAAAAATTCGCATAAAGGGAGCATTTTGATAAAATTTCTGATAAACCTTTAAAATCTCCTCTTCTTCTTTGGGGTTATTTAAATTCAAATAACAGGTGGAGAAAATTCCTTTATTAATCGGAAGGAGATGGGGAGTAAAAGAAATTTTTATCCCTGCCCCCTGCTGTGTCTGCTTATTATAATCTCCACCAAAATAGATAGAAGTTAATTCTTGCTCGACCTCCGGAATATGATTATGCTTGACAACCTTATAAGCTTTAAAATTTTCATTACACTCCGAAAAATGGAGACCTAAAGATAATTTTCTTCCTGCCCCAGTAGCCCCCGATTTAGAATCAATAATAATATCTTGCGGATCTACCAGTTTAAACTTTAACAGAGGAGCAATCCCTAAAATTATACTGGTGGGATAACACCCTGGATTGGCTACTAATAGGGCATCTTTTATTTTATCTAAGTAAATCTCTGGAAGTCCGTAAACCGTTTCACTTAACAGATTTTCACTAATCTTATTATGTCCTTTCTCATACCATTCCTTATACACCGCAGGATCCTTTATACGGTAATCCGCACTTAAATCAATTATTTTAATTCCTTTCTTTAATAACTCGGGAACTACATCCATAGAGACTGTATGAGGAAGAGCAGTAAACACCAGGTCCGAATTCTGAGAGATTAACTCCGAATCAAGATTTGTAAGTTTTTTATCTAATTTATTCAGGAATTCAGGAAATACCTCATATATATTTTTCCCAGTATAAGTAGAAGAAGTTAGATAAACCAATTCCACTTTTGGATGATTCATTAATATTTTTACTAACTCCTTCCCTGTATAACCGGTTGCCCCAATTATGCTTATTTTTAATTTTTTCATTTTTATTCACCCCATTTGTTTAGAAAATAAAAAAATCCCGTCCCTGATAATTTTTTTGTCAATTATTATAAGGGACGAGATTGATAAAATTTCCCGTGGTGCCACCCGGGTTGAGTAAATAATTATTATTCCCTCTTAAAATAAAAAATCCCGTCCCCTTGATAATCTTCATTATCATAAAAGGACGAGATGAAATCTCGCGGTACCACCTGGGATTGGATAAACTATTTACCCCACTCATTAGAAGTTTTTAAAGGTAACCAACCTATTATTATTGAGGTTCTCTTTTCAGTTATCTTTTTTAAGATACTTTCACCAAACGTATCTTTCTCTTTATAATTTAAAGAATGACTTACTTCCCTCGTTAAATTATTCTTTTTTTATATATTTGAAAGATATAATACCCTAAAATTTTACTCTTGTCAAATTTTTTTAAAGTTTTGTCATTTAAAGTTTTTTAAAATTCTAGTCTCTTTAAATTAATACCCTTTTTAAAGTTCCCGGCTCCCTGGTTTTACTACGGGAATCCCTTTTTTACATAAAGGACATTCTTCAGGTAAATATGTCTTTATATCTACGGTCAGGAGTTTTTCAGTCTTTATTCCAAAATCTACTTCTCCACCGCTTCGGTCAATCAATACTCCTACTCCTACAACTTTTCCCTTTCTTAATTTTACGATATCTATAACTTCCCTTACCGAACTTCCGGTAGTAGTAACATCCTCTACTACCAAAACTTTTTCCCCTTCTTTTATCTCAAAACTACGTCTTAAGGTCATTTTTCCATTTTCTCTTTCAGTAAAGATAGCTCTTACCCAAGGACCTAATACCCGAGCCATTACGTGGGCCATAATAATACCCCCGATGGCTGGACCTACGATTACATCAATATCGTCTCCTCTAAATTTCTTCCCTAATTCACTGCATAAATTATGCATAAATCCTGGATATTGCATCACCTGGGCACATTGAATATAGGTATCACTATGTACTCCTGAAGTTAATTTAAAATGACCTTTCTGGATAGCACCTGCTTGTTCAAATTTTTCCATTACCTCTTCTGTTTTAATAATCATCTTTTAATCTCCCTTCATTTCTCTTAATATTTCTTTTGCTGCTTCCACCGGATTGGAAGCATTTCTTATCGGTCTCCCTATTACCAAAAAATCAGACCCCAATTTTATGGCTTCCTGAGGAGTCATTACCCTTTTTTGGTCATCGGAAGATTTGCCCGCAGGACGTATCCCGGGAGTCAAAATTACAAAATCTTCCCCACAGGTCTTCCTTATCTTCTTAATCTCCCAGGAGGAAGCTACCACTCCATCAAGACCGGCAGCTTTAGCTAATTTAGCCAAATGAACCACCTGTTCTTCTAATCTTTTTTTTATACCTATCTCTTTTTCTAAAATTTCCTGATTGATACTGGTAAGTAAAGTTACTCCTAAAATTAAAGGTTTTCTAATACCTAGGTCCTGATTAGTTTTCGCAGCGGCCTCGGCTGCTGCTTTCATCATTTCATATCCCCCGAAAGTATGTACATTAAAAATATATACCCCTAATTTAGTAGCTACTTCTGATGCCCGAGCAACAGTATTGGGTATATCGTGAAATTTTAAATCCAAAAAAACCTTACCTCCCCTCTTATTTACCATATTAACCACCTTAGCCCCTTCAGCAGTAAAGAGTTGGCTCCCAATTTTAAAAACCCCCACATAATCACTTAATTTGCCCACCAATTCCTCTGCTTTTTTAAAATCATCTACATCAAGAGCTAAAACCAATCTTTCTTTCGCTGTTAACTGCATTTTCCCCCCTGTTTTATTAAATTTTCATACTTCCTACTAATTCATTTATATCTTTAATATTTTTTTCTATGAGATATTTTTCTATTTCTTCAATAATTTCAATAGTTACATTAGGATTTACAAAATTCGCTGTCCCTATCTCTATTGCCTGGGCTCCGGCAATGATAAATTCCAGGGCATCCTCAATTTTTATTATCCCCCCTATTCCGATAATCGGAATCTTTACCGTCTGAAATACCTGCCAGACCAACCAGAGGGCTACCGGTTTAACTGCCGGACCGGATAAACCGCCACTGACATTAGCTAATTTAGGTTTTCGAGAATCAATATCTACTGCCATCCCCACTAAAGTATTGATCAAGGATAAAGCATCCGCTCCTGCTTCTTCAGCAGCTTGGGCAATTATGTTGATATCTGTAACATTAGGAGTTAATTTTACAATAAGAGGGAGAGAGGTAGCTTTCCGAATACTGTTCACAATTCTATAAGTTACTTTAGCATCTGTTCCCCAAACCATACCTCCCTTCTTGACATTGGGACAGGAAATGTTGACCTCCAGACCGGCAACTCCCATCTCCTTTGAAACTTCTCCCAATCTTCTGGCTAATTCTACGTATTCTTCTATGGTATCCCCGGAAATATTTATTATTACCGGTGTATTAAACTTTTTCAAATAGGGTAATTTTTCCTTAATTAAAACTTCCACTCCTACATTCTGTAAGCCGATAGCGTTGAGCATTCCTGAGGGAGTTTCTATGACCCGGGGAGGAGGATTTCCCATTTTTGGCTTTAAATAAATTCCCTTTAATACCATCGCTCCCAACTTATCTAAATCAATAAATGCAGAAAACTCTTCACCATAACCAAAAGTCCCCGAGGCGGTCATCACCGGATTTTTCAACTTTATTCCAGCAATTTCCACTTCTAAATTAGGTTTATCAATCATCCCAAACTACCTCACTCCCTTCGAAGATAGGTCCATCTACACAAACTCTTTTATATTCATATTTAACTTTATCTTCTTTTTTATCCTTAGTTTTTATCTTACAGACACACCCCAAACAGGCACCTATCCCACAAGCCATTCGTTCTTCTAAAGATACCTGACAATTAATATTTGCCTGTAAAGCAATTTCATTGATCTTTTTTAACATAGGTTTTGGGCCACAAGCAAATATCTGGTCTGCTAACCATCCTCCCTTGACAGCCCTTTCCAATAAATCAGTAACCAGACCCTTATACTGATAACTCCCATCATCAGTGGCAACATCTACTTTTGCCCCCAAATTCCTGAAGTTTTCCTCCTCTATGACCAACTCCTTCTTTAAAGCACCTATCAAGACACGTACCTCTTTTTCTTGCCTAATAGATTCTTCGCATAAAGCCAGTAAAGGGGCAACTCCTATTCCTCCTCCAACTATCATGATCTTCTTGCTTTTTGGATAGATATTAAAACCATTACCAATAGGACCTAGAATATCTAAATTATCTCCTACCGCCCTTTGACTTAATAATTTCGTACCTTCTCCCACTACCTGAAATAAGATATAAATTTCACCTTTTTCTTTATCTATTCTATAAATGCTAATAGGTCGGCGTAGTAAAGGATGATAATTTTGACTGCATCTAATATGAATGAATTGTCCGGGGAGAGTATCTTGGGCTATAGCAGGAGCATCTAGTCTGATTAGATGAATATTTGGGGCTACTTCTTTTTTAGATAAAATTTTTACTTTAATATTTAAAATTGCACTCACCTACTTTTATTTGATTCTCCAATTGACCAATTAGCCAATTCACCAATTAATCTAAAAACGATTTAACGACACAGTATGTCGTGTTGAATCAAATAGACACGATGCATCGTGTTTTCTTCTTTTAACTAAAAACAAAAAACTGAAACTGATAACCTGAAATCTGCAACTCATTACTCATTACATATCACTTATCACTGTATTCCTATACGCTAAACGCTATACGCTCCACGCTAATTTTACGCTATTTATATATCTTTCATCACTATTCCCACTTTGTCTTCCCCGTCTACCTCGTTTAATCTAACCTTAACTATTTCTTTCTTGGAAGTAGGAATATTTTTACCGATAAAATCTGCTCGAATAGGAAGCTCTCGATGTCCTCTATCAATCAATACAGCTAGCTGAATCACCTGAGGTCTTCCTAAATCCACTATCGCATCCATGGCTGCCCTTATGGTCCTTCCGGTATAAAGAACATCGTCAACCAATACTATTTTCTTTTGAGAAACATCAAAAGGTATTTCCGTTTTAAGCACCAGAGGGTGATGGGCAACCAAAGACAAATCATCGCGGTAGAGAGTTATATCTAAGGTTCCTACCGGGATTTCTTCTTTTTCTATCTTAAAAATCTCCTGCGCTAATCTCTTAGCCAAAAAAACACCTCTGGTCCTTATTCCAATAAGGGCTAAATCTGCTACTCCCTTATTTTTTTCCACTATCTCGTGGGCAATTCTTACCAGAGTCCTCTTGATTTCACTTTCTTTCATCACCACAGTTTTTTCCTGTAAATCCATTTCTTTAAATCTCCTCTTCTACTACAAATATATTTAAATGTTTAAATAAAAACCCCCTTCCAACCCACTTTGGTTGATAAGGAGGTAATGATTTTTCCTTACCAGCCTCACTGGACTGATATTAAAGGAAGTATTAAATTTTTTTTATTACTAAAAAATCCTCTTATTAAATTAAATTAATAAGAGGATATAATTTTCTCTTTTTATCCCCTTATTAGTCTCTCTGAACCAATTTAAAAGGGTCACTTTTATTTTCCTAATAATATATTAAAAGCTCTCAGCAGTCAAATAATTTTCTTAAAAGTTAACCAAAGGTGCCTGGCACCTTTGGTTAACTTTTAATACACCTTGATTAATATGATAAAGAAATTTTCTTTTTAATTTTCCTGGTTGCTATTAAATCTATATTATTGCCTAATAAATTTGAAGCTAGTACCTGGCTAATTGCAATAGGAGCTTCTACTTTAATCCGGCGAGTAATTTCTCCAATCTTTTTTAGATATTTTTTGGGAATAGGAGATGGTGTTTTTACACTTACCAAAGAGAAATCTCCGTTCCCTACCAAAACAGAGCCGGTGAACACTCTTAGGGGATTAGTAATTTCGTTTTTTACGTATTCTTTTCCTTTGGGGCATTCATCCCCTTTAATATTTTTAATATCTGTCCCTTCGTATTCTACTTTTATCAGACATCCCTTGGGACACATTATACAAGTAAATTCTCTCTCCATTATTAGACCAACCTTACCTTTAATGTTTTTATCCCTTCTACTTCTCTAGAGGATAATTTTATTCTCACCATCTCTGCCGGGTTTACGCGTCGCAAAGATTTTTTCTTGATTAACCTTCTACCCTCTTCAAATAGCAAAATTTTCTTTCTCCCCGGTTGATTAACTCGAAAAGAAAAGATGGTATCTTTTCGACTAATCAATCTTTGGGGAACTACATATCTTAAGCCTTCTCCTAATTCAACATTGATTTCTTGTTCTTTGGTCAACTTTCCTTTCAGGTATTCTGCTACTCCCTCTAGGATATACTCGGCTTCCAAAGATACATTATCCACGATATCATGTACCTGCAGGACATTCCCACAGGCGAAGATACCCGGGATGCTGGTCTGGCCTCTTTCGTCTACTTGGGGTCCCCCGGTTATATTATCCAAAACTATACCTGCTTCCCGAGAAAGCTCATTCTCCGGGATTAGACCTACAGAGAGGAGTAAAGTATCACAGGCTATCTTTCTCCTGCCTTGGGGGATAATTCCTCCTCTTTTACCCAACTGAGCGATAGTAACTTCTGATAAACGCCCATTACCCTTTATGTCAACTACGGTATGACTTAATAAAAGAGGTATATCAAAATCATACAAACATTGATTGATATTCCGGGGAAGACCACTACTGTAGGGAAGTTTCTCCGCCACCATTATTACCTCTGCACCTTCTAAGCTTAGACGACGGGCCATAATTAAGCCGATATCTCCTGAGCCTAAGACTACTATTTTTTCTCCTACCATATAATTCTTTAAATTAATCAGCTCTTGTGCTACTCCGGCAGTATAAATACCGGATGGTCGGGCTCCCGGTATACCGATAGCTCCCCGAGTCCGTTCACGGCAGCCCATAGCTAAAATAATTACTTTGGCTTGATAGTGGGTGTATCCATTATTATTTATTACTGTTACCTCTTTTTGAGGAGTTAGACTAACTACCATACTATTTAATAAGAAGGGAATTTCTTTCTCTTTCACCTGGTCAATATATCTTTGAGCATATTCCGGACCGGCCAGGGAAGTATTAAACTTTTCCAGCCCAAATCCATCATGAATACACTGTTGTAATATTCCTCCCAAATAGTTTCCCCGTTCAATTATAAGAACATTCTTTATTCCTTTTTGTTCACAGGCAACTGCTGCGGCTAAACCAGCAGCCCCTCCGCCAATGATAATAACTTCTTTTTCTTGCATGATTCACTTTCCTTATTACTTCTATACCCGACTAACAGATAAGAATTATTTCCTTTTAAAGTGATCTCTCTGGGAGCAAGATTAAAATTTTCCCTTAATATCTCTATAATTCTGGGAAGACAATATCCTCCCTGACATCGGCCCATCATAGCCCGAGTGCGATATTTAATAGAAATTAGACTTCTTGCCCTTAAAGGATTATTAATTGCTTCTAATATTTCTTTTTTGGTTACCTTCTCACAACGACAGACTATCTCTCCATAATCTGAGTTTTGTTTGATTAAAGCTTTCTTTGTTTTTTCATCTTGTTCTTCAAACCGAAGAATCCCCTTCCTGAAAGGATTAAAGTTCGGATTAGAATTTAATCTTTCTTTTATATTAATAATTTCGACTACTCTTTTAGCAATCGGCTGGGCAGCAGTTAAACCGGGGGATTCGATGCCAATTAGGTTGATAAAATTACTAATTTTATCGCTTTCTTCTATTACAAAATCCCAATATCCACCCTCAGAAGAGGGAGCCTGCTTTGCACGGATGCCAGAATAACTACGGATGACATATCCGGGCGATATTAAAGGTGAAAATTCACGAGCTTCAGCAGAGAGCATTTTCATTACTGAAGAGGTTATTGAAAGGTTATCTTTTCTTTTTATATATTTATCGCTTGGCCCTATCAAAATATTACCATCAATAGTAGGCGTAAGATGAACTCCTAAGCCTCCAGCCCCAGTTTGAGGAACAGGATAGATTAGATGATTTATCAACCAGGAGACATTTTTATCTAATATATGGTATTCTCCCCGGCAGGGGTGAATACGATATTTATTTTTTTCCACCATATGAGCTACTTTATCGGAATAGAGACCAGCACTATTAATTACGTAAGAAGAGGTAAATTTACCCTTATTAGTATTGATTTTAAAATTAGAATTTCTTAATTTAGCTATATTTTTTACTTCGGTATTCAAAAAGAAGGAAACACCATTGCGAAGAGCATTTTCTGCTAAAGCGATAGTTAATAGATAAGGAGAGGTAATAGCAGTTTTCGGAGAATAGAGAGCAGCTATACCCTTAACATTGGGCTCTAATTTTTTTAATTCAATAGAATTAATAATTTGTAAGCCCTCTACTCTGTTCTTTTCTCCCTGGGATTTTAGTTTTTTTAATCCCCCGATCTCTTCTTTTTTTTGTGCAACTACTACTTTTCCTATCTTTTTATAGGGAACATCAAGCTCTTGACAAAGTTTAGCAAAAGACTTATTTCCTTCTAAACAAAGTTCGGCCCTTAAAGTTCCCGGTTTATAATTAAAACCAGCGTGAATTACTCCGCTATTCCGACAGCTAATTCCCCAACCAACGTCAGCTTCTTTTTCTAGTACTGCAATGTTGATTTTATATTTAGACAATTCCCGGGCAATTGCACATCCTACTACTCCACCACCGACTATTACTATATCGTAATGATTATTTGCTGCTTTCATTTTATTTTTCCTTTTAGATATAAAGTCTATAATTCTAAAAATTAATTAGAAATATTATTCCAGGAATTAACTTCTATAAGTGAGGATTCTTTGGCTCTCTCTAAATGTTGAAGCAAAACTTTAATAATAAGCTCTTCATCATTCTTTTTTAAAGCCTCTATGATAGCCAGATGTTCCTTTACCGAACCGGCAAAAGTAATTCTTTTGAGGGAAATATTTCTCAGCCAATGAATCTGTTCCTGAAGGTTAGCTAATAACTCGATAAGCTTTTTATTACCACAATTTTGACTAAGAAGATCATGAAATTTTTTATCCAGAACTAAATACTGGATACAATTTTCCGCACTCGTAGGTTTGTTGACAAAATTTTTAAAACCTTCTCCTACTTTTTCTAATTTCTCTATAGATATTTTCCCGATGGATTTTCTAACCGCTAATGATTCAAGTGTTTCTCTAATTTCAAAGATATCTTCTATTACTTGAGCAGTAATCTTAGAGACTGCTGCTCCTTTCCGGGGGATAATAGTAACAAATCCCTCTTCTTCCAGCCTATTAAAAGCTTCTCTAATGGGAGCTCTACTTATATTCATTGCTTTTGATAATTCCTCTTCCGGCAAACGAGTACCAGGTTTTAAAGTGCCCCTTATAATCTGAAATTTTATATTCTGGTGGACTCTATCTTTGAGGGATAAATAGTTTCTTAAATTCTCAAAATATTCTTTCATAATTCCCCCCTTCTCTTCAAAGATTTAACCATTCTTAATTGTATTTTACTTTGTCGATTGTATATTGTCAACAATATTTTCGTATCTCGTATATCGTATTACGTAATATGTAAAAAGAAATAAAAAGGATAAAAAATAAAATAGAGGAGAATCAAATCGTCTGACTCTCCCCTATTTTATAAAAAGATAAAAATAAAAACTTGGAATTAATACAGTATAGCTAATAAATATAATTTAAAATTTTTTAATATTTACTTCTTTAAGTTTTTTAACTACCTCATCTCCCACTTTTTCAGTAGAAGAATTTCCTCCTAAATCACGGGATCTAACTTCTCCTTCGATTAAGACCTTTTCTACTGCATCCTCAATGACTTTAGCTGCTTTTGATTCTCCTAAACAGTCCAACATCATTGCTCCAGCCAGTATAGTGGCAGTAGGATTGGCAATAGATTTATCCTTATATTTGGGAGCAGAACCATGAATTGGTTCAAACATTGAAATGCCCTCCGGATTTATATTGCCTCCGGCAGCTATACCTAGACCCCCTTGAATCATCGCTCCTAAATCAGTAATAATATCACCAAACATATTAGGGGTAACTACTACTTTGAACCACTCCGGTTTTCGAACAAACCACATAGTGATAGCATCTACAAAGGTAAACTCTGTCTCGATAACAGGATATTGACTTGATATTTCTTCAAAGATATCTCTCCATAGTCCATAAATATTAGTCAAAACATTAGCTTTATCAACTGAGGTCACTCTCTTCATATCCTTTTTCTTGGCTAACTCAAAGGCATATTTCATTACCCTTTGAGTTCCTGATTTACTAATTAAACCAATTTGATAGGCTATTTCTTCTTCTTGTTCTAAATTAAAACCTACTTTAATTTTAGTTTTATACAGCTTTCTTAATACTTCCAAATTGTCTTGGTGGGTTTTCGCCTTGAATCTCCCCCCGATTCCTACGTAAAAATCTTCAGTATTTTCTCTAACCACATAAAAATTAATGTCTTCCGGGTTTTTATCTTTCAAAGGACAAGGAACCCCTTTATATAATCTGATGGGACGCAAATTAATGTATTGGTCAAAATAAAATCTGGCTTTTAACAATATTTCTTTTTCTAAAATACCCGGCTTTACTCGAGGGTCACCAACTGCCCCAAGATATATAGCATCCATATCTTCAATCTCTTTTAAGGCATTATCGGGCAATAATTCCCCAGTCTTTAGGTAATGTTCGGCACCAAAAGGATATTCAATCCAATTTATATCTATTGAAAATATCTTAGAAGCTGCCTCTATTACCTTTTTGCCTTCTCTAATTATTTCCGATCCTATCCCATCACCGGGAATCAAAGCTATATTATACATTTTATCTGTTCCTCCTTCTTACTTCTTCCTTGACATATTCTCTTAATCCACCTAAGGAAATAATATTTTGAATAAAAGCCGGTAAGGGATTTAGCTTGTAAGCTCTATCTTTGTTAATGTTTTTTATTATTCCTTTTACAGTATCTACTTCTAAAAAATCACCTTCGGAAGATTGATCTGCAATTTCTTCGGATTCAAAGATAGGAAGACCAATGTTTATAGCATTTCTAAAAAAAATTCGGGCAAAAGATTTTGCGATAATACAAGATACTCCTGCTACTTTTAGGGCAATAGGGGCATGTTCACGGGAACTCCCACAACCAAAGTTTCTACCCGCTACTATAATATCTCCCTGATTTATCTTTTTAACAAATTCAGAATCATAGTCTTCCATACAATGCAGGGCTAACTCTTTAGGATCAGAGGTATTAAGATAACGGGCAGGGATAATTACATCGGTATCGATGTTGTCTTTAAATTTCCAAACTTTACCTTTAATCATCATCCTTGTTTCACCTCCTCAGGACTAGCTATTCTGCCTAAAATGGCAGAGGCGGCAGCCACAGCAGGACTGGCCAGGTACACTTCGCTTTCGGGGTGTCCCATCCTCCCTACAAAATTCCGATTGGTGGTAGAGATGGCTCTTTCTCCTTTGGCCAAGATACCCATATAACCACCTAAACAGGGACCACAGGTAGGAGTACTTACTGCAGCTCCAGAAAAAATAAATATATCAATTAATCCTTCTCGAAGGGCTTGCAGGTAAACATCTTGAGTAGCGGGGATGATAATCAATCTAACTTCAGAATGAACTTGCTGCCCTTTTAAGATTTCTGCAGCTATACGCAAGTCCTCTATCCTCCCATTGGTACAGGAACCGATAATTGATTGATCAATCTTAATCCCTTTTGCTTCGCCAATTGGTTTAGCATTTTCCGGTAGATGAGGGAAAGCCACCTGGGGCTCAATTTTACTAACATCGATCTCTATAATCTTTTCATAATGGGCATCTGTATCACTTTTATAAATTTGAAAAGGTCTTTTGGCTCGCCCTTTTAAATATTCCAAAGTGGTCTCATCAGGTTCGATAATCCCGGTTTTAGCCCCTGCTTCAATAGCCATATTACACATAGTAAAGCGATTATCCATTGAAAGCCTTTTAATTACTTCTCCACTAAACTCCATAACTTTGTAATTGGCACCATCTACCCCGATCTTGGAAATGGTGTATAGAATTAAGTCTTTTCCACTTACCCATTTATTTAATTTTCCAGAATAGATAAATTTAATGGTAGGTGACACCTTAAGCCAAGCCTCACCAAGAGCCATAATAGCTGCCAAATCAGTACTACCTACCCCTATGGCAAAGGCACCTAATGCTCCGGAAGTATCAGTATGAGAATCTGCTCCTACTACCACATCTCCAGGAAGAACTAATCCTTTTTCCGGTAGGAGGGCATGTTCTATTCCCATCTTTCCTATTTCAAAATAATTCTCTATTTCGTATTCTTGGGCAAATTCCCTTAACAATTTACACTGCTCAGCAGATTTAATATCTTTATTAGGAGCAAAATGATCTGGTATTAGACCAACTCTTTTTTTGTTAAATACCTCTTTTGCTCCACTTTCTTTAAAATATTTTATGGCAATAGGGGCAGTGATATCATTGGCAAAGGCAAAGTCAACCCGAGCTTTAATTATATCTCCTATCCTAAGATTATTTGTATCTGTATGGGCTGAAAGTATTTTTTCTACAATTGTTTTTCCCATTATTTTCTCCTTGTCTAATGAAATTTCATAACTACATATCTCACAAAGGGAATATATAAAGTCCTTCTCGCTCTTTAAATTAAACACCTTTTCAAGTTCTATCGAGAAATTTCCTTAGATTTTTCTGTTGCTCGGCTAATTGCCTTAATAAGGGCTACTCTTATTCCCCCATCTTCTAATTCCATTAATCCATCTACTGTAACTCCCGCAGGAGTAGTTACAGCATCCTTTAGTAAAGCGGGATGCATTCCTGTTTCTAATACCATCTTTGATGCTCCCAATAAGGTTTGAGTGGTTAATTTTTTAGCCAATTCGCGAGGTAGCCCCATTCTTACTCCTCCTTCAGTTAAAGACTCGATAATTATATAGGCATATGCCGGCCCACTGCCTGATAAGGCTGTAACTACGTCCATTAATTCTTCCCGATGAACAACCTCCACTAATCCCACTGCTCCAAAGATATCTATAGCCATCTGAATATGGTTTTTATCAATGTAACTTCCAGGACAAAGAACAGTCATACCTTCATTGATTAAGGCAGGGGTATTGGGCATAGCCCTGATTACCGGAATATTCTTTTCCAAACATTTCTCTATAAATTGAGTGCTGGTAGCTGCAGCAATAGATATTATTAATTGTTTTTCGGAAATCACATCTTTGATATTAGAAAGTACTTTCTTCATCATCTGGGGCTTAATCGCAAGTATAATTATATCTTTCCCTGAAATCATTTCTTTATTATTAATATAAGTTTTAATGCCATATTTTTTGTTTATCTCTTGGGCATGTGCTTCTTGGGCAGTACTTCCGGCTAAATTTTCTTTTCTCACCAAACTATTTTTAATCATACCATTAAGAAGTGTTTCCCCTATTTTTCCCACTCCAATTATAGCAACTTTTTTATTATTAAGCATAATATTTGTATTTCTCCTTTCGATAAAAAATGTTTAATTTTTTTTAATTAACTAATCTACCAATTTACCAATTCTCCGATTAACCAATTAAGATTAAGATAAATTAACTGATTGGCCTATTCTATAGTTAACTAATTCTCCTCCCATATTTCTCATTTTATTTTACTACAGTAAAATTGATATCTCCCCATAAACCAATTTTATCATCTTTTATTATTACTACACCCTTTACACCTTTTATTTTTTGAGCATAAATCAATCCTTTCTCTATGTCTTTTCGTGTATTAATTATATTGCCTACTGCCGTAGCGGCAGAATCAGCAAGCAAAACAGAATCAGAAATTACAGTAACCGCGTCCGCTTGCCCAAAACTTAAAGAAGGACCCACCATGCCAGAGGATGTGCAAATTCCTATATAATTCTCTTTTGCCTCTATCTTTAAAATAATTCTCTGGCTAAAAGGAGAGCTACCTGCAAATATACTCACTTTTCTCACTTTATTACTCTTAATAAAAATATCCCCACCATTTTCCACAATTACTTCAGAAGAATAATTTAAAAGTTCTTTCCCTACAAATTCAGCTATTGCTCCTGCCACTGCAGCCATAGGTCCAACTCCACACAAGGCTGTTGTGTAAATCATAGACTTGATTATCTCGGGAGCCTTTTTATCCTGGGAATAGGGCAAAAGAGTGCTTTTAAATGTGGGGTGGCTATCAATATAGCTCTCTATCTGTCCTCTAAAGTTTGAAAGCATCTGTCGTGTATAGAAACTTAACTCTTGATTTGCCCTTATGTATAGATCACTTTCTGCTTCCTTTACTTGAAAAGGGATTAAATCTTTTCCTTCAATTAAATTTCGATATTTCCTTTCTTTATATTCTATTTTATTAGTTTGAGGAAAAAGCATTGCTTTTCTTCTCGCTTACTTTAATCTTTTTAAAAAGTGACTTTAATTGCCTGCAAAGGACAAGCCTCCACACAATTGCCACAAACTATACACTTCTCATAATCTAACTTTAATTTATAAGTAACTTTATCCAAGGATAACACCCCTGTTGGGCAAATAGAGATACAAGCCCCGCAATCAATACATTTCTCCTCATCCCATAATACCTCTTGTTCTAAAAATTCAACTCCCACAC
>Ga0315533_1000471_pt1 | contig 34746 bp, 38 predicted proteins | sample SalMarSW160130MG_FD_203081 | JGI IMG/M metagenome (GOLD analysis project Ga0315533, IMG submission 203081) | Salt marsh sediment microbial communities from the Plum Island Ecosystem LTER, Massachusetts, United States - Salt Marsh Sediment SW1601-30 ...
AGGAACGACATTAAGATAATAAGTTCTAATCAATATATTAGGTAATACACATCGAATGCCTAAAACAGGCAACTCATGCACTCTTCAAAGAACAAAGCCTTGTATTGGCGAAAGTCAGGTTTAAGTCCATAATATTCCGATACTTTTCGGAAATTTATATCTGAATTTTGAATATATGCAGAATTAAAGAGTAAGGTAGAATCATATAGATCTGCGCAATAAGAACTTGTGGCTCCAGAGAAGAAAATAAGAAACAAGCTAAACATTTGGGTTACAACCTTTTTCGACCTAAAGTCTTTATTCAGGGTGCACTCCACAGACTTTTTAGTCTCAAACTCTTGAATCATTTGGAATTTGAATTCTCGTGAGAATTTCCACCTACTTTAAGCCTTCTTACACCTTGTTACAGATAGCACTTTGTACTGCAATATCATTTAACTCCTTATTTCCTGTGAAGGGTTCAGTCCAACTATGAAACGTAATTTCCCACTTTTAGTCAAAGGGATTTCATCAACAAAGTTAAAATCAACGGTGACACCCAGCCCTACATGTGCATTGAAGACATCCTTGACATATTTTAGGTCTTTTGAAGTGAACGTTTTACCTTTTACTAAATTTACCATTACTCTATCCTCTTGAGTCTGAAGAATTTGATATTTATTAACTGGAAGATCTCTGAAAATCAAGGTTAGTGCCGGACCACCTAAAGAAACCCCGTTAGAAAAAGTTAAAATATCGGTAGTTCTTCCCTCCAGTGAATCAATTAATGGTAGCGAACGACCACATTGGCAAATTCTATTTGTAGGTTTTCCTAAATCGCCAGTTTTATATCTTATGAAAGGTAAGCTATAATTCCATAGGTTAGTAACGACTATTTCTCCTATTTCCCCAGAAGAAACTGGATGGCCATCTCTTATAAACTCCACAATTGACAATTCTGGTGCAATATGAAGTCCCGAATGCATCTCACATTCAGTAGCAATTATTCCACCATCACGGCACCCATATTGATCAAATACTGGGCAATTAAATACCTCTTCGATTAAATTTCTATAATAAGGATATAGCATCTCAGCAGTTGTGAAAATAGCCTTTGGCTTGAATCTTAATTTCTTATGTTTTCTGATATACTTTGCAAAGATGAAGAAAGATGATGGATATCCATACATAAATTGAGGATGAATCTTATCAATTAACAGGGTATATTCTTCCATGTTTTCCTTTGATAAGTGCACAGCAGATAATGGATATTTTCTCTCGACGGAATATCGAATTTTGTCAATCAAGTTAGGCTTTCGTGTCGGAAGCAATGATGAACCTCCAAAGAGTAATACTCTATCACCGTATTTATACCCAGCAAATCCCCACGACCTCAAATTACAAGCTTGAATAGCCGACCAGTAATCCCAGTCACAGTGGTAGCGAAAAGGCTCACCAGTGGTTCCCCCTGTGGAGTTTATCTTCGTCCTGACCTCCCTAACGTTAGAGGCTAAAAATGCATTATAATTGTTTTTAATAATTCCTTTATCTACCGTAGGTAATTTTGTTAAATCGTCTATAGTTTGAATATCTTTGGATGTAAGTCCCCTCTCCTCAAATATCTTCCTATAGTAAAAAACATTATTATAGCACTGTTTGATTATTTCCTGCAACTTTTCATTTTGCCAGCATATTATTTCATCCTGAGACCACTTATCCATTTTCCTTAGTAATTTTATATACTTACAGATATTTGTATGCATCACCTTATCTGCCACTGGTAAAATTAATTTCCTAAGCAAGGGATGATAAATATTCTTATTCATTTTAAATTTTCCTATTTGTATAACGTAACTTTTGCGCAAATAGTAGCTAAAATCTCAAAAAAATGAAATAAGGGTAGTTATGTTTAAGTACAATTTCTGTGTTTATGGGACTTACAGCTATTATCCTCACTATCCACGGATTTACTTTGATGATTATCCTCATTTTGCCTATGCACGTAGAGCGCTTTGCTGTACAATGGCACTATCTCATCATTTTTTCAAAGGAGGTAGGCCAATGGACAGCATCATACAATATTACGAGCTGGCCAATTTTGATGACTTCTCTATCACCGGATTTCTTGTTCCCACTGGCCACTATGCTCAAAAGATTGGACTCATTGACCTCTTTAAAGAGCATCTCAAAATCAAGATGAAAACCGTTCATCACACTCCAGTTGAGAAGATCATAGAACTCTTTGTTTCTATGATCGCCGGTTGTCCAGACATAAAAACCGTCAATAATCGCCTGGTGCCTGACAAGTTAGCCGCAGCAGCTTGGTGTCAGAAACAGTTTGCCGATCAATCCCGAGTCAGCGAAGTCCTTCATCGAATTACTCCTGAGAATCTGCTCCAACTGGAGAAGATATTCCAGACGCTCTTCTGTGAACAAAGTCTTGCCCGGCGACATCCACTGAATGAATGGCTTACAGTAGATGTTGATATGACCGGCCTGCCAGTTAGCCCAAGTAGTAGAACCTATGAAGGAGCTACTTTTGGATTTATGCAAAAGGAGAAGGGTAAAGGTTACAAACTTACCTGTCCCTATACTGGAGGAGAATTTGGTGAAGTATTCGGTGGACTGCTTGATCCAGGTAGTGCTCATTGTGCCACTAAATTGGTTGAGCTACTCTTGCTCATTGAGAAACGAGTAGGTTCTCCTCCTAACTCTTTAGTTAAATATAGAACTCGTACTCAGTTGTTGTTAACCCAGGCTAAGATGCTTGAGGATCTTGCTCGACGACGAGAAGAGGAAGCCTCCCGTGCACGTAAATTTCAGCGCCGAAGTATACTTGAGCGAAGATCTAAGAAGCTCCGTACCCGAGCAGAACTTCTACGAGAAGAGGCAGCTCAGGTTCTAAAGATTTCCCAATCTTTTGATATTCTCAGACAACACAATCCTCGCCGAGGTATTCTTATCCGTGGAGATGCTGGATTTGGTACCATTGAGAATGTTATGTTTCTTAGCGAGTTAGGATACGATTTTCTCTTCAAAGGATTTTCACCTCATACCGCCCGTGTCTTAGCCAAGGAAGTGCTAGAGAATCAGTGGATCCGATTTAACCCAGCTGTCTCCGTTGCTGAACTTGGCATTATTAAACTGCCAGGATGTCCATATCCGGTTCGGGTTATCCTTGGACGGACCAAAACTGCCAAGCCCCAGGTTTTTCAATATTTCCACTTAATTACTACTGTTCCAGAGAGACTAAAAGATCCCATTGGACTCCTTAAGCTCTACAATGCTCGTCAGACAATTGAAGCTTTTATTAAAACAGGAAAGAACGTTCTTAACCTCAAACATTTCCGGGTTCGCAACTTCTATGGAATTCAGTTTACCTTAGCATTAGGCCTCTTGGCTCACAATTTCATGAACTGGGCAAGACGTGAAATCTTTGCTGGTACTCCCTTGGCCCGGATAGGAATCAGAGAGTTTGTTGAGCAAGCCATGCGAGTTCCTGCGCGGCTGAAGCCATTGGAGATCGATATGCCCGCTACTCTTTTCCCTGAAACCAGTGTTTATGCTCAAGCCCTGATTCGTGCCACTGAAAAGAAATTGTCAGCTCAGATGCTCCTTCCCTTCGTTAATTGAAGGTAAGAAGGAGCAATATTTCATTTTTTTGAGATTTTAGCCACTATTTGCGCAAAAGTTACGTATAAGTCAAAATATTTTCAATTATCCCCGCTTGTGTCTCAACAGAGTATTTCTCATTCACTAACTGACAACCATTTCTCGAAAGCATCTCCCGTTTAGTTTCATCCATAAGTAATTCTTTAGCATATTTCGTGAATGTTTCAATATCCATATAATCATTTACAACCATTGCATTAACACCATGATGGGCAACGTCAGTCATGTTTCCAACATTTGAAACAATTGGTACACATCCACAAGCCATTGCTTCCAACATTGCTGTAGATAAACCTTCACTTCTTGAAGGCATTATGAATATTTTTGATCTTTGAAAATACTGTGCTGGATTATTAACATAACCTAATAACACAATATTTTTTTCTAAGTGAAGTTTTTTTATTTCTTCTCTTATAGTATCAAAAAGATAACCGTCTCCAAGAAAATAACTTATAATTTTAGGAAAATCTTTACGCAACTTATTAATAACTTTCAATACTCTATCAGGACCCTTTAATCTACGAAAAGTACCCAAAAATAATATATCAATATCTCTTTCGAGATTTTTTTTTGCAAATTTATGAGTATCAATTGAACCATTATATTCAAAAATTTTTCTTTTTTTTATATGACTTTGTACTAAGTAATTACTTATTTTAGTGCCCTTTGTAGTTATGACTGTACTTTTTTTTAGCATCCAGAGATTTAGGAATTTCCAAAAAGGAGAAAATTTATAATAGGTTTTAATTTCGATTTCACCACCAATAACAGATACTATATTTTTACAACCAACAATTTTTGATACTATCATACTTATTAGACCGCAAGGTAATGTATATACGCCATTTATATAGTTTGGTTTATAAAGAATAGAATATGCTAATAATTGTAAAAATTCATATATAAAACGAATAATTATGTAAAAGAATTTAATTTTAATTTTAGTTATAAATATTGGTAAAGTAATATATCTTACGCCATTTATTTCAAAGCCTTTTTCTTCTCTAAATACAAGTACATTACTAATTCTATCACACGAAACAATGGGCATTACTTTTGATGTAGTTAGAGATTTACTCAGTCTTCCAACTACAACAAAAATAGTCAAATCATTATTCATAATTCTATTTAACTTTTATCTTTGTAAGCAAATTTTTTAAAAATATATTCATTGTTTTGGACGAAAGTTTATTTAAATGTTTTAATAAAAATAATTTCATCATAATTCTTTCGGATAAAAGATTAATCTTTCGTTTTCTTTCATAAAATTTTTGATATTTTTTTGTAGAATATTCATTTGGTAATGAAATACTTTCAGAATTCTTTTTTAAATAATAATCATTTTTTTTATTATTATGAATTCTATATGGAATATAATTTTTTCCTATAAAAATTGGAACAACATCAAATTTGATGTTTTCACCCTTTTCTAAAGTAAGGTTTGCCATCATCCCTTTTCTAACATTTTTTGACCAAATCATATCAGACATAAAATTACCAAGACTATAAAATATTAGTCCTTTTTTATAACTTTCTACAGGTTGAACTACATGTGGATGATGACCAACAATAATATCTGCTCCATTATCAATAAATTTGTGAGCAGCGTTAATTTGCTTTAAAGATGGAATATTGATAAACTCATCTCCCCAATGAATACTTAAAATCTTATAATCAAGATTCATCCTATCCATTTTTTTTAGTGCTTTCAAAACAAAATCTTCTTTATATTCTGCATACAAATCTGGATTTTTTGCATCCTGAATTGCATTAAATCCAGCAAAACCAATTTTCATACCTTTACATTTAATAGTAACTATATTTGAAAAATTATTAGTTTTTTTACCTATATACCGTATTTGATTATCTTCCAAGTATCTTAAAGTACTGTAAAAACCCTCCGGACCCTGTTCTAAAATATGATTATTAGCTATCGAAACGATATTTATCCCAACTTGTTTTAAAAAGGAAGCAAACTTATTACTACCAGCAAAACAGTTTGTTGTTGCAAATTGATCATCTTTTATTAATGGTGACTCAAGATTTCCAAAAGCAATATCAGAATCCTTAAAAAAAGAATGCAATCGTTGCAACCAAGGTTTCCCCTGATGGTTATAAAATTGACTTTCAATACCAAAACCAATAGTATAATGCAAATTCGCAGGAAAGATATCTCCTACAACACTAAGTGAAATTTTCTTCATTTCACAAAAAACTCAATTGTTTTTTCTAAACCATCTTTAAAATCAACAGATGGCAGATAATTTACAAACTTCTTTGCCTTCTCAATACTGGCAAGTGAATGCTTCACATCGCCAACTCTTTCTTTTTCAAAAATAGGATAAATATCCTTACCCATAATTTTATTCACAGTATCAACTAATTGCAAAAGAGTAAACCGTTTGCCACATGCAATATTAAAAACCTCACCAACTGCATTTTTTGCAGTACAGGCATGGATGTTTGCAATTACATTATTTTCAACATAAGTAAAATCTCTGGATTGTAATCCATCTCCATAAATAATTGGTTGTTTGCCTTCTGAAATGAGTTTAATAAATTTGGGAATAACAGCGCTATACTGTGAACTCGGATCCTGATTGGGACCAAAAACATTAAAATATCTCAAACAAACTGTTTCCAATCCATAAATTTTATAATATACTTGGCAATATCTTTCTGCTGTGTATTTGGAAATTGCATAAGGTGATAAAGGTGCAACAGGCATATCTTCAATTTTGGGTAATTTCTCACTATTTCCATAAACAGATGACGAGGAAGCATATACAACTCTTTTTACACCAAATTCTTTAGCGGCTTCCAGAATATTCAATGTTCCTAATATGTTAACATCATTTGTTGTTATGGGATCATTTATAGAGCGTGGTACAGAAGGCAATGCACCTTGATGTAGAATATAATCAACACCTTTTACAGCATTTCTGACTATGTGGAAACTTCGCAAATCACCTTCATATAATTTAAAATTCTTATTATCCCTAAAGGGGAATAAATTTTCTCTTTTACCTGTGGCAAAATTATCGAGTACTCCAACTTTTTCACCATTTTCTAAAAGTTTTTTAACAATATTTGAACCTATGAACCCGGCTCCACCTGTAACTAAATATTTCATAATTTATAATTCCTTTGGATATTAGAAATTACATAACGAAATTTACCAGATTTATCATAAGGCAATTCTTTCAAAATTTTTATTTCTACCTTTGTAAAAAATCTATTTAATACTTTTTCTAAATTATTTAAGTAATTATTATTAAGATATGCACTTGCTTCTATTCTGAATTCTATTTGACCTGATTTTTCCTGAAATGCCTGAAATTTTCTGACCTTCTTATCTTGTTTTTGATCTAATTCATACAAAATATCTGTAAAAAAAACACCATGTACCTTACTGCCATCTGCTAAAGTAATAGTGTCAGCTGTTCTTCCGTATATTTCTTTTAATAGAGGTAAGTTAATTCCACATGAACAATTATTTGATTGGAACTCAGCCATATCACCGTTTTCATATCTTATAAATGGCATAGCGTAATTATCTAAATCAGTAACAATTATCCTTCCAATTCCTGTTTTAAGATCATTATTAGTATCATCTAAAATCTCAAGGAATACGTGTTCCGATGTAATATGCAGTCCATTGTGTTTTGAACATTCAAAAGCAATAGATTCACATTCTCCGCATCCATATTGATCGTAAATATCACAATGAAATGTTTTCTTTAAATATTCTCGTGAATGTGGTGACAAAGTTTCAGTAGTAGTTGATACTGCAGTAGGGTAATAAAACTGAATATTATTATCATTAATATAATTTGCTAATTGCAATATTGCAGATAAATATCCTCTTATTAACTTATGTTTTTTGCTTTGTATAACTTTTACTATACCTGAAAACGTTCTTTCATTCATATTAAAAGAATTTATACAAGTTATATTTTGAATATATGATACTATTACTTCTTTTAATTTTTTTGTATTTGATTTATTAAGAACTGATGATGCTCCCCATATTCTAATAATTGGATCACCAATATCTATCCCCATCCAATTGTACCAGCGGTAGTAAGCTCCAAATACAAACGATCTTGTGGATGTATCCTTTCGCAAAATAAGAGAAGGTCCTGTTGTACCACCAGTTTTTCCAATATTTACACGATTAAAACTAATATTATTAGATATTAATTTATTATTTTCTTTTCGTGCAATCTCTTTAGTTAAAATTGGTATTTTTTTAAAATCAAAGAAGTCTTTAATATCATCAGGTTTAATACCATACTTATTAAATAAACTTTTATAATATGGGACATTTGTATAGGCATGCTGTATCAATTTTTTTAATTTATTAAATTGATATTCCTCAATTTTTTCTTTTTCCCAGGACTGGGTATCGAGTAGAAAATTTTTTATTCCTAAAATATTTGTTCCTTTTATCAAATCCTGAAGAGGATATCCAATGTGTTTTGCTATTATTTTTCTCATTACTTACCTTTTAAGAATCCTTTAATGTGGGGTGGACCCCATTGTTAAGACAGTAATTTGTCTTGTTTAAGATACCGCTTTGAGATTGTTTGCTCTTTGTCATTGATATCAATGCAAATTAATTCACTTTCATTAAATTTTTTTCTGAGTCCCATAGGGTCTGAAATATTTCACTAACCCTTTAAGAAACGTTTTATTCTCCCAAAATTTAACAATTTTAATCTTTCAAAAAACTTTCTATCATTCCCCAAAAAATAAAAAATAGTTGTGTCAATATATCTACATTTTAAATAATAAATTTCCCACAAAATCTTTATTTTTTTAATAATCCTAAAATAAAATATTCTTTTTTTATATTTTTCTAGAACCATTCCATCAAATTCAAGATAAAGATTTTTGCTACTGATAGGAATCATTTCAACTGAACATGAATTTTTATTAAAAAATATACTAAGAACTATTGATTCGGTCCTTTTTTTCTGATCAATTTCCTTTATTATCCCATCTGAGTGAATATCGGAAAAGCAAAAATTCCCCAAACTATAAAAAATGTATTTCCCTTTATATATTTGATAAGGTTGCAAAGTATGTGAATGACCTCCAACTATTAAATCTACACCAGCATCAATTAAATGATGTGCAATTTCAGGTTGGTTAAAATCAGGGTAATAACCTCCTTCTAATTTGCCCCCCCAATGTAAAAGCAAAATAATATAATCAACTTGATTTTTGTATTTTTTTACATCTTTAATTACTTTAATTTCATCAAACCAATTTAGATAAACTTCTGCATTTGTGGGTAAACTTGGATTCGTATCATGGGTTACATAATTCAAAAAGCAAAACATTATTCCACAAATTTCTTTCAAAATCGGTTCTTTAGCATCTTTTTCTGAGAGCCCTGAACCTAAATGCATAATATTGTTTTTATCTAAAAATTGAACAGTACTGTTATAACCATCTAATAAATTATCATATATATGATTATGAGCCAAAGTCACAAGACTAATATTCAGATCTTTGAGATAATTTAATGTTTCAGTATTTGTTTTAAGACGAGGCTTTTTGAGTAGATTTTCACCTTGTTTACCTTTTGCCATACATTCTAAATTACCAATAACTAAATCAGATTTATGCAAAAAATTTTTTATCTTATCAAAAGGTTTTTCCCTATTCTTATAAAGATAATTATACTTATTGTTTAAGCTTATGTCACCTAAAAAAGATATTGTTGCCATAAATCACCACTAATAAATCATTCTATACAACTCTATAAATTTATTTACCATCTTATCTAAATTAAATTCATTTTCAATTTGTTTTCTACCAGCTTTCCCCATTCTAACTCTCTTTTCTTTATCATTCAGTAATTCATTAACTCTGCACGCGACTTCTTCTACATTAAACGGTTTAACAATAAATCCTGTTTTATTATCAATAACAATTTCTTTATCGCCACCACTGTTAGTAGCTATTACTGGTTTTCCTAATGCCATATATTCCATAATTGAATTGGAAATTCCCTCAGCATGACCATTTGTATTACATGTTAATATTCCTATATCAAAGATACTAACAATTGATTCAATTTCTTTTTGTTTTCCTAAAAATTTAATATTTTCAGAAAATTTTGCATTAATAAATTCTTTTAATTTTTTAAAATTATGAGCTCCGCCTATACAGAGAAAAGTAACATCTTTTCTTTTACCCAATATCTTCTCTGCCGCTTTTAAATATGTCTCATAATCCTTCGCTGGTACAAAATTTGCGACCATACCAACAATATATTTTGTCTTTATGTTATATTTCTTCTTTACTAATTTTCTATCAGTAATATAATGTAATCTTGAAAAGTCAAATCCATTATATATACACAAATTTCTAGTAGATTCTTTAAGATTATGTGTTTTTAGTCCAGCCTTTGAGTTAGCTACGATAGCATCCGAAAACGGGAAAGTTATCTTTGACCTAAGCCATATTTTACTAAATACTTTTATGGGAGCTGCATATGTTATAGATCCATTTATAAACTTTATGCCTAATAACTTTGCAAGAGGTGCAGCATATATAGAAGGCATAGAGCCCCAAGTATGAATAATATCCGGCTTAAATTCTTTACAAAGTTTATATAGTTTAAAAAATATTCTTAGATCTTTTTTGTTTTTTCTAATTAAATAATGAATTTTTACATCAAGATTAGGTACTGTGGTATAATGTATTTCAGCTGACATTGTGGCCAGTTCACATTTTATGTTTTTATATTTAGAAAGTCCTTTTAGAAGTTCTACCAACCGTCTTTCTTTCCCGCCTGAGCGAAGACTATCAATAAACATTAAAATTTTCATAATTTTCTTATGCTTCCATTTCAGGTTGCTTCAAATCTGGCAAAGCGAGCGTATCCATAAGTTGAAAATATTGCAGCCACTAGTGACCTTCGTGCCGGTTAAGATTAGAATCTTAATAAATAAAATCTAGACTCTTTCCATGTACAGACAAAATTGACTGGTCAGGAAATATGAAAAAACTTTATTGCCCAAAATGAGATTCCCTAATTTTCCAAACCTATTAAATGAAGACCACTTTATTTTCTCCTTTTTAAAACCACACTCCTCTGGTAGGTTAGCCCATACCTTTGGTGATTGATGCTTTTCCCATTCAATTGTGGGCGCGAAAGGATTCTTTAAGCCTAGCGAGTTAAAAAAGTTCTTATTTGAGCAGTCACAAATAATTAACTTTGAGCCTGAATTTGTCATTTGAAATAATTTACGAAAATATTTCTTGTATTCTTCTTGTGCAGTTTTGTCTTCTTTTAATTTTATACACGCCTCTTCGTCCAAGTGATTAATTGAATTATGTGAAATAACAATATCAAAAATATCAGAGGGTTTATATTCTTGGAAAGTCTTTTGCACAAAATAAACATTATTTAAGCCTAATTCAGAATTTATTGAGTTGAATTTCTCTTTCAATCCCGTTGAACTTCCAGCTAATTCTGGCTCCAAGTTAATGATCTTTTCGGCACCCATACAAGCTGCATAAAAACTAAGGACTCCAGCCCCTCCCCCAATATCTAGAACATTTTTATCACAAAAATCAATATCACTAAAAAGAAAATCGAGTCTGAATTTCAATCTTTTTACAGAAGAATATAACCCTAATTTAATTACACGATCAAAATAGGCCTGTAATTTAGTTCCTTCCATAGTTCTTTTTCTTTATTGTAAAAAGTCTGACAGTACTTTGCTGTAGTTCGCATAATGAAAATTTTGTTTTGCTGTTTTAAATGCATTGACGCCAATTTTATCTGTTATTTTGCTGTAATCAGAAATAATATACAATATTTTTTCTGCCAATTCATTAATATCGCCCGGTTTAACAATAAATCCATTGACACCATCTTTTATATATAACGAATTATCACTTACATCAGTCACTAATACAGGTATCCCGGAAATCAGATATTCAGACAATTTAGTGGAAAATCCATATTTAGTTTGTAAATCCAAGGGTCTTGGCAGTATTAATAAATGATTTTTTTGCATTTCTTTGATAATATTTAACCTATTTACGATTCCATGATAAATTATATTCTCTTTAATACCATATTTTAAAGGGAGAACATTCAACAAAATATCCTTTCCATGCTTAGAAATAGGACCGTACAAGTGTAATTCTAAATTATTAAATCTTAATTTAACTTGAGATAGAGCTTTAAAAAGCAGATCAAATCCTTCTTTCTTTAATGAAATCATTCCTGTAAAACAGATTAAAAATTTATCTTCTTCCCCAAATGTGGGAGGAGTTGAAAGTATTTTTTCCGAAGCATCTGATAATATTGGTACCCTTAACAAATTATTGTTGTATTTTTTAAAGTATTTTTCAATATTTGTAGAAATTACAACTAGACCATCATAATATCTTGTTAATTTTTCTACCATGGAGTACCCGAGAAAATCTTTATAATAAACAAGAACTTCTAAAACTCTTTTTAACAAATTTTTTGAAAACAATCTATTATTCAAGGTAAAACGCCTGATTTCATTAACATCATAGTAAATTTTGTATTTATTTAAAACTTTAAACATTATTAAACACATCAAATCCATTGAAGTATTACCGGTGGGATAAAGATAGAAAATTTTTTCTCCATCAATTTGCTTTAATAGATTGTTAATTCTAAATAAATATTTGATAATGAAAAAAATGTAAGTAATTATATTTATTTTTTTTGCTAATTTGCTTCTATTTACTTGCTCTTCTTCACCAACTAAAAAGATATTTTGGGATATCTCTTTCAAATTTTCAATGCATACTTTCTTATTTAAATTGGCAGAACAAAGAAATACTTTGTTTTTACTTAAAGCCAATGATTTTGCGATATTCATCAACCTGCCAGCTGCGGCACTGTTTCCTTGATAAATTTTGACTGTAGTTATAATAAATATATTTTTCACTGTTTTAATCCAAAATTATATGATTAATTAGTCATTATACTGTTAAATCCGTACTAGCTATTCTGGCATTATTTAAATCAACAATACCTCTAGAGTATGATATTATTCTATTAGTAGCGGCCATTCCAATTGGAAAAGATTCATTTGTTAAAATTACTATATTCATTTTGCTATAGAAACCCACACCTTTACAGGGGCGGTACTTTTATAATTCAAGCTCCGTTTGTCCTGTGTCTTCCTTCTCTTGCATCTCTACATATTTCTTTATTACTCCTTCATTGATTCCTACTGTCGAGACGAAAAGTCCTTTCGACCATATCCCTCCTTCGTCCCAATAAACATTCTTCAGAAAACGAAACTTCAAACTTAATTGCCTGCTTGTATTTTTTTTCAACGTCTCTACCACCTTACTCACTAAATATTTCGGGGAAATCACCACATGCAAATGCACATGTGGATATCCTGGTGGAAATTGCTATATATTCCTAATCTGGATAATACTTCCTTGTCTCCTGAAGTTTCGTTTTCAAATATGCCGCAACACCTTTTTCAGGATTTTTCGTCTAAATCTTGTTACCCATACTATATGGTACTGTGTCCTATATACCATATGTGCCGACTTTATTAATCTCATACTCTACAGTATACCACAAACGAAAGATACAGGATACTGCTCTCAATTAGAACTCTGCGCTTTTCTTTATATTCTCCCAATTTTCGGCAAACCATTTATGAACTTTCTTCAAGCCTTCCTCAAACTCTGTTTGCGGTTTATAACCTAATATTCTTTTTGCTTTATCAATAGAAGACAAAAGTCTTTTCTTAACGTCCCAGTTTCTACTTTCTATATACCTAATTCCTGCTTTATTACCTGTAAGTTCATTCACCATATTTGCTAAATCTATAACTCTGTGCTCCGCGCCAGAGCCCAGATTAATGGCTTCCCCAATCGCTTCTTCTTTTATGCCCATTGCTAATAGACCATTTATTATATCATCCACATATGTCCAGTCTCTGGTTTCTGTTCCATCGCCAGTTATTGGCAATGCCTCTCTATTCATGGCCCAGTAAAAGAAGTTTGGTATCACGTTTCTATACTCTCCAGGCACTTCTCCCGGTCCATAGACATTAAAAAATCTTGCGTTGACGATGGGAAGATTGTATAAATTATGAAAATAATTTGTATATAGCTCTCCAAGCAACTTTGTCACCTGATAAGGGGTATGTAAACTGATAGAGATATCATGTTCTTCAAATGGCATTTTTGAATCCAATCCATAAACACCGCATCCTGATGAGGAATAAACAAATCTTTTTACTCCTATAAGATGAGCATATTGTAGAACCTTCAAAGTTCCCAGCCCATTGACTATAAGGTCTGTCTCGGGATTATCTACTGAGTTCTGATTAGCAAAATGAGCTGCTAAATGAAATACATAATCTGGCTTCCCCTTAAAAACCCTTTTCAATATCCCATCGTCCAAAACACTTCCTTCCACAAACACAACATTGGGAGTCTGAGGTATATTCCATTTATACGACGCTGAGAGATCATCCAGGACAATTACCTTTTTAGCCTTAACATTGCTCAAAGCTTTTGTGAGGTTACTTCCGACACAACCAGCACCTCCTGTAATTAATACAACTTTTTCTTCATATTCGTCAACGATCATCTTTTATTCCCCTTTGCAGTAAATTTTCTTCATCCACTCAATAGTCTTTGGTATTCCTTCTTCTGGTGGGACTTTAGGATCGTGCTTCAAGTCTTTTATTGCTTTTGAGAAATCAATTTTTTTCACCTTGGTAGTAAATGGTTCTGCTTCTTTATAGCTGACTTTGGAATCATCCTTGCTTAAGTATTTTAAGATAAGATCTGAGATGTATTTTATTTCACGTTCCCATTCTGTCTTCCCGCCAATATTATAAACCTCGCCAGACTTAAAGTTATCAATTATGTTAGCAACTGTCTTAACAGTGTCCTCTACATAATCTATTATTCTCCTGTGACCTTTATAAACAATGTAGGGTTTATTGTGAAGAGCAAAGTAGATGAATTTGGGAACAAATCCTCTATAAGGGGTATAATGCTCATAAGGTCCGTAGCAGTTAACTGGTCTCACTCTAACAGTTTCTGTTCCAAACATTTTAGCTGAGTTCATACACATTAGCTCCCCAGCCCATTTTGAGATGGCATAATCGTTCATCTGATAGGTATCCTTTGTAGGATTATTTTTCATAACATCTTCTCTCATAACTCCTTCATAATCACCGTAAACCTCGGCACTGGAGAAAAAGATTAGTCTAAACTTTAATTTCTCCTGCAGACGAATTATGTGCTTTGTCCCTATAATGTTAGTTTCCCATAGATTCTCATAATAATCCTCACCGTTCCAGCGACCATATTCGGCAGCTAAGTGATAAACATAGTTAAACTTCCATTTGTCAAAAACTTTCTTCAGTTGCCTGTAGTTTCTTACATCTGCCCTGATGTAGTTGTCTCTATCTGTATTGAAAAGGTCCAGGGCAATTACCTCATGGCCTCTTTTTCTTAGCTCGTTCACTAAGTTAGTTCCTATAAATCCAGCTCCTCCGGTTACCAACATGGTCTTGCTTTCCATAATTACTCCTTCTTTCCAATTTTTCTGCACCTGAATATAACTGTTCCTCCCTCTGTGTAGGGTCTGCCTGGATCAACACATTGCATATAGGCGTTTTCTGGATTTTCAGGTGTTGTCAATCCAAGCTTCACTGGACACCAGTCATGCTCCAGGATTGTAACGTAGTGAAGCAACGTTGATAAGGCATGCGTGCATAGAGCATCTGTTTTCGCTAAAATAATTTCTGGGTCATCTATTATGATCCTATCTCCAATCTTGTATACTGGGCACTTTCCCTTAATTTCATGAACTACGATTTCTAACATATTATTCTCTCAACTGTCTTTCTAGGATCTCAATAATTTTCTCTCCTGCTTTTCCATCTCCAAAAGGATTGATCCAATTATTTCTTTTATTGACCATTAATTTTACAGATTCTAAAATTTTATCTGAATTGTTAGCAGCCAGAATATTGGCGCCAACCTCTAAAGTTTCGGACCTTTCTGTACTATCTCTTAAAGTAACGCAGGGCACATCAAGAATACAGGACTCTTCTTGAACTCCTCCGGAGTCAGTCAAAACTAACTTAGCATTACTTTCCAGTTGTAAAAAACTTAAAAAGTCAACTGGCTGTATTAATTTCACATAATCTGTCTTAACATTAAACTCTTTCATCCGTTTTTGTGATCTGGGATGAATTGGATAAATTACTGGAAGACAAAATTCACTTCCAAGTAGATATAAACTTTTTAAAATTCTCATAAATCGCTCTTTGTTATCCACATTTTCCTGCCTATGAAGAGTTACCAAAAAATAATCTTTGGGCTGTAGGTTTAATTTATTGAGAATATCTATCTTTTTATTTGCAATTTTCAAGCTCTGAAAAACTGCATCTACGATAGTATTACCAGTGAGAAAAATTTTATCCTCTGATATTCCTTCTTTTAATAAAATTTCTTTTGCTTTCTCTGTTGGGGTAAATAAATAATCAGAAATATGATCAGTTAAAATTCTATTGATTTCTTCGGGCATTCTTCTATCATAGCTCCTAAGACCAGCTTCTATATGACCAACTTTTATATGCAGCTTAGAAGCCGTAAGAGCTCCTGCAAGGACAGTATTTGTATCTCCTTCAATTAAAACAACATCTGGATTTTCTTTTAGTAAGATTTTTTCTATACCTATAAGCATCCTTGCTGTTTCTTCAGCATGTGAACCTGAGCCAACATCTAAGTTATATTTTGGCTCAGGTAAGCTAAGCTGTTCAAAGAAAATCTTATCCATATTACAAGAATAATGCTGGCCAGTGTGTAATATGAAGTAATCCAAGCTTTTTCTCTCGCACTCTCTTATTACGGGAGACATCTTGATTATCTCAGGACGAGTACCAAGAATGATTGAGAATTTCACTTTTTCTTATCCCTTTTCTTCTAAATTCTGTATTAAGAGGTAATTTAAAGTCAAGTCCAAAATTTTCTGTAAATTTCCTTATTACTCCTTCATTGATTCCTACTGTCGAGACGAAAAGTCCTTTCGACCATATCCCTCCTTCGTCCCAATAAACATTCTTCAGAAAACGAAACTTCAAACTTAATTGCCTGCTTGTATTTTTTTTCAACGTCTCTACCACCTTACTCACTAAATATTTCGGGGAAATCACCACATGCAAATGCACATGTGGATATCCTGGTGGAAATTGCTGTTGATCGCCACCCAAAATTGACCCGTCTTCACCATTGAATTTTGGCCCACCCCCCTATTTTTTCAGATGATGTTACTTTGTCAAACACTCCATAATTCTGAAAGATCAAACCTTGTGGAATGCTTTACTGGTCAATGTTAGAGAGACTCAAATAAAGGCCCATTTTGCTCCTTAGATTCTTGAGTTGATAAAAAAAACATCGATAAGATAAAAACCTGGCCTTGAAAAGGCTCTTAACAAGGTTTTTTATCATGGTTCCTTTCCAGTTTATCCTTCACCCTGTAGCTTTTACCATTTATGTGAAAGATGTGACTGTGGTGAACTAACCGATCGATTATCGCTGCTACTATTACCTCATCTCCAAAGATCTTTCCCCACTGATCAAAGGCCTGGTTAGAGGTTAGGATAATGGAACCTACCTCATATCGTTTGCTGACAAGCTGAAAGAAAAGATTGGCCTTCTTAGGATCCATGGGAAGATATCCCAGCTCATTAATGACCAAAAGGTCAAGTCTTGATAGAGTATCAAGTTTTTTCCCTGTTGTTTGATCAACTAAGGAAGCATAAAGATACCCTACTACCTCATCTGCACTTTGGAACAGCACTCTATAGCGTGCCATGCAGGCTTTTATTGCAAGAGCAAGGGCCAGGTGTGTTTTTCCAACACCGGGCGGTCCTAAAAGGAGAATGTTCTCTTTTTTATCAATGAAGGATGAATCAGCAAGCTTCAGCATCTTCTCCTCATCAACTGAAGGTTGAAAGGAGAAATCAAACTCCTCTATGGTCTTCTGCCAGGGAAACTTAGCAGTTTGTATCCTTCGGTTGATGGATCTATCAGTTTTAGCAAGAGTTTCCTCCTCAACTAATTTAGAGAAATACCCTATGTATCCGAGCTTTGTCTTTATAGCTTTATCTGCCTCCTCCTCAAATATCTCCTGTATCCTCCTTAAACCAAGTACCTTCAGCTGCTTTTTTAGTCTTTCCAGCTTAGCCTCTGCCATTAGATCCCCTCCTTAGCTTCAGTTAAAAGAAGGTTGTACTCGGATAAGGAGCGCCTGGCAGTGGAGAAAAGAGCATAGTTTGCATCCTTTATGCTTAAGGGGTCCTCTCTTACGGGATATCCCTTTAGAATGTTACCTACTGCTTGATAAGAGAAAGCCCCGAACTCCATAGCTTTTTCAAGAACTTCCTCGATATGCTCATCCTCATAGATTCTCCTGCTCTAAGATCTTTTTCGCATGGTAGGGAGTATTGTAGGAGGTCATCTTTACTAACCCTTTGTAGAATAGATAGCCTTCAGCAAAGGTTTCTATGAAGATCTCCCTTATCCTGGGAGCAGTTTTTGGAGTAGAAGATTTAATACCCTCATAGTGCTCCTTTTGTATTACCGTAGCTCCTTTTTTATCCGATAAACTGTGTCTGGCAATAAGGTTCCCAGATAGATCCATAGCCTCAAGATATGCCCCGTGTGATTCTCTTACCCATACTCTTTTCCCGGCAAATACATGGGGGCAGGAGTATCTTGAGCCGCGAAAGGACACCAAACAGTCCCAGCTTACCTTCCTCTAGCTTCTGTATAGTGGGAGAAAATCTTGCCTCGGGAAGAGGGATTAAAAGGTCTCTCTCTTCCTCAAACCTTAGCTTAGGTTTTTCCAGTGTTGTTGTGTGCACCTTATCATCCCAGGTATCTATAAACTCCCGGCCCTGCCCTATAAGATCCTCAAGGGAAGAGAATTCCCTTCCCTTAATGAAGTGCTGCTCAATATAGTAAAAGGGTCTTTCCACCTTACCCTTCGTTCGTGGCCACTAAAGTCTGCAGGGTTTTGGCTGGAATCTATAAAGCCCTGCCAGTTTAAGGAAAGTTTCATTTAACTTAACTATGCCACCTTTGAGGTGCTCCACCACCATTTGTTTAGCATTGTCGAGAAGCACTTTTTTCGGTGATCCACCAAAGGACCTTAGTGCCTTCTCCAGCGCCTCAATGACAGATGCAAGGGTTTTGTTTAAACTGAAGGTCATGTATTTTCGTCTTGAGTATCCCAGGATAAAGAGAAAACAGGTGACCTTGTGCTTTTTACCGTCAAGGATCACCTCATAGGGTGTCCAATCAAATTGACCTTGTTCTCCGGGGTCTGTTTCATAGCGACAGGTGGTCTTTACCGGAGGATCCTTTGTTATCTCCTTGAGGAAACGGTACAAGGTGGTTAAAGATCCAGTATATCCTTCTCTTTCAATCTCAGACATGATCCTTGTCCCAATGAATTCTTTTTCGGGATAGCATCTGCTTTATAGTATCTTGAAAAGGATCTGTCTTTTTAGCAGGAAGTATGCTGCGCTCATACTTTGGTACATCCTCCCCTTTTAAGGCCCTTTTCACCGTATTTCTTGATACCCCAAGCATCCTTGCTATTCTCCTTTTGCCATATCCTTGTTCATTTAACTGCCTTATTGCTGCCCACTTTTCCATTTCAATGATCCCCCTTTTCACCTCCTGGAATTTTTCTTTTCCAGAAGGCTATCTTTTTTACCCAGGGGGGTCAATTTTCAGTGGTGATAGGGGGTCAGTTTTCAGTGCATATCTATAATTTTGCTATATATTCCTAATCTGGATAATACTTCCTTGTCTCCTGAAGTTTCGTTTTCAAATATGCCGCAACACCTTTTTCAGGATTTTTCGTCTAAATCTTGTTACCCATACTATATGGTACTGTGTCCTATATACCATATGTGCCGACTTTATTAATCTCATACTCTACAGTATACCACAAACGAAAGATACAGGATACTGCTCTCACCCCTGCCTTCACAGGTGGGGAGCTCTCGCTAAATTAGAAGTGTTTTTTTGAAGTCTGTATAAAAGTAATACATAATTACAAAATAAATAATACCTGAAATAACTTTAGTTATAGCCGCACCCTTCACTCCAAATGCATACACCAATACTATATATCCCAAAACATTTGAAATACCAACTGCAAAAGCGCTATTCCGAAGTTCCTTACCCTTGCCATGTGCTCCAAGAAATCTGTTTATATAATCCCCAAACCCATGAAAAATACATCCAATCGAGACTAAATAAGCCAGCGGAACAACAGCACTATATTCTGCAGAGTATAATAGAAAAATTACTTTCTTTATAATTAACAGAAAAAACAATAATGCACAGATTGACAAAACAAGAGTAATTGTAGTTGCTTTTTTAGATATTGAGCTTCTATTGGCAAAATCTTTAAAAAATGTTGTGCCCACTGCATTTGGAATCATAGTTAATGGCATCGTGGTTGCCAATGCCAAAGAAAAAAAGCCGACATTTGTATTATTAATAAAATAGCCAATCGAAAACCCACCTAAATGACCACTAGTAACTCCAGCAAGTATACCAATATACACCTGAAGACCGTAGGTTTTGTTTCCCTGCCACATAATAGAGATGTTTTTTTTAATATTAGCAAATTCAGGTTTGGAACGAATCACCATTATCAACATTACTATCGCAAGGGTAATAAGTTGTATTGCTAACGCTGAAGTTAATGATAACGGAACGAAATAATTGAAAGCAATTGCTACTACTATATATAGTATTCTTGGCGCAATTCTAAAAACAGATAATTCGTAAATCCTGTTATCTCCCTGCATAATATTTTCTAAACATAATTGAAAGGGAAAAACAAATAGCAAGGGAGAGAATATTCTTATTATTTGCCCCAGTTCATTATCGAATATTCGTTCTTCAAAGAAAGAAAATATAAAAAGTGTGATAATTAGTACAGCAGAAATAACTACTGCTAATATTAGTAAGTTCCCTATTAACTGATTTTTTATCGCTTCATTTTTCTTCTGTGCCAAAAGTCTAGCACCTGAAACAAATATGCCCAATGTTAGAAAGGTAACAACAAAAGTAAATAGGTTTTGCAAAAATTTTAAATCACCATATTGCTGAGGTCCGAGTAAGCGAGTATTAATAACACTAACACCAATACCGATTGCTATACCTAAAACCATAGAGATATAGAGAGAGCCTATTTGCTTAGCTTTTTTCTTTTTAACAAGATTTTTAAAACCAATGTTTTTTATAGTAGTTATAAATTCATTCATTTGTAATTAAACCACTCACATCAATATTCTTTTGATAGACAGCAACTCCTGTCCCGAGGAAAATTGCCAACAGTAATCCTAAATCTTTACCAAGTGCAAAACTATTAGTCATATTTAACATGATATATTTAATCACCTCAAATGACATAATAAAATAAAAAATATGTTTGAATTTTGCTAATTTCCAGAAATAATAAAATGCTAGAATAATGAACGCAGTATACAGAATAAAGGCAGGTATGCCTTTAAAAAACATTATAGCCAAATACCAATTATGTATTCCGCCTACCTCACCTCTAGCCCACTGTTCGCCATAGCCGGCTTTGAGCATTGCAGAATAATAAACATCACTTTTTTTACTGCCAAAACCAATAAGCCAACTTTTGGGAATATTTTTAAAGACCATAGTGTAATATCCTATTCTTGCCCTCATCGTATCTGCCAGTAATCTCTTCTGAACAAAGGGATTTCTTTTAATTTCAGTCGTTGAAAAAAATATTGACAAAAAGGAAAATAAAATTACTCCAATAAAAACCGCAACAGCAGTCATTTGCAAAATTCTCTTTTTCTTAACTTTAATAAAATATAAAGTGAATAATAGTGCAGTAATAATCCAACTCATTCTATGAAAAGTAAATATAATTCCAAGTAAAAATAGGCCGATGAGAGTATATTTCGGTAGGTTTTTACGAATTGTAAACAATGCTACAATAATTCCAAGTATCAAAAAATAACTTTGCAAATACTCAGCGTGAAAAATCCCGTTTGATCTAAGGAGTCCCGTAAAAGCCGCTCGTTCAGAGCCCAATCTAAAAAAAAGTGGATCAACTAAAAACTGATATATTCCAATCAAACTCGAAATAACACAAACAATTAAAAGTGCTCTGCCAAACGCCTTTATCATTCCCTTATCAGCTGTTCTTTTTAACGCTAGATAAATTACCAGAAATGTAAGAAGCACAGTAGTACTCGCAAGAAATTCTTTTACGCTCAATACGTCTCCGATATGAATTGTATATACAATTATTGAAAGAAGTATATAAAGATACAGATATCTTTCAAATTTCGGAGTTTTACCATGAATTGGGGGGGGCTTGTATCCACCGACCCAAACTAAAATAAGGTATATTGAAAAAAGTATAAATATTATACGAGGTGGTTGCAAATCAAATGGCAATGTCTTTATATCAATTATAAAATATTCTGTATTTAGCACAGTACCCGCAAGAATCCAGTAAGTAATGATAAATGTAATGAATTTATGTCTTGAGTTACTTTTTAAGGTAAGATAAGTAGCAATTAAAAAGGTAAAAAATACATAGATGTAAAAATAAATTTCGTTCATTTCTTCTTCTTCATTCTTCTATATTTACAAATATTAGAAAACATAATACTCATTCCATAACAGCCTAAAATTATTACAAACGAATCTATTTGCATTCTGTACCTTGCTTAAGACCAAGTAATCATATGTAATAATGTCTAAATAAAAATTGGAGAATACAGAAAGTAAACTTCTTTCCTCTTTCTTCGGAATAAATAAATAAAAGTAAAAATCATAAAAGGCAAAAGCGTCCCATAAACGATTATTTTTCCTATTCCTTTATGAAAATATGGATATGAAGATTCAGCAAATCTACAATCTGGCCAAGGGCGATATTCACTTTTAAAGTGATAGGGGGTCCACAACTCTCTAAAATAGAACCACTCCCTTCCAATAAAATTTTTCGGGGGAAACACATCATTTTTAATTGCTTCAACTTCTTTGGCAGAACGATTATTAGGATTTTTACCTGCTTTAATCAATTCTCTTTCCTCTAATGTCGGATAATTTTTGCTATAAATCTTTCTCCTTTTTTCTTTGCGAATATCTGTAGCCTTAGCAACATAATTTTCACCCTGTTGTCGCAAATCCAAAAGCCTTGATATCACTAATAATGGAGCTTTATTTTTTTCTATTGGCGAAAGTCAGATTATAAATCTGGCTCTTCTCCAAAAAGTGTGGTAAGAGGCGTAAATAGAGATATGTAAAACTCAACCCCTCTTTGCGATGATCTCTACGATTCTCTTTGCTGCTTTACCATCCCAGAATGTGGGACAGTTTTCCTTTTTACCACCATTTTCTAAGATTTTCATAGCCTCTTCTATGATTTTATCCTTTTTATTCCAAACAAGAGTATTGGTCCCTTGAGTTAAGGTAATTGGACGTTCTGTTGTATTTCTTAGGGTCAAGCAAGGAATGTTTAAGGCAGTCGTCTCCTCTTGGATTCCACCTGAGTCGGTCATCACAAATTTTGCGTGCATTTCTAAGTTTAAAAAGTCAAGATAGCCAAGTGGAGCAAGAAGATAAATACCTCGGTCAATTTTTTTTCTTTGATTTATGTTAATTTTTTTTAAAAAAAAGCTAAGTAGGTTAAATTTTTTTAAGTTTTTTATAGTTCGGAGATGAGCAGGGAAAATTATGGGAATATGTTTGGATATCTCAACTAAGGCACTAACAATCTCTGTAAGAGAATTTTTGAAGTCAACATTGCTGGGACGATGGAGAGTCAATAAGGCATAATTGGTAATATATGATGAGTGAGATGGAAGATGTGGACCTTTCATTAAACCAAGTTTGGTTAAAATATCGGATTTTTTAGCCTTTTCCTTATTATAGAGAAGGCTATCAACCATTACATCGCCCACAAGATAAATTTTCTCTTTAGGTATCCCTTCTTTAATTAGATTCTCATCAGCATCGGGAGATGGAGTAAATAGATAATCTGAGATGGCATCGGTTAGGAGGCGGTTTATCTCCTCAGGCATTTCTCTATCAAAGGAGCGAAGACCCGCTTCCACATGAGCAACGGGAATGTGCAGCTTAACTGCAGCAAGAGCGGCAGCTAAGGTTGAATTCACATCACCCACGACTATTACTGAATCCGGCTTTTCTTTAAATAAAACCTTTTCAAACTCAATCATAACCTTTCCCGTTTGCTCGGCATGGGTCCCAGAGCCAACACCAAGGTAGATATTCGGCTCCGGGAGATTAAGATCCTCAAAGAATACCTTTGACATCTCGTAATCGTAGTGCTGGCCAGTGTGAATTAAGATGTGAGAAGTAAGACGTGAGAGGTGAGACGAGGAACCTGAGACGCTAACAGAGTTATTATGCTTATCAATTGCCCTGATAATGGGGGCAATTTTTATGAAATTTGGCCTGGCACCGACAACACTTATTATTCGTAAGAGGTGAGAGGTGAGACGTGAGACGTTATTTTTCATTTCTCTTCCTCAGATATCGAATTAAACCTAAAAGTTTGCTCTTTATCTTCTCAAGGTCCTCAAAAATGTTTTCATTATTTAAAAAGCCGAGTTTCTTTGAAATTATAAGTTGAGTTTCTAACTCTGCTATCGAGCCTAAAGCAACGTGCAAAAATTGGAGAAATTCTTTTTGAGAGTTTCTTGCAGCACCCTCTGCAATATTACTCGGAATAGAAACCGCTGCTCGTTTCATCTGATCAACTAATCCAAACCTCTCTTCTTTAGGGAAGTTACTAACTAACCGATAAATTTTAACTACCAATTCAATAGAATCCTTCCAAACATCTAAATCCTTATGCGTTTTCATTTCACTTCTCTCTCGTATAATATATTAGGGTGTTAAATAAAAAATTCTCTAATCATATTTACTACGTAAGTTGTCTCTTCTTCTGTCTGTAGGGGATCTATAGGTAAAGAAAGAACTTGTTTTGTAACAAGTTTAGAGTTTTTTAGGCTTCCAAATTTTCTAACAGGGTTTACTCTCCCATCAAAAAGCTTTTGCTTATGTAAAGAAATTGGATAATATACCATTGTCTGGATATCCCTTTTTCTTAGGTAACTTTGCAATTTATCTCTTTTTTTGGTTCTTATAGTATATTGATAATAAACAGGGGTAATGGGTAAAGGGTTATGCGTGATAGGTAACATGAGGTCGTTAATACCCGAAAGCTGAGCGTTATAAACCTCAGCAATTTTTCTCTTATTCTCATTCCATCTATCTACATACTTTAATTTCTGCAACAAGATAGATGCTTGAAGCGTATCAAGTCGGCTATTATGTCCAAGGATGCTAACATTATATTTATCCTTGCCACCATGTTTTCTTAACATATCTACTGCCTCTGCTATGGTTTTATCATTTGTCACTACCATCCCACCATCTCCAAAGCTGCCCAGGTTTTTTGTGGGAAAGAAGCTTAAACAGCCGGCAACTCCTATACTTCCAAGCTTTTTATCTTTCCATTTTCCCCCAAAGGCTTGAGCCACGTCTTCTATTATGTAAACTCTAAATTCTTTGGCTATTTTCATTATCTCATCCATATTGCAAGCCTGGCCATAAAGATGGACAGGAATTATAGCTTTAACCTTTGAGGAATTATTAGAAAGATAATTCCGTATATTTATTGGATGGAGATTATATGTGTAGGAGTCTATATCTACAAAAACAGGAGTCGCCCCTGAAAGCAAAATTGTATCTGCAGTGGCTACAAAGGTAAAAGGGGTAATAATAATCTCATCTTCTGGTTTAAAGTACTCTCTTCCGTAAATCTTATAAGATAAAGCTTTTAAAGCTAAGAGCAAGGCATCTGTACCTGAAGCAATACCAACTGCATATTTTGTTCCTATATAAGAAGATACTCTCTCCTCAAGCTGCTTAACCTGTTTTCCTAATATGAAATGCTGCTCACTAAAGACATCATCGAAAGCCTCATAAATTTCATTTTTTATAGAATTATGAAGCCTTTTAAGATTGAGAATTGGAACCTTCATTTTTAACCTTTCACGTCTTACCTTTCACGTCTCACTTTATTCTCATCTATCATTTTATATTCTTTTCCGCAAGCTTTACATTTAGCAAAATTACCCTCAAATTTTGGCTTTATTCCGCACTCGCACATCCAGCCTTTTATTCTTGCAGGATTACCACAAACAAGGGCATAATCAGGAATATCTTCTGTTACAACAGCTCCTGCTCCAATAAAAGCATATCTCCCTATGGTGTTTCCGCAGATAATTGTAGCATTTGCTCCTATGCTAGCTCCTTTTTTAACTAAAGTGATCTTAAGCTCACCCATTCGAGTAATAGCACTTCTTGGATTTATCACATTGGTAAAAACCATTGATGGTCCACAAAAGACCTCGTCCTCTAAGGTTACCCCTTTATAAACGGAGACATTATTTTGAATCTTTACCCTATTTCCAATTTTGACTTCAGGACCAATGACAACATTTTGGCCAATACGGCAGTCTCTTCCAATTTTTGAGCCCTTGAGGATGTGCGAGAAATGCCATATTTTAGTTCCCTTGCCAACCTCACAGTCCTCATCAATTAAACTGGTTGGATGAATGTAAAAGCTCTTATTTTTTGTAGGTTTTAAATAAACCTTTTCGCCTCTTTCTAAAGATTGCTGAGAGGCCTGAAGCACTCTTAAAACACGCAAGCCTTCCTGAGCATCAGTTTTAGGAGTAAGGCGCTTTTCAATACAATTAAGAAAATGCTGGCATTCTAATTTAAGAGGCTCTTCCATTTGGAAAGGAACAGGCTCAGCCTGAGCCTTGTAGGCTACGGGGAGTCTCTCTTCCCATTTAATTTTGTGAGGATATAAAAACAGCTTCTCTTTACTTACATCATCAAAGACAGCCATTTTTTTACTGCCTATTACCACCAGTTTCTGCTCCCTAAAGGGATGAAGCCAGCTAACAAAGATATGAGCTTTGACCCCACTAGCAAAATCCATACTGGTTAAAGTGGTATCAAAAACTCTATGCTGGAGGTAACTTCCTCCGGTAGAAAAGATAACTTCAGGAAACTCATCAAGGAGGAATAAAATGGTTGATATATCGTGAGGAGCAAAACTCCAGAGAATATTTCCCTCATTTCTAATCCTTCCAATATTTAGACGGTTAGAATAGATATATTGAATCTTCCCAAGCTCGTCCTGATTGATTAGCTCCTTTAACTTATTTACTGCTGGATGATACCTAAGGACATGCCCCACCATAAGGATTTTTCCTCTTTTTTCAGCAAGCTCGGCCAGTTTTTCCCCATCCTCTAATCTTAAAACTAAGGGCTTCTCCACAAGGACATCCTTGCCAGCCGAAAGGGCCTGTTTAGCTAAGTTAAAATGAATCTCTGCCGGGGTAGCAATAACTATCCCTTTAATGGAGGAATCAGAGAGAAGTTTAGAAAATGAGTTGGTAAAGCTAACTGTAGGATACTGACTTTGATAAGATTTTACTAAATTCTGTTGGGTATCGCAGATAGCTTTGAGTGCTCCCAATTCAAAGAAATTACGAATGAGATTTTTTCCCCAGTATCCAGCGCCAACAACGGCTATCTCTTTAAGCAAACTACTCTCCTTATTTTTAAGCCTTGACTATCTTTGAAGATAGCTCTTTAATGGCGTTACGTGTGTCAACAACAAGATTAGCATTTTTTAGTATCCATTTATAATCATATACAGAGTGATTGGTAGCAATAAGAAGACAATCATAACCTTTAATAGATTTTTCTGTAAGTTCTACAGACTTCATATGAAAATTATATTTTCTCGTTTCTGGTAGCAAAGGAATATAAGGGTCATTGTAATCAATTATAGCCCCTTTATCTAAAAGAAGCTTGATAAGCTTTAGGGAAGGAGACTCTCTTATATCATCTACATCCTTTTTATAAGCAACCCCCAAAATAAGTATTTTCGAGCCTTTAACGCTTTTTCCTCTTTTATTTAGAGCGTCTATAACTTTTTCAACTACATAATAGGGGATAGAGATGTTTACCTCACCGGCAAGCTCTATGAACCTTGTAGCCAAATCATATTCCCTTGCCTTCCAGGTAAGATAAAATGGATCAATGGGAATGCAGTGTCCTCCAAGTCCTGGACCAGGATAAAAAACCTTAAAGCCAAAGGGCTTTGTTTTAGCCGCCTCTATTACCTCCCAGATATCTATTCCCATCCTGTCAAAAACCATCTTTAATTCGTTAACCATAGCAATGTTAACTGCTCTATAGATATTCTCAAGAAGCTTTGTTGCCTCAGCTACCTTTGTAGAAGATACAGGAACTACTCTTTCTACTATTTTTGAGTAGAGAGCTATACCTACCTTAAGACATTCCGGAGAGACTCCACCTATAATTTTGGGTATAGCTTTGGTAGTGTACTTTTCATTACCAGGGTCTTCCCTTTCCGGGGAGAAGATGAGAAAAAAATCCTTTCCTACTTTTAAGTTCTTTCTCTCAAGAATAGGTAAAATTAGCTCCTCAGTAGTACCAGGATAGGTGGTGGATTCCAGAGATATAAGCTGAGACGGCCTTAAGTATTCAGCTATAGTTTTTGCTGTCTTCTCTACATATTGCATATCCGGCTCTCTTTTATCTGTAAGGGGGGTAGGCACACAGATGATTATGACATCAACTTCAGGGAGTTTTGATGTGTCGCCTGTAGCGGTAAATATTGGTTTGGCGGGGGAAAGAAAAGGGGCAATCTTTGAAGATGGGATGTATTTAATATAAGAGATACCTTGATTTAGCATATTGACCTTTTTTAAGTCTGAATCAAAACCTATTACCTTAAAATTTTCTTCGCAAAATCTTAAGGCAAGCGGTAATCCTACATAACCAAGGCCAATAATCCCAATTTTAGCCGAGCGCTCCTCAATTTTGGATAATAAATCTACTTTCATATGGTCATTCCTCTTTTAGCTTCCAATCAAATTAGCTCATAGCAAATTAGTTCATAGTTCATGGCTCATAGCAAATTCAAAAAACCAAAATTCAAAACATGGCTCAAGTTAGCTCATGGCTGATAGCAATTTAGCTGATAGCTCATAGTTCATGGCTCATAGCAATCTAGCTCATGGCTGATAGCTGATAGTAAGTTCAAAACAAAGCTCAAATTAGCTCATGGCTCAGTCAAAAAATCTGGGAAAGTTTGATGTTCAATGCAGGGAAAATGGGGGACTTTAAGGTACCCTTCTTCCCATAGGTGTCGAAGTTCTCAAAACCCGCCTTACCCAGAGTCATCACCTGGATGGTTTTCTTTTCTGGGTCTACCATCCAGTACTCCCGTACACCCTCTCGGGCATAAAGTGTTTCCTTGTAAGTGCGATCTCGCTCGGCTGTGGTCGGAGAAAAAATCTCTATCACCAGGTCAGGTGCACCCCGGATTTCCTCTTCAGTAATAATTCCCGAGCGCTCTTTAGAGACAAAGAGAATGTCTGGCTGGACGACGTCCTCGCCCAAATGAACATCAAAAGGAGCATCAAGAATTTCTCCCAATTTGTTTTTTTTGACAAAATTTCCTAACAGAAGCTCAAGTTCTCTTGAAATACGCTGGTGCTCAAAGCTTGGCGATGGAACCATAACTAATTCTCCTTCCAAAAGTTCGTAGCGCTTTGTTTCAGACTCTGGCAGACCTTTATAATCCCTGTAGGTGAACTTAATTTTAGTATTTGTACTGCTCATTGCTTACACCTCCTCTTTTAGCTCATAGTAAAATAGCTCATGGCTGATAGCTCAAATTAGCTCATGGTTCATAGCTCATAGGAAAACCGAAATACAGTTCAAATTGGCTCATTGCTCATAGCTGATAGTAAATTCAAAACATGCCTCAAGTTAGCTCATAGTTCATAGCTGATGGCAAATTCAAAACAAAGTTCATATTAGCTCATGGTTCATAGCTGATAGTAATTTAGCTGATGATTCAATGGAGGTATAGTTTCTGAGAGTATTTAAGGCTTCCATAATCCTATTTTCTTATCTTCATTAAGGGTATGCCATCAGGAAATGCTCACGGTTGCCGTATGTCCCAAGCGATGCAGGTGTTCACAACAATCTTCCCAAGAAAGACCAAATTCTTTTACATCAGCTAGGCCGAGTCGAGCTAAAATATCCCTTATTAGCTCGAAATCTTTCTTATCAAAATCTTCCTCGCAAAGCATCTTTTCTGCCCAATCAACTAAATCATCCAAAGAAATCTTGCCATTTAGATACTCCGTTAACCTCTCTGTCAAAATATCTTTAGTAACAAACATTTTATTCACCTCTTTAACTTTTTATGTCCTCGATCCTCAGGAAATTTCTCATGAATTTGAACCAAGTTATTATCCTTATCATAAATTTCTTGGTAAAACTTGACAGTCCTTTCCTGGCTATCTACTTCCTTTACGTATCTTGCCCTAAAACCAAATTTTCCTTCAACACCGTACCAATATTTTCTCCCACCGTTGGGTAAGTCCACCCAATTAGGAAACTTAGCCTCATTTAATTTTCGTTTACTACTCTTTTCTTTCAAAATTATCTTGTTTCAGAAAAAAGCTTTTGTTATGTGAAGTTGTCTTAAGAACATCTACTTCATCATTGCCAATTACATAATCACCAGAATCTACCTCAATGGCTATAACCTTTCCTTTGAATTTCTTCTCTAATTTAGGTTTTAGTAATTTATATACGTTCTTACCTCTTTCAGTAAATTCATCTTTATCCAAATACTTAACCTCACCCATCTTATTTCACCTCCTATTAGCAAAATAGCTGATAGCTCAAGTTAGCTGATAGTTCATGGCTCATAGCAAATTCAAAACAAAGTTCATATTGGCTCATAGCAATCTAGCTCATAGTTCATAGCTGATGGCAAAACCAAAAGCTCATGGCTCATAGCTGATAGGAAATTCAAAACATGGCTCAAGTTAGCTGATAGTTCATGGCTCATAGTAAATTCAAAACAAAGTTCATATTAGCTCATAACTGTTATGTTTGGAAAAGAATCACCCCACCCTTTATCATCTTATCAATTGTACTCCTCATCCGATGGTATTGCGCTCGCGAATAAACATGGGGCTCAAGACCAAATACATCAATAGTTTTTTTAATAACGGCATATGCCTCTTTTCTTTCCCTGCCTTTGTATATAACAAGAAGATCCACATCGCTCCCTACAGTATAGTTTCCCCTGGCATAAGAGCCAAATAACACAACAAGCATAAGAGGCAGCCTTTTTTTGAGGTTTTCTAACTTTCTGTCGATTATTTCAATAAGCCCTCGTTTGTCAAATTTGGGATAGAAGACCTGAACAGAACTTGACAATTTTCTCGGCATATTCAATAAGCCTCCTCGACTCCTCTTTTGTATAAAGATTCCTGGGGGACCCTGAAGGATGAGTGCCTCATCCATCCAATCTTTACTTCTCTGCATTTCTCACCCCATCAAAACGATTGTTAAGGTCGGAAGTCCTGGGTTCTCAGAAAGTTCACCATTAGACTCTCTGAAGTTAGCGAACATCGGACTCAAGATGTCTGATAAGTTTCTTTTTTGCAGCCTTTTTCACTTCGTTAAGGAAATTATCCATTAACTATTTCCGTTCATTATCTCTATTATAATATAGTCCGAAGTTCTCTATAGCTCAAATTAGCTCATGGCTCATAGCTGACAAGAAGCTCATAGTTCATGGCTCATAGCTGATAATAAGCTGCTAAATAAATTCAATATGATTTTCCATTTCTCCTTCGGTAAGAACCTGAGTTGCAAGCTCAACCATCCGAATGCATTCTCCTATAGATAAATCTAAGGGGTGAGCATACAGAATCCCTTTGTGTTCCTTTCCTTCTTGATTCCAGCGATGAGCTATTTTGAGTAAATCAGCATCATGAGTGAGAACAACTGCTCCTAGTTCAGAAGCACGCTTTAAATGATACTCATCGCTTTTTCCTAAATCTTTTCTATCTCGTGTTGATATCACCTCTATGCCTCTCCTCTTAAGTCCTTCGACAATCGCCGATTCAATATTCTCATCACAATAGATTTTCATATTTTAAGTCTGGTTTTTAATCGAGATGGATAATGCTTTTTCAGTTCATTTATAAACATCTGGTCTTTTTTATATGCTTCATCCAGTTCAGATTTGTGCTCGTAATAGTATGAAAGAGTATCATGAATTTGAGTTAGGGTTAAATGAGGGAATTGTTCAATAATTTCATCCGGTGTCATTCCACCCAATTCATATCGAATAGCAATATCCATAACTTTAGTGCGCGTTCCAACAATTATGGGAGTCCCCTTCTTAATTTTAGGATCGATAGTCACATATGGATGCTTTACTTCTCCATGTCTTAAATTTGCCGACATTCCTCCCTCCTATTTTGGCTCATGGCTGATAGCTCATAGTTCATAGCCATATTACTCTCATGGTCACAGGAACTCTATTCTATTCATCATTTCATTCGGTGATCGAGTTTCAACTAAAAATTTAATCCTTCGGATATATTCACCTATGGATAGCCTCTATAGATTCGAATTATCTCTCGCTTACTCATTTATCTTAAGCTGGTGCTGTTTCCTTAATTCCTCTACTTGCACCTTGCGTTCCCTAATCTCCTGATCTAACTTTTCTCTATGTTCATAATAGTAGGATAAAACGTCGTATACTTGAGACAAATTCAGATATGGATGAGCATCAACGATCGCATCAGGAGTATAACCCAGATATTCGTGTTCAACAGGGATTATCACGTAACCTAAAAAATACTAAATATCATTTTCAATTGAATTCTTAGATAGTGTTAAAACGTTGTTATTACAATAAGTTATCCACCTAACGATTTTTAGAGATTTGTAAAAGTAGTATTTAATGTTTCAAATATAAAGACTTTATAGGGAGTTAAAATTAAGATTATGACTCATAAATTCTTAAAATACAGCAATTTTCCTCTTGACAAATTATTTTTAATAATGTATAATGTCTATATAATTTACCTAATTAATACTAAATTTAAAGAAGCCATGAAAGATTATTTCCTCAACCCTAAAGATCCTATGCAGAGAAGATACGAAGCCTTGAGGACCTACTATGTGGAGGAGTTGACTTCAAAGGAGGTGGCCAAGAGATTTGGCTATTCCACCCACACCATTAATGCCCTCAGGCGTGACTTCAGAAACAAAACTCTTCCTTCCTTCTTCAGACCCTTAAAGAAAGGACCAAAAGAGCGTCGTTCCCAAACTCTTCTCTTAAAAGAGCGTATCGTCGAACTACGAAAGAAGAACTACTGCATCGAGGAGATCGAAGAGGCACTGATTAGAGAAGGCAGTCCTGTAAGCTACAAGACCATCTACCTCATCCTGAGGGATGAAGGTTTTGCTCGGCTCTTTCGCCGCACCCACCAGGAACGTCGCCAGGCCCTCTTAGAGGGGAAATTGACTCCTTCCGTAGCAGATATAAAGGAGTTTGCCACCCAGGCTCATTTTAAAACATCCTTTAGCGGCGTCTTCCTATTTATTCCTCTCATCCTTGATCTTGGGCTTGATAGACTCTTCGATACATCAGGCTTCTATGGGTCAGGCCAGATCCCTACTATAAATTATCTACTCTCCTACCTTGCCTTGAAATTAATTGGTAAGGAACGCCTCTATCACGTAAACGATCTTGCCTTTGATTATGGCCTTGGAGTATTTGCTGGGCTTAATGTCTTGCCCAAAGCTACCTCTATCACTCAATACTCTTACCGACATGCACATACAAAGATAGTTACTCTCTTAAGAAAGTTTTGTTCCATCCTTTACTCAAGGGGCTATATCAAGGGTGAACATATAAACCTTGATTTTCACTCTATCCCCCATTGGGGTGATGAGGCCCAGCTTGAAAATCACTGGGTGCCAACTCGCGCAAGAAGGATGAAGAGTGTACTCACCTTCTTTGCCCAGGATCTGGATACTACTTATCTTTGCTATTCCAATGCCAACCTTTCAGGAAAAGAGGCAACAGATGAAATCTTAAACTTTGTCTCCTTCTACAAAAGGGCAAATAAGGTCTTGCCCGAATGTCTGGTTTTTGATTCTAAACTGACAACTTATGAGAACCTGGGGAGACTCAATGAACTTGGAATAAGATTCATCACCATCAAGAGAAGAGGCAAGAGAATTCTTGAGGAGATTTCAAAGATCAAGACCTGGAAAAATATCAGGCTCCAGGAAGGAGGTAGAAAACACCGTTCTTTAAAGATACACGAAAGATTTACCTCGCTTAAAGATTACCAGGGCCAGGTTCGTGAGATCATCGTCACCGGACATGGCCGTGAGGTGCCGATGCTCACTATTACTAATGACTTTGATCTGAAAGCGAAAAGGATCATTTCTACTTATGCCCATCGCTGGCTCATTGAGAATAACATCGCTGAGAATGTGGACTTTTTCAATCTCAATGCCTTGGCCTCACCAGTGGTGGTCAAGGTCGACTTTGATGTGGCCATGACCCTTATTGCCAACACCCTCTATAAGATTCTATCAAGCAAATTCAAACTATTTAAAAATTCTAGACCCAAAACCACCTATCGTGCCTTCGTCGAGGGTAGGGCTGCAGGTGAAATAACCAACGATGAAGTCAGAATCGAATTCAAGAAAAGGTCATTTAATCCGATGCTCATGGATTGGGTCTCCTCTTTAGGAAAGATTAATGTTCCCTGGATGGGAAACAGAAATCTTAGCCTCTACTTTGAAAAGTAGTATTTTTTTCTACTCGTGATAATCCCTGTTCAATAACTATGTCGATCACTCTTGTTCTGGTTCCGGAAATAATAGGACTTCCTCTACATATCCTTTTATCCTGTGTAATATATGGATGTTTAATTGCTACTTTACTCATTTTTATAACCTCTTTTAAATTATTTTATGAATATCACTTTGTTCTTGTCTATCATTTTATATCTTTTCCCACAAGAGCTATACTTAGCAAAA
>Ga0315533_1000472_pt1 | contig 34740 bp, 39 predicted proteins | sample SalMarSW160130MG_FD_203081 | JGI IMG/M metagenome (GOLD analysis project Ga0315533, IMG submission 203081) | Salt marsh sediment microbial communities from the Plum Island Ecosystem LTER, Massachusetts, United States - Salt Marsh Sediment SW1601-30 ...
GCGAACTATTCCAGATTCAACACTTCTTTTAGAACGGCTCGATACGGACCAAGCTTGCCTCCGTAATTTCCAGCCGTAATCTTTACAACGCCCGGAACCTTGATTGCAGCCTTTATTCCCTCTGCCATAGCCTTTTTTACAACTTTCTGGTTCAAGCCGTTTATCACTATCTCGTAGACGCTGCTAACGTTTTCCGGAACTTCAGAGTCTGACACCAATTTCTTGATGGTGGGACAGTATTGATGATTGGTGGATGCTGGAAGCTTGTAATTCAAGGATCCCACCTTAGACCCTGCCCTGCAGAGACCACCCGGGAAGGGCATAATTACTCCCCGAACATTTTTGCTGATTGCTTCTTTGGCGTCTTCTGATGCTTTAAGTGCAGCCTTCCAGTCTTTCGCTAAGATGAGCATGTTTCCGCTGGCAACAGCTTTCATGATGCCGAAGTCGTTTTCAACCATGAATTCGCCTTCCATAACTGGGATGCGCCAAACTTTTCTTCCAGCAACCTCGCCACTTTTCTGGAAGCCGTCTCCGAAGAGGCGCAGGCTTCTTCCTATTTTCACTCTGCGTTTAGCTTTGGGTAGAGCGTCAAAGGCTGCGGTGGTTGGGCATGTCATGATGCATTGTCCAATTCTTAGGCTCATCTGGTGCTTGAGATCGCCTCTTGAGCTGTGGTAGATTTGGATTATGGCTCCTAGGCGTCCGTCTGGGGTTTCTTTGGGCGATACGAGAGTTTCTACTGCGGCTTCTGCTGGTGACATAATAATGGATGATGCAAAGCCGGCTGCGGTTCTTGCCGCGATTAAAGCCCATTTCTCGTTAGCGGCTGTTATCAGTATTCTACCTGCCCACATGGGAAACATTTCGGCGAATGTATCCTCAATTATTACACCGTTTTCTAGAATGTATCCCCTTTCGTCCTTTTTGACTACTTTTAATTCGGTCATTTTGATTTTACTCCGGTCTCCATGCTTTCTTTTTTCTAAACACCTTATAGGTAGTTTCTCCGATTTTGGTGTCTGTCACATATTCGAAACCCTGTTCTATAAGTTTTGTCATTTCCTCTAGTGTTGTAGCTGTTTTTGAGACGTATTCTTCTTTTCCTGAAGTTTGTAAAAGTTGAACGTAAACTTGAGTGCTGGTTATTGATCTGTGACCGAGCTTCTCTTTGACTAGCATAATATTCTTGGTATGGTGATAGAGCATACATGCAAACCAATGTCGGAAGCTGTGAAGGTGAATCTGTTTGACTCTACGGTTCTGTGTCCTATAGGCTAATCTTGCTCTTATCGAGTGAAAGTTCTTTCTCATTCTTTTGTTGGCATTGGGACCAAAAACTAGATCGTGATCTTGTGGATAGCGTTTCAGCATTGTTAAGAGTTTGTTGCTTACTTCTATCTGCCTGGGATTAGACCCTTTTTCTGCATTGTTGATTGTTATGATTCTGCGCTCAAAATCAACATCTATCCATCTTAGAGCTGCAACTTCTCCGCTTCTTGCACCAGTTTCTTTTAAAGTCTGCAAGAATGGTTGCAGTTTAGGACCAGCACAACCGATCAGCATGTTAAGTTCCGATTCTGTAGGGATAAAGGGAAGTTTTGAGATGCTTTTGTATTCCGGCATTTCCTGAAGCTGAATCTTAAGGAACTTGGCGAAATTGATGTAAGTATAGATAAGGTTTCTTTTTGTGCCGTCTGAACAGTTTTTGTTTGCGATAATTTCTTTGACGTTCTCAGGATTGTAGAGGTTAGCTTCTGAGTTGTAGAGGTTTTTGAGGTTTCCTGTCTGCGTTTTGATTGTTGTGTTTTTCTTTCCGTTCTTTTTTAGGTAAAAGGCAAACTCAAGCATCTTTCCCTTAAACTCTTGATGTGTAAGGGAGTTTTTTTGTAGCTGTTGCTTTTGCATCGAGCTTACCCGTCCTCTATTATAGAGGCGAAAAGTATTTAAGCTTTCCCCTACCTTAGAGGATTTATGAGAACCTACATCTTTACCGAATTTGAAAGGAAAAGGCTTGCAGAGTTCTTTGATGGAAGAACCGATAAACCTGTCCGGAACATCCTTAGCAGAATCAGATTGACTGATGTTTTGAGAAGAGATGTCGAGCTTTATCTCAGAACCGATAAAGCGATGAAAACAGTTTGAGCATTTGAATCTTTGGCGATTCCGGTAATGCCCATCCTTCCAAAGCCTACTGCAACCGCATTCAGGACATTGGAGAGAATGAACGATCAAACACAATCACCTGGATAGTTTGATTTTCTTCTTTTCTACAAATTTTCCTTCGCGCCGTTTTCCGATTAGGCATCCAGAAGAGAACACTTGAGGGCAAATCGCTTCTCGGCTGCATTTCTTGACGTCCAAAATTTTGGCGATCGAGTCCTGCTGCAGTTCGCCTTTGATGTTGACTTGTCGCTTGGCTTCATAGCACCAGCACAAAAACCAGCCGTTATTTTCAATCATTCAAGAATGCGCCTCCGCTTCCGGCAGATTGCATGTGCTGTTTATGTCTCTCCAAGTTCCGTTTTGGAGCTTGCAGCTAACCCATAATGTTGAACCTGTTCCATGAACTTCAGAATCAGAGCAATCCTTACAGTATTTGACAGGGGTTAGCCTACCCTTTTTGTGGTCAGTTACCCTATGTTTTTTGATAATTCTTTGTGGCATCTCAAAAATTCCCTCTCACGTTTCGCCAAGCCACTAAACCGCGCTCATTCAACTTGATGAAACCACACTCTAGCCATTCTCCACACACAACTCTTGCCTCTTCAATGCTGCAGTCTAGTACCCGAGCTAACCGACTGACAAAATTTTCATATTCTCCCTCATACCACTTCGAGCGCATAATCTTGATTGCAGCTTTCAGGTTGTGTTCTCTAGGCTTACGCTTAATGAATCCATTTAGCGTCATTTCTTAGCTCTCCCCTGTTTTTTGAAGTACTCGAGGTCAGGACAGTCTGCGCGATCTTCAGAAGTGCATCGCCGAACAAAACCAAAATCTGTTAATTCACAGATGAAAATCTCGTCATGCGGTTTTGAGTGTTCACAATATTCGGGGTCGCTGTTTTTTAGGGTAGTCTGCGCGGTCTTCATAGGCTACCCTCTATTTTTTCAATGTAATTCCAAGAGCCTAAATCCCCGTCTTTTTTAAGTCGCTCTATTATTTTTTGGGGATCGTCAATAAACCCAAGTTCAGCGATTTTGGCTTTAAGCTCGTCAGTATCAAACATATCCTTTTTCGATTTTATCCAGTTCTTCAGCTCCTCCATTTTCTCAGATTCAGTCTTTGGTTTGTTGTCATGATGTTCATAATTGAAAATATCTATGCTTCTGTAATTATCACTCAGAAAATTAATTTCAATTCCAACAGCCTTAAACGAAGCTGCAAGTTCCCTAAGTCTTCTGGATAAAATGTTTGGAGCTTTCGGAAATTCTTTACATCTTGTTGATATGTCTAAAAGTTTTGCATGTGCTTTTAACTCGCTAAATAGGTGAACTGCATTATTTTTCCAGTGTGCTTTTTCTTCCATGAAAACATAAAGTAAGTTGCCGAGAAAGCTATTGTATAAAGCCTCTTTGATTTGCTCTTTTACTTTGTTTTCGTAGTCTTCTATAAACTCGTCTTGGGTGTGTCCTAAAACTTCTGCACATGCACATCCTATGTGAGTGAAATCAGCCATTCTTAACAGTTTTTTAGGCTTTACTTCATCCAATTTAGCCAAAGTTTGAGAAAGAACACTAAGCAACTCTCCCAACAAGAAAGGACGTTCTTTTTCAAACTTTTCTTTAAGTTCTTTTTCTTCTAGTCTTCCATCGTTTTCGTCAAAAGCTTTTAAGAAAATTAGGATTGTCCTGTCAAGTAGGTCCTCTTCGACTGTTGCAACATTTATTCCGTTTAATCCTACACATCTTAAAATTTTCCGAATAAAAGAGCCAGAATCAGTGTAGAGTAGCCTTTTTTCAAAGCCTATTCCTGTTATAACTCTGCATAGGGTACTGCTTTTTTCTTTTGAAAGGTAGTTTATGTTATCAAAGAAAGCCAAGTAATGATGGTCTAAGATTTGATAGAAGTCTTCAAGTTTTTTAGGTAACGCCAACTCTTCAATGTTTGTAGGGTCAATTAATCGTCTTATAAAATAGAGAACATTTGTTTTTCCTGATCCTTTAGGACCTGCGAGAGCTAAAGCAGGGTGCGGGTTGTTAGGAAAACAGTAGTCTATAATCACACATTTTGTTAAAAGATGATCCTTTTTCTGAATGTGTAGATAGTGAACAAGATTGTTTAAACGCTTGGATTGTGACGGTAGTGACGGTAATGACGTTGTATTCCCAACATTTACCCCCCCTCCCCTATTACTATTTAGTGATATAGCATAGGTGGGAGGAGGGGGTGCAAGTCTTGGATTTGTTGCGTCACTATCGTCACTTTCGTGAGTTTTGGGGTCACAAAGTGGTAGTTGGTGATCATATTGTCTAAAGATTGGAGGCGTTTTTTCTACTATTTCCCATTTTTGTTTGTTAACTTTGATTGCTCGCCTTTTTGGGTCAGCCATATCGAACCAAATTTCTAGACCTTCATCTGTTTGAATCTGGGCAATTCGGTTATGTAGTGTCTTTGTTTCCCCTTCTGCTGCAAACGATTCTAAAGCTAAAATCGCCTCTTTTATTGAATCGTTTTTTATTGTTCTTCCAAAAGTTTGAAAATACAGTTTTGCGAGTGTTCGCTTAAATTCTCGTGTGTTAATTTCTAGAGTTTTGAATATTCCGTTGTCGTTTAAGTAGATGTAAGGTGTTTTATACTGGTCTTTGAACAATTTATGACTTCTGTCATTTACAATAATTATCAGTTTGTCTGCGTTGCTCATTTGCATGTTTTCTTCATAGAGGCTACAGTTTTCGGCTGTTGGTGTGATGGGGCATTTATCGCTATGTTTATTTTTACAAAAGTTACAGCTTTCATGTACTTCAGGTAATGTTGTAGGTGTTAGTATCATTTTTTTCCATTGTTCTTTCTTCAGGTTTATTTTTCCGCAGTTAGGGCAATCATAGAAAGTGACATCTCCATCTTTTTCTTTGAATGTTATTTCAGCGTTGCAGTTAGGGCAAGTCTCTGGTTTTTGTGGTTCTCCGGCTGTTGCTGGCGTTTCCATCTGCGAAGAGTCACCTACTTTTTGAAGGCTTTATCCCTACGGGTTGTTGCCAAGTCTGTTTACTCTCTGAGGCTAGGTTCTGGTCTTCCCCTACGCTTCTTTTGCCTTTGTGTTCTTCAACACATCTTCTATGAGCTAGTTTCCCCTCTATGTTGGAGAGGTTATCGAGTAAAAATATAGGTTCGTTGCAGACACAACATAACGGGAATTCTCCAGCCATGGCTAACCCTCTATTGTTTTCGTCTTCCGATAATGTCAGAGTTGTTTGAGAAAATCCAAAACTTGAAGCCATGAAGAACAGCGAATCCGTCATGATCTTTCAGGTATTTTTGGAGTTTTTGAAAAGCTGGATTGTTAGGGTTACCCGATTTACTGACCATCTTATAGGGTCCCTTGTCGCTTTCTTTATCTTCATATTTTAGGGAACTGATATCTTCGAGAGTGGGCTTCTCTGTCTTTGGTTGCTCTTCTGTGTAAGGTTTCCCTAACACATTAAGCAAATGATCACCATCCTCGATGATTGTTCTGCAAGCGTTACCGATTGTTGCAACATACTTGGCGATAGCATCTCTTTCCTCTTCATTCATCCTTTTTCCCCTCAAGTTTGTGGGGTTTCAAAAGAGTGCCAAGATTTTCCTCGCCAACAAGGCTTCTGCGAAGAATTTTCCGGTGTTCTTGGTTTTGGGTCTCTAGGGAGTACTCCCCTTCTTCAGCGCAGCGCAGATAACAGCTGTAGAAATATCCACTAGAATGTCTGTTTCCGATTTTATAGTGGTCGATTTGAAAATATTTTATTCCCCTTCGGGTCATTCTCTCCTTCAGTTGTCCAACACGTTCACATTTTGGGCAAGTGACGGAACCGAGGGAGAACGATTTGAAGGAGGATTCAATTTTTTTTGAGGTTGTATCTTTTTTGGCGCTGTCTTCGTCTTCATCCAAAATCGACAGGTTATTGGTAGCTCCTGTTACATTGAAAGAGTCGGTGGTGTTCTCTTCAACGGTCGTTTTCTGCAACCCCCTTTACTTTGAAAAGTTCCGCGTAGAGTTGCGGAGCGTCTCGGTGAATTTTTTCTCTTATTGCGTCTCTAGTAAACTCTGATAGATCGTTATGTGTATCTAGAGAAACGTATCGTTTCATTAACTCTTTGAGGTTTAGCGGTAGTCGAATGTTAAGCCAAGTCATTCGGTCATTATCCATGATTTGTTACCTCCATAATGTTGAGGTAACACAAAGTTTATATTTTCATTTTTGCGTAATAATCACAATAGATGTAATAATTACGGTGAATGTAAATTGCCAAAATATGCTGATCTGGACATATTAAAAATAATCTTTTCAGAGAAAAAAATTCGACCAAAAGACATCACTAAGCGCATATGTGAAATCGTGAAAAGAAAAAGTGGATTGGAACTTGATGTTGATCATGTTAATAGGATTAGAACTAAAATTTCTCGAAAATTGGACAAATTTACAGAAGATAACATAATTGAAAGAGAATATGAAAGCGCCAAGAAAGTTTGGTATATTGCCACTCGAAAAACGCAATCAGAAATTTTTCGGCTAACTCTACAACATGCAAAACATTATATTTTTGGATATTCTGGATTTTCAACATTTGAGGGCAAAGCTACTTTTTTCTTTGAACCTCAGGATCCTGAAGTCGTTTCTAAAATTCATGAGTTGATGAAAAAAGACGATGAAGAAACTGACCTATTCGTTAAATTCTTGACGGCATTAATGAGGTTTGTTGTGCAAGGATTAGTGTTCTCAAAAGAAGGAAAATATACAAACATAGCCGATTTCTACAAAGATAATGTTTATTTCATTGGCAAGTTCCCAAAAGAAACTAGCTTATTGATGAAGCAGGTTGTTGAAAAGGGAATACTAACTAACTACACCCAAATACTCAGGGAAGGGATTTCTCCAATGGAAGATTTTTGGAAGGCTTTTGGTCAAGGTAAGGGAGGTATAACAATTCCCTCTGGAGAGTTATTTGAATATGATATTGATACACAGAAAATAGTTGAGAGAAAATCTAAAAAAAAGAACTTTAAAGCCTTTGACAAACGCGGGTGTTTTTCTACGGGAAAAATCGGTTAAATTTTTTATAAGACTTCCATCCCTTAACAGGTATTAAGGGACACGGTCTTTTTGCTCATAAAAGAGGGCGAAATCGTGCCTCTTTTATTAAAAGAAATGGTCTAAGCGTTTCTTTTGTTTTTGGCGCTCATTCAATTAATTTGGCTGCGCTTTGCTTGTTAAGTGGCTGAGCTTAACAGAAGCCGTTTTTTGCCCTCTATATAACCGTTGATTGGTAAGGGGTAAACTTAAAAACTTAATTTGTTTAAAACTCTATATTCCTTTTTTTCCAAAAACATCATTACCGAATCTTTCTTCTGAAAGGACTTCGAGACGGAACATTCTTGAAGTAGGCTTGTCTGTCTGATTTGAAACCCGGGTTACTTTTGATTCTGCTATAACCCCGGTGAATGAAGATTCTGTCTTCAGTTATTTCGCAGAGACAGACAGGTTTGAAACCGGCGCTCTCCCCTTTCTCTTGGTTGCGTATGATGTGATATACACCTTCTTTTTCTACAAGGTCAAGGAGCCATTGATGAAACTCTCTTTCGGTTTGCGGAGGTCTAACCTTAGTTTTGGCAACTGGCTTCCACACATTGCCGTTGCCTAGTCTGCGAAGAGCCTTCTCGCTGAACTCCCGCTTCTTAATGATGTAGGTAGTCATGTTTCTTCTGTCTCATCTGCACATTCACTGCAGAAGTAAGTCCCATTTTTCTCTTTGAACTGGTCTCCCTCCAGGATGTCTTCACCGCACGATCCACAGGTTTGAGGTGCCTCTTCTGCGCTTAGAGTGTCTAGGCTGTTTGCTTCATCAAGTTCCTCAAGGTCTTTCGGCATTTTGACACTAAGGGTTAAGTGATAGGCGTCAACACTCTCCCGTTCCTCTAGCTTGCAATAATCAGACCAATAGCTCGCAAAGTCCCTCAGGGATCGTGTCAACTCTTTCCAGAACTTTCTTCCAGCTAGGACCCTCTTGATTTTTCGTTTCTCACTTTTCGCTAGCTTCTTAGATAAATGAGCGCGAGACAAGCCCTTCTTTTTGATTAAATCCTCAAATACTGGCGACGTCTCCCGCAACTTCCCTTTTTTTCAAAAAATCAAATAACCCAAAGTGGTCCAGGTGTAAGTAAAAGTGGGTCTGGAGAGATTTGAACCACACCCACAGTGGAGATATCTCCCGCAATCCGAAATCTTACTTCTGATTTCTACTTTCTCCAAGAATCTTTATGTTGATCTGACTGATAAATGATAATGGAAGAAAGTTCTGCTTTTATAACAGCTACATGTAAATTGAATTTTTTATTTAACACTAAAGCTAACAGTTCACCTAGCAACCATAAGAAATCAGCATTTAATCACTCATAACATATGGTACTTTTAGCTAAGACACTGACTTTCGGGTATGATTTGATGCGCTACTTTTTTGTTTCGGTCTAATCGCCCACTTAACTATACAGTATATGCAAACGGCGATACAAAAATTCTTATCACTTATCATTAAAACTAAATAATTCCTATTATTACAAATGGGCAAAATGATATTAGTATAATAAGCAACAGGTTATAACATGCCTATCAAGTCCACTTTCTTCCCAAAAGAAGCACTTCAAGGACAAGATTTACCTTCGCATGTAACTTGGTCTGATCTAAAATTTGACAGCATACAAATTCATCATTCTACAACCATGAAGCTTGAAGAACTTTATAATGTATCGAGTGAGGATTTTGAGATTAGCGAAGGAATTGTTAAAATAAATAGAGTTCAAGTTAAGGGTTATGTGGGTTTGGTTTTTTCAACAAAAATACTTCCTGAAATGAGCGTACACCAACTCATTGAATTCAATTTCATACAAAACAACAAAGTTATAGAGAAAATAGAGTTCAATGTGCACCTATTTAGACCAAATATAGTAATTCATAAAGTTCCAGATCAAATTGTAGTGAATCTCACATCTGGTGCGATAACTGATAAGATTTTGGTGAGGAACTTAGGGAAAGGAACTGCATACATAGAACTCGAAACCATTAAGGAAAGTGAGTTGCAAAAAAAACGTCCAGAATTTTTTGAAAGATTTTTACACGATTTTTTTGAAGGAATTAAATTAAGTATGGCAAGCTTGAAACAAAGCTTTGAGGGACAATCTGGGTTAATTGAAAGAATCGAATCTTTCCTCACAACTCCTTTCAAATTTGAAAAGAAAGCATTAGATGAGTTAAATAATCTCGAAAAAGACTTTCAAGTCGCCATTGAAGATGATGAAGAATTCGCCGAGGCTCTTAATGAGTCATTGGCAGAAGTATTTTTAAGAAGTAACGAAGTCTCAAATCTCTATCAATTTGTTTTAGATTACGTAAATTCTATAGGTAAAGAAAAGATTCTGATTAGAGATCCATTTAATGTAGTAAAGTTATCCAATAAACCCGCTAAACTAAGAGTTAAAATCAGATCTATTGATCTTTTGAAACAAATGTGTACAGACATCGAATTGCCTGAAGTTACGGTTATAGCGAATAAAGAAAGCGAGATACCTATCTTTAAACTATTTCAATGGGGGAAATAGAAAATGGGGATTGAATCTTTATCCAAGTTTTTAAAAATAGCAAAAAAAATAGATTCTCTTATAGAAAAATCTAAAAAATTCAATATAGAATCAAAAGATTTGCGTTTAAAATCAGGTGATGGATTACTCGAGTATTCTCTTATTGCTATACCACAAACCGCTTCAAATACCAAAGGGAAAATCTCTTTTTCTGATATCGATTTACATAGAATATCTATCATGTCATACCCGGGATTCTCGGAAAATCAAGAATCAATATCTAGAATTGAAGGAGACTTAACGAAGAGTTTTAGCTTAGATGTGGAAAAACTCAGAACAGATGCTGAACAATTTAATTTCAAATTTGAAATTAAGTGCAAAATAGACTCGATAGTTAAAGATCTAGTTAGGCGAGATCATCAAATTGATTCTGCGGATGATGAAGAAAACACCTACTGGCTACATGCTCAGATTAGAAAACTGAAAGATTTGAAAGATGCTTTGCGAAAAGTGGATTTGCTAGATATTCCTTTTGCAGTGAATGTTGCTGTTCATCAGGACATTAAAACAAAATTTCCAACCAGAAGACGCAGAGAACTAGAATTAATAGCTAAATGGGCACACGAACATGATAGAAATAAAAAACAACTGATATCAATGGAGCATTTGAAGCTCAAGAGAAAACGACCCAAAGAAAAAGAGATAACTAACGTACTTCGAGATTTACAAAATCTATTCATTCCGTTTAGGTTTAAATCTTACATTGAAGTCTTGAAAGACTTTAATTATTATGATTGTCAGCGGGGTGCTGATTTTTATGATAAAATTCCTTTTCGAACATTTCCGAAATGGATGGCAGTAATCTCTAGAACTGATTTAACTATTGAAAAACCGGTTTCCAAAGGGGAATTAGTGTATAAAAAAGGTTTGTTCCAAGAATCTATAGAAAAAGCCTTAACAAAAAAATAAATATTGGTGAAATAAATGGAGCAAAACCTACTTTCAATTGTCGGAATTATTGTTCAGGTTTATGCTACAATTCTCGGAATAATTGGGATGTACCTCGTTTTTCTTAGACAAAGAACCGATGATCAAAATCGGGATCTAATAACGCGAATAAAAATAAAATCTAGTAGTCTTGTCAATTTCATCAATCGCGAAATCTCTCCAGCGTATGAAAACAATCCAACAATAATTGTTGATACACAAAAATTTGACGATGTAATAAAATCGATAGATCAGTATCAATCGGATAGAAAAAAAGAAATCCCTGATCTTGGGCTTGAAGATGTTAAACGGCTTTTATTGCTTTCTACAATAGTACAGAGAGAGAAAGAAGAATTAAGTCAATTGAATGCAGAATTGTGTGAAAGATCAAAAAAACCCATTATATCAAAACGGTCATCAATTCTATTCATTGGTTATTTTGTCTCAGTGTTATTTACTAGTTTCTTGTCGATTCTTCTTATTTATTTTGAACATAGTTTTCAGAATATGTTTGTTTTGTTAACCGTTACTCTAGCTATTGGTGGATTATTACCTTTGGGAATTCTGTTTTATTATATAATAATGAAATCTAAAGAAGAAAAAAATACTCTACCTTGATTTTTGTAAAAATTTCTTGACCAAATGAATATTACAAAAGGGTTTTTTGCTCAATGTTTCTTGACAGATACGGTTTCAAAGAATTTTGTGACAATCTAAACGCCAATATTTGCGGATTCAAAGAAATATGCGCCACAGGATATTTCAGCGAAACCCCAATGAAAGAATTTGAAAAACTCCTTAGCTATATACAAAGTAGAAGTTATGGCAAAGTACGATTAATATGTCCAGAATTGAACCTGAAAGACAAAAGAGATAAGAAAAATCTGCAGGCTCTCAAGAAAATAGTGGACGCCGGAGCAGAGATACGAGTTAATAATCGGATACATGCAAGGTTTCTTGTTGCTTACTCCAAATCCAAAAACTCAATTTTATTAGGTGGTCTATTAATTCTCGGTTCTTTCGACTTCAATAAAGACTGTATTGGACTGGAAAGACACGATGCAGGAATAAAGACAAGACACCCCGATCTTGTAAAATCAGCAATCGATTTTTTCGACCAAATATGGAACCTAGAACAATCAGAAAACCTGCTTGAAAAGTATAAGGATCAAATACAAAGAAAATAGAGTAGTTATCTTACACTAACCACTATAACATTAAGAACTGCGTTCGCTTCATCCCTCTTATTCTAGTTGTCTTATGTAGGGTCTAAATGCCTTTTCTAATCTTATCATTGCATCTATCATTTTATCTTGGAGCTCATCCCATCGATCTTTGTCCTTTAACCCTACTCCTTCAAATCTATAGGAGATTCTGCAAGCTCTTCTATTGTCTAACCGTTCCCACCGTAATTCTTCACCAAAAGCCTGTTCTATCTTCTCTTTATTCTGAAATAATTTATCGAATCGTTGTTTATTTATGTTAGGTTCTTCAAACTCTTTTCCTCTGTCAAAATAAATTTCAGAAGTAGCAAACTTGTATGTAATCGAATAATTGTAGCCAATACCAGATTTACCTGCGCCAGTACCAATCCAACTATAAATACTCGGAGAAATATTTGAATGAAGCCTTGTTCTCGATTTAGCCTTCTCCAACAATTGAGTCCAAAACTCTTTTCTCAAAACATGCCTCTCAGCATATTTTTTCTTCTCATCACCAAGTTGCTTCGACTCTTTACTTGGACCTTCAACAATAGAAAAGTAGGGCGCAGCATTAGCTTCAGATTCTATCTGGATTGCCTCGATTTTTATTAAATAGAAGTCGTTAGGAGCAACTTCGTTAAACCATTCAATCCCACAACTTTTCCATCATCTGGTAATGAAAATATTGGGCATTGAAAGAGAAAGCCGTTTTGCTGGCAATGTTCGCATAAGATACAAAGAGGAGCGTTCGGGTCTGTGTCCATAATATACCTTCTTTTATTAAGTTTTTTCTCATGTTCAATTTTCTCGATTTTGTCAAGTTGATCTTTAAGATGTCGTATTGTTTCATTATTTATCAACGATACTACACTTCCAACTGTTTTATTTTCAAACTCACTCTGTTTGTTAATATCAAAAAAGATGGGAATTGAAAAGTTTTTGGTTATGCTGGTTTCTTTGGGATTGCAGATTTTGGCTTAAAAATTTCTGGATGCTCTTTCAACACATGCCGAGCATGCTGCTTCAATGTTTTGCTAGTGTTTAGCTTGTTTTGGTCCCTGCAGAGAACACAGACTATATTTGATTGGTGTGTTCCATAGTCAAACTGCAATCCATGAGTTACTAATCCGCTGGATGTTCTGACTCGAAGAAGTATTTGTGCTTTGATTTCTTCTGTCATTTTTGGTTTGCCTCAAAAAAAGAGAGAAAATTAGGAGCTAAAAACCCCTTTAAGGTTATATCGTTTCACCATTTGCTTTATTTTTGGGCTGAATATGTCTGCATCGACGTCTCCTTCGATTCTGCTGACTATGCAGTCTTCCAGATATTCCTGTACGCTGTCATAGTTTGTGGAGGGTATGATGTCTTTGAGGAATTGGAGTATGCCTTTAGGAACATTAAGGGTTACTTCAACGGTTTCTATTTTTTTGTTTTCGGGTTCTGTTTCGCTCAATTTCTTCACAGTTGGGTGTATGTATCATTCATTTTATTTAAGTTTTTTGGTGAATTAATAAATCCATACAATTAATAATTATTTAATAAAAACTAAGTTGGCTTGTTATGCTTAGTTTGTGGGCTAACTATGACAAATATAAAACAATCAAAGAAGTTGCGGAAGCAATAAACGCTCCATATGAAACCGTAAGAAATGTCTGGGTACCTTCATCAAGAAAATTATCAACTAAACTAAAACAATGCGTCGCTAGCGACGCCTCGTTTTCAGATGAGCATGGAAGAGAATTACTGAAATATCCTCACAGTTTACAAAATAAGTTTGCGGACTTAATTATAAAGAAACAAATTACCAGAGCGCAACTTAGAGAATTAACCAAAAAATATGATACTAATCCTGATGCTAACCTAGACGAACTCACAGACAAGGCTTTGGGAATTGAAACCGTCACGGTTCCAAAAAGCAAGTGTTCACTGCGCGAACAGTCAAAATCGACAAGAGACATTCAAGCTTCAGTGGTAAAAACATTCGTTCGGCATGAAGTTATAGAGGCTCAAAAAATAACATTCTCTAGTCTTTAGAGGACTAAAAACTAGGGAGTAAAAGAGGCAATCTCTAGCCTTGTTTTCTGTTTTAGGCTAGGGAAAAGGCTAGATTTCTTTGTGAAATGTTTTTTGGTTTTCTCTCCAAGTCCTAGAAAACCTCATTTTTTCACGGTTTCCTGTTCTCTTTTGCGAAAAGGAGGCTGATTTGGGCTTATCGCCCTGTTTTTATGTCATACACAGAGTAAAAGATGAAGAAAGGGGGCTAAACTCCATACTATATACCACTGAAATATCTTCATGATATATTAAATGATGAATGATGAAATAATGAAAGAATTTAAATTCTTCAACAGTAAAGAGATATGTGGTATTGAAGACTGGTTAAACGTAAAAGCGTTTTGTCCGGAAGTGTTTGTGTTGATTAAGATCAAAACAGGAGAGCATTAGCGATTCCAACTTTTGTTATCACTAAACGTGGTTACAGCGAGACAGCACAGAAATATTACGGATCCCCTATTGTTTGGAAGTTTATAGCCAAAACTAAACTGCGTCCCCCCCAGGACGAGACAGGGTTCAGGTCGTGGCTGTGGCAGCTAATCAAAGAGCATGGCGCTGGAGACTATGAAGTTGTGCGTACCCAAGTCAAGGGAGAGTCTAGGGGCTTTCATCCGATTGGATTATACTCTATTGATGAGATACAGATAATTGTTCTGAAGAGATACAGTGAAGTTAAGTCTCATCCTGGTCTTCCAGCTTCTAGGCAAGTTTGGCATAAAGGAACTTTGCAGCGTCAGCGTTTTCGGACAAGTGGAAGGGGAAAATTACGGTTCAAGTAGGTTCTTAGGTGTTCATGGCATGAACAGATAGCCATCTTATGACCAGTCTTCCCACTTTCTCCAACTTTCTAGTTTTTTGCCGTGTTCTTCAGTGATAAGGTCTCCGTAAATTGATTTGGAATTGAGAAACGAATCACAATATTTGCAGCTGATATATGCTGGATCGAAGGGTTTAGCGTTTTCATCTAAACTCGAATCTATATAGCACTCAAGAATCCGAATCCATTTGTGCTTAACTTTCTGACCGCAAAGACTACAACGTGAATTTGGAGAGAGAATGTATCTAAGGTCCCTTAATGAAGTGAAAAGAGGCTTCAGCGATCTAACCCTCATAATTGACAGAGCTAGGAATGGCATGTACTTTGCTGTGTTAATAAGAGGTTCAAGGACAAAAATGTAGAGACCTATGAACCATAGGTTACGGTTTTTGCTTTTAAGGTCGCTATCCTTTTTCAATAGACCCACACGCACCTATTTGTATGGTATGTGAATATTATTAACATTTTTTCAGTTGGTGAAGATATTTTCAGGGCATGCACAAAGGAGACAATTTCTAGTTAGTAGTGTTCCAATAACTAGAACCAAAAAAGAGCCAATAGACACGCTACTTTAACTGTTTAATGCCCTATTCTAGCTTAGATTTGGTCTGACTTGAACAAAAAACGGGGAAAATAAGAACATTATTCCTTTTGTAATGCACGCACGCACGCGAGCGCGTATTGTAAGCGCGTAGTTACCCGTTAGAATTTGTTTTTGCTGAAAAATATGCGCACATGCACAATGCACACAATGAATATACACATTTTGGTTTCGTGAAGGTATTCTCAGCAAACGGTGCATCATTCCTTTAGGGATAATATGGAAAATGGCGTTTTTTGTTTCAAGGTTTCTTTCATGAAGTTACGTGCATGTGGTTATGTGCATGCACATAACAGATGCACATAAAAATTAACTAAAAACTAATTGAAAAAAGAGGGGAATTTATTCAGCAGTCAATTAATAGTTCAGGCTCTCCGTACAGGCCATGGTTTCTTCATAACGCTCTTGTAGGTACTAGCTGCATACAAAGCATCCTCGACAACGACGCCTGTATGTTCATAAATTATATCCTTGCATTCATATAATGCTCTGTCAGCAGTAGCAAATACTGGAACATATCCTCTGTTCTGTTTTAGCCATTTTAAACAGGAAATATGATTAAGGTCTTCATCATCATCAAATCCGACTTCATTGAGCGCTTTTTTTAGATCGGTGATTTGAACGGAATTTGGATTTACAGGTTCTTCATCTAGCAAGTTAAGATCATTTTCAGTTCTCAATATGCTGTTTTTCGTTTCAACGTAGTAATCATTGTGTTTTATGGAGAGTCTTTTAAGATAATCAATCACTGGAACACGTCCGTTATATGAATTTTCCATGTTTCTGAACGTATCGATTGCCCAGACTTCCTGTATTTGTATCTGGTCTTTGGATAAGTCTCTTTGTTGTGTGAGTATTTTTTCTCGAAAAAACTGCTTAATACCCGGTAGGTCTTCCTCGGTTAATACGGCATTTTCCAAAATGTAAGGTAACCCAGCTCCTTTTGCCATAGACAGGTGGAACCAAAGACCTCTAAGTGCATTTCCTCCTGCTTCGACTACTTCCTCGATTATTGCCTTTCGTATTTTTTTTACTGTTGAAAGTAGATAACAATTAATGTTCAAGCGCTGGATGGATTGCTTGAAGAGTGTGCATTTCCTTAAGAGAAGCGTTTGTTCAAAGTCGAGAGTGAGGAGCACACAAACATCAGGATACATCCTAGCGCTCATCTTTGTCATCACTCAGTTATTCTTAACATAATCATATTCTGCCACATTGTTTGAGTTGGTTCATCTGAGTCAGGGGTTGGTCTGAAAAGATCGGGTTCAAGCTGATATAATTCCCTTCTGAAGTTCTCAAGTTGTTCTGAATGTTCAGTCGCCAGGCTTTCAAATTGTTTTTGGTCAATTTTTTTTAGACTGAGGAATTGTGGACCCTTTGCAAATTCTTTTATGCTTTCAGAATTTGATAATACAATGAGTAACCATAGTTTGAATTGAGATTTGATTAATGCTTGAAACATTTTCTGAATAGGCTTCATCATCTGGAAGTAGTTTTGTATGGCTCTTTTTCTATCTGGTAAGTTTGGTCGTCCTCTTACGAGTAGATAATTGCGTCTGAAATGCTCTCCTGTTGCACGTGCTTTGTATTCGTGGAAGTAAGAGATTGTATAGTTTCCAAGAGTATTATTGCTAAAGATTATGTACGGAATATCCGATTGATAGGAGTCAAAAGCGATTATCTCATTCAGTTTATAGCCCTCTCGAGCGACTTTACGGCTAAGACTCTTTAAAAGACGGATATATTCAGAGGCTTGTGTTGCTTTTAAAGGAAACCTTGGATAATTTTTGCTAACATTTATTATTAGTTTACGGAATACTTCGTCTTTATTCAAGGAATTCTTCAAAGCGTCCATCAAGAATGCGTGAAGTTTCTCTTTATCGAAACGTTTGGGGATGCTTATTTCGTTGAGAGATTCACTGTAGAATTTGTTCATTGCATTGTAGTAGCCAAGCAGTTGTTTTTCTTTTATCCATTTTGGCTTATAATCCGTCTTTCCTTCATATTCTATAGTAGCGAATGCACTGGCGGGTTGTTGAATTATGATTGATATTGACTAACACCTCTTTTCGACTATTTTCATTCTTTCACTGGTCGAAGATGGCTGCGACAGTAAAACAATCATTGACTATGTTTGACCAGTAAACCTCCTTGTTGTAAATATAAGTTAATAAATATTATGTTTTGTCAATAAGCAAAAAGCATCCTCTATTCAACCGAATATTCTGAGCCGCTCACCAAACCACAATAATTTGAAGTCAGTTACTTGCCATTTATCACCTTATTTCTGAATTTCCCTATTGAGAAGAAGGGCTTCCTTCATAAACCCTGAGAAATATTCAAACAGTAATTCACCCAACAGTGTCAGAGTGTAATTTCCATTTTCGTCCTTATAGACAATCATTCCATCAATAAGTTTTTTCAAGTGGAAGTTCACCGTTGGTGAGGTTGTTGTCAGTAATTTTTTAATTTTGGTAAAACTCTTTGGAGACTCGACTAGAGATTTTACTATATTAAAACGGTCATTATGACCAAAAGCAGAATTGGAGGCTTTAAGAAGAGAATTGACGCTTATCCATTCCAAATTTTTGACATCAGGTTCTAACTTATCAGCTGAATTGACAGTTGAATAAACTTTTTCACCATCTACCTTTAACTCGATTTTCTTGCCTTTGGAAGTAATTTTTTTACCATCAATAGTTACATCTATCCTTCGAGAATTTATCAATTAACATCACCGAAAATTTGGGGTCTATTTCTTTTTTCGGCAAAGCGCAATAAGAGTGAGTAAAAGGCTAAGCTGTTCATTTGCTTCAGAGTATTGACCATCAAGAAGACTTGCTTGAATTCTGAATATGATTGGCAAAGTCTTTTCCAAGAGGTCGGGGTTTCTTTTAAGGAATTCGTGAAGTTTTTGAATGAGTCTCCTAATTTTTCTAGATACCTCTGGAGGAGTATTTCGCATAGCCTTGATACATTCATCCTTCCAATTGTTGATTCTATCCATCCTATATCCTTCCCTAATTGTTGGGTTGTTTGTCTATTGATGCTGACGAAGCGTCCTTTCGTCAGCAAATTCATGATTTGACTGTGGACGCACCTTACTATCTTGCCAAGTTCTGAGGGAGGTATGGGACAGTTCTGAAAGTGGAATAGCGAGTCTTTGTCAAAACCAACTTTGCGAATCTCTGATCTAATATTAGCTTTCAAGCAAAAAAAAGGTCTTTCTGGTACATACCAAAGCTTTCTTCCGAATTGAATTGCTCTCCAATAAATTTGCCCTTCTGTACATTCTGCTAAAAAGGCAACTTCCAACCAAGTGTCTTTTTCTTTTAGCAACCATTCGGGATAATAAGAACCTTCTATAGATTCAGCCTTTGCAAGGTGGACCTCTACAAGAATGGAACCTTCCATCTCTTTGATTTTTGCTAGTATGCTTTCTCTAATATCGTCCGATAAGCTGGGAAAATTTAAAGAATATTTTAGTGTTTCTATCTTTCTCTTGAGTTCAATATTGCGTTTGTTTAATTTTTCTTCTGCTTCAAAAACAACAGACCAAGAGGTTTGTTCTGCAAAGTATTCTCTGGCTTCAGTATCTACGAGTTCACTTGCGATATATGTTCGGCTTTTTGACATTTGCTTCCACTTTTGGTATACTTTAAGCTACAATTAAGTATACTGTTATTTATAAAGTTTATGCGTGCTGCGCGCGATTAAGCTGCTAGTTGCTCCACGGTCTCTTTTAAGAATAGAAGTTTAAGGTTTTGTATGATTACATATTCATCCATCTGTCTCTCCATCTGACAAAATAGATAACAGCGAGCGCTAATGCAAAAGCTAAAGCAAAGCTACCATACGTCATAAGAGTGAATCCCTGTTGCTGGTCTCCCCCGATTGATGGATACTGATAGCCTATTATCACCAAAGCGCAACCCAAAATAATAATTGTCAATAAAAACCAATACCACCGTCTCACTTCAATTTCCCCCTATTGCCCTCTACATTTATTGATAGGCTTTAAGAAATTTTTGCTAGTTACTCCACGTTTCTTTGATCTAAAAAAGAAAAAGAGAAGATTACCTTTTACCTAAATTTCAGAATGTATCGTCACCATGGGATAGAACATTTCGGCGAATGTGTCCACTATGGTGCAAATGTTTCCACTCTCTCGGTCTTTAACTATGAAGTCTCCACTTTCAGTTTTTCCAGTAACTATGAGGCTATTTTCTTTTCCGGTAGATTTTGTTTCCATCTCTTTCGGTGACATACTCGAAACCCGCCTTTAACAACTCTTCGTCTCGTTTCAAACTTTTAGATGTTGCGGTATGGTACTCGTCAGACTCGAAGTTCACCAAATGTGTATAGATTAATGTGCTAGTTATGGATCTGTGTCCTAGCCTTTCTTTAACCTGCAAAATGTTTTTTGTTTTGAAGTATTCCAGCGATCCGTAGAGATGCCGTAGAGTGTGAAAGGTGATTCTGTCTATTCTAGGGTTCTGCGCAGAGAACGTTTATGTTTAATCATAATTATTGTTAGTATTACGGGTGAAGCTATGTAGATTGCAACGGTTAACATGGCTGCCGTTATGAACGCTGTTATGGAGGCTAACTCGGGGTTAAGCCAAGCTAAATAATTGTATTCTTGAGCTATGATGTGCATCACTCCAAGCAGGGGGATGAGCAAGACTTTAGACACGGATTTAAGCGTGTCCGATTCAGCTATAAGCCCAGCCACTGGAGGAGACCAAAGATAATAGAAATTGTTCCAACCATCCACAAGAAATCTACCTGTCTCGGTTGAACCTATCAAGTCGTCTCGAACATGACGCATGTAAACCACTTCCCGTGCTAAAGGACCCCCATAGGTTGCTGTCGCTATAATACAGGGCCATCCCGTTGATGCCTTTTCAACTTCGAAATAATCCGTGAATGCTTCCTCTCCGTTCAGAGAATATGGATGAGGCAGCTGTTTATGAACCTGATTAATAATGGATTGACGTTCAACGAGTCCAAAACCCCTAAAATAGAAGTTTTACATCAAGAAAGAGAAAGCGATCATCTGTTCAAGATTCGGGATAATGGAATAGGCATCGAAGAAAAATATCTGAAGCGCATCTTCAATCTTTTCGAGAGAGCGCCTACACAAAAGAAGTACAAAGGAACGGGAGCTGGCTTAGCCATCTGTAAGAAGATTGTCGAGCAGCTCGGAGGGAAAATCTGGGTTGAAAGCACACCCGGTGAAGGCAGCACATTCATGTTCACTATACCAAAGGAGATAAAACATGCAGAGGAGACGTAAAAATGGCACACAACTATACGATAACAGAACGCTTGATTCTTTTAGTGGATGATAGTCCGGATGATATTATGATCGCCAAGAGAGCCTTTGAAAAATGTCAGATTCGAAATAAACTATACGTGACTCGTGATGGTGAAGAAGCTATACAATTCTTGCGGAAAGAAGGCAATTATAAAGATGTTCCAACATCTGGTCTGGTTATATTAGATCTGAATATGCCTAAAGTTGACGGTTTTGAAGTGCTGGAAACAATAAAAAGCGATGATGAGCTGAAAAGTATTCCAATAATAGTCTTAACCAGTTCGGAAAGAGATGAAGACATACAACGAGCTTACAAACTGGGATGTAACAGCTTTATTGTAAAACCCGCCAGCTTTAACGATTTCGTTGAGGCTGTGATGGAAATAAAACGGTACTGGTTATGCCTCTCAAAAATACCGTAGAAATATGAAAGAAATATGGGGATGAATAAATATTGGGTGACTTGAAAATACACATATTGTATGTTGAAGACAACCCTGACGACCAGTTGATTCTAAGACATTCACTCAAAGAAAATATGCCAATCAACTTCGATTTGACAACCGTGGATACGGGAACAGAAGGCTTAAAGGAACTTGAAAAGCACAGATTCGACCAAGTCATTTTGGATTACAAACTTCCAGACATGACAGGCATCGAATTCCTTCAAGAACTCCAGAAAAGGCACATCAAAATACCGATCATCTTTGTCACCAGCAAGGGAAGCGAGAAGATCGCAGTAGAAGCAATGAAACTTGGTGTTCAAGACTATATAATCAAAGGAGAGATCGACTCAAAACACTTGATAGAAAGCATCAAAGAAATACTAATAGAGTCATCTCTACCTGAGACCGTAGATATCGAAACAGCAAAACACATCACTACTCTCTTCGACAAACATCCCACCATACAGATAGAATCCACCAGCGCTTTAACGTCTAAACCAAAAAGCGAAATTCCCATAACAAAACTGGTTTCAACATTAAGAAACTTGGCAGAAATAAACCTTTTAGAAAAAGAACCTTCACGTTCAGTAGTTGCCTGCCCAGACTGCGGGTCCACAACAACTACTACACTCTATCTGGAATGCCCCGAATGCGAAAGCACCCAAATGAATAAAGAAGAAGCCTTAGAACATTTTGACTGCGGACACATAGATTTCAGAACCAATTTTGACAAAGGCGAAGGCAGCCTCGTCTGCCCGAAGTGTAGAAAAAAACTGAAGGTAATAGGGGTCGATTACAGAAAAATCGAAAATTGGTACAGATGCTCAAACAAACACTTCTTCGGTCAACCTAACTTCAAATTTGGATGTTCCAAATGTAACAGAAGATTCACCCTAGAAGAAGCAAACTTAGACATGCTCCATCACTACAAGTTAACAAAAAGTGGACGCCAGATGCTGAAACTCAGTGTGAAAGCCACCGAATTAACAGCAAAAAGCCAACAGAAAAAATCCCTGCAAAAATCTTGAAGCCAAATTTGGATGCCCGTGAATGCACATCAAAAAGTTAATGGCAACTGCCGCTGTGTTGGCGTGCGAACTCCTGTTAATAGCCTATATCATACCCGGCAACATCGCTTGGATATGCCTAGCTTTAGGAGCCGCAGCCGCTTCATATTTTCTGTATACTGCCAGGCAAGCACATAACAGCAAAACTAGGAAGCCTTCAAGACAAATCACTATACTTGCCCTTCTTTCTATGCTCATAATTCCCATTATTATCGGTTGGCTCACCCTATACCTCGGATACCTTTCAATTTTAACAGCACTTCTAGCAACAGCGTTAACGGTTGAATTTTTCTCGAATTTCCTAGCACTTCCCCTATGCGTCTACCACAGGCATCTGGAGGTAACGATGACTAAACATCGGATTGACTATTGGCCACCAGTTACAATAGTAGTTCCAGCCCACAACGAAGAAAAAGTGATAGAGAGATGCATCGAAGCAATTTTAGAAATAGACTACCCAAAGAAGGAAGTCATTGTGGTGGATGACGGGTCAACAGATAAAACTTACCAGCTAGCCTCTAAGTACAGAAAGAAGGGAGTGAAGGTGCTCCGTAGAAAGAAGGCTGGAGGAAAATCGGGCGCCTTGAATACAGGTATATTGCTTGCTAAAGGTGAAATCATTATCACCTGCGACGCCGACAGTATGATCGGTAGAAGTGCCCTCCGGATGATCATCAGCCGGTTCCAAGACTCGTCGGTCAGCGCCGTGGCGGGGAACGTGAAGGTTCTGAACAGGACGAACCTAGTAACAAAGTGTCAGGCGCTTGAATACATAGTGAACGAGAACATATACAGAAGAGTCTTCGACATCTTCGGGGTTGTGCCCGTAGTTCCGGGTCCTTTAGCTACTTTCCGGAAAAGAAGCTTAAAAGAGATAGGTTTCTATGACCGAGACACTCTAACTGAGGATTTCGATATCACAGTCAAACTTTTGAAGACAAAGAGAATTGTACAAGCTTTGAGTAACGCCATTGTCTATACTGAGGCTCCTTTCACTTGGAAGGACTTCATCAAACAGAGAACAAGATGGAACAGGGGAACCTTTCAAACCATCATAAAACACAGAAACGTGTTCGGGAATCCAAGGTTCGGTTACTTACGGAACTTGACCTTCTAATACATAATACTGTCCATGATTTTCGTTCCCTTCGTCTCACTTGTATCTCTAATCGTTATATTCTTTGTAGTGTTAACAGGGTACGCGTTACAGGTTCTAATTGTGATGGCTGTGTTCATGCTGATTCAAGCCACATACAGTTTCTTAGCCATACAGATGGATGACGAAGACTTGAAACTCGTAGTTTTTTCTCCATTGTTCGTAGTAGGCTACAAAGAACTGCGGAACTTCATCAAAATCAAGAGTCTCTTCGATATATTCTCGAGAAGAGAAATGAAGTGGGGCACACTAACAAGAGTGGGAACGCCTGAAACAAAGTCAACAATAAAACCGACCAATTCTATACGGCACTAAATTGTTTAGAAATTTTTGGTTCTTTCTAGCCGCTGTGGTAACCAGACTGCGCCATAACCATGGGCGATTTGTTATGTTTTCGGTTGTTGCTGATTTTGCCGATAAGCCGCGTTTCTAAGAGATAGAGAATGGAGAGGTAGATGAACATCCAAGCAATAAAAAAGAATTCTCCATAGAACTCGTGGAAGGTTGTGGCTAACGAAGCTCCGCTGTTTACTCCAGCTACAAGAATCGCTACAATTCTAAGGATGTTGACGAAAAAGGTTCCAGCTGCACCCACTACAACGTAAATTATCTTTCTTGTGCGCGATATGTTAGTGCCCCTGAGGAACAGCATGATCATGAAAGAGTACAGGAAGAGGCTGTGGCTTCCTGCGCAAGACCATGATACAATGGCTCGATAGCTGTTCCCGCTTGCTGCCGTGACAATGAGACCTAGACCGTCCGCGCCGCCCAAGAATGTTTGAGTCCCATACCCTAAAACATTCAATATGGAACTGGCTCCGGATACCGTGACGGGAACAAAAGATTGCAGAATCGTGAAGGTTCCGTAGGGATAGAATGTGTCGATCATGTAGAAGACGCCGACGCCTCCGATAAAGAATGAGGATATAGCAAAGGTCTTTAGTCCCTGAACTCCATACAGAAGCCAAATTGATGTCATAAAGAACACTGCAAAGAGAATATACTCAAAGGAGAAATGCCAAGAATGCGTCAAGTACCATTCGCCAAATTGTTCAGCGGGCACACCAACGGCTCTTCCCAGCTCCACGATTCCAGCATGTAAACCGAAATTCAAACCCACCGCGTACAATGTGGGCAAAAGCATGATTACTGCTGTCAGCACTGTTTTTTTGGTCCAACCTGTGGCATGTTCTGTTTTGAGTTTTTTCCATCCAAGGGCTGTCTCTAAGATGAATAGCCAGAGAAAGAGAAGGTACGGCGCTCTGCCTTTCCACAATAAATCGAAGGAACCCGCGTCTAAGAAGTAAAGAATTACCAGTGGTACAATGAATGCTGCGAAAACAAGGACGGTCTGTAAAAGAAAGTGCAAATCTATTCTGGAAAGAAGCGTCTTTAGCTGTTCTTTTGAGGGGATTATCATGGTGGTTACGCCTTACCGAACATTATGACATTCCTGTGTAGAGGATACCCTTATTCCGTTCGCAGTAAAATAATTATTTGTTCTTTTGATGCTGACAAAGTCATTCTTTCTGTTCCTTAAACTTTAGTGATATTGAGTTTATGCAGAAACGTTGACCCGTAGGCGTTGGGCTGTCATCGAAGATGTGTCGAAGGTGTCCGCCACACTTTTTGCATGTCACCTCGGTTCTGTGCATTCCAAAGCGGTTATCAACTTCTTCTTCGACGTTATCCTTGGAAACTGGAGTCCAGAAACTAGGCCAGCCTGTGCCAGAATCAAATTTTGTTTCTGAACTAAAAAGCTCGTTTCCGCAGCCAGCGCATATGTAAGTGCCGTTTTTCTTGTTTTTCAGATATTTTCCGGTGAATGCGGGTTCGGTTCCCTTTTCTCTAAGCACATGATATTCTTCTGGTGAAAGAAGTTTCTTCCATTCTTCTTCTGTTTTGGTTGCTTTTGATTTGATGACTTTTCACCTCCCTGAAGGTTCAGAATTCTCAAAATCTGATGATTAACAAAAGCTTGTTCTCTAAAAATTTTTGTACCTGTTACTCCCTTAAAAAGTTGTATCTCAACAAAGATTTGGCACTGCATCACTAAGTTGTGTATTAATTTTTATTTCTGTTTAAACACTAATTATTGTGCCGGATGACGAAAAGGCATTAGCTTGACGCATTAGGATGACATCTCAGAGTTACTCTGACGGCACATTTGCCTCTTTTTAGCTGTCTCTGTACAGAAGCATCGTCCACATCAGAACTACGCCTGCAATAGATTCCAGTCCTACAAAACCAAAGTTTAGCGGAAAATTAGTTACCGCAAATACCCAGATGGAAAAGACTATCCACATAACCGCGAGCCACATCAACAAGATTTTGTTTGAAAGCCTCATTTTTCATCTTTTGTCACCTTGTCTTCGTTGAATACAAAAAGACTATGAACAGAGAATACTGACCCTAAATATTGATTACAAAAAAGTAGAAAAAGGCTTTTACGGAAACCCCAAAAACAGGTTCCCGTGCTATGTGTATGGTGTTAGACTAGTTTTTTTGCGATTTCATAAGCGACTTTGTAATCTACTATGCCATTCGGAGACTCCACTGCTTGCTTGAACATCTCGCCTTCAATCTGGATTTTAAGCGGACCTATCGCTAGGGCGCCTATACCAAATTTGCCGGGCAGAAATTCTTTATGTTTATGCGTGGATTTCAATCCTTCAATACCTAAAGGCGGCACAGCGTTGATGTCTCCAAGCACCTTACATTGTTTTCCATAGTCCCTGAGTATGTTCAGAGGCAAAAGTTGAATGCCCGCAGCACCAGCAGCCAAAATCACATCAGCCTTTTTTATGGCTTCACCTATCTCGTCAGGAGCAGCTGCTTGCGCACCACAAACTTTTGTTGTACCAAGCTCCGTGTTGATTTTGCTTGCAACAGCCGTTGCCCTCTGCAGTTTCCGTGAGGTGAGGACGACATTGCCTCCTTCCATAGCGTATAAACGAGCGGCAACTTGTCCGACGGGTCCGGTGCCTGCTAGGATTGTTGCGTTTTTTCCTTTGAAATCGCCGAATCCTTTTTCTTTGAAGAGTTTTAGGGTTTTTGCTACTGCAGCTGACGCGGTTGTGTATGCGCCTCTGGGGTCTATTATAACGGACAGTTCGAATGGTGGGAACAGCGATTTCTTTGCGACTTCTAGAATTCCAAGGGCTTTTTCAACATCTTGACCTCCTATGAAAATTTTGGTGTGCTTGGCTCCTCCGGGTCCTCTGGGAAACATGGCATCTTGGATTATTCGTTTTGCGTCGCGGAGGGTAACGTCGCTGTAGTGGATGATTTGTGCTTCTGGAAATAGGTCGATGGCGATCAGGATGTCGAATGGGCTTGCGTGTTTGTCTGTGTCCAGAAATATTATCACCTTTTTTCGATTCGTTTTGGGTGGGGAGATATTCGACAAGGTTCATTACCTCATAAAGTTTTGTCAATGATAATTTGTAGAGTGCGATTTATGTCTTTTGTATTTATGAGTACAGATTAAGTAAATATGTATTTGTAGATACATATACGTTATTACTAGTATATAACATACTACGACAAAGTATATACTAATCACTGCTTAACAGTATTTCAGGTGAAAATATTGAAAGAACTATTATTCATGTTTGACACCAGCAGAAGAGCAAGCCCCTTCGACCTAACAATGGCACACGACGCTGGCTTCGACGCAGTGATCCCCTACGAAAACGTAACCCCACGCGATGCCACAAGTCTCACACAAGACGCCATGTTCTCTAGAAGCCCCAAAGCCTTCAAACACACATGCTTCTTCATCAACGGCAGAGACGTCAAAAAAGCCGAAGAAACCTTAAAGGCCGTCAAGCAAGCCATGTTTCCTCCATTCGAAACCAATGTAATAATCGATCCAAGCGGAGCCTACACCACAGCTGTTGCATTGGTTGCCAAAGTTGAAGACGCTATGAACGCAAATGGACTCGGAGGCTTAACCGGCAAAAACTATGCTGTATTCGGAACTGGACCTGTGGGAATCACAGTGGCTGAGATTCTGACGAGCCTTGACTGCGTAGTAACTGTTGCTGAACCAAATCCCATGCTGAATTCAGACTATTTGCTTCAACACGAGTCTTTCAGAGGAGTCTTAGAGAGACACGGCGCTTACTTACACGGCGTTTCTGCACCGACCCAAGCTGAAAAACTTAAAATCTTGAATCAAGCCGATGTGATATTCACTGTTGCAGCTCGAGGAGTAAGGATAATCGAGAAAGAGATAATCAACAAATTGAAACCAACCAAAGTGCTGATTGACACCAACGCTGTTCCACCCCTTGGCGTAGAAGGACTGGAAGTCAATGACTACATGAAAGAGCTGGCACCTAGTATCTACGGCATCGGAGCCCTCATAATCGGCGATCTAAAATATAAGCTGCAGAAAGAGCTTCTGAAGGAAGCCTACGAAACCCAAACCAAAAAAGTGTACGACTACAAATATGCCTTATTCAAAGCTAGAGACATGCTTCGAGAAACTGTTGTGCCAACGATAACTCAGAAACAACGTTAAGCAATAGAACATTCAAACCGTGTTGCCCAGTTGGGCACATTTTTTTCTCTTTTTAACCTTTTTGGATTTCTTCGTTTTAAGTAGCAACTACTGGTTTTGGTTTGTACGCGTGGTCAATGGTGATCTCAGCTATATCTGTCGCATACTCGGCGATTCTTTTTATGCTGTCTCGTATTATACACAGCATGCACACTGTCAAAGCTTCTGTCACGCTGATGGTACTGAGAGCGAGTTTCTGATTCATCATTTCCATTTTCTCTAGCCGTTCTATCACATCATTCGAAGCGGCTATATCTCTTGTAAAGTAGGCTCTAATAGCCTCGTTGTACATTTCAAAGGCTTGATTGCCAAAATTTATGAGGGATTCCAGTATAGATTGCGATAACCACAATCCTCTTCCAGATGACATTATCACATTTTTTGCAATGGTTACTGCATGGTCGGCAACGTATTCGATTCGGTGAATAAGTGTTTGGTAATCTAGGCAGTCAATAGGCTCAAGGCCCAGTTTTAGTGCCAGACCGGGGTTGAGAATTGCACCCCGAAGTAACCGCAGGAGGAAGAAGGCGAGATTATCAACATCGTTGTCAAGTCCGTGCACAACCCTTGCCAACTCTACGTCTTGATTTCGAAGAGATTGCAACGCATCTTGGTACATAGAACTAGTGACTACATGCATTCGGCGAATCGTCGTCTCGATTGGTGCCTTGGATTCGTCGATAAATATTCGGATAAAGATCCTTCTGGAATCCGACTCTAAGATTCTCATGTACAACATTCCAACAATGTTGCGAACTGCTTTCTGTTGAGCAGCCGTGAATATGTCTGTGGAAACTAAAGTGATTCCAAAGTAACCGTTCAAGTAGCAGGCGATTATTTTTCTGGTTAGAAGGTCTTTGTTTTCGGAGGGGTCAACTTTTAGGGTAATCTCTCGGTGCTCTCTTTCCTTTCTTATTCCCGGGAAAACGATTAGCGAATTGTCCTTTTGAATGTTCAGAGTTACAAAGTCGCCGCGTTCTAACTCGGTTAATTTTATCCAGTGTTTAGGCAAGGAAATGACTAGTGACGAACGTCCAAGGGACATGATTTTGCGTTGATCCAAACACACACCTCACAGTTAACGGATAATATTTCACGTATATGTAGAGCCTCTTAAATATATATTTTCAAATCCTCGTCAAAGAAAATTTTCTGTTTATATAGGGTCACAGGTCAGATTGCCATTGTTCAGACCCTTTTTTTATCTTGACATTAAAATAGTGCAAACCAAACGAAATATAACAGAATTAAACCCTTGTAATCCTAAAAAACGGTGACGTCTTTGCTCAAACTCTACAACTCATTAACCCGAAAGCTCGAGATTTTTAAACCCCTAGAAAAGGGAAAAGTGAAGATGTTCACCTGTGGGCCGTCCATCTATCAGTTGCCACACATCGGCAACTATCGCACCTTTGTCTTTGAAGACATCCTTCAACGTTACCTTGAGTATCTCGGCTACAGAGTGGAGCGAGTTTTAAACATCACTGACGTGGAGGATAAAGCCTTAGCTGAGGCTGAGAAACAAAACATAAATCTAAAGCAACTGACCGACAGCAACATCGAAACCTTCATCAGTGAACTGAAGCAGCTGAAAGTCAAGATTCCCGACTATTTGCCGCGATCTTCAACCGCCGTTGACCAAGCCGTTCATCTTATAGAGATTCTGCTGGAGAAGGGTTACGCTTACCCTTACACGTACAAGGGACGCAAAAACATCTACTATGACCCGTTGAAGTTTGATGGATTCGGCAAACTCTTCGGGTTAGACATGAGTAAGTGGCCTAAGAAAAAACGGCGCTTCCACAGAGACACGTACACTGGCAACAGGTGGAACAACGGGGACTTCATCTTATGGCACGGCTACAAAGAGGGCGACAAAGTCTATTGGAACACAAAAATTGGCAAGGGCAGACCCTCATGGAACATTCAAGACCCCGCTATGATGCCAAAAGCTTTCGACTTCAAGGCAGATATCTGGTGCAGCGGAATCGACAGTACTTATCGTCATCACGACTACATCATTGCCGTGGTTGAGGCAATAACAGGCAAACCGTTTATTTGCCACTGGCTCCACGCAGGCCACCTCCTTCTAGAGGGAGAAAAGATGTCTAAGCGTAAAGGCAACATAGAATATCCAAGGGACCTCTTGGAAACCGAATGCATCTGGAACCATATTCGGTTCTTCTTTATCTACGGTCACTACAAACGAAAACTGAACTTCACATTCAAAAAGTACACCCAAGTCTGCCGTCTACTCAAAAATTTTCGGGATATGGTGAAGAACCTCAGTGTTGCTGAAGGCTCTGAACAAAAATCTAGCGTTAGAGCAAAGAAACTGGTTAAAAAAATAAAGACAGATTTTGAGGAGAACATGAACAATGACCTTCAGGTTAAGGCTGCCTTCGATTCCTTGTGTAAAACAGTTTCAAGATTGGTTAGACTCGAGGAAAAACAAGAGTTAAGCGCCGAGGACTCGAAGGAGGCGCTAGCGAAACTCAAAGCCATCGACTATGTTCTGCAGGCTATTTTCTAAAAAAGGGAGTCCTTGAATGTGGCGAAAAAGAGGGAGCGAATAATCTTTCACGTTGACATGGACCAATTTTTCGCTGCCGTAGAAGAGAGAGAACGTCCTGAAATTCAAGGTAAACCAGTTGTTGTGGGAGCCGACCCAAAAGAAGGAACCGGAAGAGGCGTCGTCAGCACCAGCAACTATGAAGCACGAAAGTACGGTGTCAAATCCGGTATTCCCATAACAAGAGCGTGGCGGCTATGTCCCAACGCAGTCTACCTCCCCGTTAACTACAGCCTTTACCAGAAAGTTTCTGCTCGAATCATGGCGATTCTGAGGAGTTACGCGGACAAGTTTGAGCGCTGGGGCCTAGATGAAGCCTTCTTGGATGTGACTTCTCGAGTCAAAAATTTTGAGGAAGCAGAGAAACTGGCGCAGAAAATCAAAAACGAGATTTACAAAAAGGAAACGCTGACCTGTTCCATAGGTGTTGGACCGAACAAGCTTGTGGCTAAGATAGGCAGCGACTTCGAGAAACCGGACGGTTTAACAGTTGTCAGAGGAGAGGGTGCGAAAGCGTTTCTGTCGCCTCTAAGGGTGCGTAGGCTGCTGTGGGTTGGCAGAAAAACCGAGAACAGACTCAACATGTTGGGAATCAAAACTATAGGTGATCTGGCAAACTATGATGCGTCTGTTTTGGCGGAAAAATTTGGTGTTGCGGGCACTCAGTTGTATCTTTCAGCACAGGGAATCGACAATAGCGCGGTTCAGGAACGATGGGAACGAAAGTCTATGAGCCGAGAAATAACTTTCGAAGAGGACACATCCGATTATGCCCTTATTTTTGATACTTTGGATGCCATCTCAGAAGATTTGCATCAAGAACTTGTGGCTTCCAATTTCACTTTTAAGACAACTACGGTGAAGATAAGATACAAAAACTTTGAAACCCATACACACGGCAAGACCCTACCTTTCTTTACAGACCGGCCAAAAGACATACAGAAAAGCGCCAGAGACCTTGTGCAAGATTATTTGCGTCCTGACCGAAAAATTCGTCTAATAGGTGTTAGACTCTCAAACTTGTTCTCAACCAAGAAGCAGACGAAGTTAACTGACTAACCAGATCCCTTGGAACGAGTGCTTCTACAAGCATCCCCCACGTTTTTGTTCGCAGACACGTAAGAAAACGCAAAAGTACATCAAAAATTTAGTTGTCTCTCAAGTTTTATATCCGAAGAACCTCATTTGAATGGTTAGCGGAGACAGTAAATGGGAGGGGCGCGGTTTTGAGTGAAAGGTGGATTCAAGTTTCTGAGAAGATTCTTGAACAGTTGAAACGTCTTGAGGATACTAAAGACAAAGACCGTTTGGAGCTAGTAAGGTCCCTGCGTTTTGTGTTGAGCGTGTTACAGAGAAGCTTGATCGGCTGGACACAGTGGATAAACAACCCGGACATAATGACTATTTTTTCGCAAAAGGACTTGGAGACGATGACAGAAAAACTATCCGAGTTTACCCGTTCTTTCGTAAAATATGACTTAGAGATGACCAGCTTAGGAGTCAAAAAAGGGTTAAAGGCTCCGAAAAATGTCACAAAAAAGAAAGAAGAGAGAACTGAAAGGTTCTACGTGTAACCGCGAAAGCAGCTATCTGTTTTTGATGCTCAAGCAGTAGTGAACGTTGAGAAGGGCGGAAAACCAGTAACATTAATAGGATGCTACTTGTAGTAACTTTTTCAAAGTGAGGACGATGCCAAAGTTGAATGTCTTAGTTTTAACTGGTCGTACTATTGACCAAGGCAGAGGAAAAGAAATGGGAAAACTATCAGATGTATACTTGAAAGATGTGACACAATGTCAAATTGACCCCAAAGACATGAAAGCTCTCAAACTGAGACAAAACACCAACGTCAAAGTCACCACAAAGTTTGGTAGTGTCGTTCTGAGAGCCGTCAAATCCCTTAGAGGTCCTCATCCAAAAATGATTTTTATTGCCTATGGTCCTTGGGCAAGCGTAATCTCGGATCCGGAGACCCATGGATCAGGTATGCCCTCGTTAAAGGGGATGTCTGGGGAACTCGAACTGGCACCTAACGAAAAAGTGTTAACTTTACAGGAGCTAGTTAACCAACTTAAGGAGGCATAAACCTGAAAGTTATTACTGGTGTAACCTGTCCAGTCTGTGGAACTTTTTGTGACGACATCGAAATAGTTTTGGATGACAACAACAAGATCATTGAAGCCCGAAACGCATGCGCTATGGGCGCAGCAAAATTTCTGAACTATTCTACTCATCGTACTAAAACGCCTCTTATCAGAAAAAACGGTGAATTAATCGAAGCCACTATTGACGAAGCTATTGAAAAAGCAGCTAAGATTCTCGTTGACGCGAACTATCCCATATTGTATGGCTGGAGCAACACTTGCTGTGAAGCACAACGAGTAGGAGTAGAACTGGCGGAAGAAGTTGGCGGAGTCATAGATAACACTTCAACTGTCTGCCATGGTCCCTCTATCTTGGGTATTCAATCTGCTGGCATATCGTCGGCCACTCTGGGACAGATAAGGCATCGCGCAGACCTAATCATCTATTGGGCCAGCAACCCTTGGGACGCTCATCCGCGGCATCCAGAAAGATACAGCATGTTCTCGGATGGCAGATTTCAAAAGAGCACATGGACAAACTATCTTTCCAAATTAAGAGGCGAAATGTCAAAGAAAAAAATTCAAAGAGCCTCTAACTTGGTCTTGAAAAGGGACTTCTGTTTTGCGCCCCAAGTTGAAGATGGTCTTCCTTATGGTGTTTACCAGAAGAGGCGGAGAACCATAGTTGTGGACGTTCGCAAAACCCGCACAGCAGATGCAGCTGACTGTTTCCTTCAGGTAGAACCAGGCAAAGATTATGAACTTCTACAAGCTCTGCGTGTACTCGTCAATGATGGGGAACTGGATGTTGATGAGGTTGCGGGAATTCCCGTGGAAACCCTTGAGGACCTCACTGACGTCATGATAGGATGTAAACTTGGTATCCTCTTCTTCGGATTAGGGTTAACCATGACCAAAGGAAAACACCGGAACATAGACTCGGCAATCAGTCTCACCCGCGATCTAAACAACCGAACAAAGTTTCTCATTATGCCCATGCGAGGACACTACAACGTAACTGGAGCAGATATAGTTTCCACTTGGCAAACCGGATACCCCTTCGCCGTTGACTTATCTAACGGATACCCAAGATACAATCCTGGAGAAACCTCGGCAGTGGACATTCTTTGCCGTGACGAAGCCGATGCTATGCTTGTGGTTGCTTCAGATCCGGTTGCTCACTTTCCACGAGCCGCCTCCAAGAACATAGCAAAACATCCGCTTATCTCAATAGACCCCGAAGTCACTCCCACTACAATGTTGGCTGATGTGATCTTGCCTCCGGCTTTCGCGGGAATCGAGACTGAGGGAACAGCCTACCGTATGGATCAGGTTCCGTTGCCCCTAAAGAAGGTTGTAGAACCTCCAGAAGGATTTCTTTCAGACAAAGAAATCTTGCAGAGAATTCTTCAAAAAGTTCGCGAACTGAAAAAGAGGGATATAAATTGACAGAACTGATTATCAAAAACGGATTCGTTTACGATCCCCTGAACCGCATCGACGGCGAAAAAATGGACATCTGCATCAGAGATGGGAAGATCGTAAAAACAGTTAAAGACTCAGCGAAGGTCGTCGACGCTTCAGGCATGGTTGTTATGCCCGGAGGAGTTGATATCCACAGCCACATAGCAGGCGGTGAAGTGGATACTGGTCGTATGCTAAGACCTGAAGACCATGTTAATGATGTTGAAGTTAAAACAGCCCTGACCCGGTCTGGAGTTGGCTATTCAATTCCTTCCACATTCACTACTGGTTATCGTTACTCCAAGATGGGTTACACAACAGTCATGAATCCTTCTACGCCTCCCCTTCAGGCACGTCACACTCACGAGGAACTAGCGGACACGCCAATGATTGACAAGGGAACGTATCCTCTACTTGGAGACTGGTGGATCAGTTTGGAGCACATAAGAGACGGCTTAATCGAAGAGAACGCCGCACATATCGCATGGATGCTTAAAGCTGCAAAGGGATACGCCATAAAAATTGTTAATCCTGGAGGCTTAGAAGCATGGGGCTATGGGCGAAACGTTCACAGTCTCGATGATGTGGTGCCAAACTTTGGCATAACTCCCCGTGAGATCATCAGAGGATTA
>Ga0315533_1000473_pt1 | contig 34720 bp, 19 predicted proteins | sample SalMarSW160130MG_FD_203081 | JGI IMG/M metagenome (GOLD analysis project Ga0315533, IMG submission 203081) | Salt marsh sediment microbial communities from the Plum Island Ecosystem LTER, Massachusetts, United States - Salt Marsh Sediment SW1601-30 ...
GGTCGAGCAATGACATTGAACTGATCAACAACTGCTGCGCTGCCACCAACGGCAGAAAGAAGAACAGAAGTCGCAAGCGCACGGCAAATGTATATAAGAACAGTTTCCGACCTTTTGCTCTTTTGCCATTGAATCATCTCTTGGCTCCCGAAGGTGCATACATATAATAGAAGAAATATGTATCCCTGTATTTGCTCACCACCTCACTATAGGCGGCTCGTTTGTTTGTGCCATAGCTACGTAATATCTGGCTGAAATCCTCGACCCGCTTCTGCAGCAAAGGGTTCGTTTTATAACCTCTCAAATAGACTCGTTTGCCGGTGCCGGCTGCATAGACCAAGGCCGCCTCCTCGTAATGTCGAGGAAGCTCAAGATAGCCAAAATCTTTCAGACGGTCGATGTTGCGGATAAACATGCTAAGGTGCTTTTTCAAAAGATGTAATGCCATCAAGTACTCGAAAGCCATACGGTTCTGACTGTTTCTCTCCAGGAGCCAGGAAAGCAAATTTTCTTGGTGTATGGAAATGGGGGGTAAATCCTTTTCCAGGGATACTGAACGCAAATACTGAATCCGACTATCCGTCGAAAGATTTGGGTCAGACCGCAGGCGAGCCAAATAGTCTCTGGCCCAGTCGGCATGAAACAAGGTCTTACTAAGTGCCCCCAGGTAAACACGGGCGGAACCGATATTTCCCTTTACCATATTTATCAAGGCCAGCCGCTGTAGAACCATAGGACGATCCCCTAAGCCTTCGAGACATTCGGTAAACGCATTTTCAGCTATGTTGATAAGGCCGATGTCCAAATAAACATCGGCGCTTTGCCAGTAAATCCACTTGTACGCTGGATCAGTCAAAAACAGATAATCGGGATCCTGTGGCCAAGAGAACATCTCATAGCCAAGTCGGCCCGTGTGATAAAGAGCCCTGTTGACTGCGTGAACTACAAAGGCGTTGGTGGGATTACGTCGAGCGGACATGAGCAATTCCGGCCACATCTTGTGGTACGCATAATAATCAACTTCAAACTTGCTTTTAAGATTGTCGTCGCTGGAGAGGAAAGCGGCGCTACCGGCAATAGCAAGCAAAAGCAGTAACTCGATGATCCATCTGAGTTTTGGTGAGTGTCTATACCAAGAAAATATCTTTGCTAGTCGGTGATTTTTTCTATGTTCTTTGTTATTCTGGCTTTTTACAAAACGGAGTCTTTTCCTGAGTATCTGCCAAAGACCAAATACAAGAAGTGTCAAAGGTGGAAGCAGATAAAGTAGATATACTATTGTCACTCCTCTTGTGCGATTTTCGTAATAGAGAATTTTCCAGGAGAAAGGTAACAAGTTGCAAAAGGTATCGATAATACTAACGCGGAAGATGAGAAGACCCACTACATATGGAATAACAGCAGCAGATAACAAATAAAATAGGCTCGTCTTCCACCGAGACCTGAAAATTAGTTCATAAATTGCACAGACAACTGCAAAAAGTTGAAATGCTCCACCGGCAAGATAATATAGAATTACGGACAGAGATAGAAAAGTGCTCAGATAGCCGACAGCCGTAGTCCGTGATAAAGTCATCTTTAAGTACAAACATGTAATAAGCAGCGCAGTCAAAAATGCCAGTGTTGTGTCAAAGTGATAGGCATAACAGGTGTAGAGCATAAGCAGAAGAATTGGCGGGATAAAGCAGATCCAGCGAATTCGCAGTAATTTTGTAGCTTTCAACAGATATCCCATACATACGCTGAGCAGCCAGGCTTGCACTGTTACAACAAGGGCTCCGGCCCAGGAATAATAGAAGAGCTGAGACAGGAAAGCTGAGAGATATTCGAGAGGTCCACCTGGGTATGATAGAAACGTTAGGAAAAAAGTCCAGCCTTTGTAAAAGGCGGGAAAATTTGTAATAATGCCTGCCCCATGATACATAAGTCGTGGATCCACATAGAGCCAAAGGTACAGATAGAAAAAAATAAAAAAGATGAAGCTTTGTAGTAACCATTCCAAGTCCTGGATTGAATATAGCTTTACTATATTTTGTGCACAAGATTGCGAAACAAGAACACGTCCTGATGATTTTGGAAGCGAATTCGACATTACTTTCCTATACTACAAAATACATTTCTTAAGACCTTAGGCTCACAATGGATAAGTATATCGGATTCGACATAGACAGCAAGAAAACAACGACATGTGTCGTACAAAAAGGCAAAAAAAGTTAACGACAATAAAAACTGACATCGAGAGGATGACGGCTTTCCAAACCGGTGGAATCAACCACTGCAAAAGGCGATATCTATCACGATGCCGCCAATCCCTTGGCCTTTCTCCTGATCTACTGGAGGTTCCCTCTGGAAGGATGCAGGAGAGGATGAAGAGTGGCCAACGGATTCAATGGCCGTTGCGATCTCTTGGGTAATGTCGGGGCACTCTTCGCCAAATCTGATGAACAAGGCATATACACGAATGTGGACTCTGTCTTGCGGCAGGCGGTAGACCAAATGCCGGTTGATGAATGGCTGTAAAAGAACCATATTGCATCTACTTGACTATTCGCATGTCGCAGTTTTAAGCTGTGGCACTGCAAGTTGCAAAAAGGTTGACAGTGGTCTTGGCAAGTTGTTACATTGTAGGAAGTTAAGAAGATTCGCGCCCGTAGCTCAATCGGATAGAGTGACGGACTTCGAATCCGAAGGTTGCAGGTTCGAGTCCTGCCGGGCGCGTTTTTTATAAGCTATGTTTAAGAACGGATTTATGGATTCGCCTCGAATTTTGGCTATTTATTGTTGTGTGGTCCACTTGAAGGTCTCCATTAATCCAAAGCCCTAACCTGTGCCATTTTTGCTGACGTTTGATTACTTCCCTTTAAGATATACTAAGAGCCTATCCGAATAACCGGGTCGTTATGAGGCCGAGCGAAAAGTTCGAGGCCAAGGCGACAGGCCAAAAAGGCTCGGAGGCGTGGTTTACTCCACGTTGAGAATGTTTTTGACCGACAACGCAGGCATCGGGCTTTGCAGCCGGCCGCAATAGAGCGGGTTATTTGGATAGGTTCTAAACATCAACCGCTGCCTAATTTTGCCTTTACCCAGTCAAGAACATAGTTTATGATTCTTTTAACATGTATAGAAAGAAGTGCGTATTTGGGAATAAACAACTCTTGAAAATACATTAGCCTTGGGTAAAAGAAGCGACTCCTGCTTTGGATTCCTGCGAAGCGGGATCCCTCGCAAGGGGGGAGCTCATCCCCATGAAAACGGGTATAGGTGAGGACGATTGTGACAGAAGCTCAAAAACCTTCCAGTCAACTTAAGATTCTCATTGCGGATGATCAGCCCGATGTGCTGAAGGCACTGCATTTGCTCCTCAAGCCCGAAGGTTTTCAGGTTGAGACGGCCTCTTCTACAGCCCAAATAATTGAGGCCGTCAAGTCCCGGGATTTTAACATTGTTCTCATGGATCTCAACTACGTGCGCGGTGAGACCTCTGGGGAACAAGGTCTCGATGTGCTTTCGAGGATTCAGCAGATTGATTGTTTGCTTCCCGTAGTTGTGATGACAGCCTGGAGCAGTGTCGAGCTGGCTGTAGAAGCCATGCGTCGAGGGGCCCGTGACTTCATGCCCAAGCCATGGAATAACGAGCGTTTATTGACGGTCTTGCGTACGCAGATCGAACTTAGTCAAGCCCTAAGAAAGAGCAGGCAGCTCGAGCAGGAGATCGTCTACCTCAAGAACGAGGACTCTCAATCACTGATTGCCGGGTCGCGCACGATGCAGCCTGTATTAGAAGCCATCGTCAAAGTGGGGCCTTCCGATGCTAATGTGCTTATCACCGGCGAAAATGGAAGTGGAAAAGGTGTAGTGGCTCAGGCCTTACATACAGCATCCGGCAGAAAAAACAAGACCATGGTTACCGTCAATACGGCCAGCATCCCGGAGACCGTGTTCGAAAGCGAGCTGTTCGGACACGTGGCGGGTGCTTTTACAGATGCCAAGTCTGACCGTTTGGGACGGTTCAAACTGGCTGACGAAAGCACGTTGTTCCTTGATGAGATTGCCGCCATACCGGCAAGGTTGCAATCCAAACTGCTGCGTGTTCTTGAGAGTGGCCAATTCGAGCCTATTGGATCGTCAAAGACTTGTTGCGTAGATGTACGTGTAATCTCTGCGACCAACGCAGACTTGCAAGCAGAGGTGAGCCAGGGCAGTTTTCGCCAGGATTTGCTCTACCGCCTAAATACCATTGAGATTCACGTGCCCCCTTTGCGGGACCGCAAGGATGACATCCCAATTCTTGCCGCGCACTTTTTGCGAAGCTATGTCACCAAGTATCGCAAATCCATTACCGGCTTTGATATGGCTGCCATGCAGTTATTGTGCTCCTATAATTGGCCCGGCAATGTGCGTGAGCTCGATCATACAATCGAGCGGGCTGTTCTGATGACACAGGAAAAGCTCATACAACCACAAGAGCTTGGTCTGCAATCCAAAGTGGATGAAACAGTTCGATTTGGAGATATGACGCTCGACGAAATAGAATGTTCAGCCATTCGCAAAACACTTACACGATTTAACGGTGACATCAGTAAAACCGCCGGAGCCCTTGGGCTCAGTCGTGGTGCATTGTATCGACGCATGGAGAAGTACCAAATTCGATAAAATGAGATTCGAACGCCAAATCCTAATCCGGTTGCTGGTAATCGGCTTGGTGGCTTTCTTAGTGTCGATGTGGTTTGTGTGGACGAGTGATTACTCCATCCAGACACAAATCATGTTGACGGTTTTGATACTCCTGCCATGGGTAGGTTTTGCTCTCGGCCTTAAAGCCAAAGTTGTTTTTCCTCTGCGTACGATATCGAACATTCTGGAGGCGATACGGGAAGGTGATTATTCTCTGCGTATTCGCGGTGCCAATCGTGAAGACGCCATGGGAGAGCTGATTTGGGAAGTTAATGCCCTGACCAGGTCGCTACAGGATCAGCGTTTTGGTGCGATGGAAGCTATGGCTTTACTGCGTAAAACATTGGCACAGATAGATGTCGCCATGTTTGGCTTTAACCAGGAGGGTAAACTCTGTTTAGTTAACGATAGCGGCCAACAGGTCTTAGGCAAAAACGAGAAAGATATACTTGGTCTTCATGCCAAAAGTTTGGGACTTGCAAGCTGTTTAGACGGAGCCACGCCACGTGTCATGGATTTGGTACTTGCAGGAAGTATGCGCCGTTGGGAACTGCGCCGTACAACCTACCGAGAAAAGGGCGTATCGCATCAGCTAATCTTTCTATCTGACCTGACGCGTACACTCCACGAGGAGGAACGCCTGGCGTGGAAGCGATTGATCAAGATTATACGTCACGAGATCAATAACTCTCTCACACCCATTCAATCGGTTGCGCAAACTCTTCTAACACGGATCAAACGAGATCCATCCCAAAGTCAAGGGCAAGAGGATATACAGGAAGGATTGGAGATTATAGCCGCACGTTCTGAGGAGCTTGGCCGGTTCATTGCGTCGTATTCAAAACTTACACGATTGCCTGATCCGATATTCGACAAGGTAAAAGTATATGCGTGGATACAGCATGTGACCGGCCTTGAGAAGCGTGTAACTGTCACCATCTATACAGGACCCGATGTGACAATTGAGGTAGACCGAGGTCAGATGGACCAGCTGTTGATTAATCTTGTAGCTAACGCTGTGGAGGCCAGCCTGGAAACCAAACCTGATGGCGATGGTGAGGTAGTGGTCGGATGGTTTGTTGAAGGCCGGTACTTGCAGGTGTGGGTTGATGATGATGGACCTGGTTTTGATGATTCCAGGGATGTCTTTGTGCCGTTTTTCACAACAAAAGCGAAGGGATCGGGTATAGGTCTGGCCTTGAGTCGCCAAATAGCTGAGGCACATGGAGGGCATCTGACGCTCGAAAACAAACCCAATAGAAATGGCTGCCGAGCATGTTTGTGGCTCCCTATCGCTCACAGTTAAAGCTAAATGAGAAAACACGCATCACAGGTTGAATGTTTCGCCAATATACGTAAGCAGTGTTCGTAATTGGGCGCATGGTTTTCAAATCCGGACATATCCGGCTCGGCAAACAGCCTTTTAGTTCATGTCAATCCTTGTTTTTCGGCTAATAATGCAATTCCAACATAATGAAACTGCTGGCACATAACTTGCGTCTGGAAAAGGCATGGATATACCACGAAAAAATTCTAAGCGTAATCGTTGGCTTCGTCGAGGATTGTATATCATCATTATTCTGAGTCTTTTGGGATTGACTACACTGGGATTATCACGTTTGGAACCGGCGGCTCGCTCTGTAGATCGTCGCACGCTCTGGATTGATACGGTCAAGCGTGGTCCTATGGTGCGTCAGGTTAGAGGTGTCGGCAACCTGGTTTCCGAGGATGTATTAATCGTTCCTGCGACAGTGGGTGGCCGTGTTGTGCGGATTCTGGTAGAGCCGGGCGCGGTAGTTGATGCCAATACCGTGATTCTGGAGCTGAGTAATCCTGAGCTTGAGCTCCAGTGGCTGAGCGCTCAGTCTGAATTGAACTCAGCAAAAGCTCGATTAGATGCCCGAAAAACCCAGCTGCAGGACCAATTGCTGGGTATGGAGGCGGATCAAGCTCGGATGGAGGCCAATATCAGAGAAGCCAAGCTGACCCTGCAGGTGGACCAGAAACAGTTTGATGAGGACCTTATTTCGGAGCTCAATTTATCGCTCTCCAAGGCCCGTGTAGAAGAACTGGGAAAATTGCTGGAAATCAGTAAAAAACGGCTGGCTATGTATCGCGATCAGACATGCACAGCACAATTGGCCGAGCAGGAGGCGACCATTCAACAGGCGGAATCTTTGTTTAATCTAAGAAAGAGCCAGATCGATTCCTTGTTTGTGCGTGCCGGTACAGCCGGTGTTCTGGCGTCTGTAAAGGATAAAATAGAATTAGGCGAGTCAATCTCTGCCGGTACGGTCTTAGCCAAAATTACCAATCCAAAACGTCTTAAGGCCCAATTAAAAATTCCGGAAGTACAGGCACGGGATGTACGCATCGGCCTGTCCGCGGAGATAGACACATATAATGGAACGGTTGCCGGGAAGGTATTCCGCATTGATCCGACGGTAATGGAGGGCAATGTAACAGTGGATATCAAGTTAAACGGCGAACTGCCTGATGGAGCCAGGCCGGATTTATCTGTAGTTGGTACGATAGAAATCGAACGCTTAAACGACATAATATATGTAGGCCGGCCGGTTTTTGCATCCAGCCAAGCGACTGTAGAGCTATTCAAGCTGATCGAAGACGGCAAATACGCAGTACGTACACGCGTCCAGCTTGGACGCAGCTCGGTAAGCACGATAGAAGTCATAGAAGGCCTTACGCCCGGCGATGAAATAATCCTTTCGGATATGTCGCAGTGGGATGAACATGATAGAATCAGATTAAAGTAGTTGTCAGTTGACATAAAGGCTGAAGGCTGTGAACTGACAACTGCAAACTGAAATAGGGAGTTAAGAAATGACAACATTATTAAACGACATCATGTTCGGCTGGCGGCAGCTTAAGAAAAGAAAGGTAACGTCCGCCGCAGCCATCCTGTCACTCGCTCTGGCGATTGGGGCTTGCACAGCGGCATTTCGCCTCATCGATGCGCTGCTGTTGCGGCCTTTGCCAGTGGCCCACCCGGAACGGCTCTACGCTGTCACCCGTCAAGGGACCTTTTTCGATGGGCGGGTCTATACAGGCGAAAATTATTGGGCATATCCGGCGTTCCTCCAAATGCGCGCCGCAGTGAAGGATCAGGCCGAGTTGCTGGCGATATCGTATGCGAAGCGGATGGATCTGACTTACAAGTCGGATCAGGAGACGGAAAAAGCGTGTGTGCAATACGTTTCAGGGTGGATGTTCGAAACGTTCGGACTCCGGCCCGCCTTGGGGCGACTCTTGATGGAAGTAGACGATGTCAAGCCTGGCGACCATCCGTATGCCGTGCTCTCTTATGACTATTGGGCGCGCCGCTTCGGACACGACCCACAAGTGATCGGGCGCACTTTCCGGCTGGGCGCCGACCGTTACGAGATCGTCGGAGTTGCGGTGAAACCCTTCACCGGTACCGAGCCAGGCACAGTCACCGACATCTTTGTCCCCATGATGATGAATCCGGCGGTGACTCGCTCGGATGCGGCCTGGTTCCGGACGCTGGCGCAGCTCAAGCCGGGTGTGGCCGTTGAACCTGTTCGCGCGAGATTGCACGCCGCCTCTCGAGCGTTCGAAGAGGAGAGGGCGAAGGAGTGGACCAACAAAGAGATGATTGATAGATGGCTCAACCAGACGGTCGTACTGGTACCCTCGGCCGCGGGCGCCTCTGGAATGCAGAAGGATTACCGCCGTTCGCTCCTGGTGCTCGGCGTGTTGGTAGCGCTGGTGTTGTTGATTGCCTGCGCGAACGTCGCCAACCTGTTGACGGCTCAGGCGACAGCGCGAGCACGCGAGATGGCGCTGCGAGTCTCGATCGGCGCGGGACGATGGCGGCTGGTGCAACTGGTCCTGGTGGAAAGCGCCTTGCTTGCGTTCTTCGCGGCCGCAATCGGCGCGTTGCTCGCCGGGTGGTCAGCGCCGTTCGTGGTCAGCACGATCAATCCACCGGACAACCCGGCACGCTTGGCTCTTCCGACAGATTGGCGGGTACTCGGATTCGGCCTGGCGATGACCCTCATCGTCATGCTTCTGTTCGGTCTAGCGCCCGCGTTGCGCGCCTCCGCGGTCAAGCCGGCGAGCGCGCTCAGAGGCGGAGAGGACCCGCACTCGCGCCATCGCTTGATGCATGGGCTGATCGCCGCACAGATCGCCTTCTGTTTTCTCGTGCTGTTTGTCGCCGGCCTGTTTATCGCCACCTTCGATCAGTTGTCCAATCGGCCGACCGGCTTCTCCGCCGACCGGCTTCTCACGCTCGAGACGGTGACGCAAGGCGCTCAGCCACCAGTCGTTTGGGACCAGGTGGCCGAACGTCTGCGCACCGTGCCGGGTGTCGAGACGGTCGCGCTGGCAGGATGGCCGCTACTTAGCGGGCACTCCTGGAACGGCACTGTTTCGATCAACGGCGCGCCTCCCGGCAGCGTTTTTGCCTACTTTTTGAATGTCTCGCCCGGTTGGATCGATGCCATGAAGATTCCCGTCATCGAAGGGAGAGACTTCCGCGTGAGCGACACCTCTCACGGAGTTGTGCTCGTCAACCAAGCGTTCGCAAAGCAGTTCTTCAACGGGGAGAGTCCAATTGGAAAGTCATTAGACTACGGCGGTAATCTCTACGAGGTTGTGGGCCTCGTCCGCGATGCTCCATACCGCAGCCTGCGGGAGCCCATTCTGCCGCAGGCCTATTTTCCGTTTCACTCTATCAACGCCGAGCCAATACGCGAAAGGACGTTTATTGTGCGCACATCCGGGTCGAACCCGCGTGCGCTGGCCTCCATCCTGCGTCGGGAAGTGGCGCAAGCGCGGCCCGATTTTCGCGTCAACAACATCCGCACACAATTGGAAATCAATCAGTCGCACACCGTCCGCGAGCGGCTGCTGGCCAGACTGGCATCGTTCTTCGGGCTGGTCGCGCTACTGCTCACCGGTGTTGGCGTGTATGGGGTGCTCGACTACTCGGTGCTGCAACGGCGGCGCGAGATAGGCATTCGCATGGCGTTGGGCGCGCAGGGACGGGAAATACTTGGCTTGATCGTTGGCCAAGGGATGCGACTGGCCGGGATTGGCGTGGTCATTGGGCTGACCGCAGCCTTCGCGCTGACGCGTCTGCTAACAAGCCTGCTTTACGAAATCAAGCCCACGGATCCAGCAACACTTGCGGGTGTAATCCTGTTGCTCGCTCTTGTGGCCGGGATTGCCTGCTGGCTGCCGGCCCGGCGGGCGGCGAAGATCGATCCGATGGAGGCGTTGAGATATGAATAAACAGAACACAGAATACTGATGGAGTCATAACATGACGACTATTTTACATGACATCAAATACGGATTACGCATATTACTGAAGAGTCCCGGTTTCACGACTGTGGCGGTGCTGACGCTCGCGCTTGGAATCGGGGCGAACACCGCAATTTTCAGCGCGATCAATGCCGTTTTGCTCCGTCCCTTGCCTTACTTCGAAGCGAACCGCATTCAGGTCCTGTGGACAACCAACCCCAAGTTTGCTGCGATGGGCTACCCTGAGATACCTAACACTTACAACAATTTCACCGAGTGGCGAAACCAGAGCCGATCCTTCGAGTCCGTGGCGGCTTGCCGTCCTGTGTATCGCACCCTCACGAACGGCGACACTCCCGAACGAGTGGGAGCAACCATCGTCACGCACAATTTCTTTGCTCTGTTCAGCGTAACGCCCAGGTTGGGAAGGGGGTTCACCGAGCAAGAGGATTCCCCCGGCCGGAACCAGGTGGCCGTGATCAGTTACGGATTGTGGCATCGGCAGTTCGCAGGGGACCCCGCAATAGTCGGGGAAACGGTGATGCTCGATGGTGTGACACACACAGTGGTGGGTGTCATGCCCCCCGAGTTTCAGTTCCCGCGGGGAGACGAACTGCATGCCGGTTTTGGCTACGCGCCACGGGTTGACGTGTGGATTCCGTTCGGTTTGGGCGTCGCAGATTGGACTGGACGAAACCTGAACCACCTTGTCGCGCTCGCTCGGTTAAAGCAAGGTGTCACCCGCCAGGCCGCACAGGAGGAACTCAACGGAATCGCCGCAGGTCTCGAGAAACAATTTCCCCAGGACAACGCCGGCATGGGCGTAAAACTCGTGCCCTTGCGGGATCAGATGGCATCGCTTTCTCGCACTCCTCTGTTGATGTTGTTTGGAGCCGTGGGACTGGTACTGCTGATCGCCTGCGCCAACATTGCCAATTTGTTGCTGGCGCGTGCCAAGACGCGGCAGAGGGAGATCGCGATTCGCGGTGCGCTCGGTGCGGGCCGCGCACGCATTGTCCGGCAACTGCTGACAGAAAGTCTGTTGCTCGCGGGCCTGGGTGCCCTGCTCGCCGTAGGTTTCGCACAACTCGGGATCACAGCCTTGCTCAAACTCGGCCCGGCGAATATTCCCCAACTTCAGGAAACCCGGCTGGATCTGGTCTCATTTTTGTTCACTGCGGCGGTCACCGTGCTGACTGCATTGATCTTTGGCTTCGTTCCGGCGCTTCAGACTGCCAGGATAAACTTACAACAGGCTTTCAAGGCCAGTAGCGGGAGCGTGACCGGCGGAGGCAGGCGCCTGCGCGGGGTGTTCGTTGTTTCCCAAATCGCGCTGGCACTGACGTTGCTGGTCGGTTCGGGGTTGCTGATTCGCAGCTTGGTCGCAGTTCTGGCTGTGGATTCGGGCTTCCAACCGGACTCGGTCTTGACATTCGAACTGAGCCTCCCCGACAAATACAACGACTACCAAAGGCGTGTCGCTTTCTTTGATCAGTTCCGCAACCGCCTCGAATCCATGCCGGGAGTCAGGGCAGTCGGCGCCATCTCTTTTCTTCCACTGGGTGGAAGCGGCGACAGCCTAACGTCGCTCGAGATCGAGGGTGCACCACCGTCGAAAAACAAGGATCGGATTACGACCGAGCGGCATATCGTGGCGGGTGGTTACTTCCAGGCCATGGGCATAACGCTGATCAAAGGCCGCTTCTTCACCGACCAAGAGGGATCCCATGGGGTCCCAGCGGGGCTGGTCATTAACGAAACGCTCGCTCGCCGGTTCTTCGCCGCTCAGGATCCCATCGGAAAACGGCTCAAGTTTGGAGATGTGTCAGGAAGGAATTGGCGGGAGATCGTGGGCGTGGTTCACGACGTCAAAAGCATGTCGCTTGAGACCCCAACCCGACCACAGATCTACGAACCCGGGGTGCCGAATTGGGGGGAGAATAGCATTATGTCGATAGTTGTCCGAACGAGCGGAGATTCACGCAGTTTAGCGAGCAGCGTTCGCGCGGAACTCAAAGCCATCGATTCCGGGGTGCCTCTCGCCAAGATCCGCACGATGGAAGAGGTCGTTGACGACACGGTCGCTGGCCGGCGATTCAACATGCTGCTGCTTGGCCTCTTCGCTGCTCTAGCCCTTGTGCTGACCACCATCGGCCTTTATGGTTCGGCATCTTACTGGGTGAGTCAGCGCACGCGGGAGATCGGCATTCGGATGGCGTTAGGGGCGCAGCGTGGTGACATTCTGCTTCAGGTCATGAGGCAGGGCTTGAAGCTTACTATTCTGGGCGTGACTGTTGGGCTTGTCGGAGCGTTCGCTCTCACGCGTGTTCTGGCGCACCTTCTGTTCGGAGTCACTCCCAGAGATCCGCTCACCTTTGCCGGCGTGGCTCTCCTGTTGATGGCAGTGGCCTTGTTTGCCTGCTGGCTACCGGCCCGGCGGGCGACAAAGGTCGATCCGATGGAGGCGTTGAGATATGAATGAGGACAGAATACAGAAAACAGAAGACAGAAGTCAGAATAGATATAAATACAGTGAAACAAAATATTCTGCGTTTTGGCAACTGACTGCTTGTAAATTAGATAGAGGTCAGTTGCGAACTATGAACTAAGAAAATCTGGAGAAAAAATATGGCTGAGCAAAAAAACGAAATATTGATCCAAGTAGAAGACCTTCAAAAAGTCTTTGTCACTGAGGAAGTGGAGACCCACGCATTATCTGGTGTCCACCTGAAAATCCAAAAAGGGGAATACATTGCAATTGCGGGGCCTTCCGGCTGCGGTAAATCCACGCTGCTGTCCATTCTCGGACTGCTGGATTCGCCCACGCAAGGTAACTACAAGCTCAACGGCGACCACGTTGTTGAGCTATCCGCCTCCCAACGTGCCCGGATTCGCAATCGAGAAGTGGGTTTTATCTTTCAGAGCTTTAATTTGATTGGAGACCTAACTGTTTATGAGAATGTGGAACTGCCGCTGACTTACCAGAAGATGCCCAAGGCCAAACGCAAGGCTCGGGTCCATGCAGCACTGGAAAAGGTCTCCATGGCTCACCGTATGAAGCACTACCCGGCACAACTATCCGGCGGACAGCAGCAACGCGTAGCCGTAGCCCGCGCCATAGTGACTGAACCGTTCATTCTATTGGCTGATGAGCCGACCGGCAATCTGGATTCGGCCAACGGCGATATAGTCATGGAAATGTTAGCAGAGCTCCACCGTGCCGGTTCGACAATCTGCATGGTCACGCATGATCCGCGTTATGCCGCACAGGCTCAGCGAACGATTCATCTGTTCGATGGTCGCATTGTGGAGGATGAGTACACTCAGAAGGAAGCACTGTAATGGGGACAATACTACAGGATATTCGATATGGCTTGCGAATGCTGGTGAAAAGTCCGGGCTTTACTATCGTGGCCGTGTTGACGCTGGCGCTGGGCATTGGCGCGAACACCGCCATCTTCAGCGTGGTTAATACTGTGCTGTTACGGCCGTTGCCGTTTTATGATCCGGATCAACTGGTGAGGCTGTCAACCGTTTATGATGACGGAGGTACAGGGCCTGCATCGTACCCGGATTTTGAAGACTGGCATCATCAGTCTCAATCTTTTGAGTATCTTGCAGCCTATACATTTCAATCAAATGACTTCATTACCGGTGGCGAGCCAGAGAGACTCCAAGGAGCATGTGTGTCGCAAAGTTTCTTCCCGCTTTTGGGAGTGAACGCCTGCATTGGCCGGACATTCCTTGAAGGAGAAGATCAACCCGGTGCGGACAAGGTTGTAGTTCTTAGCTATAGGATATGGAAACGACACTTCGGAGAGAATCCGAATATCCTCGGCCGGACCGTTAGACTCGACGATGTGGGATATACTGTCGTGGGTGTACTGCCCTACGATTTTGAGCGTCCTCTTTTGAAAGGAACCGATTTTTGGATACCGCCCTCAGAGCGCCATCCGCGATATAGATATTCATATGAAGTGATTGGCCGTCTGAAACATGGCGTCACTCAAGCTCAAGCCACAGAGGAAATGAAGACAATCGCAACCCGGATCGCCCAAGATTATCCGGAATCACACAGCAATTTTGTTGGAGTGAAACTGGAGTCTCTGTCCAGCTATATTGTGGGAGATACCCATCTGTATCTGCTGGTGTTGCAGGGAGCCATTGCGTTCGTCCTACTGATTGCCTGTGCCAATGTAGCGAATCTCGTCCTGGCTCGGGCCACCACACGCGAGAAGGAGATTGCGGTTCGCCAAGCGTTAGGGGCGAGTACGTTCCGCGTTGCCCGACAAATGCTCACAGAGAGTCTGTTGCTGGCGTTAGTAGGCGGCGTAACCGGGGTATTGGTTGCCTTCTGTGCTATCGATATTCTGAAAACGCACGTCTTCTGGATTGTCCCGCGGGCAGATGAGATTGATATCGACCTTTGGGTTCTTGGCTTTGCGTTTCTGGCTTCAGTGGTGACGGGTCTTTTTTTCGGGATGGTCCCTGTAGTTCGTCTGCATCGCTCTATGCCTTATGTCTCACTCATGGAGCGATGGACAATGTCCGGAACCAAGAGCAAACTTAGCAACACACTCGTTGTGCTGGAATTCAGCGCTGCCCTTGTTTTGCTGATTGGAGCGGGATTGATGATCCGAACGTTTCACAAATTGGTGACGGTAAATACGGGCTTTAACTCAGCCAATTTATTGACCTTTAAGGTTTCACTTCCGCCTTCAAGGTATGCAAACGAATCGCAATGTCTTGTTTTCTGCCAACAAACCCTGACACGATTAACAGACCTGCGGGGTGTGAAGGGGGCAGCGATGAACGTAACAATGCCTTTTGGTGGCTTGTACAGTACCTCGAACATGACAGTATCCGGACGCCCTGAATCAGAGCAACCAAATCTTGATGCGTCCATACACTCTGTCACGCCCGGCTACTTTCGTACTCTTGGCATCCCGCTGCGCGGCGGACGGACATTCAACGAGCAGGACATTGCTCGAAGGTCCAGGTTCGTCATTATCAATGAAAAGCTGGCGCAAGTTTGCTGGCCTAATGAAAATCCGCTGGGCCAGCGATTAAAAATAGGCCGAGAAGCGCCCGGCGGTTCAAGAGTTGACTATGAGGTCATTGGCGTCGTGGGAAGTACTCTGCAGAGTGAGCTTACACAAGAGTTGGAACCAAGCATTTATTTTGCCTATTCAGTGCCCTTTTTTGACCGGAACTTAGGATTTGTCGTTCGGGCGGAAGCAGACCCTGAAGGCCTTGTCGCAGATGTCCGGAACATTATTCGGGAGCTGGATCCCAGCCTTGCCATCCTGCAAATAGGCACGATGCAGCAGAGCATTGCAGATTCCATCAGCCGACAACGTTTTTCCCTAATGTTCTTTTGTCTCTTTGCCGTTCTGGCGATGATCCTCGTGATAGTCGGCATCTACGGGGTTGTGTCTTATGTAGTTAGCCAACGCACACATGAAATCGGCATTCGTGTAGCGTTGGGCGCCCGGCAGCAGAACATTTTGTCCATGATCCTCAAACGGGGGTTGACATTATCGTTGGCTGGTTCAGCGATCGGCTTGGTGGGGGCCGTTGGTCTGACGCGTTTCTTGTCAAGCTGTCTCTATGGTGTCAGCCCGATGGATCCTGTGACGTTTGCGATTGTTCCTCTGCTGATAACAGGTGTAGCAATGCTGGCCTGCTATGTACCGGCCCGTCGGGCGGCCAAGGTCGATCCGATGGAGGCGCTGCGATATGAATGATAGGAACATGATATGATTAAACTAAAAAATATCGAAAAATGTTTTCAAACATGTGCAGGCATGCTTTATGCCCTGCGTCGAATCACTTTGGACATCGAAGATGGTGAGTTTGTCACTATCATGGGACCGTCGGCTGCGGGGAAATCAACGCTATTGAATATCCTGGGTATGCTCGACCACGACTGGGAAGGTGAATATTACCTCGACGACCAGGCCGTGCATACGCTTAAGCCTAAGCAGCGCATGGCTCTGAATCGGCAGTATGTGGGATTTGTATTTCAGGCCTTCAACCTGCTTGACAGTCTGACCGTGTACGACAACCTGGACGCACCACTATCTTACCGCAATGTAAAAGCCTCGGAGAGAGCTGCAATTGTGTGTGACACATTGGATCGCTTCGGCATCGTGGGTAAGAAAGACCTTTTCCCCAGTCAGCTCGCTGGCGGTCAGCAACAGCTCGTAGCTATCGCCAGAGCTGTAGTGGCCAGTCCCAAGCTGATATTAGCGGATGAGCCTACGGGCAATTTGCATTCAACGCAAGGCCAGGAAATCATGGAGCTATTTAAAAAACTAAATAGAGAAGGCACGACCATTATCCAGGTGACTCACTCCGACAAATATGCGGCCTACGGCAAGCGAATAATTAAGCTCAAAGACGGCTGGTTGGACAGCGAATTAAAGACAAGCCAATCGGCAGGAAAGGCATGATAAATTATGATCACTATTTGGCAGGATATTCGCTATGGAATCCGGATGGTATTGAAGATGTCTCGACCATATCTGATGTGCCGCTGGGTATTTACAGTATTGGTTGTATTAATCTTCACGGGATGTACCACTTCGAGTATCAAAGAGGAAACAACCAACAAAGCATTAAAAGATAAGCTGGCTAAGATTGATACCGTCCAGCTTGCAGAACATTCAGCTTCACCGCCGGTGACTGTCGAGCAGGCCACTGAACAGATTGCTAAACAAGTCACCGAACCAAATGAGGCACGCAAGACAGTGACATTGTCTATTGAACAGGTGCGTGCGTATGCTTTGGCGAACTATCTTGACCTGAAAGTCGAGCTTGTTAGCCCGTCGATTGCCCAAAGCGCGTTCGACGAGGAGCAGGCCAAATTTGAATCAACCTTCTTTGGATCGACAGGTATTCAACATGCTGAAGCAGTTGGAACAGGTGACGTATCAGAAACACGTGCATCTGAAGTGGGTATCGAGAAGCCTTTGCCGACCGGTGGCTCGATTCGTGTGGGCATGCCCTTCAGTGACGATGATTCCGACAGCGGCGGCCTGGCTGCTGCTTCAGCCAGCTTCTCTTATATTCAATCATTATTGCATGGTGCCGGCACACGAATCAACACCCAATTGATTCGTATCGCCGGTCACCAGTGGAACATCATCAGCGCCAGGACAAAACTGGCAGCGATTTACTTACTCGCAAATGCTGACATTGAATACTGGCGGCTATACGCGGCACGAAAGGAGCTTGATGTCCGTCGCGAGCAGTATAGGCTAGCGCAGAACCAGCTAAGTCACGCCAGAAAAAAGGTTGCTGCGGGTTCCGCCCCGAAGATCGAGATTGTGCGTGCTGAAGCAGGTCTTGCCAGCTGGCTTGAGGCCGTGATTAATGCTGAAACCGCTGTACAGAGCCGCATACGTGACCTCCAACGCATCATGAATCGTGATGACATACCTTTGGAGATAACCATGGATATTGTTACACTAACCGAGCCGAATCCACTTGGTCTGGAGCTGGACGAAAAGGCTCTGGCTGAACAGGCGCTGGCAAACCGCATGGACATGATCGAACTTGAACAGCTTCTGACCATCGACGATCTCAATATCGAGCTGGCCCGAAACGCAACCCTACCCGATCTCACACTTAACTACACATACACAGGACGAACCCAGGGCCGCAATATAGGCAGCGCCCTCGAAGACCTTACGGGCAACACCTTTGACGATCACTCAATCGGCCTATTTGCAGTTTTCCCGTTAGGCAATGAAGCAGCCAAGGCCCGCCTGCAAGGTGCCAGATTGACCAGGAGACAAGATTTGGCCAGGCGTGACAGGCTCCAGCAGCTCATTCGACAGGATGTTTATGAGGCGGTCAGTGAGCTTGACAAGAACTGGCGTCGCATCCTCGCTGCCGAGCAGGGCGTAACAGCCGCAGAACGCGACTATAAGGTTGAACAGTCACAGTTCCAGCTCGGCAGACGTACAAGCACCGACGTTTTGTCCGCTGTCACACGTCTTGCGGATGCACAACTGAGCAAGATTCGTGCTTTCGTCGATTACGAAATCGCCCAAATAAACCTGGCACGCGCAACAGGCACACTCTTAGGACATAAACAAATCCACTTGTCATTAGCCTGCGTAAAGACAGATTGATGTAAGAAAGTTTCAACTGACTAAATAAAACTCCCATTTTCAAATTCTAAAGTTTTTGATAACCGGTGATGGATAGTTAGTAATTGAAAATTGGTAATTGGTTATACATTTACCAGACATTTTGTCGGCATGGGGCTGTGCTGCTCGACTGTTCGTATCGTAAGATGTGCGAGGCAACAGCGCATAAGTTATGAAGAAAATTGAAGCAACAGCTATTCGTACACGCCAACTCGAAAAGGAACAAACAGTAAGTGGTTTCAAGAACTGAACTTGCAAATGGGCAGGGGCGGAATTGAACCGCCGACACACGGATTTTCAGTCCGTTGCTCTACCGACTGAGCTACCTACCCATAACTTGGTTTGATACTAACAGGTTCATATTTATACTGTCAAGTCCTTATGCGGCAAAAACAGCCAAAAACGCACACCGATCTCAATTTAGTGTCAATTGTCTTGAGGTTAAGCCAAAGTATTATTCAACAATTCACCTGCTATGACAAAGCCTTCGGACCGCGCGGTAAGATAATATTTTTTCGTTGTCGATATATTGAAATGCTCCGCAAGTGTCTGAACTATTTGGATTGACAACCTTTCAGCCTAAATGGCTGGTCAGTAAAAGTGCAGGTCTGTAATCAATTAGTGCGTTTCTTAGTAGTCCTTAAAGCCTCTCATCCATTGCGGCCAGTCTGTAGGTACAACGCCGCCAGCAATGGTCCAGGAGCCAGCTATGTCGTACTCACGATGCCACTTTAGTGTCCAGAGCTCCTTGAGACCAATTTTTCTGGAACTCCAATCCATAAAAAGGACGTTGACATGCCCAATATGCCGATTGATACATGAAAACTGCATCTGATTAGAACGATCACCATCATATGCGGGAGGCCCATCTGCCTCAGTTGGATTAATAGCAACATACATACAACCCAAAAACACTGGGATTTTATCTGCACCTTTTACACCAGTCTGCCTCCAGAATTGTGGTTCTGTTTTATTAAGAACATATCGACTCAAAGCGTAACTGCCAAAAACCCCTCCCTTCGGAACCCAGTCACCTCCCCAACCCCAATCTGTGTCCGTTGGTCCTCCCTTTGTGCCCCAGGTACCAAACGGGCCCCAGTTATTGTTAGGATTCTTGGCAGCCGGGCAGCATCGCATCATTGGGTCATTATAATATGGCTGATAGAATTGTGGCCACATCTTTTCATAGTTAGTGCCGAATTCCCTTGTATGGAAATAGCCGTTGTTGTCGGTGGTGTACATCGAAAATATAAGTCCCCATTGGCGTAGTCTTGATATACAAGCGACTGCCGCTGCCTGTTTTTTTACCCGTTGTATTGCCGGCATAAGTATTGACATTAATAACGCAATAATGGCTATTACTACTAAAAGCTCTATTAATGTAAAACCTGTTAGAGGCAACCTTCGATTCCTGGGATGCTTACCTTTGTTTCTAATTTCTAACTGGGTTAATCTAATTCGCTTGTTCATAATGATTTTACTCGATTGAATATTTTTATTGAAATTGTTGTTTATGCGGCCAGGAGTATTTTTCAAACCTGCCGAACTCCATTTGTGATGTATCTGTTTCGTCTTCACCCAAAGCTGAACGCACCTCATCAACATGAGCATCTACAAATACAGCGTTGATTGTGCCTTGATTTAATTTTCCAGTTGAAGTGCTGTGGAAGGTGCCGAACCAGTCGCGTCCATCACCGCATAAAGCATTGTCGTTTAGTACACGGATGCAGCCAGGCCTGGTCCACATATTCTCCTCGGCGAAGAAGAACACCTTATCTTTGCTTCTGGTTATTTCCGTGAGTTTATAAATCCCACCGCGTCCATTTGAGTCTGTTTCGCCCGAGCCGGAAGCGTCACCGCTCTTCGAGCCTAAGTAAGCATTCATGCTGTAACTGTATTGCGGTATAATAGGTATGGAATCATCGTGTTCAGGATGCCCTTCACCCAGGTACTTAGACAGAATTTTGAACGCTGGACATATGTGAACTTTCGTATTCTTCAGGTATGGCCAGAATGGGCCATCAGGTGGAAATCTCGGGTCGTGCCACCTGCAAAAGCGTGGGTAATTGGCATAGGGGGACTCTGTCCCCATAAGAGACGTCCATGCGGATGGATATCGGCCATCATTATCATCTAAGTACATAGACTGTGCGATCCCATATTGACGAAGGTTGGCTCTGCAAGACATTTCTCTTGCCTGCTCCTTTACACGCTGTAGCGCCGGCATTAAGATCGCCATCAATAATGCAATAATGGCTATTACTACTAAAAGCTCTATTAATGTAAATCCCGTTAGAAATCTTCGGTTTTCCTGAGCAGGAATGTTGATTTCTAACGGGGTAAAACCTTTCCGTGTCCTCATGATTACGTTCCTCAGTGAGTCTACCCCGCACCAATTGAACCTGCTAAGAGCTTCTAATCGAAAACTTGATTGCCATTTATATCGTAAAACAATTGATGCGGGGCAGCGGTTTATTATTTAGATTCCTGTTTTTTTGGCCAGGCATATTTCTCGTTCTTGCCGTCTAACTCCATTTCTGAAGTATCATCTGGGTCTTTACCCAGAGCCGAACGCACCTCATCGACATGAGAATCTACAAACACTGCATTGCAGGTGCCGCTATCTAAATCACCACTTGCGGTACTATGAAATGTGCCAAACCAATCTCTGCCATCACCACATAGAGCATTGTCGTTTAGCACGTTATTGCAACCTGGCCGCAGCCATATATTCTCCTCGGCAAAGAAAAACACCTTATCTTTGCTTCTGGTTATATCAGTGAACTTCAGATTCAGATAGAAATTCATGCTGTAACTGTATTGAGGAATAATGGGTATATCTGGGTCATGACCCGGATGTATTGGTCCTTGACTTTTGGATAAAATCTTGAAAGAAGGACATATATGAACCTTTGCATTTTTCAAGTATGGCCAAAACGGGCCGTCGGGCGGAAATCTCGGGTCGTGCCAGCGGCAGTAACGGGGGTATCCAGAATAAGGTTCCTCTGTCCCCATAAGAGAGGTCCATGGGTCTGGATACCGGTATTCATTATCGTCTAAGTAAAGGGACTGTGCTATCCCATATTGACGAAGATTGGCTCTGCAAGCCATTTCTCTTGCCTGCTCCTTTACACGCTGTAGCGCTGGCATTAGAATCGCCATTAATATCGCGATGATAGCTATCACAACCAAAAGCTCGATTAATGTAAAACCCGTTAGAAGCAATCCTCGATTCTTGGTATGCTTACCTTTGTTTCTAATTTCTAACGGGTTAAACGCTGTTAGAAATATTCGGTTTTTCCTATTTAGAATTCTAATTTTTAATGAGACAAATCTCTTCATAATGATGTCCCTTTCGTTTTTTGACCTTTGATTACATTATTATGTATACGCAAACCCAGTAATCTATTTTTTATTATCGCAATAAAGCTTTTTAAATGGAACCTCATTTTGGCTAAATAAATCGTCATTTTGTGCAATTCCACACTAATTGCTCATCGCCAGGACAACCAGATTTATTATCAGCTGGAACATATGTTACCAGTTCAATTAGTGTGTCGTAATTAACTTGGAGAATGGTACTTACGGTAGTCAAATGGGTTAACCGCAATAGTGAGAGATCAAGACTGGATGCTCGATGCTTGGTGGGCATTGAGTATAGAGAATCAAACATCGAGTTATTCTTTCTTTAAGGAAATTTTCTTGATATGTGTAGAAAACTAATTTATTTTCTTTTGTCAATATGAACGGTTGTTGTGGTGGTGCCTTGATGATTTAGGTATAGGTGACTACGAGCCATGAGTAAGAGTCGCAAAGTTATACTTATGATGGAGACTTCGCGGACGTATGGACGGTCCATTCTGCGCGGCATAGCGCAATATTCTCGTAATTATGGGCCCTGGATATTTTTCAAAAAGGCCCCATTCTACTGGAGAACCGGCGGTGGAAAAATCACTTTGGATGAAATATTCAAGATGGGTGCCGATGGTTTAATTCTGCGTGAACAACGTACACGACAGCAGACTGAGAAGATTCTTGCTCTGGGGCTTCCTACAGTTGTTTCTCCGTACACTAAGCTATTTCCGGATTTGCCTAACATTGTAACCGATGACACGGCCATAGGGAGAATGGCCGCTGAGTATCTTTTACATCGAGGTTTCAAGCAATTTGCATATTGCGGATTCGGGCAAATGTATTATTGGTCTCGCGAAAGGGGAAAGAGCTTTAGCCGGAGAATTGCTGAAGCTGGTTTTGAAACACAATACTACGAATACGAGCTGAATAAATCAAGTGCCCAACGTTCATGGGAGAAAGAGTTGGATGCCATCACGGCCTGGCTTAAACAATTGCCAAAACCAATCGGCTTGATGGCTTGTAATGACGATCAAGGCCAGCACGTTCTCGAGGCCTGCAAGATTGCGGGCCTTCATGTGCCGGAGCAGGTTGCAATTATAGGATTGGGCAATGATGACCTAATCTGTGATTTAGTCAGCCCGCCTCTTTCAAGCATAGCCGTAAGTGCGGAAAAAGCAGGTTATGAGGCCGCTGGGGCGTTGGATAAAATAATGGCGGGCAAAAAAGTGACAAATCAGAAAATTGTTGTCCGGCCTACCCATGTTGTGACCAGACAATCGACCAACGTCTTTGCAGTTACTGACCGCGACGTTTTGATGGCATTGCATTTTATCCATCGACGTGCCAGGAAAGAAGCAATTCAGGTCGATGATGTGCTGCGCGCGGTTTCCTTGTCCCGTCGCAGCCTATATAGTCGGTTTTCCCAGATACTCGGCCGATCGGTACACGAAGAAATCAAGCATGTTAGGGTGGACCAGCTTGCTCAGTTGCTGGTGAGCACAAACGTGCCTATATCTCACATCGCCTCGACTCTGGGCTACTCAGACATCAAAAACATAGCTCGGTACTTCAAGCAACTAAAAGGGATGACACCGCTTGAATACCGTAGATGCCATTCTCTAAGTTAATCCAGCTACGGCTCGGTCTTCGCCGAGATGAGTTAAAAAACCGCACAAAAATTGTCTGCCAACGATTTAGCAATCTTCCTGGTGGTTGGATGTATTTGTATATGTTCAATTAGCGCGGATTGCACAAAATGATGATTTTTTTATCCAAAATGAGGTTCTCTCGGAGTTGTTTTATTTATATTATATAAACAAGAGGTTTTGTGTGGACGATATTTACCATGCACCAAGTGTTTGAAGGCTTTAGATCCAAAGGGCGGAGAAGCTGGTACTTTAGCGATAGTTTCAATTGGTGCAGGATCGAAGGCAAGGGTGTTTTGGTGTGTGGCCAAAGCATGTTGATCAGCTTTTTTAACTTTTTGGGAGGAGAGGTAATTTGTGTAGAAAACTGGTTTGCTTTGTAGTTTTTAATGTTTCATTTCTGATCATGCAATTGTCGGCTTTTTTAAGGAGGTAGAATCATGATAAAAAAAATCCCTATAAGATTGTTGTTTGTACTGTTTGTTGTGATGTGTGGCAGTATCAGCCTAAAAGCAGCAGACGAGATTTATTATCCAATCCTAAAGCTGGATATTAACAACAGAGACACCGCTGCAGAGACAGAGCCTAACTTTATTTCTTTTACCCTCGCTGACAGCGGCTCGGTGGTAGATGGTATCAGAGTTGAATTTACTGCCGGTACTCTTGATTCACGACGACGCGCTGCGCCAACCGGAATACCGTTTGAGCAGATTTATCAAGATTTTGTATTTTCACGACCCGGTGGAATGACGATTACATTATCGGGACTTGTGCCTAATCAAATCTACGAGATAACCGTTTATGCGTATGATACAGGTAGTGCAGGCGATCGTATCGCAGACTGGATAGCCAATGGAGATTTTATTTTCACGACTTCGTTCAATGGTGGGCAAGGACCTACGTCTGCATACTCTCACGCTTTTTGGGGACTGACAACCCCAGATAGCACCGGTACAATCGTTCTGGAATGTACAGCTAATCCGAACACTACTGAACTATCGGGCGCGAGTAATCCCTTTGGTTTCATTAATGGCTTAGAGATCTATTCGCTTATTCCGGTAAAGATTGCTCGTCGTCCCAGGCCGGTCGATGATGCACTTCTTTCTGGTACAACTGTGAACCTTAGCTGGTTGAAGGGTGGTTATGCCGTCGCGCATGATGTGTATTTAGGCGACAATTTTGACGATGTAAATGCTGCCACTAACAGTGGTCCAATGGGGCCTGGTGAAATTTACAAAGCACATGTGGATGATGCCAATAGTTATACGGTCAACGACCTTATTCCAGGCACGACCTATTATTGGCGGGTCGATGAGGTAAATAGTCAGTATCCCGACAGTCCATGGAAAGGCGATATTTGGAGCTTTACGATCTCCTCAAAATCTGCCTACCAGCCCATTCCAGTCGATAGTTCCTTGTTTGTTGATCCAAATGTAACATTGAGCTGGGCAGCAGGCACAGGTGCGCAGTCGCATCATGTGTATTTAGGCGATAATCTCCAGGATGTGCAGGCCGGCACAGGCGGCACAGATAAAGGGACTGTTACAGAACCGAATTATAGTCCTCCTGGTCTGCTCGAACGTGAGAAGACTTATTATTGGCGGGTAGACGAGTTAGATGGCGTAGACACACATACAGGTGATATCTGGAGCTTCACCACCACACTTGAAGGCTTAGGTATGGTTGTCTTTGATATATGGGAAGGTATTGCCGGCTCTGATTTGAACGACCTCACTACAAATGGAAATTATCCGGACAATCCAACCCGGAGCGAAGAGATAACCTTGTTCAGCGTTGGGACGGAGCCCGGAGGGAGCTACGATGATAACTACGGTGGCCGAATTCATGGTTGGCTCTATGTGCCGATGACCGGTGACTATACGTTCTTTTTCACCAGTGCTGACCAAGGGCAATTGTGGCTGAGCACCAATGACGACCCCACCAATGTACAACTGCTTGCTGCTGAACCTGTCTGGGGCTGGTTCGACGCTTTTAATCGGAAGTCCGATCCTGTCCCATTGATAAGAGGTAACAGATACTACATCATGGCGATATGGAAGGAAAACGCCGATTGGGACCACTGCCAGGTGGCCTGGCGAGGTCCCGGCATTCCAAACATGGAGATTATTCAGGGCAGTTACATGTCGCCATACAATCCCGTGAATGCCTATGGTCCAAATCCCGAAGATGGCAGTACCTATATTAATCAGACACCCATACTTCACTGGAATCCTGGGAAATATGCTGCTTCGCATAACGTGTACTTCGGCTCGGATCCAAACTCTCTGAATCTGATAGCGACAACACAAGCAGGACAAGAGAAATATGGACCCTTAGCACCACCGCTTGATGTGAACCAGACTTACTACTGGCGGGTTGATGAGGTCAATAACCTTAGCCCCGACAGCCCGTGGCCAGGAAGTGTCTGGAGCTTTACGACAGCAGACTATATTGTTGTGGATGACTTTGAAGACTATAACGACTTCGCACCTGACAGGATATTTGATGTGTGGGGAGATTACTTCGTTAATAATACCGGTATGACTGTGGGGCATTTTGATCCTCCGTTTGCCGAGAGGACTATAATTAACCGTGGCTCTCAAGCCATGTACATGAGTTATGACAACGATGGTACTGTAAATGAGGGCACAAACTACGAACAGACCGGAACATTGCTTTATTCCGAAGCCGAACGACAGTGGGCGGATGCACAGGATTGGACCGCAAAGGGTGCTACCTCTTTAGCGATATGGTTCAGAGGCATACTGGCATCTGACGGCAGCTTTACAGAAGGTCCACCAATCACGATGACCTCCCGTAGTGAGGACATCGTAGATGAGGCTGACAGTTTCCACTTCGCCTATAAACAGCTTTCTGGCGAAGGCAGCATAACTGCAAGGGTAGTCAGTATTACTGCTATCACCGACGACCCTAACGATAATCCTGCTCCGGGGGCCAAGGCGGGAATTATGATTCGCGAGTCGCTGGAACCAGGGTCTGTAAATGTTGCCATGGTTGTAACCTTTGGTAGTGGGGTCAACTTCCAATACCGTAGTGAGGGAAATGCTGGTACTGAGCTAACTACAGAAGCTAGCATCACCGCTCCACAATGGGTAAGACTATCACGCATCGGCAATACCTTTATCGGAGAATATTCAGCTAACGGAACTAATTGGACACAGCTGGGCTCTGTGGATAGTCCTATGCTTCTGGATATCTATGTAGGCTTATGCTTGGCAAGCGATAATATCGGTGCGGTGTGCGGAGCCGAATTTTCGGGTGTTGGCACCTCCACTATGATCACAGGTGATTGGCAATCGCAGGATATCGGTATACAAAGCAATATCCCTGAGGGACTTTATGTAGCGCTGCAGGATAGTGCAGGCAACAGTGCGGTGGTCGTAAATCCTGATCCTGCTGCAACTGCCATCGGCGAGTACACGCCGTGGAATATCCCATTTACGGAGTTTGCCGGCGTTAATATGCAGGCTATCAAGAAGCTGTCAATTGGTGTAGGTGATAGAGCTAACCCACAGCTTGGTAGTGCGGGTGATTTGTACATTGATGATATCGGCCTGCAGATTTCTGTTTCTGAACAATAATGTCAGGTCCAGGCATTAAGTATCAACTCGGGGCCTATACCGGTTGATTATGTATAGGCCCCACACGGTTTTTGCTTTGTGGAGTATTTAATGTGTATGACCTGAAAGATTTTTTATTGAATTTAAAGTATTTGAAATAGCGTAACCCCCGACTGAATCGGGGGCAGAATCTATAGTATTTTATTTCCTGGGCACAAATTTCAGGATGAGTGTGGCAGTGGCTTGTGTGAAGCCGCCCAAGCAGAGCAGTCTATGTTCTGCAAAGTAAATGTTTTTTACATTTCAATTGGAAATCCTATAGGCTTTCCAGGTAAGGAGGTTTAAAACCGAACCCTAAGAAGTTCTATTTTCAAGCAGCAAGTTGTGTGCTTGTCCGGCGAAGCCTGCCTTCGCCGAAGCGCTACGCGCAGGCAGGCCGAGGCAGAGTCGGGAGGGTGTAAGGTTCTAAAATATTTTTCATGGAGGTTGTCGGAGACGGGCATTACTGAAACTGAAGGTACGAATGTTCGTCGAAGGCAACGGGTATTTTGGTGTGTTACCAGAATATCTGTATTTTTGGTTTCTCTTTTATGAAGGAGGAATACTATGTATAGGAAATTGTTTTATTTAATTCCTGTTTTAGTACTATGTTTCGCGTGCACAAGTTACACCTCAGCCGCGATAACTTATGTCGATGCGACTGATGGTGAGGTTGGCAACACCACATTTGCTACGGCTACGGGCGAAGTTTTTGCGCCCAGTGATCCGGGTACAGCTGGCAGTGGCGCAGATGGCCTTTGGCGAAAGCGAGCCTTTGCCAATGAGGTTACCATCTACGAGTCTGGCGGTAGCTGGGAGGCGGACCTCAACACAGAAGATTGCCCGCGTCTAATGACGTCGATTACCGTGCCTCAGGATGACTATGCGGTTTACGCCTACTTCTGGGCCGACGGCGATCCGTGGCGTATCCAGGCTTCGTTGACGGATAGCGAGGGTGACTTACCGCTATACCTGGCCAATGACCCCAATTCGGCGGCAACCGTGGCAGTCGAAGATGACTTTGCTGAGCCTGTGCCGATGTTGACCGAGGGCAATCGAACTTTGTGGCAGGTATATCTCGGCACCACGGGGCCTACCACAACAATCACCGTCTATATCGACGACGACCCCAATCACCTAAGCGGCAGTCTCCGAAGCTGGTACGACGGCATCGGCTACGAGCCTGCGCCGGCCAAGATCGTCTATGTCGATGCGACGGATGGCGAGGCGGGCAATACCACCTTTGCTACGGCTACGGGCGAAGTTTTTGCGCCCAGTGATCCGGGTACAGCTGGCAGTGGCGCCGATGGCCTTTGGCGAAAGCGAGCCTTTGCCAATGAGGTTACCATCTACGAGTCTGGCGGTAGCTGGGAGGCAGAACTCAATACCGAAGATTGCCCGCGACTGGTGACATCTGTCGATGTGCCGTTGAATGATTACGAAGTGTACGTTTACTTCTGGGCCGACGGCGATCCGTGGCGCATACAGGCTTCGTTGATGGACAGCGAGGGTGACTTACCGCTTTTCCTCGCCAATGACCCCAACGGTGGAGCAACCTTGGCCGTCGCGGAAGACTTTGCTAAGCCTGTGCCGCTATTGGTCGAGGGCAATCGAACTTTGTGGCAGGCATACCTTGGCACCACGGGGCCTACCACGATGATCATCGTCTATATCGACGACGAAGCCGCACACATTACCGGTTCTAAACGCACCTGGTACGACGGCATCGGCTACAAAGTTGTACCACCCAAGATCTTCTATGTTGATGCGACTGAAGGTGAGACGGGCAACACCATGTTGTCTTCAGGTAATGTGTTTACGTCCACTACAGATGGCAGCGGCAGCGATAATCTTTGGCGTGGGCGAGCTTATGCAAATTCGGTTACCGTATTCGAGTCCGGCGGTCAGTACGGCGATACAGCTAACCCAGAAGATTGTCCACGGCTGGCAACGTTGGTCGACGTGCCATTGGCTGACTACTCAGTTTACGCCTACTTCTGGTCCGATACCAGCGACTGGCGCATACGGGCTTCGTTGATGGACAGCGAGGATGAATTACCGCTTTTCCTTGCTAATGACCCCAACGGCGAAGCAACCGTGGCCGACGCGAATGACTTTGCTGAGCCTGTGCCAATGTTGACCGAGGGTAATCGAACTCTGTGGCAGATAGATCTCGGCACGACGGGGCCTGCCACGACGATCATCGTTTTTATCGACGACGACCCCAACCACCTTACCCATAATGGTCGCACCTGGTACGACGGCATTGGTTACAAGATTGCACCACCCAAGATCATCTATGTCGATGCGACGGATGGCGAGGTGGGCAATACCACATTTGCTACGGCTACGGGCGAAGTTTTTGCGCCCAGTGATCCAGGTACAGCTGGCAGTGGCGCCGATGGCCTTTGGCGAAAGCGAGCCTTTGCCAATGAGGTTACCATCTACGAGTCTGGCGGTAGCTGGGAGGCAGACCTCAACACAGAAGATTGCCAGCGACTGGTGACATCTGTCGATGTACCGTTGAATGATTACGAAGTGTACGTTTACTTCTGGTCAGACGGAAGCCCGTGGCGCATACAGGCTTCTTTTGCGGACAGCGAGGGTGACTTGCCGCTATACATCGCCAATGACCCCAATTCGGCGGCAACCTTGGCAGTCGCGGAAGATTTTGCAGAGCCTGTGCCGATGTTAGCCGAGGGCAATCGAACTTTGTCGCAGGCATACCTTGGTACTACAGGGCTTACTACAACGATCACCGTCTATATCGACGACGACCCCAACCACCTAAGCGGCAATCTCCGCACTTGGTACGACGGCATCGGCTACAAGGTCGTGTCTGTGGTCGAAGCAGTACCGGAGCCGGAGCCTGAACCGGAACCTGAACCAGTAATCTTACCGGAACCGGTTGATCCCGGCGTTGCAGATCTGGTAGCTCACTACGCATTTGAGAACAATACGGATGACAGCTCCGGCAATGGGCTCAATGGTACAGTAATGGGTGACCCAACCTATGCGACAGGACCGGATGGCTATGGCATGGCAATGGATTTCGATGGTGTCGATGACTATGTAGACTGCGGAAATCCAAATAATGCATTTGATATTGCCGACCAGATTACCGTCTCTGCATGGGTAAATATAAGGTCAATCCCCGTTGCCTGGGCGGCTATCGCCGTTAAAGGTGAAAACGGATGGAGGCTCTCGGCTTATTCGTCCCAGAGAAGTTTCCACTTTGGTATTTGTGATTACAATTTGGGTAATTACTCAGCCGATGGAATGACCGAGGTCGCCCTCGATGAATGGCATCATGTTTGTGGAACGTTTGATGGCGCTACGATCGAATTATATCTGGATGCAGCACCTGAAGCGACTAAAGCCACTACAAACGTCTTAGGCGTAAGTACCACCAACTTATGGATTGGAGCGAATTCAGAATATTCTGAAGCACGCTATTGGGACGGCCTTATCGACGAGGTGATGATTTACGACCGGGCACTATCATGGCCTGAGGTTGTCTACCTTGCGGGTAAGTAGTCTGTCTCGGCAGGGCCGGACTCGATTTAGGAAAACCTGAATCAGAGCGGCTTTATTTTGCACCATTTCGGGGCCTATACAGGTTTTAACCTGTATAGGCCTCGATTGTTTTTATGTTTCACGTATTTATTGGATATTGCGGAGAACTAAATAAGGCTTGTAATATGCCTAAATGGAAATCTTTTTGTGGAAAATTATAATCAGCTCTGCTATACTACCCCCGTAGAGGTTACGTATTTCATTTATCGGTTGCGCTGCTCGTTTCGTAATACGTTTAACGGTTGCGTCTTAAAAAACGTTTTGCGTTCAACGCAAGCCTTCTCCGCCGTAGTGGCTACGAAGGCCGGACCGTAACAAGCTTCGCAACCGCAACCGTTTAACGCAGATGTCTTACATCGTACTCGCAAGAAAATATAGATCGCAAACGTTTGATGAGGTCGTTGGTCAGGACCCTATCGCAAAGACCCTCAAAAACGCCATAAAAACCGGCAGAGTCGCACATGCCTATCTGTTTACCGGCACTCGCGGCGTTGGTAAAACCACCATGGCACGGGTGCTGGCTAAATCTCTTAACTGCTTATCTGTTGATGCCCCCACTGATAAGCCATGCTGTAAATGCGATAGCTGCATCTCTATAAATCTTGGCGAAGATATCGATGTCATCGAGATCGACGGTGCTACCAATCGCGGCGTCGATAACGTTCGTGAGCTGCGTGAGAACGCTATTTTTCGGCCTGCTCGTGCGAGGTTTAAGATATACATCATAGACGAAGTGCATATGCTCACCACTGAAGCGTTTAATGCGCTTCTGAAAATATTGGAAGAGCCTCCCAGCCACGTCAAATTCATATTCGCAACAACCGAGCCGAATAAAGTCATACCCACCATCCAATCCAGGTGCCAGAGGTTCGACTTCAACAATATAAACGCCAGTCTCATCGCCGAGCAGCTCAAGCTCATACTCAAACAAGAAAAAATAGAGTATGAAGAAGATTTGATTCTGCCTCTGGCTAAGATGGCAAGCGGCTCGATGAGAGACGCCCTGAGTCTGTTGGACAGACTTATAAGCACCGGTGAGGAAATCTTGACGTTTGACCTGCTCGAGGAGTTTCTGGGTCAGCCGAATAGCGAAAAAATCTATCATCTCATCGGTCAAATAGGCGATGGCAATGCAGCCGAAACACTTGCTGCAACGGAAGATTTAATCAGCACAGGTCTAAGCGAAGTGCAGACCGCTGGTGCGCTTATTGACTGTATGCGCGACTTAATGGTAATAAAATCAACGGCTCGACTGAGCTCGTCGAAGTCCGGCTCAGAAAGCAATCTTTTGATTCTAACAGCCGAACAGAAGAAACACGCTACCGAGCTATCTGGAAAATTTGATACTGCTGCGCTTATTTACAATATAATCGCTCTTGAGAAGCTGCGCTGGGCCCTTAAAAACAGCGACACGCCCAGGGCGCTTTTAGAGGCAACACTGCTGCGATTTGCCTTAAGTGAGCATTTCCTCAACGTCGATGAGCTTATGTCGCAATTGCAAGGCCGCCCAGCTGAGACCGTTAAAAAAAAAGATTTAACAAATGAAGGTCCACGTGGCAGGAGAGACGAGGGACGAGAGACGAAGGACGAGGTTCGATGTTTAGCCGGCACACCTGTGGTGCCGGTTGACCAGCGACGAGTCGCGAGTCACGAGTCGCAAAAATTATCCGAGCAGCCGGAAATCCAATCAATAAAAGCTGGCTGGCCAGGCATCCTGGAAATAGTCAGTGACAAACTTGGTAACGGCATAGCAGGATTATTAAGCTCTGCTGTACCGAGTCGGCTCCAAGGCAATGTGCTTACACTCGAATTCAGTCCTTCCGCTAAAATGCAGAAAGAAATGTGCGAAAGCAATAACCGAGCAGAGCAAATCAAGTCCGTGTTAAGCGAGCACCTGGGCAGGGCTATAATATTGAATTTCCAAATAGTCGGCAGCACACAAGAAAAGGCTCAGCCTACAGCCAGGAAGCCTAAAAGCAGCAGTCAAAGGAAGAACAGGATAATTAACAATCCCGCAGTCAAAACAGTCCTTCTGGGTTTGAACGCAACAATAACCGACATCGAAGAAGACTCAGAACCCCCGACTTGATCGGGGGCATCCGCCTTACAGCTCAAAACAAAGGCTTAGCCGCAGCCCGGCACGACGGCACAATTTACTCAATCTGATCCTGATGCAAATGCTATAACTGACACAACTGCCGTAAGGCATACTGCGTACTGCGACATCACTATTGGGGAAAAAGGAAAATTACTATCGGGATAAACCGGAGGGCATATTTAGTCGATACCTTAAATATATCCTACACTAAGTGAATAACGAATTGTCCAGTGAGACGAATCCGGGAAAAACCAAATTTGCCCTTTAGGCCAAGGTCGAAAGACTTTGTGCCGGGCGGAGGGTAGACTATAGCATTTGATGCCACTATAAAAGAATACCTCAAAGAAATCGATGAAGCGGCGCTTCTTACAGAGGAACAGGAACATTTCTTAGGCAAACTAATTGTGGAAGATAACGATCCCTGGGCCAGAGAGCAGTTAGTGCGAAGCAATCTAAGACTGGTAGTTAATATCGCGAAAAGGTATGCCAAACGGAAAATGAGTCTTGGAGACCTAATTGAAGAGGGCAACATCGGCCTTATAAAAGCGGTGGATTACTTTGACCCTGATCGTGGAGTCCGGTTTAGCACATACGCAGCATGGTGGATTAAGCAGAGTATTAAACGCGCTCTGTTAGAAAATGTTCAGCCGATCCATATCCCCACATACATGGTTGTGTTGATAAATCAATGGCGTCATACCACAGCGGAGCTGGAAAGCAGCTTGGGCAGAACGCCGGATATGGAAGAGATGGCCGATATTATGAAGCTGCCGCTGCGTAAGGCAAAGGTCATACACAGGATTGTAGATGTTCTCAGTTCTGTGAGGGATACTTCAAGTGATGAGGAGTCCGACGAAAGCCAAATGTTAGAGGCAACGTTAGAGGACCATAATGCCGGCAGACCGGAAGACGAATTGGAGGCGAATGAGGAACAAGCAAAGGCTTTGCGGCTCCTGAACAAGATTGACCCGAGGGAGGCCAAGGTCTTGAGGCTGCATTATGGTCTTGGCCCGTTTGGGACTTGTAAGCCGATTGCATTAAAGGAAATCGGCAAGATGATGGGCCTGACACGGGAGCGGATTCGCCAGATTCGCCGTGACGCTCTTACCAAGCTTTATGAATACATGAACGAAGAATAGACCAGCTACCTGCCGGGCGAAGGCGACGCTGCCTGCCAGTTGGCTACATCATTGCCATATTCCTCTGCTACCCTGCGATTGAGTGACAATCCGCCGCCATCGGCCTCGATAGGCCACAAGTCCACTCCGCCGGGACAATTCTCCGGATGTAAGCCGTCACTGTAACTTACCAGGTCCAGCCGAATGTAATACCTGCTGCCAGATGCATCCAGCTCTCCCGGCATACCAAGCTCCAACTTCTCACCGCTATTACTCAACTGACCATTATAAGGACCCAAAACCTGCACACCTGCAGCAGTATCGATATACGTCAAGGCAAAAACCGACAGGTCCTTAACCAACAACAAATATTCCCCAGCAGGTATGGTCACCACCTCCTCAGCAGGAAAAGTAAAATCTATGCCATTTGTAAACTTCCACGGTGCGTCCTTATCAGAGTCATATAAAGTAACAGCCTCCGAGCTTATATTGTACAACTCGATATATTCTTCGTTCTGGTTGCCGGAGGCAGGATTGTACATAATCTCACTTATAACAACAGGACCAACCTTAGGATAGGCATTAGCAAGGCCGGGAGTGTTCTCACTCATTGCTACAAAGTTAAAGTTATCCGTGCTGCTTTTATAGTATCTGCCAAACGATACGCCGCTGGCCGAAGGGCCGAAATCCTCCGACTGCCGGTATCCCGTCAATACCCCATCCTGAGCCGAGGATAAATACACAGTCTCACCGTCGCCACTTAAGGCAAAAGCCGTATGACAGCCGGGGTCACTTGTATTGTCGAAATGAATATCCTCATAGAAAGCAATATAGCCATAAGGAGTTATCGTTGCTCCATCGGCAATCTCGTATTTGGTAAGGTTGGAACCACCATCACTTAAAGACCAGCCGGCGATGCTGACCGGCTCATCGGTGGTATTGTGCAGCTCTATCCAGTCTGGTGCACCAGCGGGGGAATTAGCTAAAAGCTCATTTATCACAACTGTTCCCGGATTAGGAATAATGCCGCTATCATCCCAGCCGGGTGAGCCGCCGATATATGCACTGGCCCGCCAGGAATCCTTCGCAGACCAGCTATCAATATCTGTGTTGGCCGGGTCTATGATAGTAAGAGAAAAGCCTTGGCCATCAGTAATACTTCGCCAATTGTCACTATACTCAAAAT
>Ga0315533_1000474_pt1 | contig 34718 bp, 27 predicted proteins | sample SalMarSW160130MG_FD_203081 | JGI IMG/M metagenome (GOLD analysis project Ga0315533, IMG submission 203081) | Salt marsh sediment microbial communities from the Plum Island Ecosystem LTER, Massachusetts, United States - Salt Marsh Sediment SW1601-30 ...
TTCTGCTGCAAATTCATCGCCGATAGCAACATATACCGCCCCATTGTTTTTAAGTAATCTTCCTATTTCTCCTATCCATTTTTCGGACCATTTATAATATTCTTCATAAGGCATGTTATCATTGTGGGTATCGTATTTTATACCTATATTGAAAGGTGGGTCTGCAAACACTAAATCTACGGATTTATCTGGTAAACTTTTCATAATTTCTATACAGTCACCTAAGTATACTTTATTTACTTTCATTATTATTCTCCTATTCCAAATAGCTGGCATGGTTTCATTTTGAATTGTATTTTTGTAGGGTCCGGGGTTCCGCCTTTTCTTTGCATAGTTACCTTTCCAATATGTAAACTTCCTCTTGGCGAAACACATATTTCACCACTTCCAAAAAAATTCATTGCAACATTTATATCTTTGAGCGTCCATGTAGTTGTCTTGTTATTTGGATTAAATCTTGTAACTAATATCCAATCTGCAGATAATCCCCCTCTACCCTTGATTATATCGCTTATTACCATAATTCTATTTTTCTTAAAAAAATCAATAATCTTTTTTTGAATTATTTCTGGCATCTCATTCAAGAACAAGCGTCTTCTATCTTTGAATTTTTTAATACCTATTTTTCTTGAATGTCTTTCAGGATCTAATTCTCCGGTGAAAAGTTTAAGCCAAAAAGCAATTTCATCGTCAAAGTTCCATATTTCTTGATAGACTTCAACAGTTCTCTTGTCAATTTGATTATAATCAGCATTAGAGTTTGCTTTCTTTAGCGATAAATTTTCAATTTTTAATATATTTCCAATCATTATAATGATTCTTATCTGAGCATCCGCCTTTTTAAATCTTACAAACTGTTCATATTCTTCTTCTTCTTCTTTAACCTCAAACTTACTTAAATCGGTTTTCTTTATATGGGTAGGAATCTGAATTGCTTTTACGGAATTAAGTTTTTTAATGTCATACCCCATTATTTTAAGCCATTCTTGTGCTTCTATATCATTTCTCCAAGAATTAAACTTTTCACAAATTGCCTTTTCATTTGCAAATCCTCCTTTTGCAGTTTTTGAACCAAGTTCAGTTTTATTCATAATGTTACCTCTTTAAGAAAAGTTTTCGATAACTTAAAATAATTTATAAACTATTATTTTTTGGAAATGTATTAAAATAACCAATTATTCTCTCTTTTTAGTAAAAAAGGAGCTCATGTTATTTAATGATTTATTTTAAAACAAGCTTATTTAATATATCATTTAATTTGTAGTCAATGCCTTCTAAGCACTTTTGAGTTAATTTCATTGTTAGTAGTAAATTATATTGGTAATCATCAATCTTTTTAATAGCGTGTAAGCCATCAATTTTAAGATTAAAATCCTTAAATTCTTGATCAATTTGCATTATTTTTGCCCCCCATTAAAAATATTTATACTTATGAGCTCCTCAATAATTATTATTTTTACTATTTCTTATAACGATTTGCAGGCTTAAAAAAATCTGAATTCCATTCATGATTCTTTATAATGTCTTATTAAAAGTTTTCTTAGTGGGATCCCTAATTTATTTTCTATTTTTTGTCTTTCTTTATAGCTAGTTAGATGTAAAGAAAAATGATTAACAACATTTAACTTTACTACTTTTTTAGCTATTTTAGAAAAGTCATTTTCCTCAATCCGTTGCGCAATCTCATCAATTTTCAGATTTTTATTGTACCACATTAAAATTCCGTGTTTTACGATGAAGGAAGCCGGTGCATTCACTTCGTCACAAACATTCTTAACAATTTCTGTTAATTTATCTGAACCCAATGAATGAACAATTTTATCAATAAATGCATAAACAACAAAGAAGTTCAAATTCCAGAAGATAGTTGTTGAAATTCTTTCCAGTTCTTCGCTACTTGGTTTTCTCTCTTTTTCTTCAGTAATTTTTTCTAATATTTTAGATATAAAATCAACTATAACTTTTTGATCTTCTTTATTCTTTATTGCTTCAAAGAAAGAGGACAAAATCCTCAAATGGACAAACATTGCTTCCTTAAATACCTCTTCAAGTTGTGTCTTTCCTAAAGACCCAACGCGGTTTTTAATAATACATCCCATAACCTCTACTGTCTTGATGGCTCTTCTCAATTCTTTTTCTAAAAGATTATTTTTATTCACATCATCCTTCTTATCTACATTTTCTTGTGATTTCTCTATCTCATCTTGGATTTCTAATCTTTTGGTTCTTTCTTTTTCAGGCATTGTATTAGCAGGTGGCAAAGCCGCTTTAATAATAAGATCTGCCTGTTTATCAAAAAACCTAAGTTCTTCTTTTGTCAGGGTTGCAGGGTTATATCTATCAAACAAATGCAACGCATTTCGTTTAATTTCTTCTATGATTTTGATATCTTTAGAGTGATGAACTAGGAAGACTGCGATATAGGCATTTTCATTTATATGAAGATTATTAATTATTTTATCAATTTCTTTTTTTGTTTCACTATCTTCAATATGCTCGGCAAGATATTTAGCAACGAAAAAGTAATAAAGGTATGGGTATCTAAATGAATAATTATTAAAGTTATCTTTCGAAGCTATTTGTATTAAATTTTCAAGTAAGATTTCCTGCTTTATAGGGAGGACATATTTCTCTAAATACGAATTCATAAATAAGGTAAAATAATCAGGAGATAGCCCATCTTTTTTTTCTCTGTAAAAATAGAAAGCCAATTCTGTTAAGAAATTTATGTATATATCAACCTCATCATTTTTTACACCCATTTTTCTTAAATAAAAATATATAAGGGCTTGATAACAGTAACCTTGAGATGTTATTTCTTGATTAAGTGGCATAAATGTATTATAGGCAACTATGGCAGATAAAATAAAAAAAGGATATGAAGGCATAATTCCTTTACCAATAATTTTTCCCAAAGTGAAATCTATTAATTCTGTAGTTTTATCAATTTCCTTATAATTATCTCTCGTTTCTTTGTCCGTTAAACATAACCATTGTTTAATTAATTCATATCTTAATGAGGATTTGAGTTCTTTTATTTTAAAATATGTAAACGAACTAATAAGTTTTTCATCTTTAATGTTCATGCTAAAAATATCATCAACAATGAGTATACAGTAAGAGTATTTAGATAAAACTTCTATATGCTTTTCTTTGTTCTTAGCCAAATAAAAATCATCTATTATCGGAATTATTCGCTCCTTATTAATTTCGTTTATAAGAAGTCCCTCATATTGTTCTTGGAATGAACGTAATATTTTATTTTCTATTTTCCCTTTAGACTGATTCTCTGTAACAAATACATAAACAGGAATGAAATTCTTTTTTCGCATTTCTTTAAATATCATTTTACACAGAGTTGTTTTACCTGATTGGCCTTCTCCAGTAATAACAATCTTTGGATAATCCAAAAGATTGTTCAATAATTCTTCTGTGCTTATTTTTTCTTTGTATTCTCTTAAATCATCATATTTATCTAACTCTGGATATATAAATATGTCATCTAAAAAAACTTTTTCTTTTTGAGAATGCGCTTTTGTTAACATCGCTGTATCTTGTAAGAAACTTTTGAATTTTTCTGTTATTTTTAATTGCTTGATTTTTATCTCTTTTTCAACTATTTTTTTAAGTCCATTGTAAACACTAAGCCAAGCCTTATCTAAATCTTGAAAACTTGAGACAGGATCTCCGTCTGTGGGCAAAGCCAATAGTTTAGAAATATCTTTATCTTCCTTCCATCCACAATGAGATAAAATGATTGGAATAACTGAAATACCTTTCTTCTTTCTTAATTCCAATGATTTCATTTTTTCTTTCATACAGCTATCTGAAGAAAGAAAATTTGCTGAGATAAATAAACAAATAATATCTGCGTCCTCTAAATTATTATCAATCTTATTTTGATAATCTTCGCCTGGAAAAATTTCACGATCATACCACTCTTCTATTAAATTATTATTTTTGAGTGGAGAGGTATGTCTTTTAAATTGCTCAATATAAGGATTATCATCAAGATTGTCTTGGTGTGAGTAGCAAATAAAAAGCTTTAACTTCTTGTATTGTTCCATGGCATTATCCCCCATACTTATTTTAGCATCTATCCCCATTATATAAAGTATCAATGAAGCTATATTTATTTTTAAGTTTGTAAATAACTTAAAATAACCGAAGTATTTCGTTTATGCACGGCGTGCTGTATAAAAAATACAAGTTATTCATTTTAATTACCACTTATTCAAAAATTCCCTAATAGCATCTTCCGGGGATAAATTTAGGTAAATTTCAGTAGTGGCTAACCGATCATGGCCCAAAAGAGATTGGAGGGCTCTAGTAGAAATTCCTTTTTTAATACAATTTACTGCAAAAGTATGTCTTAATACATGCGGGCTAACTGGCTTTGATATTCCGGCTTTATCAGCTACATTCTTTACCGTTCTCTCGATTGTCCTTTTGCTCATTCCGATATTGTTATTTTCTGCAAAATGGTATTCAATTAACCGTCTAACCCTGTCTGTCATAGGAATAATGCGCCTTTTTGTTTTTTTGCCATAAGGACCGCCCTTGCCGTAAATAACTAATCTTCTTTCTTGCCATTGTATATTTTCTTTTTTAAGATCAGCAAATTCTGATAACCTTAATCCTGTATCGAGCATGGTCCATATAACAAATTTTTCCCGGAACGTACTACAAGAATTAGTTAATTTATCCACTTCGTCATTATTTAAGGGTTCTCTTTTGTATTGGTATGGCATAAATTTTCTCCTAATTGCCTGAGTGTATCTGAAGTTCCGAGCCGAAGGTAGGAATTTCCCCGAAGTGCTGAAGGCACGAAGTCAGATACGCTCTATTATGCGAAGTCGTTGCACGTACTTTATAATTGTATTCCGTCACTTATAGCTATTACCAATTCTTCGTAATACATAGGATGCTAGTGTAAAAAGATCTAGAGCATCTTGCTCTCCAAGATTCCATTCGATTTTTGGAGCATGGGCAGTGGGATTACGAAATGTTCCAAATAACCCCTTCGCTAAATTTGTAAATCCTTTCTGTTCACTTTTTTCTGTATCCGTTTTAAATGCATTAATCTTAAGAATTGGGTTGGATCCTCCAAAAACATCGTCTATGAGTTGTGGACCATCACTATTAAGTCCAGTCATTGAACGAACTTTTGATGCTACGCTTTTTGTAGCTTCAAGTACGGCATGAAAATAATTGTCTTGAAGCAATTCAGCACTACAAAAGCGTAATAGATCTTCGTGCAGGTTACGATCGAAAATAGAGGTTTTAAGCTTTTTAGATCGTTTTTCTGCTTCTGTTAATGTGGAAACTGACTTGATTGTATGAAATTTGCCGTCATCTCTGAATTCTAATCCATGAAAGGCTAGAACAGTATTTACGTCCACTAATATCAATCCGTAGAGTTCTCTATTATTAATATATCTCGTGGGTTGCAACGCTGTAGCGATAAATGAAAGAACTTTATTACCATATTGACGTTTGTTTTGATCGTTGACAAACGCATTATATAGGCGTTTCCACTTCGTCATTGTTGGGTCTGTATCGACGATATCGATCTGTGCTAATGTGTGAGCGATCTCGCTACCAGTCAATCCTGTTTCAGTCTTCGCTAGGACTTTGCATAATGCCTCAAGATCTCCTGAACCAAACGGTTTACGCTTTATGTCTTTTCTCATACTCAAACCTCATTTTTGCTTATGTGCTTTTAATGATTTCGTGTAAATTGTTTATATTCGAACTTAAATTCTTTATTTTAGTTTATACTTTTAAAGGAAGTTGTCAACATTTAATAAATAAGACGCCAAGATGGCGTAGATTAGTAATTAAAAATATAAGTAAAATAGGGATTTTAGTTTGAGAAAAATTATTACATGGCGTGCTTTTACACAGAAGACGACAAGAAGGTAGCAATATGCTTTTTAAGCGAGCTATAATAATTTTACATTTTAGATTTAAAGGGTTTATTCAGTGTTCTGGTAGGTATATAGATAAAACAATAGTATTCAAGATATAATAGTAGATAATCAGAGGAAAGAAGGTTAAAAGAGAGGATTTTAGGGAACCATGAAATATAATCTTCAATATAAGCGTGTTTTAAGCCTCTGTTTTAAGTTGGCTGGTATGAATCATTAAGTTCGGATAAATTCGTCTCGTATACGCAATTTTAGAAGCTTTTTTTAAAAACGCTAAAACCTTTATATATCAATGGTTTCATTTATTTTTTGCAAAATCAAGCCGCAATTCATTGATTGCCTGCTTGATTTCTTTGATTTCAGTGGTAATACCTTGGGAAAATTCCTTTTGATTCTTGATTATTTCATTAATAAAAAACTCCAATTTATATACCAGGTATAAAGAAAGCACCAGGGGAAACCCGTAATTTGCAATTAATTTTAGCGCATATTCAATATCCAATTAATTCTTTTCCTTTCCAAAGATGTTTTTGCCCAGACCTAACATCGAGATGTAGGAAATCCTTCTCTTCATAAAATCCAATACCATTAAACCCTATTTCCTGAGCATAGAGAAGAAGATCAGAAAGTAAATAATCCTTTACGTGAATATCTACCGCCATACCCAGGAGATGATAAGAACCGGGAGCTCCTCCGACTCTTTGGTTTTCCTCTTTACAACGGTAACCGGAATTGATATATATTGGTCTGTTGATCACCCTTCTTAGATGATCTATCCTGGTCAAAAGGTCCGGAGACAGCATAACCCGCCGGCAGCAGGGGCACTCAAACTCATACAAAGTAAAATATTCAGCTATTTTTATATCATTAATGATCACCATTGTTTATTTATATTTTAAAGTCCTGGCATTCCTTACTACATCCGGCATGGCCTTATAGATAATTTCGTTCACCTCCGGGACAGTAGCTTTCATCAGATCCTTTACATAGGAAATTTCACCCTCTTTTAATTCAACTTTTTGATTCCTTAATATTTCAATTAATTTTACCCAGGCTATTTTCCATTTTTCCTCGCCATTCCCTATGCCCAACTCTTCTTCTGCCCAAAGCATAGCTGCCAGAATGGCCTCTTTTATTTTGTCTGTCCTATCCTGGCCAAGCTTATTCACCATAAATTTGGAGGCCAGGCCAACCAGAAAGACCAGAGCAAAATCTAACAGATATTTCGTGATAAATACTTCTAACATTTATTACTCCTTTCTGTCTCCCAAGGAAGGTCCGCGGAACCTTCCAAGGAAGATTTTATATTCATTTATTTATATTACACATCCATAACGTCAGTAGACTTGTAGTCAAGGATTCGAGCATTGACTTTAGTTACCAGGTCATTACCGTTATTATGGAAGATATTCTTGGCGATAATCGTATCCATAACTCCTTCAATAGCTGCGTCTTGTGCGGCAAAATCAACGTAATCTGCATCATCTAAATTTTTGGGATTATCCAAAGTAAGGTTGAGAGTGTTTGCAGCACTGTCCCTGAATTGCATATAGAGCCTCTTATAACTGGTTACTTCTCCTAATTCGGTTGGCATTTTATTTTTTTCACCTCCTTTTTCAGGATCTACCGGAAGGTAAATCCGTTATCGATTTTTTAGCCGTTAATTTTCTTTCATACTCCTCCTCTCCTACTAACGACTAATTTACTATTCAGTAAGCTGTGATTCTTTTCCAAGTCTGATTTCATCTACAGTGTACTTCTGGAGACCTATTAAAGCGCCCGCTGAATCATAGATATCCTGATCTAGTGCAGCGGATTTAATGTTACCAAAGGTCTTAGTGCTGATGATGGGAGCTCCGGTAAGCGGATTGGTGCCTACTACCAGTCTGAATTGTAAGGATGAATCACGGGGAACACTTATGACATCTGCCATTTATTTTTCACCTCCTTTTTTATGGGATTTGACTCAAGTAAAACTAAGAAGTATATGAATATATTATCATATATCCATATATAAGTCAATTTTTGAGCATTATCAGCTTATTTAATGCATAAAGGTTCTTTTTTCTTTGGTATCCTTTAAATTACTCGTTATTTTATAAAGTTAAAAGGGGTCCTTCCTATATCGGGAAGGATCCCTTTTAACTTGCCTATATATAAAACTACTATTTGTAGAATTAATAAAAAAAGTTTATGATAAGTATGAGAAACTATAAAGATATACTACAAAGAAATTAGTGGGTAATTTTCGAAACTATACAACGAAGTAGTTCGATTATTTTACGTTAAACGAAATGGGTCTTTAAAAAAAGGAGGAACTCCAATGTGGTCAGAAAGAGTAAAAGCAGAAAATTATAACCTGAACTTTGGAACAAATATAATACGTAATTGCAATGGAACAGTTATTTATAAAACACGAAAAGGAAAGGAAAAAGAATTATTTATTCTTGAGAAGAATGTCGGAAAATTGTTACTGACGACTGAAATTAGAAACGAAAAGGGTGAATTGTTAGCAAAATTGAGCAGAAATAGTTTTGTACATGTCAAGGATGGCTTTGATGTAGAAAGCCATTATGAATTACAAGTAATTCAGAATATGTTCATGTTAATAAGGAAGGATGATGATAAAGAGTTTTTTAAAGCAAAAATTATTGACGGTATGAATATCCAGGTTACTGGTGTGTTTTACACTGGGTCTACCAAAATAGAAGCAACTGATGAGAAGTTGATGATCGGAACAAATACATTAATTGGCAATGTAATTGATGGTTTTGCCTCTGCCATGTTAATAAAAGAGGGTGCATTTGTGATAGGGGCTGCAGGAAAGTAGGAAAGTCTACATCGTATAACAGCGTGTATCCGGTTCGGGCTCTGCCTTCTTTCATCTTTCATCTACTTAATATGCAATCTTTGAAAATCTAATATTTCAAGGCAAAATAAAAAACCCCGCCTTTTAGCACAAGAGTTTTGTAAAGTATTTGTTATTTTACTTGAATAAAATATGATATAGGCTTGTTATAGCCTATCTTAATAATAAATTAAGAAATTATTGATTTAAAAAATATTAAAAAATTATTTTCTCGGTGGAAGGATATTCTGGAGATCTTTAATCCACTTAGCTCGCTCTTCGTTATCCGGAATTACCATTGGTAATATTTTATTTAAGTCATTCAGGATTTCCTGAATAGCCTTCTCTGCTCTAGAGGTACCAAACTCGTTTTTAGTCTCAACAGTAAAATAAGTTGCCCTAACGAGTATAAGAGCAATCTGGGCAGAAGCAGTATTTAATGTTTCAATTTCTTTTTTGGTATTTTCTGCAAATTTGTTAATCCCGATTATTTCCTTTTTCTGTTCTTTAATGTTATTATCTAAATCAGTTGCAATTTTTATTAAATTTTCTATTTTATCTTTAGTGTCGTTGGCATTAGAAATTAAAAGCCTTATTGATTCCTCGTGCCCTTTAACTTCTGAATTTATTTCTTTTAATGCAGTTTCTTTGGTTTCAAATATTTCCTTTTTGGCAGTTTCTACTTCAATGCTTCCAAGATTACTTCCAAATTTAATTTTTTTTATAATATCGTAGTTTACAATGGTAAATCCAGAGATAATTGCAAAAACTAATAAAACAATCAATATTTTAGAATCTATTTTTTTTATTACCGATAAATAAATAGAAACGCAGGAAATACAAAAAAATACTAAAAAAGCTATTAATTCTTTCATATTTGCGCGGCTCCTTTGTTAATTTTATGAAATTATCTTTACCCACCCTGCCTTTTTGCTTGATTAGAAATAGTAAAGATATTTTACAAATTTCTTAACCCAAATATTATCATAAACAAAAATGATATAAATAAAGATGATACCAGCAAATAAATCAAAACCACAAGTACCTTATTTAATAAAACCCAATGATTAAATGTTTTATTTACTTCTTCTCTCTCTGTATCTTTTTTATTTTTAGACATATTTTTCTTTTCTTTGCTATAATCTGAAAATATTCTTGCGAATACTTTCCCTGATACCCTTTCTACATAAGATGTTAGCAATATAAGGATACCAATTCCTATACATGTAATTAATGCAAACCAAGACGTTATTAAATAATTTTTCGCAACAACAGACTTGTCGATAAGATTTATTGTTAAAATAATAGCTGCTGAGCAAATTGTAATGATTGTTTTGTCAAGCTCCAAAAGTCCCGGAAGAACAGCTTCATGCATATCTTGACTTACCTTATTCGAATATTTGAAAAGAGGTAGAATAAGCCAATAAAATATACCAAATAAAACTAAAAAAATACCAATTATAATAATGGCATTTATCATTAAATAATTCCTTTTATCTTAAATTTAATTCTTAAAACTTTATATATATTATACTACCAATCTTTTAAAAACCCTTTTTTTCAATAAAATATTTTTAAAATGTATCGTTATTTTGATTAATTTTAACTGCCCTTGGAAATCTTCCTATGGACATATTCTCGTCGATTTAAATATACTCCAGCTACCTTAATTAGCCCACCTCAACCACTTCGGCCAATCTACTTATACCATGACCGCCCGCCAGGAGCTTTTTTTTGCTAAGGAGTTTAATTGAAAGCCTCCACATACATAACAAGACTCTATCGTACATTCTACAAGAAACAACTTCTTGCTTATCTTATCCGATAAAGCTTTGTTATGTATAGCAAAAAAAGCATTATATTTTTAACCAACTAAAAGCTTTTTTAGCCTGGTTAAAAATATAAAGGCGGGCTAAGTTAGATACTTCTTATCGTAGGGCTAAACCTCTATCCCCGGTAATCACATGGCTCCCCTCCCTTCCCCCCCTGTTCCTGATCATCGTTCTTCTACGTTTAAATATTTTTTACCTGTCTACGGGTGTATACGCCAGGCAAAGCAGGTAAAAAATACTAAAACTATCCTAAGAATTTATCTACGCGACATCGAGGGCGTTTATAGAAGTCTCAGCACCGCAAAAAAAGCAGGCAAGCAATTAAGCATAAGATTTTTTGCGGCACTGGCTTCTACAAACGCCGGGAAATAAACTGCAAAGAGAAGAAAAAAGATGAACTTTCCCCTGCGATAGGCAAAAACTATATAAATAAAAATGTTTCTTCTCTCTTAACTTTTTATTTATAGATGTTTTTACTTATCGCTAACCGTAAGAAATCCGATAAAAATAGCCACCGAAAAAGAAGATAAAAAGCTCCTGCATATATACCCTCTTTTACTTTTTATCTTTTTTTTACGGGAGAAAGACTAACCCACCGTCTTTAGCCGTTACACGTCCTGTATCAGAATAAAAATAGATAAGAGGGGGTGATCTTCCCTTCTTATCTATTTTTTGAGCCTTCGTCTTCTCTTTAGCATTACGCGGTAAAAATAATTTTATTTTTTCCCTAAAATTAAATTATTTTTTGAGTGTTATGCTTCTTTTTTCGCTTTTCTATCTCCGGTATTGCTTTTTGTAAAAGAGGGATGATTCCCCCCTGTTTATAAAAAGCAATATTCTTTTCTTCTCCCTGGCAATACTCTCACCAGGTAAATTACTATTTAACCGGTGAGTGTATTGCTCTTCCTTTTTACTTCTTGACGCCCGAAGATATTTTTTTTGAGTCACCGGGAAGATGTTTTTAATCTTCCTGTAAAGACTCAGAATAAATTTTGTTCGGGCAGATCGTTCGGCAATATAAAGATATTTCAACCAGGTAACTGAAAAGGTTTTTTTACTATGCAAGTTACTGCTTGCAGGGGTACAAAAAACCTTTTGTGTTACCTGGATAGTTACATTAAAAGGAAAGAGCAACATTTGTCAGTAGTGAATACTTTTACTGCTGCCAAATGTTGCGGTATTGTCTTTGCACTTATGAAGAAATATGAGTCTAAAAGCGGGCTTCTTTTAGTCTCATATTGCATTCATAAGTGCGTCCTATATTTGGTATTCTTCTCTCCGGATAAAATTATATTTCGTAAATAGGGGATGTTTTTGCCTTATTTACTGAAATATAATTTTATCCTTTCTTCCGGTTAACACAATCTAAAAGGGTATTTTCTTTTAGGTTGTGTTCACTGGTCTTTCCTTCTTTTTTAAAGTTCTCCTATAATTAGAGACGTTCTTCCAGGTAACACAAAAGCATTTTTCCCTATTCCTAAAATGCTTTTGTGTTACCTGGTTAAAATCATTAAAAAGAAAGAGCAGCAAGTGTCAGAGGTTAATACTTTAACTTCTGCCACTTGCTGCGGTCTTCTCTCCGTACTTGTGAGGAAACAGGTGCTTGAAAACTCCTTGTTTTCAATCGACTGTTTACTCATAGGTACGTCTTCTCTTTGATTTTCTTCTCTCCGGATAAAAATATCATGCTCGAATATGGGCGGTTTTTCCCTTATTCGATAAATTAGATTTTTATCCGCTCTCCCGGTGATCACAATCTAAAAGGGTATTTTCTTTTAGGTTGTGTTAACCGGTCTTTCTTTCTTTTTTAAAGTTCTCTGGTTTGAAAGTTCTCTTTTTTAAAGTTCTCCTACTCTTACCACCTGTTGATGTTTTTCTTTGGTCCAACGGGGATATGTTTTTAATATCCCATGTAAGGGCCAGATAAAAATTTGAACAGGTGGTTATCCCTGACGGCAATATTAAGACAATCAATCAGGCAATAGAAAAGTATTTTTTCCTATTCCTAAAATGCTTTTGAATTGCCTGGAGTGTTACGATAAAAGGGCCTGCCTGCCTGCAGCAGACAGTCGGAAGCAAGTAGACTCATAGAGACAGAATAGGGGCGGGGCAAGGGAGAGAGGAAAGAGCGATAAGCTTGCATTTATGCTGGTAGAGTGAAGGTGAATCGACCGCAGTTTTTCCTTCCCCCTTATACTTCCCCCCTAATGAATCATAACCTAACCTTGTTTTTTTTGCGGTGTGCGAATAAAGCGAAGCAACAGCGGGGCCGTAAAGAGCGTTATCGCCCGCCTTTATGCTTAGAAGCGTCCCCGCGAGTGTAGCTTTTGAGCCAAGGAGCAAAAAATAAAAAGAAGGGGGATAAGAGGAGGGTTTTAGGGGGGATTTAAGGGGGAAGGAAAGTTACCCGCCCCGCACGTGGATGAGTTATGAAATTAGAGATAGCCGGAGTGGATTAAATTATTGCTTTGATTTTTCTCTCTCCTCTTCTTCTCTTCTCCCGAGCGATAGGCGAAAACTACATAAATAAAATGTTTCTTTTCTTTTAACATTTTATTTATGGATGTTTTTACTTATCGCTTAACCTTACAGAATCCAAAAAATATAGCCACCGAAAAGGGAGATAAAAAATTCCCGCTATTATCCTTTCATTTATTTTTTTATCTCTCTTTTGCGGGGCGAGGACTAAATCACGATAAATTAAATTAAATCTAAATTAAATGTGAAATATTAGAAAACATTATCTTGGTAATATTTAACGAATGAGAGAGATAGAGAGAGAAAAAGTGGGTCCTCAATTTTTATACAGCTCCTATTATTTTCAAAAATCCTCTTTTTGGTACCTCAAAGATATTAACCCTGGAGAGAGAGAAATAGAGAGAGAGGAAGAGATAAAATAAATTATCATTAAATTAAACACCCCCCTCCTAGTGTATTAGTCGCCCTTCCCTCGCTAAAACCCTTGTAGAATATATAAAATACCTCTGTAATTTTACAGTGCTTTTTGTAATTTAATCGAAAAAACCCTTTTCTTTTAAACTCTTCATTGCATTATTTACGATTCGCCAATCCATATTAGCTTCTTTTGTTATTCTGTAAACTGAAGGAATTTTGCCCTCAAAAATAGTTCCTAAAAGGCAAGCTATCCCCCGCTGAGTATTGCTTAACATCGGCAACATTCTTATATTTTTAATTAAAATATTACTATCTTTTAATTCACCATCTTTGAACCTATATTCGCAAACCTCACATTTTATATAAGCAAGCCCATCTCTAATGCCAACACATCCATAATTATAAGAAGCTTTCCGACAGACTTTTTTTAATTCTATTTCGTTTAAAGGTTTTGATAGTGATCTATTTTTTTTAATAACTAACTTTTTCGCATATTCTTCCGTATTCTTATTCCGGAGTAGTAAATTATAGAGAATAAATAAGCTGTTATTTCTCTCTCCTACCTCTAAATATCTGCTTAATATCTGGCGTATGCAGTCCACCTTTTGGCCGTGATATTTTGGTATTTTAAAAGCATTATGGTATTTATCTTTTATAGGAAAAGCCAGATTATTTTCTTTGATTAATATCTTTGGGATTGGTAATATCTCGCTAAGAGGAATTTCGTAAACGTATCGATGGGCTTTTATTATTGATGGGGGGGCTACGACATATTTTCCATTACTTATTAATTCGAGCCGCTTGCCGAATAAGCTGTTGGTGCTTTTAACCTGTTCGCCATTGAGAGAGAAATAGTAATGATAACCCCTTTTCGTCCTAACCCTGGTGGTTTCTTCTATCTCCGGTAAATATTCTTTTAGCTCCGGCAAAAGATTAAGATCATCAACATCAATCACGGCTAATTTACTTATATTCCCGGTAACTATGCCAATATTTAGATCGGTAAATTTAACATACCAATTAAAAATATCTTCTACATTTGCTTTTTTATATTGGAAAGATTTCCAATAGATATAAGGTTTCTTTTCGCTGTTAATCGGTATGAGACTATAATCGTATTTTAGATACTCATTTATACTTTTAAATATAATTTAAACCCTTTTTGGCGTGGTATGAATTAAGGGTTTAGCTTATACTCACCCCCAGGCCTGAATAGTTTTAAACTGAGTATGATTTGTTAATTTTTGCAGTATTTTTATAACTTCTAAAAAAACATTTAAAGCTAATAAAATAAAAAAACCGGAAGGGAAACGCAGGTAAGTCTTTCGGCATAGCCATAAAAAAGGGAGCGTAATTTTGGCAAATCGCACTCCCTTTTGTATTTATAATTATAACACTAAAAAAAGAAAAAATCAGAAGAAAATAACAATAATTTTTAGCTTATTTCTCTTTTCTCTTTATTAAAATGGGGTCTATTGTCCCTATTTATTCTAATACTCATATTTTAGGCACCATAGTACTCATATTAGGGGTCCCTGTTTTTATATTCCAAACTGCCAACTTCATCTTCTTGATAATTTTACCATCGCCAAAATCAAGTAAGTCCTCACGTTTGAACACATTTAGAATTTTATTAATACTCCCCTACGCTTAGCCGCACCAGAAAACCGTTCCCTTTTTCATATTATTATCTAATTTCATATTGCAGAACTAAGTATTTCTTTTTATTTATTCAAGATTTTCATCTTCAATAATCATATTTGATTGATGAATTGTTTCTTTAATTTTATCTTCATAATCTGAAATCGTTATTTCGCCTTCTTGAGCAGATATCTCAACTTTTACTTTCACTTGGTTAAACTTGGTTTTGAGGTAAGGTATCATTCTTACAATATCCGATAATTTGCCTGTAGGAACATTCAATTTAAGGCTAATTTCTTGGTATTTTTCTCTATGCTGTAGTGGAGGAGTAATACCTGCTATTTCATCACTTTTTTTCTTTATTTCACCTTCAATTATTTCCCTTTGGTTTGTAGATAAATTGTATGATGAGAAATCTTCAGTGACTTTATTAAGTGATTCCATGGTTTGACCTTGCCGTATTTTCTTGATGTACAATTGAAGCTCCTCATCTGAAATCTCTCCCTTAATTTTAGGCAAGCACAATTCCATTTTAATCAAAATCTCTCCATCTACTATTTCAGGAGAAAATTCATCCTTGAAGTGACGGCAAATAGGCTTTTCGTTCTCTATATCTCCCAATCCAAATAACCCTTGATTGATACCTTCTTTTATACAATCCTTCAGCACTTTATTTGAAACAACCCTGATTTCTCCCGGTGTCTTAAACAAAGATTCAATGATATTCTTTGTTTCCACATACTCCCTATCTTTGAGATATTTTTCTTTAAGAGATAGAGGGGCAAATCTTTCAAGGATTTCGCCTTCATTTCTCAGCCTTTCATATATTTCCTTATCTATTGTAATCTCTGCTCCATAAGTTGGAATACCCAAATCAATCTCCTTAAGGTCCTCCCTTGAGGGTAGTAAAACAGTACGATAAAGACCCCTTGTGCGATCTTTAGCTTCCATCTCGGTTTTTTTCGCTCTATATCTTATTTCCTTTTTCTGTTCGTCCGTAATATGAAGAGTGTTATCTTTTTCTATTAGTTGCCATGCAAGTTTTTTCTTCAGGAAACTTTCAAAGTTTATTCTCTCTGACTCCAGAGGGCAAAGAAATACAAGAGTATTACGGTAAACCCTGGGGCGTTCTCCACAATTTTCCAGAAACTCCTTACATCTGTCACGATTTCGCTGAATGACCAATTTTAATCTATTCGTATCAGCAATGTCCTTAGAATTATTGGGCCAGAGGAATATATCGAAATATTCTTTTGTGAGAGTCCCTGTCAAAAGATCTTTTTCTTCTGGTTCAAGGTCTACTATACCCTCCATTTTGGTTAAAAGTATGCGATTTAGATTTGGTTGGTTTGTAAAGAATAACCCCTCATCTGAAATATAAAAAAGGTTTTCCTTTAGCTTAGAGACTGCTTCTACAACTATACTACTTGGTGAAGAAAGGTCAACACTTGAGAGTTTAACTTCGCTAATGGTTGCACCTCGCTCAGGTCCACCGGAAAATGAATAGAGGAAAATCGTAGTTGCTGCAACGCTCCCAAAAGAAAAGGGTGCGTAAGCATCTCCAAGACTCCTATCCACCTTTTTAGCGCCTGCATCCCTTGAAGTTAAATCTTGAGCAATGATACTATCGTACTCAGGACCAATGTGTTTAATTAGTTCCCGTTTAATCTCATCATTTTTTAAATTAAAGTCTCCCAATCTGATAAATGGTTTTTGAGTATCCTTTAATGAATACACCACTAAAGAAAGTAGTCTGAGTACTCCTCTTGTCCTTTGAAAAGTTGGAAAACTGCCCCATCGCTTATATAAAATATCCACAATCTCTGGCTGAAATGGATAACTCTTTATGAATCTTTCACGGTAATTTGATTTTTCCACACCTTCTGGAAATATTCTCTCTTTATCAGCATAATCAAGAAATTCTTCTATAACTTTCCTTACCTCTTTTTCGTCTATACTGCTAAAAAGCCTTCTTTTAATCACATAGTCTATCTCTTCATCATGTACTGGCGTGTAAACCTTTTCCATTCTTCCTGTGATCTTTTGCAATTGTTGAAAGAGTCTTTCCGCATTTTCATCATAGTGTTCAAGCACGCTTGAAGGGAGCGTAAGAATTAAAAAGGATTTTTCGAGACTTTTTACGGTACCTGTAAGTTCCTGAATGAAAGCAAGTACTTGGGAAGCTAAATTTGAGTCTCCCACCTTTATCCCAGAGGCCTTAGTGGCGTATTCTAATATTTCGTCCATTAAAATCAAAAGGGGCTGATGTATATCAAGAAGCTCTCTTAACTTTTCACGCCCAGGTGAAATTCTGCCTTTTAATTTTTCTATTTTCCCGGTAAGTTGTCTTTCTATTTCCTCCCAAATGGTTATCTCTTTGGGGTCAAGAGCAGTTCCATCAATAACTACTGCCTTTGCTCCCCATTCCCTTGTCTTATGATACAAAGCAATCAAAGAATGAGTCTTTCCACCACCAAATGGAGTTTGAAGCTGGATAATTGGGTCTCCACCTTCGCCTTTGAGTCTCTTCTCTGCGATATTTAGGAGATTCTTTAATCCATCTGTTATATATGTTTTTCTAAAGAATATAGTAGGATCCTGGTACTCCTCTTGGGCTCTTTCTTTAAACACTTCCCACAGGTCCGCAGCAAACACATCCATGGTAAGCCTGCCCTCAAGTATATCCTTATGCGGTATAGCTATAGTTGAGAATGGTTTCATTCGAATAACCTCCTTTGTATAGGTTTATCTTTCATTTCACTTAATATCTTTTCTTTTCCTGAGAGAAAACCATCAAGAAATTTCTTCTCCTTGTTTTCATTAGATAGGGTTTCTGATATTGCCTGAGCAACCCGGAAAAAAGCATCTTTATTTCCCCAGCCACTATCAGTAAGAACCTTTTTCATTTCTTCTCTCTTACCTTCCTTCCATAAAATTAGCGTTTGGTGAAGAACATCGATGAGTTCATTATTTTTAACTTCCTTTAAATCCCTTTCCTGTGGTCCTAATATCCTTATGAACTCTTTTTCTTTCCTGATAAATCCTTTATTCCACTCCTTAACTAAATCAATTCCTGTTGACTGAGCGAGTTTTCTTGCATCATCAAAATGCACCTTTGCCTCTTGATAAGTCCATCTCCAAAGGAGATAAAACTTTGTAATGGGTGAGAGCTCTCCTGCTATGCCGTTATGAAGAATCTGCCTTACGGTATAATCAGTTACAACATCCCTCACAAAATCAAGAAGTGTATCAGCCCTCAGGATATTTCCCTCGTAATCACTGACTTTCTCATATTTACCAAAGATTTCAATGGAGGAGCCTATAGCTGCGATGAAGAAGTCTGCACCTGAGATGCCCTCCTGCCATAGCCTTTCAAGTTTTTTATAGATATGTTTTTTTATTTCTTCCTTAACCTCATTGTACCATCCAGTTTCTTTCCTTTCTATCTTTCGAGCAACAAAGTAAATTGAGGATGCTAAAGCTGCGGATTCTCTTGCCCTTAGCCTCGTCGTCATCTCCGTATGAATAGGCCATGAAGCGGTAATGACAAATCCAGAATCCAACATTGAGTTTATCAACGTCTCCCAGCCAGAAGTTGATTTATGAGTATAAACAATGGTGGCAATGCCATTAGGTTTTAAAACCCTATAAATTTCCTGGAATGATTTTTTAAGATTATCTTCAAAGAAGGTCTTATCTTTATGCGCATATCTTTTCGGGTCCCAACCTGCCATTTCAACAATTTCTTTTGATTTTGGTGTTAAAGGGGTAGAAAAGAGTTCAGGATGTAAATCTCCCACGGTTCTTTTAAGCCAGACATAAAAGAAATCAGACAAGTCAGCGTAAGGAACGGAATTGTAATAAGGCGGGTCGGTGAAGATTGCATCAAAGTAGTTATCGAAATAAGGAGATTCGGTAGCGGAGGATTGGGTGACGGTGATAGACAGAGAGTCTGGAATTTTACAGATATTGTCTAAAACTGAGAGTATCGAATCTACATTTCCAAAAAAACCAGTAACATTTTTTCTGGTAAGAGGATTGCTTTCAGGATAAGACCATTTCATTGGAAGAGCCTGTAAACCAAAAATCTTTTCAGTTTGTTCTGAACCATGATGCCAAACGCAGATATTGGAATTTCTTGTCGTCAATCTATCAAAAGCCAAAGCCAAATAGCTCACTACCGCCTTTGTATACTCTCTATCATATCCTTCCTCAATCATCTTCTTATAAGCTTTTCTCACTTTCTCCACAAATGTTATCAATGCCATCTTCTGGCGGGAATTGAAAAGATCGCCCCATTTATGCATTCCATAAATAGGAACATTAAAAACTCCGCTCATTAAAGGAATCTCTTCATAAGGCACAGGGTCAATTCCCCACTCTTCCATCAACTTTGCTCTTTTATCTCCAAGATACATTTCTGCTTCTTTAAAAATTTCCAAATCCTTCTCTGAGGTAATTCTGTAAATTTTTCCTTCCTTTTTTGGATTATGTAGAACTACGGCAACCATCCTTTGTCCTGCTTTTCCTTCCTGAAAGAGTTTTCTTGTGGTGTTGGCATCAACCATATTACCACAGACAGAACATGTAGCGATTGCTCTTGATACTGTTCCCTTGAAGGGATCAAAATTGTCTGGAAAATCATTGTTTTGCCCTACAATCTCAAACTCAACTTTACTATTTTTAATAAACGGTTTTAATGCTACTTTTTTATTCTTTTTCTTTGCCAGCCAAAGCTGCCCCATCAAGGGAATTTCAGCACCACAAGCAGGATTCTGACAGGGAATGGTTCTTGCCCATATATAAGCCATAGGGATAGAACCATCTTTTTCTTTGGGATAAAATTTCCCTATCTCTTTCTTTGTTTCTTCTAAAACCCATTTCCCCCATCTTTTCACATCCCCAAGCAGAGGATTCTTAAAACTGCTTCCTTTTAATAATCCCCAATCTTCCTTTACTTCTTTTACCTTTCCATACTTTTGTGGATATTCAAGTGTGCATTTCAGAATCAAAACCGCTACAGGATTATACTCACCTGCATAAGTTTCACATCCAAGCCTTAATGCTTCTAGAGGAATCGCACCACCCCCTGCAAATGGGTCTAAGACTTTTAATGGTTTTCCACCGTTTGCTTCCAAGATATCTTTTCTTGCCTTTTCAATAAGCATAGGATTTAGCGGGTTTTCCCATTTTGAAAGTTCAATAATAAATTGCCTTTTCTTATCCCAGTCCACATCACTTTTAGGAGCAGGAATTAAAGCTGCATATGATGTTGCTCTTGAAGAGGCTAAGGGTCTGCGTGCCCACCAGATATGCAAAGTAGATATATGCGCATGTCTTATATTCTTCTCCCTTGCAGACTCGATACTTACCTCTTTTACGGGAAAACTTACTTCTATAAATCTCTTCATACTTTCACCCCTTTATTTTTCCATTCCTTTGCAGAAACTATAAACCTCACCACTTCGACTTTTTCTTGAATATTCAAATTCTCAGCAGGATTATTGGTTATGTAAAGTGTAGGACTGGCAATTGCGTTAGCGACCACATAAAGCCAGTACTGCTCTTTAAACCTCTTTGCTTTAAACCATTCGTTACAAGTCAAGGCAACTTGACCTTCATCCTTTCTCGCTTTAACCTCTATATATCTTATTTCTCCATTCCCCCTTGATCTTACGTCAAATCCAAGATTCTCCTTTGAAACATCCTCTGGCTCTCTTCCTTGATTTTTTTCGTATCCCATTGCAATCTCCATACCTATTCTTTCTATCTCCTTATCACTTATCATGTCTCTGGAAATCGGTGGTTTTACAAGAACTGCACCTAAAAACTTTGGCATAGAAATTGTTAAACTCACTTCCTGCTCTATTTCTTTTTGCAATGTTTTCAAAGCTTCTTCATATTGCCTTTTCCTATCTTCTTTATTTCTGATAACAATATTTACTTTTTCACCTTCTGCTTGTCTCTCATATAATTCAGCAAGATCAGCATCAAGTTCACCTATTAAATATTCCAAAGACTTTATCCCGTACTTTTCCTTTATTTTCGCTTGTCTTCTTCTTTCATCAACTATATCTTGCTTGTAGTTTTCAACCGCATCTGCGACATATTTTTGGGATCTTTTCATGCTCATATCTACCGTTACTGGCACGTTATTATCTTTCGGAATAAAATCCCATAAAATCGCAGGGTTGACCTCATTCATTTCTTTTCCGTTAGCGTCATAAATTGACATAAGACGCTTACCTGCCACTTGTCCTTTTCCATCTTTTACCTCTCCCTCAAAGAACCACAAAACACCGTCATATCTCCCAGAAGGGTCTTCAAATACTGCTCCTTTCTGCAATTTGCTAAAGTAATTTTTACTCACCCATTTAAGTAGAGCCTCAAAAAGTGGATGTCCAAAGGATATAAACTCTATATCAGGATTTTTAAAAGCAATATCTTTATCAAAGGTTGCTTTGGGATAAGACTTCAGGATAGAACCATATCTATTTTTAAAATCAACTCCCTCTGCTATTTTTCTTATTTCATAAGTAACCAAATCTATTGAAATAAATCCATCCTTTCTAATTCTATATTTTCCGTCAGTTTTTTTAAATGCTTTTTTGAAAAACTCCTCAACATACTCTGGAATAAGCCTATATTCCTTTGCTTTTTCAGCCATTTCTTTTATTCTGGTGTAATCGATGTGTCTTGTTGCGAGACTCTCTCCTAACGCCTCCTTAACCTTTGTAATATACTCTTCGTCCACTTTAATATCGAGTTCTTTTATTATTTCGTCTATACTTCTTGCATTAGCTACCGCCTCTAAAATGAGTTGATAGAGGTTTTTCCCATAAAATATATCACCAATAACATCAAATACCTTATCGCTTCCCATGGCTTTTCTAATCTCTTCGAGTTTGTTAAAAAGTTTGGTAAGAACCTGACCTTCTCTTGTATCCTCTGCTACGAGGTTAAAAATATAAACATCCTTTTGTTGTCCGTACCGGTGAATTCTTCCCATTCTTTGCTCCAACCTATTTGGATTCCAGGGTATATCATAATTAATCATAAGGTGACAAAATTGAAGATTTATGCCCTCACCAGCAGCTTCTGTTGCCACCAAAATCTGTTTTTCATGCTGAAAAACCTTCTCAGCTCCTACTCTTTCTGGCAAATTCATACCCCCATGAATGAAATTTACAGAATACTCCCACGAATTAATTCTTTTTACTAAATATTCTAAAGTGTCTTTAGATTCTGTAAAGATTAAAATTTTCTCGTTTCCATGCATTTTCCTTATTTTTCTAAATCCTTCCTCTATTGCTTTCTTTAATTCTGAGAGTTTTACTTCGCACTCTTCTATAAGAATCTCTTTTGCTTTCTCTATCAAATTTTTAAGAGTGTTAATCTCTTTTTCTAATTCTACCTTATTTTCAGCAATGCTTAGCGTCTCCCATTTCTTTTCTTGGTCCCAGCGTTTTTCTTCTTCATAATCATCAACTTCTTCAATATCAATGTAAGTTGGTATCTCTTTTATGAGTTCTGGTTCTTTAAATAAATCTTCAAGCCTGTCCTTCCTTCTTTCAAGCGATCTAAGAAGTGCATAAGTACTCGACGCCATCCTTCTTTGTAGAATTAGCAAAGCAAACGCAACATTTCTCTTTTTATCACTCTGCGATGCTCTGTTGTACTGAGAAATCACATATTCTGAAAGTTCATTATATAATTTCTTTTCTTTTTCTGATAATCTAAATCTAATCGTCTTTGGATAGCGATTGGTAAAAATGGGTTCCCCTTCAAAATTTTTTAGATCTTCTTTTAGTCTTCTGATAAAGAGGGGATTATCTTTGTTTTCTATAGATTCAGCAATTAATTTTCGTGTGGCAAAGAATCCTGGAATTAAAAGATCAAGAAACAATCTGTAATTTTCAGGATCGCCTTTGTGTGGTGTTGCAGTGAGAAATAAAAGATGTTCAGTAGACTTTGATAATACTTCTCCTAATTTGTATCTTTCAGTCTTCGATAATTTGTCACCATACTTATAAGCTGCCATCTTATGAGCCTCATCAACAATTATCAAATCCCAGTCAACACTTCCAATTGAGGGCAATATCTCCTCCCTTTTTGCAAAATCAATAGATGTAATAACCTGGTTTTCTCTTTGCCATGGATTTTCTCCATAATGATTATCTAATGAACTTCTATCAATCAATGTAACGGACTCTTGAAACTTCTCTTTTAATTCTCTTATCCATTGATATTTAAGATGACCTGGGACAACTATAAGAATCTTATTTATGATACCTCGTAATTTCAATTCCTTGATAATTAATCCTGCCATGATGGTTTTACCAGCACCCGGGTCGTCTGCAATAAGAAATCTTATACGGGGAAGTTTTAAAATGTAGCCATAGACTGCTTCTATTTGGAAAGGCAAAGGATCTATCTTTGAAATGTTCATTGCTAAAAGAGGGTCAAAAAGTGATGCAAACTTATAACGCTCTGCCTCAATAGATAAAAATACCTCATTTGCAGGAGCAGAAAAATCTAAAATAAACTCTTTTGCTTTTAGTTTTTCGATTTCTTCTTTTGATATTAATTGGTCTATATGTATGTTGGAATAAATAGTCGCTCCTATAATATGAATACGATCTCCAAATTCTTCAACTTTCTTTAACTCTATTGGCTCTGGCCAGAAAGGACCTTCAATTATCATTCCTTCTTTAATCACTTATTACTCCTTCATAACTGTAAAGTGATATGTTTAAATAATTAATACTGTTTATATTGCTATTTATTTACGTCTTTAATCCTTCCGGAATCAATCCGCTCTTTTATTATTTCTCTCCTTTTTTTATGCCGTAGAGGTGTAGGGCGGTATGAAAAGGTTCTTCCAAATCCATGCCGACATTCTTTTCTGGAGCAAATCGGTTAAAGCCAGCGTACATAAGGCACATTAATTGCAAACCGCTAAATTTTTCTCCGGGACAATTCCTAAGGGTATACTTTTGGTCCGGTGAGGCATAGTCTAGGCCACTGCTTCCAAGCATTCCAATTTCAAATGAAAGTTCTTTAATTTCATCTCTGGTCATACCGTCAAATCTCTCCAATGCATCCAGAAGATACCAAACGGTCGCCGGATGTTTCTTTTTTAGTAACTCGGGATTAGTAGTTCCTGTAGAGTTTATTTTACCTGACGCTTTATACAATTCTGTATCTTCCTGCCACTCGTACCAATCCTTAAGTCCAAGTTTTTTAGCCCATACATCAACAATCTCATACTCATCTCCTGGTTTTAGCGTTTTAATAAGGTTTTCGAGCATAGATAGTAATTCTTGTGCGGTGGAAAATGAATCGAGTTTGCGGTAAGGTTCGGCATAACAGGTTGCCCCTCCCCATAGCTTGTCTAGAAATAATGCCGTTGCTCCATTTAAAGCAGAGGAGGCATACATAATGTGTTCGGGCATACGCTCTTGTATTTTATGGTTAATTATAGATTCCTTTGCTTGTTCAGCTAACACACCGAGTGAAATAAACTGGGATGCTCTTAGAATTGGAAAATTGCAGTGCAGTTGAGCCTCTATTATTAAATCAATAGGAGCGTTTTGAACCTGCCTTACAATACCCTCTGAAAGCTGGAGCGCCACATCTGTTATAGATTTCTCTCTAAGCCCTTGGCGTCGCCAACGAGTAACATCTTTTACCATACTGCGGATGGCTCTCTCCTGACTGACGATAGTAGAAACAAGAAAACGATTCCGTCCTATTTGTCTGGCAGCACATTCAAGGCGTAGGTGTGCCAGTTCGTGGGCAATAAGATGTATCAAAATTTGATCAGGGGTATTCCTTTTATGTATAATTAAATGGTAATTCCTTCCATATTTCCATGCCATTTGAATAATAGCTTCAGTACTACCAGGAGTTTCTCCTGACTGGATACGAACAGGATATCTGGAAAGGATAGTAAGCTCATTCTTTATGTCTTCTATCGCCTTCCACATATCTTCGCGTTTCTTTTCGGCTAATTCGGCCATTAGCTTCCCGTATATTTCACGGGCCTGGGCAAAGACAGGAAGTGAACGTGCATCCTGTATTTCCGCCTGGGCAAAAAGTTTTTCAAGAGTCTCTTTAGCTTCCTCCGGTCTTCCCTGAATTCTTTGCGCTATTGTCTTACCCATATAAGGATTAACAAAGGATGGCTTTTCGGCAATGCATTTTTCAAAAAAATCAATGGCTTCATTTAATCTTCCCTGCTCCATACAAACTGCTCCAAGGCTATTCATAACCCATGGGTCATCTGCCTTTATCAGAAGAGCTCGATTCAGTAAACGCTCAGCGACCTCAAAATTATTCTCGTATTTAAAGTATAGATTAGCGAGTACAACCAGACTCCATACATTATTGGGTTGAACTCCCAATACCTCGATGAGCTGATTCTTGGCCTCTTCCGATTCCCCCTTCTCCACAAATACCATGGCTAAATCTCGTCTTGCCTTGTAATTGGAAGGCTCGAGCTCAAGGGCCCGCTTTAAAATACCGAGCGCTTTGTCATAGTTACCCTGAGCCGCCCGTTTTGCCGCCTTTTCTTGAAGCCTTTTAGCTTCTTCACGTGCAGCCGATGATTCTTCAGTATAGGTGATTGTGCCTCTCCATCCGTCAAACTGGACTTCAATTGGCTGCGGCAGGAAGGAAAATTGTTTATGAACCATTGTTTCTAAATCAGCTAATGGCGGTAGCTTCTCAGGAACATCTATACCTGAGAACTCATAAAGCATTCTAACGTCAATTTCTATATGCACACTCATATCCCTCCTTAAATATTCTGGCATTGTGTTATACGGTCTTATAATATCATAATAAATCATGTGGCAAGGGACGGTTCTTTGTTACGTTTTAATCCTCCCGGATTTAATCCACTCTTTTATTATTTCTCTTTTCCCCTCATCTAAAACCACTTTAAGTGGGCGGTAAAGATTTTCAAAATATTATTTCAAACCCATTACATTTTTCATTAAATATTTACTAGTTAAATTCCCTTCAAGGTTAATAATATTAAGTGCTTCTGTTGTGCTTATAACCATTGAAGTGCTACCATTGGCATTGAATACAGAAATTGTGTATTTTTTAAAAGTTAATCTTTGATTAAATATTCTAAATGAGCCTATAACACTAAGGCTTTCCTCAAATTTTAATTGATTATAATTTTTAAAACTTTCTATTTGCTCATACAAATAATCCTTTAGATCATAATCGTCAAACATTTCAATTACTTGCATTGATAAATCGTAAGGTTTCGCAAATGCATTAATAAAAGTCTCATAATACCGATCTTTTTGCTCTATTGTATCGTATATTATTACCCTATTTTTATCTAGAGGAATATCTATAGAAACTAACTTTCCCGAAATTTTATCCCAACCAACACTAAAATTTGGTTTATTAAATTCTTTCGACTGTGAATATATTTTTTCCATATAGTTTCCATACCAACCTTCTTCACTTTTTAAATCCTTACCTATAAAATCCTTAACATAATAAAATTGGTTCTGAGTTAAAAAATCTAATAAACTATCTCTATTTAGCGGCAAAAATATAGAAAACTTAAAAAGATTCTCTCTGAGTATCTTTTCATAAATAATTCTTATTAATCTTCCTCCGATTCCTTTAAACTTTTCTTCATACATTTTATGTCTTTCATCGGTATAATTCCACTTATTTGCACGAAGATCAGATAATAGGGTATCTAACCCACTTCCTGCGCGCTCATCCCACTTATCGCACTTTTCCAATAAATATTCTGTTGTTTCGATAATCCATTTTTTATTTCTTTTATATTTCGAAACACGATCTGAAATTTCTATACATTCATTATATAGATCATCTTTCTTTAAGAGTGAGAAAAATTCATCCTCTGTCATATCACTAGAAAAAACAGTTCTTTCTGAATACTCATTATTTTCAGTATTTATTACATTAATATTTTCTATTGTTACGGTTTTATTTTCTTGTTCGTCATTGGGCAATGAAAAGGTAAACAACAAAAAAAATACAAAAAACGGTATACCAAAGTAAATTCCTACTTTTTTCCTTGTTTTTTCTTTCCCCCACACTAAGACCCATTTGGGATTAATAAGCCCTAATAAAAATAATAAAAAACAAATTAAAACCAAAAAAACAAACAAGTCCTGCACCGTCTTACCTCCATTTTATTGTAATAATTTTAATATCTTTACACTTTTAATAAAAAAGATAAATATTTCTAATAAGGATTATAGGTAATATGTTTTATGTCTTACTATTTAAATTTTTGATCCTTCCGGCATCAATCCACTCTTTTATTATCTCTCTCCTCTTTTCCTCCAGGACAACCTCAAGCATTTTTGATGTTTTTCCTTTAATTCTTTCCTTATTTAATTGCACCTTCCAAAAATCAGGCAACCTATTTTCTGTTTCTATTCTTATTTCTTCCTGCTGTAAAGAATCAAGTGAATTATAAATTTGTTCTATCTTTTTAATCTCTTCCTGCCTCTTTTTATTTTCCTCTTCCTGTCGCTTTATTTTAATATATTCTGTTTTTTCCTCTTCTTCTTTCTGTTGTTCCTCTCTTTTCTCCCTTAAATATTCCTCCGGGAATTGCCAGTTTTCTCTTATAGCCTTCACTAAATAAGCCGCTTTATCATCGGCATTAGTATAAATAATTGCCTCAATCCATTTTTTTATTAATTCCTGATCATTATTTTTTACTAGCTTTTCAGCGGTTATTTTAGATACATTTAATTTAACCAATTTATCAATTAAATTAATTTGTTCTTTAGTATATTTTTCAATTTTCTCCTTTGGTTCTGGTAGAAAATCTTCTGTCTGGTTATTAATATATTTTGTTTTTTCTTTTTTTATTTCTTCTTTGGCTCTCTCTCCTGGCCAATAATATATAAGCCAGTCCTTATTCCCGTTTTCACTCCAGTCATATTTTGAAATAAACCCGGTATCTTTAAGCTCATTATTGCCCGGGTCTAATTGTTGTTTAGCTGAAGAAATATACCTATAGGGAATTACCGGAAGAAGCTGGCATAAGGTAGAATATTTAAAACGAATAAAATCTTCTTTTTTATTCCGGACACCATAAAACTTTACTCCTAAAATCTCATAGAGCCTGGAGGCTATTTTACTTTCAAGACTCTGCCAATAAGTATAATCAATCGATTTTGTATAGTGAGAGTTTAAACTCTCGAGATAAATATCACTTAAATATAATAAATTTGTTTCTGTAATGGAACCATCCTCTAATTGCTCGCCTCTAAAAATAACCCCATCATATAATCCGAAAACTTTTGATATCCATTTCTTTTTGCCTTTATAATAAAAAGCATTTTCTGATTTTATAGTAGTTGCCCTTATTTTTTCAAAAGAGCTTCTTACTCTTTTAAAATTTCCTCCGTCTTTAAAACTAACCCCCATCCTATTACATAAATCATAAATAGAAAAAGGTATTGGGTTATCTATCTCTTTTTTTTCTCTCAAAATTTCACTAATAATCTGCTCTATGGCTTTATGAACTTCCCTGTCAAAAGGACCGGGATATCCATATTTGGGATTAGCTGAAACATTCCAGACTCTTTCTTTTTTTAGACCTCCTCTTTCGGTTATCTCTCTATATTCTATTTCTAATATTTTATTTTTTCTTGCCAATACAAAAAACGGGGATCTTAATAAATTTACTTCAGAATTTATTATTTTTGACAAGCTAATTTCATCGTTATTTTTTATAGAAATTATATTGGTGGAATTAAATTTAAATTGTTTCACTTCTTTCCTTCTTTAATTTTTAAAATAATAACAACATCTTCTCTTGTTGTTGTTATTGTATATATTGTAAGTATTGTAGACACAGCAAACCCTTATAAAATAAGGAATAATAAGTGTATTCCTTATTTCAAAGTTCAGTATTCCTTATTTCAAAGTTCAGTATTCCTTATTTCAAAGTTCAGTATTCCTTATTTCAAAGTTCAGTATTCCTTATTTCAAAGTTCAGTATTCCTTAATCTAATAAAATATTATTTAACTTTAATTATCCAACTTTCTTCTTTCCATTTATCCAATTTCTTATCAGCTATTCCCTCTACAAGCTTAATTTCTTCCGGTGTTTTAAAACCTCCACAGGCTTCTCTGTAATCAATTATATTTTGTGCGGTTATCTTACCTACTCCCCAAAGTTCATCTAATTCTTCTAAAGAAGCAGTATTAATATTTATAGCCTTACCTGATAGAGTAGGAGTTTCTTCGGAGGTCCCCGGAGTTGGCAAAGAAATTATGCCGGCCTCGCTAATTAATTCCTGGTATCTTTCCAAACTGTATTTATTATTCCATAAATTATTAAATTGATTTTGATATTTTTCAATTATATTCTTATCATCTATTACTAATAGATTTTCGTCGTTTCTTTCTCCGGCAGAAGCAGTCCAATTATATGATCCTGTAATAACTATTTTGTTATCTATTACTGCAAATTTATTATGCATTATATAACTATTTGAACTTATTCTTATATCTTTTATACCGTTATTTACAAAGTAGCGAGATTTACTATATTCGGCATTAACCTGTGAGCGATCTAAATATATTTTAATATCTATTCCCCTGTCTTTGGCTCTAATTATTGCCTGAGCTATTTCTCTATCAGTAAAGGTATACATAGCAATGCTAATAAATTCTTTTGCGTCGTCTATATTTTTAATAATTATTAATTCTGGGTCATCATAAAGAGAAAAATAGACTTCCGTTTTAGCAAGAGTATTAAAAGAAAAAATGAATAATAAACTAATAATTAATAGAAATATAAAAGTAATTTTAGTCTGTTTTTTATAAATAAAAACATTCATAATAAAATCCCTTTTATTTATTTTAATGATGTGCCGGAAAAGCAGTAACAATAAGGTATTTTGCCCAGTGTCCGATGTTCGGACACTCGCTTTTATATCCAGTATTTTTATTATTTATTTAGAATATTTAATACTTGGTGAATGGCGTCAGTTATTTCAGACTGTTCTACCTCAGACTTTCTAAATTTTATTTTTAAAATAAATTCTCTTCCAGGAGATTCAAATTTATATTCATAAAATTTAGGTCTTCCTTTTTTATCTTTAGATTTTTTAAGTTCTGATTTTGCTTCTCTAACCGTTAAGGTTCCCTCTTTTATTTGTCTATAAAATTCCCTTATATTTATTTTATTACTTTGCCGGAGAAGCAGTAACAATAAGGACTTGGGCACTGTGTCCGATGTTCGGACACTCTCTTTTATATCCTGAGGAAGCTTGAGCAAAGAAAGCATTTCGTTCACGTAACTTTTGGGAAGTCCTAATTCTCTGGAGGCCTCTCTTTGAGAATAACTTGGGTTGTCCATTCTTTTTTTATTGATCAAGGCTTGGATTGACTCTGCTTCTTCAAGTGGTGGAAGGTCCTGCCTTTGTATGTTTTCGATTAACTGATGAATAAGCCGGGTATTACTATCAATATTTTTAATAATACAGGGTAATTCTTGAAGGTCGGATAATTTAGCCGCTTTATATCTGCGCTCTCCACTGATTATTTTAAAGCAATCCTCAGGTTCTATATATTCAACGGTAATTGGCTGTAGGAGTCCATGTTTTTTAATGGATTCTGCTAATTCATTTAATCTTTTCTGATTTAAACTTTTCCTTGGTTGTTCGGGATCTAATTTTATTCTGGATATTTCAATAATTCTGGCGCCGGAAAGACCCTTTGTTCCTTCTCTAATACCCTTTTTCTCTTTTGTGATAATTTCTTCTTCCTGGATTGGAAGGGAATCAAAAGTATCTTTGGCGAATTTTCTTAAAATAACTTCCTTTTTTTTAGTCATGATTTATAAACTCCTGAGCTAATTTTCGATAGGTTTCTGCTTGTTCTGAAGAAGGTAAATAATAAGTAATCGGTTTTTTTATAGTAGTTGCCTCCGCATATTTAACACTGTTCGTTATCTCTATTTTAAATACCTTATCTTTAAAACCCTCTAAAACAGTGTCGTGGTAAACCTCTTCCAGCTTCCTTCTTCCGACAAACTTATTTATAATATAGCCCATTATTTCAAGCTTGGGATTTGCCCTTTTCCTTATCTTGGTTATAGCACCTCTTAAATAAGCGGTACCTTTAACGGCCCATTCCTGACACTCTAAAGGTATAATAACCTCATCTGCGGCCACCAGGCCAATTCTAGTGGCCAGGCCTAAACTTGGAGGACAGTCAATGATTATATAATTATAGAATTTTTTTAAGCCTTTTAATTTATCAGCTAAAAAATACTGGGCATCCGGCTCTCCGGCCAGTTGCAAATCTATTTTACTTAACTCTATATTGGAAGGGACAATGTCTATGTTTTGAAAAGAGGTTTTTTGGATAACCTTGGTAATATCAAGGTCGTTATCTAAAAAGAGATCGGCAACGGTAAATTTAAGATCGTAAATATCTTCTAAAAATGAAGAGGAAAGATTTCCTTGCTGGTCCAAATCTATAAGGAGAATCTTTTTGTTCTTTTCAGCTAAGGCACCGGAGAGATTAAAAGTAATGTTTGTCTTTCCCACTCCCCCTTTTTGATTGGTAACGGCAATAACTTTAGGTCTTTTAATTTTCTGGGTATTTTCCTTATTCATGGTTATATTTTATCTTAACCCTGTTAAGTGAGTATCTACTAAGCAGGGTTAACCCTTTTTAGATTTTAGATGAAGTACCGGCTTAAGATTTATTTAGATCTTCCATTGCTTTTTGATAGGCAACCTTATGTTTAAAACCCTGCTTCAAAAATTTCCATATTATCTGGATTTTGCGAAAATCTTCTTCTGTATACTCTCTCATTTCTAAATCGCCCCTGGTTATTTTTTTAGGATTAATATAACCTTTTTGCTCCAGGTAATAAAGCTTGTGTCTAGGAATATCTATTTTTTTTAAAACTTCTAAAGTTTGCATTTTTTTCACCTACAGGAAAACAGATTTATTTTTCTACAGTTTAACTTAAAAAAAATGATGTGTCAAATTAACTTTCTATTTTTTAAAACTTACGAAATTCAAATGTCCAAAGAAAAACAATACAATCTAAAATAATGGATAATGTTGTATTTGGGTCAAAGGTAATGACAGATGAATATAAAACTTGTAAGAAATTGGATTTAGCCTATAGGCTGATTTTGTTGCCCATTCTGAACTCCAATATGTAAAAGGCGATATTCATACAAATACTACCGAAGGATTTTTTCGTTATTTAAAAGGTCAGTTTTAGGCATTTACCATTTTGTTTCACTAAAACATATTGAAAGATATTTAACAAAGTGTACTTTTAGAATATAATACAAAAAAAAGAAGAAAATAGATTTAATTTACTTTTAGGCAATTACCATGGTAGAATTATTTAAAAAAGAGTTAATAAATTAAAGGAGGTATTATGAAAGCTATAAATGTTGCAAAATATTTCCTATATAAAGCAAACCAAGAAGGTGATTTGATAACAAATTTAAAAATGCAAAAATTGTTATATTATGCACAGGCATGGTATCTAGTGAATTTTGGTAAATCTTTATTTGATGATCATATTTTAGCTTGGAATTTAGGACCAGTCGTAAAAAGCGTTTATGATGAGTATAAAGAATTTAGACACACACCTATTATATTCGAAGAAGATTTTGGAGAAAATATTAAACAATTTGAAAAAGATGACTTGAGATTCTTGGACGACTTCTACGACCAATTCAGTTGTTATTCCGCTCATGATTTGGTTAATATGTCCCATAGCGAAGACCCTTGGAAAAAAGCATATAAAACAGTTTCTCAAATAATAGACCTTAAATTAATGAAAGATTTTTATACAAAATTGTATGAAAAAAATATTAAAAAATAAGGGTTTTATATAAGTGAAGAAGAAAAAGAAAAATATAAAAATAATAAAACCCGAACCCACACAACAGAAATCTCAATTTAAATTTGTAAAACCTAAACCAGCATATAGAAAAAAGAAACCAGTTTTTGCTTTTAATTATTATTTATGCGATAGCAAAAATTGTTCATTTAAGACAATACAATCACCTAAAAGTTTTCATATACTTTTTAAGAATCTGAAAGGCATGTCCTCTCTGATATGGCAAAAAATAATAGATGCTCACCAATATCATGCCCATGAAGTAAATTGGACAGAAGAAAACATACCAAATGATATTAAGCAACTACAGTATAATGAGGAAATTAAAGATTTGTCACTATTCCAATTTAAAGCTTTTGATACTGAAAAAACCAGAATTATAGGTTTGTTTAACAATGATTGTATATTTGAAATAATTGGCCTTGATAAAGAGCATGAAATTTACCGAAAAAATAAATGACTATTTACTTACCACTTATTTAAAAATTCTCTAATAGCATCTTCCGGAGATAAATGGAGATAAATTAAGATAAATTTCAGTAGTGGCTAACCGGTCATGGCCCAAAAGAGATTGTGGGTAAAAAATTTAAATTTTAAAATATTTATTCTCTACCGGCTACTCCGGAAAATTCTATTTCAGCTCCGGACAAATTAAGAGAAGAGGGGACCAGGCTAAGGCCATTTCTGCCTGTGCGTGTACGCACGCAGACAGGTCTTTCGATAATTGTTTCTTTCAAACTTGCGGTTCCCTTTAAAAGCTCATAAACTGTATTATTAAGCTCGTGGGCAGGTACGCCCAGAGGCCGTAGGTTAAAAATGTGCCTGGGGATCTAAATCTATCAATAAGACGTGCTTCCTAAGCTTATTTAAGCCCGCTCCCATATTAATAGCGCAAGTAGTCTTACCCACTCCGCCTTTTTGATTGATTAAAGCGATTATTTGCATGAAAAATTCCCTTTTGTTTAATCTATGGTAATTTTTGCGACAATCGCATAGTATCGAATAATGTTATCTGTTCTTTAAATTCAACCCTTTTATTTTTCCTTATTTCTGCAATTTTACCATCCAATCTTTTTAATATAACATTATAATATTCCTTTGATATTTCCATTGTTATGAAATTTCGTTTTAATCTTTTGGCTACCATAGCTGTTGTTCCTGTTCCACCAAAAGGATCTAAAATTAAATCTCCTTCATTAGAACTTGCTTTTATTATTAATTTTAATAATTCTTCAGGCATCTGACAGGGATGTTTTTCAATACGCTCCTTAAAAGTGCCACAAACTCTTGAAAATTGCCAAACATCATCAGGTATTTTTCCAATAGGATTTGCACGTTTATCTTTATAGATAAGTTGCCTTGCCGAAGGTATTCTTATATTTTTATCGTTAAACGTAAACTGGTTTTTGTCTTTAACAAAATATAAAATATGTGTATGAGCGCGATTAAATTTTTTCCTCTGATTTTGTCCAAAAGTGTAATACCATATAATCCAATTTCTAAAATGAAAACCCGACCTTTTTAAAATTATATTTATTTCTGCTGCAAATTCATCGCCGATAGCAACATATACCGCCCCATTGTTTTTAAGTAATCTTCCTATTTCTCCTATCCATTTTTCGGACCATTTATAATATTCTTCATAAGGCATGTTATCATTGTGG
>Ga0315533_1000476_pt1 | contig 34657 bp, 27 predicted proteins | sample SalMarSW160130MG_FD_203081 | JGI IMG/M metagenome (GOLD analysis project Ga0315533, IMG submission 203081) | Salt marsh sediment microbial communities from the Plum Island Ecosystem LTER, Massachusetts, United States - Salt Marsh Sediment SW1601-30 ...
TCAAATCTTCTTCCTGCTCTGTGATGCGTTTTTCGACCCCTTTGGCAAAGGCTTCGCAAAAGCGTTGAGCTAATTTCCTTCGCTGCTCAAGAAGTTTTTCACTCATCTTAAAGTCAAGAAGCTCAATAGAATGCTCGATTATATGGGCCAATAAAGCTCTTGCTGCTTCATTGTCTGTAGCGGTAAGCTCAACGGGTATGATAATTCTGTTGTGGTCTACATAGGCGAGGGTAAGGAAATCGTCATCTAACATCTGTTTTTCCTGCGGGACATTGACATCCACATCAACATTTGCCTGGCTGTCGGACAATACATACTTTTTCTCGCTGAGCATTACAGTATCCGTTTTGCTTGTCTTGCGAACACCATCTGTAACTGCTATGCGAACACTAATCGAGTTTTCTGAATAGCCTTCGTCTTCCGTATACCTGCGGAAGGTTACAGGCTTATTAGTCCTGTAGGCCAGAAATGTAAGAATATTCTGAATTTCAGTCTCCGGTATGGACAGCTTAGGCCAGGGGTATATAGTTATCGGTGGCACGGTTTTTGGTTCGTTCATTGCTTTAATCCTCCAAAAAGAAAAAGGGGGCCGACAAGTTTAGTTTCTGCCGGCCCTTTAGAGTTAACAAACCTTTGGAACTACTTAAGCGATTCCACCCTCAACCTTCGGGATTATCAGGATTGTCGAACCTGCGGTTACCGGGGTATCGAGAGTTGCTGCGGAGCCATTGACACGCAAATTGCCAAGGGCCTGGATGCTACCATAAGCATCTTCTGCTGCTTTCAGCAAAGAGCCTTCCCTGCCGATAACTTTACCACTTTCCGGCTGGGAGAATACATCTCGAATGGTTCCATTTTCCGCCACTTCGATAGTTACCGGCTGACCTGTTAGTCTAAAGATTTCTACCTTCATTTTACTTCCTTTCAGCGACCAGTTAGTAATTACTTGCTTCAAAACAGTTAGACATCAATAGTCACAACTAAATATATTCGGCGGGCTGCGCGCAGAGATTCCGTGTTTTTGCATAATCTAATTCCTTTCGTTCTAATGGGATTACTGTTGGGAAATGAGTGTTAAATTTAACAGGTGTGCAAACTTAGATGAGATTTATTCTATCCATGTTTACCGGCCATTGTCGATAAAGACATCCGACAGGGTAAACTCTTCGGTTATCTGGCTGCCACATTTCTTGCAAATATAGTGCATGTGTATGGCCTCAATATCTAAAAAATCTTTGCCTGTAAATTCCCGCTCATCACAGCCGGCACCGCATTTTGGGCAACTGTCATCTACTGTTGGTGCAGTCTTAAGAGCGTCCTTTAACATCTTGATTTCTTCTGCAAACTGCCGGGACTGCTCACCGCCAACGTCAAGGCTGTCTCGTATATGTTCACAAACAGCCAGTAACGCTTGACACTTCTTGTGCGCGGATTTGGTTATTGGCAGTTTGCCGATACTATGCAGGAGTACCTGCTGCTGTTTCCAACGCTCCAGAGTGGTTTCCGTGATGCTGTCAATCCTTAGTCTGATACAGCCATTGAGAAATTCAAATTCATCGGGGTTGTCGGTATTGTGCTCTTCCGGCTCGTCCCCATCATCGTACCATTGCCTGAAATAATCCCTTGCTATCTGCCAGGCCCGGTCGATGTTTTCAGCAGCCAACAATTTACTTTGAGAGTATTCCTGCTCACCGTTGTATTCGGTAGCTTGCACTTCATATAGTCTCATGATTTGTCTCCCAATTCATTGATTTCCTAAAGAGTCATATTGTATGGCTGATACCTGTATTCCGGAGGGTCGATGGGATTGCCCTGAGCATCTTCGTAGTCACAATGGTCGCCGGCAATAAACTCCTGTTGGGTACAAACAAACTTGTCTCTTGAGTTTTTCTCAAAAGACTGAGCGACAAATCCAATCGTTATCTTTGTAAACTTATTCATGATCGGCCCTTTCAGATTCGCTCGTTTTCTATCTGTTACCTTTCAACAGGCCGGCAGCCTGATCCTTGATCTCTTGCCATTGGCGCTGTTGATCACTGGACAAGCCCAAAACATATTGATCAGCAAACTTTACCAAGAACTCGTATGCGGCCTTATCGCCTTGTTTCTTAGACATGATGCAGGCATCCATGCACCGGCCGTTCCATAATCCTCCTTTCATAGGACCGGTAAACACCTCATGCCCATGGTCGGCAAGGTATTGGGCCGCCGCCTCACAATCGGCTGTGTTCGTACTCTGGTCCTGATTAGCGTTATCCGCAGATAGGTCCACTTGTGCGCAGAGGCCCTTGGAATCGATGACGTGCAATATCGGCCGCAGGGATTTGGGGTCTGTCATGATACGATGAGTATATTCCGCCGCTTCACGGACATCACCGGCATTCAGATCGATAATGTAGACAACACGAAACAAACATTCATCGCCTTTTTCTTCGGGCGGAGGATCAATCCTCAGACCCGGCGATGCGCGCTTGCCGTGCTGCACACCCCAGGTATAGGCCTCTTCGCAGGTTGCACATAGTGACCTTACCTGGCCGGAAGGATTATCCACAGATACCGGTACTTCTTTAACGGATTGGTTTTCACAAAGTGGGTTTTGGCAATATGTTTCCATACAAATCTTCCTTTCGTTTTAAACTGGGTTACTGGTTCAAATGAGTTTTAGATTTGATAGTAGGATAGGTAAATTACTCGGTGGGATCGGTAAGCGTGAACAACTCCGGTGCGATCTCTTCCAGCCTCTTAGGCCGCCAGTAGAGGTCCCTCTCCACTGGCAACCCTAGCGGCCCGCGCAGGCCTTGGAGCTCTGACAGGCTAAAATAGCCCAGCTCCTTGCAGTGGCCTTCTACCAGACCGAAGAAGATGTCCTTGCCATCGAACTCAGTCGCCCAGAAGGTCCAGTTAGAATCCGGAGTAAAAAACTTGACATAAACCACTGCCTTGCCACCTAAGTTTTCCTGCGAGTAAATGGGCGGCAGCTTTTTGCGAATCTCTTCTGTAAGCAGTTTCATTACTGTTGTGTTACCTCCTTTCGTTCTCTTCCAGCAGTTGCTCAATCATTCCGCTGGCCTCCCGCTTGCTTACCTGCTGCAGGGAATCAACGCCAAAGAGTTTCTTTAACCTCTGGTGGGCAGCATCTGCCTCCATTCCCTGGTCGGCCAGTATCCGGAACAGATACCTTTTCTGGGCATCTGTCATGGAAGAATCACTCGATGCTTGGCCGTTGGCCTGGCTGGCCCCTTCTGTGACCGCCGTGTCCTGGGACGATGAAGCTCCTTGCCTTTCGGTCAAGAGCAGGCTCAAGATAGGCCTTCCCTCGGCGGTTCTTACTTCAATCAATCTTTCTTTCTTTTCCATAATCTTTTCCTTTCTAATAAAAAATTGTTAATGTTCTGCTTTCACATTAACCTGGGGAGATATAGTGACAAGACGGGTAAATTTGCCGCAAAAGGCAAGTTATCCTTTCTTTTCACAAAAACAGGGTGATATACAATTGACTAATGCAGAGAAAAAATAAGGGCAATAACCCCATTACCCCCTTCGCTGTAACCAACTACCGGGACATCAAAAAAAGATTCGGCATCAAAGAAAAGAACCGGCGGGGACATATGTACATCATTGGAAAGACCGGAACAGGCAAATCCACCCTGATTGAAAATATGGTTGCCTCTGACATCAAGGCAGGCAGCGGTCTTGCCTTAATTGATCCTCACGGTGATTTAGCCGAAGATATTTTGCGCTTTATTCCAAAAAGAAGGATAGATGATGTTATCTACTTTAACCCGGCTGATATGGAATACCCAATCGCCTTTAATCCTCTGGAGAAAGTTGGGCGTGACTACCGCCATCTGGTAACCTCTGGGCTAATCTCGGTCTTCAAAAAGGTCTGGTCAGAGTTCTGGGGACCGAGACTGGAACATATCTTAAGGAATTCTATCCTGACCCTTTTGGAATATCCGGGAAGTACCCTTCTGGACATACCCAAGCTCTTAACCGATAAGGAATTTCGTAAGCAGGTTTTGCAAAGCGTTACACATCAGCAGGTTAGGGAGTTCTGGCTTTTTGAGTTCGAGAAGTACTCTGTCTGGCTAAGGTCCCAGGCCATCTCTCCCATTCTCAATAAGGTCGGTCAATTCTTAACCAGCATTCCCCTGAGGAACATAGTGGGCCAGAATAAAAACACCTTCCGTTTCAGGAAGGTGATGGACGAGGGAAAGATTTTCATCGCTAACCTGGCCAAGGGCAAGGTCGGCGAAGATAACTGTTCTTTGCTTGGGGCAATGCTGGTAACCCAGATTCAACTGGCTGCCTTGAGCCGGGCTGATTTACCGGAAAATAAAAGAAGGGCGTTTTGCCTGTACGTGGACGAGATACATAATTTTTTGACTCTATCCTTTGCTGATATTTTATCTGAAGCCAGAAAATACGGATTGAATCTGGTTCTGGCCCATCAATACATTGAACAGCTTGACGAAAAGATAAGGGCTGCTATCTTCGGTAACGCAGGAACCATCATCTCCTTTAGAGTGGGCGTAGATGATGCCAAATATCTGGCCAGAGAGTTCTATCCTGTCTTTGGTGAGGCGGACCTGGTTAATCTGCCTAACTATAATATTTATCTTAAGCTGCTGATTGACGGTGTTGCCTCCCGGGCCTTCAGCGCCAATACACTGGGCTCGCCTGAGAGGAAGAGATCTTACAAAGATAAGATTATCGAGACATCAAGAAAAATATACGCCAGGCCGAGGAAGGAAGTGGAGAGGGAAATTTCTCTCAGGTCATCTTACTCCAACACAGGTTATAACCACAGGCTGCCGATTTAGCTGACAAGGTAAGTCAACGAATATGAAGAGTTCATATATTTCAATCAAGGCAAATAAGAAAACAACCTCACTCGACAAATATGCTGGAGAATGGGTAGCTTTTGCTAATGAAAAAATCGTAGCCCATGAAGGAAGCCTTAAAAGGTTGATGAAAAAGGTCAAGAAACTAAAAGGGGTCCGTAAGATATCCTCGGTTCTGTTAGTGCCAGCCGCAAGAGAAGAGCCTCATCTAATCATATAAAGCGTGATGAAAAGGCAGTTTCAATATCTTAGAAAAGGCAGTCAGTATTATCCATTAATAGACATAGAATTGACCGGCCCGAAAGGAAGCCTGACAGTTAAAGCCCTGCTCGATTCAGGGGCGAGTCTTTCTATCTTTCGGCCTGAAATCGCCAACTATCTGGCAATCCCGATAAAGAAGGGAGAAACCCTTTATTTCCAGGGGATAAAGGGCAGAATACTTGGCTATCTACATCGAGTCCCGGTAAGGGTCAGCTCAGAAAAGTTCGACTGTAACATCGCCTTCTCGCCTGAACTAAAGATCTCGTTTAATCTTCTGGGAAGAGATAATTTCTTCCTTCCCTTTTTAATTACCTTCAATGAAAAATCCAAAAAGGTTCTCATTGAGAAAAATATTGAAGCGCAGAAATGATGAGCGGAAGAGGTCACTGTATATCTCGCCCAGCTTTCTAATCCTTCCCGAAGAGAGGGTCATCTTCAAAACCCATCCTTACTGGCTTTTTGTAGCGGTTCCGGAGATCGGGTTAGCTGCTGTGGGGATTCTCGTTTTCAAATACCTGCCATTTTTACTTGAAGGACAAGCAATCCTTCAACGGACGGTCCTACTGTTTCTCGGTGCAGCCTGGAGTCTTGTAATGGCTGTTATCTTTCTGGATTGGATCTGTATCAACTACTACTTAACCAATTTGAGATTAATAGAGGAAAGAGGAATTATTGGCAAGAGGATTATGAGCATCCCGCTGGATAAGGTTCAGGATGTAACCTGCAAGTTTGGTATCTTAGGCAGAATCTTTGGCTTCGGAGATATTGAAATCCAGTCTGCCGGAACCTATGGCAAGATTATCTTTGGCTTTCTGCCTTCACCCCGGAGACTGCGAGAGGAAATCGAAAGGGCAATTTTGCAGTTCCATCAGCACATGGCTTAGCAATTAGGTGGGTAAGTCTTCGGAGGGCTTATTTCCCATTAGTATTTCTCTAACTTTTTCATTTTGAATGAGATCTTCTTTTTCACCCTCGAGAACAATAGAACCTACTCCAAATACATAACCTCTGTGACAAACTTCCAAGGCCGCCCGGGCATTTTGCTCCACAAGTAGAATACTTGTACCGTTTTTGTTGATCTCAACAAGTTTATCAAAAATGGTGTCCACGTAATTTGGCGACAAACCCAGCGAGGGCTCATCAGCCAGCAAAAGTTTTGGCTTGAGCATCAAAGCCCTGCCTAGGGCCAGCATCTGCTGTTCTCCGGTGGAAAGCGTACCGGCTTTTTGTTTGAGCCTTGTTTTAAGTTGGCCAAATAAATCAAGTATTCTGTTGATATCTTCTTTAACAAGCTTTTTGTTACTCCTTGTAAAAGCGCCCATCTCAAGATTTTCTAAAACCGTCATTGTGGGGAATACTCGGCGACCCTCTGGAATTAAAGTTATCCCTTCCTTAACTAATTCATCGGTTCTCAGCCCTTTGATATTCTTTCCTTCAAAAAACATGTTTCCTTTTTTAATGCTGCCGTTTGTTGCCTCAAGCATCCCGCAAACCGCCTTTAGAGCGGTTGATTTCCCAGCACCATTCGGGCCAACCATAGCTATAATTTCCCCTTCATTTACTTCAAAAGAGACATCATCAAGGGCCTTAATGGCACCGTAATAGACTGTCAGGTTTTTTACTTCAAGAAACATGCTTTTTTCTTGTCCCTAAATAGGTATTGATTACTGCCTGGTTATTTATTATTTCTGCTGGAGTTCCTTCGGCAATCTTTCTGCCGTAGTTAAGAACAATGACTTGATCAGAAATATCTAACATTGTTTTCATCTCATGTTCAATAAAAAGAACGGTTTTGCCGGAGCTAACAAGTTCCCGAATAACTTTTTTCATCTTTCTAACCATTGCAGGAAACAGGCCCGCCATTGGCTCATCTAAAAGCAAAAGTTCAGGTTCTAAGGCCAAGGCTCTGGCTATCTCAAGGAGTTTGCGCTGGCCGTAAGAAAGATTTTCGGCCAATTCGTTTCTCTTTTCAGCCAGACCCACAAGGTCCAAAAACTCTATAGCTTTTTCTCTATTTTGACTATCTTCTATTTTCATCTGTTTGGTCTGCAGCAAGGCTGCCCAGAGAGTCTCGCCTTTGTCGTATTTGGCAGCCAGCATTACATTGTCCAGCACCGATATTTGGGGAAATAACCTGATATTCTGAAAGGTCCTGCCGATGCCAAGTGCCGAGATTCTATATGGGTTCAGCGAAGTGATTTCTTTGCCGTCAAAAAGTACTCTGCCTTTATCTGGCCGTAGAAAACCAGTGATGATATTAAAAAGGGTTGTTTTGCCAGCGCCATTGGGGCCGATCAGAGCGATGACTTTACCTTCCTGCAGCTTAAAAGAAAGGTCATCTATTGCCTTGATACCATCAAAATCCTTGGACAAATTTTCTATCTTAAGAACAGCCATACATTCTCATTTAAATCGATATCTTCCCAAAAGCCCTTGGGGTCTTTTTAGCATAAGGATTATCAGCAGAAGCCCATATATCATCTGTCTCAAAGGTGCAGCAACAGAGCTCGGCATGCCGAGAAATCGCAGCAGTTCTGGAAATATAACCAGAACCGACGCCCCGACAAAAGAGCCGGCTAAACTGCCCATACCGCCAAAGACCACCATCAACAGAATAGTTATTGACTCCATCACCGTAAAGCTTGATGGGTCAATAAAAGTAATATAGTGAGCGTAGAGACTTCCGGCGATACCGGCAAAGAATGCGCCTATAACAAAGACCAATATCTTATACTTGTTTACGTTTTTGCCCATTGCCAAGGTTGCTGTCTCGTCTTCTCTGATTCCACGCAGAATCCTTCCAAAAGGCGAATTGACTATTCGTCTTACAACAAAGTATGTCAGAAATACAAACACTGTTACTAAGATTAAATAAGCCCAAATTGATGATAACTGATAACCAAAAACGGAAAATCCCGGTATCCCCGGCAGACCCATCGGCCCTCTTGTTAGAGATACCCAGTTTTTGGCTACAGAATAAACAATAACACCCAAACCAAATGTAGCAAGCGCCAAATAATCACCCTTGAGCCTTAAAGAAGGAACGCCTACCACAACTCCTAATATGGCTGCAACACAGGCGCCAATTATCAAACCAAGCCAAGGAGAAAGCCCAAAGTGCAGGGCAAGAAGTGCCGAAGTATAAGCCCCCACGCAGGCAAAACCAGCATGTCCCAAAGCAGCCAGACCCGTATAGCCCACAACCAGATTGAGGCTCAGCGTCAAGATAATGTAGATGCCGGTTATAACTAATATGTGAAGTAGATATTCCATAACCTATAGTTGCTCTTTCTTTGTCTTTACGCCCAAAATTCCTCCTGGCCGCAGCAGTAGAAAGATAATAAGTATTACAAAGGCAATACAATCTTTCCAGCCAGCTTGAATCTTCCAGATACCGAGGTTCTCGGCCAAGCCGAGAAATAACCCGCCAAACAATGCCCCAGGAATACTGCCGATTCCGCCGATGATTGAAGCTATAATGCCTTTAAGAATGGCGTTCATCCCCATTGTCGGCTCAATATTTGTCTCTAATGAGATAAGTATTCCTGCTGCCCCCGCCAAAACTGAACCAATAAAGAATGAAAGAAAAATTGTCTTCTCCGGATTTATCCCTACAACACTTGCGCCAATAGGGTCATCAGAAACTGCTCGCATTGCCTTGCCGAGTTTTGCTCTTCGAATGAACAGCCAAAGAGCAGCGAACAATATAATGCTGACAGCCAGAATTAGTATCTGCGTATCAGTAATCACCGCCCCTAATACGTGATGACCTTCTCTTACCGGCCCTGTTCGTAATGTCAGAATCTGGGCACTATAGATTAACTGCAAGAGATTTTGAATAAAAATAAAAACGCCGAATGAGGCAATGAGAAATACTAAATTAGAAGCTTTTTGTCTGCGAAGTGGATAATAAACAAGTCTGTCAATGCCTACTCCAATAACGCCTGCCAGAACCGAGGCTAAAAAAAAAGAAAAAATAGGGTTCAGCCCAGCTGATATTATAAGGGTGTACCCAAAATAAGCCCCAGCAGCATAAACCACACCATGGGCAAAGTGAAAAAACTTCACTGTGCGGTAAATCACAGTAAAGCCTATTGCAATAAGGGCATAAATACTGCCTGCGATGAAACTATTAAGTAATAATTGGGGCATTACAATTATCCATTAAGCAATTGGCCAATGTTTCCTCTTAATTGCTCTTTCGAGATTTTTGCTATATATTTATTTCTATCTTTTTGAGTCACATTTGAATCCAATAGTTGCTCAAGTTCGCGAGTGCTCTTTACGTCACCACTAATTGTGATTGCTGCAGAAAGCTTTTTATTTTTAGTTCTTTTATATGAAATGACAAACTTCTGCATCGGAATCTGCCACAACTCTGGAAGTTTAATCCAATATTTCACTCTTGTTGCAAAATCACTCATTGCGACGTCACCTTTATTTCTTGCAATTGATTCAAATTCATCCCTGCTTGAATATGCACTGCTTGCAAAAAAATAAAGGATATTCCAAGGCTTTAAGTTCCCTTTTTTGTCGCATTCATTTCCAAGAAAATTCCCCATAAAACGGTATTCCTGGAGTGAGTCTAACATTACAGCAAACGGTGATGGAGAACAAGGTATATGTATTTCGTCTATAAACAGAATTAGTAAAGACTTCCCATTTTTTGGAATTTTATCTTGTATAGCCTCAAAAATTTTTGTTTTTTTAACTTGAATTTCCAGGGGTGTTATTCTTAAATAACTACATTTAATACCGAACCTTTCCTCTAATAACACCGGTAAGCATTTCTTTAAAAAGGAAGTTTTGCCCGCGCCAGCGCCACCTAATATAAAGATAGAATATATCGTACCTGGTAGTTTGGAACTATTCTTTATCTTGCTTCTAACCTTATCTTCTAGGAAATAAATAAGATCATGCTTTTCGTTTTTGTTTTCTTTAAAGAAAAAACGGTCGAAAAAACTGGGGCAGTAGAATCTATCAGCTATTTGGTAGTAGTACTTTATCAAGCCATTGTCCTTCTGTTTTTTAGTTAGCATTTTTTTTCTTGAGTTAAGTAAATCTATTTCCTTAGACTCGTTTTTGCTCAAAAATTCTGCTGCTAAGATAGATTTGTTATACCAGCATTCGAGGAGAAACCAGAGTCTAAGACAAAGCAAATATATGTGTGATGAACTAGGATTGTTAAGTAAGTGATCTATTGCTTTTTTTGTAATTCCGTAAAAATAATTCGTTTTGTTTTTTATCGGGTTATCATCTTTGGCTATTCTTTCCAGCAAATACAGCTCGAATGCCCAACCTGCTGAAAAGAATAAGGAGCGGTCTATTCCTTTAAAAACCTCCAGCACCGTTACTCCCTTTAGTTTCGTTTCTTCTATTCGATATGTATCGTCGGACAGGGGATGCCTTTTCTTGAGGATTGAAATTAATAATTTCCTGAATAATTCTTTATAATTCGAAACAGCTGTTTTATTTTCTTTATAATTCAAAGCAAGTGTATCTATACACCACAATAAAACGGATAGATCCAAGGTCTCTATCCATTCTTCACTCTGCTTATTCAACAGACTCACAAATTTTTTGAAAGCATTTTTTCTTTCAGGCCCCTTTAATGCAATTGAATCTTTCCCAAATGCATGAGGATAGTTTAAATATCGCAACAATGGAATAAGCCACTGTGGATAAGGGGTGAAGGTGTAATGAAATTTCCCCCAATCCTGATACTCAAATGCGTTTTCGATTCCTTTGTGGTTATAATCAATCTTATTCTTACCATTCTTTTCAACTTCTTCGACGACCTTGTCGTATTCAATGTATTCTTTCCTCATCCACTTCATAGCGTCTTCAATATTATCCTTGTATTCAAATAACCACTTCGGGCAGAGTGGATTTTTAAATAGCCAGTGTGTTATAAGGAATGTTTCATATAAACGAACAAAAATAAGCTGGCGTAATGTATAAGTAAAACCACTCTCTGATGCGAGGACTGAGCGAACTTGCCCTGAGAAATCACTCCCTAATGGCATACCAAGGGCGTTTGCGCATTCTGGAGTTTCAATAATATGCAAGAACCAGTCCTGAATAGGGGTTATAGATGAGCTAAATAGGAGATCAAATATTTTGCGGATAGATTTTACTAAATCGTCATATATTCTTTCGAGTTTCTCTTCTGTTTCTTCTTTTTCAAGGAATTTCAACAGAACGTTCGGATTATTAGTTGCCACTTTTAGCTCCTTTGCCCACTACAAGAATATATAAGACCATTTCTTCAGGCTCAGAGATTCCGAGATAATTACTTACCTCGTCGCAAATAAATCCAACAACAGGGCAGGCTGATAAATTCATAGTTGTGCCAAGTAACAAAATGTTCTGTGCCAAGTGGCCTGCTTCTATAAGCATATAGGAATACGCTCGATTTCCGTATTTCCAGGAGCATCTCTTCAAACTTCCCACTATATAAAAGATTACAGCACTTTTTTGGAAATTAGTCTCAGCTTGTGGCGCTAAAAACTCATTTATTTTTTCCGATCCTGAACTTGAGGCCAGTTGAATCAAACTGTGGTTAAGAGGATTATAACTATAGATACCTGCAGATAGTTTAGAATTTATGTCCCTCATGATTGTCATATAAATTTCGATGGGATATAAGGCCCCTGCAGAAGGAGTATTTCTTAATTTTAATCCTAATTTGTCATTCTTCTTGGGCATTGCTGCATATGCTTGTAGAAGGACCGAAAGCTGGGGAAGGGTTATATTCTCTCCAGAAAATTCACGGATACTTCTTCGTTTTTTGATTATCTTTAATAAATTTAATGTTTCTTTTTTAAGTTCTTTTTTTCTTGGCAACGTATATACTGTCAAATTTCCAGTATTTCTTTGAGTGTTAGAGAGTTGTGTACGCCACGAGAGAAAGCGAAGATATTGATTCATTAGAAGTTGTTTTACGTGATCATCTCTAGATTCAAAAAACTCAATATCAAATTTTCTAATTTTAGTGTTTTCATGAAAAATTTCAGCCAAACTAGATGAGGGCAATGGCAAAGGGCTTTCAGGTTGGCTTAGTATTTTTTTGGTCTTTTTTTTCATAGATACGTCCTTTATGGGAAAGGATGAGTCCATTGATTCAATATTGCATTCTGTGGCAGACGCTCTGAAAAAAAATTCACATACTTTCCGACAAAAAGAGGAACCAATCCAGGCACAACGGCTCTGACCACATGGAATCCCAACTCTTTTACGTCTTCTGGTGTTATATCTAAAATAAGTGTATCGTATCCCTTCTTCTTTAACCGGTTTACCACCAATTTCAGTTTGTCCTTAATTGAAAGGGAGCCTTGATTATTTTCCTTTACCATATCGCGTCTCAATTTTCCTTCACCGTTCAGTAAAAATGTGTATCCTTCTTTAGCCCAGGTATGGGTATACAACAAAACATGGTCATCAAAGGCTTTAATATTGGGGAATTCTTTTAAGACCTCATTTCTTAATAAACGCGGTTTATATTTTCTCAAATCATCAAGTGAATTCCACATAGCAGATGCTTCTGTCAATGCTTTCACAGCAGCATCATAAACTCCCAATCTGCAAGCCGAACCGCAGGCTATACGTTCATAACCTTTCTTATTATGGTAAATAAATGCAAATGTGGAGGGTATGCCAATATCATTGGTAATATCAAAAATGCTAATTTCTAAACCCAGTAATTTTGCCCTTTTTTGAAGTTGTATCAATCCATCATTTTGGGTATTTAACAGAATAACTCTCCTTGGTAGTTCTTTTTTATACCAGAATTGCATTGAAGCATCTCTTTCTATTATTTCATACACTGCAGAGAGACAGGCTCTCTCAAAGATTGTATCAGCGGCTATTCCGTTGGTTGTTAGAACAACCCAATCTGTTATCTCTAGGGGTAACATCTTTTGAAATATGTCTATCGTAGGGAACAAAAACTCTCTGGAATCTGCAAGGCTTTTGGCTATCATCCACACGATCTCAATATCAGAGAATTTCTCAAGAATTTGTTTAGATGTGAGGTCTTTTCGAAATATCAAGTTGGCTTTGTTTATTGGAATAAAATTACAGGACAGTTTACTCTGTGCTGAAATAATGGCCCTTTCTATTGGAGGAGTAAGCCAGCTATATCTCTCAACAGCTTCACCCAACGCCGCTATTAAAGCGTCGCTTCTGGAGAATCCTGCTCCTGTACACCACGACACAGGCGAATTACTCAATTCATTTCGCACAACTCCAACGTCGGCAGAATATACATTAATAGGCAGGCTATAGGGTTTTACATATCCCTTATTAACTTCTCTTACGATGTTATATGGGCTTACTAATTTATGAATAAGGACTTCTGTATTAACCATTTTGTTCACTACTATTTAGTATGATTTTGTTTACCGCAGGAAGGACATCGCGGTGATTTCAGTATAAAGTTTTGTTGAATAAATCCGTCTTTATAATCAAGCACGATCTGGTGGTTGATAAGTACACGAGACAATCCTAAAATATGCAAACATAAATACCCCGATAGCAGATGCGCATAGCTAAGAATAAATGGAATAAGATTTGCCTCAAAATCTCCATCTTCAAATAATTCAGAAAGGTAATGGGATGAAAAATATTGAGGTGAGACTACGTTATTGCTATTTTGGGAACTTTCACCAAGACGACTTATCATGCACGACACACACGATGATTGAAATGGAATTACAAAAGGACCAATGTACGCCCTAGAAGATTTCAATATCCCTGAGAGCAACTTTGTATCTGTTTTTAGGCATAAATCATTGATTTTGGTGAGATAATCTTTATCCAGAAGTGGAGAAAGAACAAGTACCACATCTATTCGATTTAAAGCATCTAAGTCACTACAAACCTTTTCGATGGGACGGGAATCATATGTTGCCTTTATTCCTGAAAATAGATTATTAGATGCATTTTTACTTAAGACACGTTTATCTCTTTTTATCTCATAACTGTTTGGAGACGGATCAAAGGAAGTTTTATCTTTATAATATTTTACAGTATTAAGACCAAGCAATCTAAAATTGCCAATGCCCGCGAGAGAAAGTGAGTAAACAATAGAATGAATAATGTGTTCACCACCGACAATTCCTACTTGAATTCTGCTTAGTTTTTCTTGTAGTCTCATAGGGTAAGAGGAAAAAGACGAGAAATATCGCAGTTGCGAGAGTCTCGATAAATCATCACACGGATTTACCTCGGCTATTAAACCCCACCTAAACAAAGTCATAATGAGTTTTTTAATGCTTTTTTTAACAGAATCGCTTCTACCAAATTTCTTAAGTATCCCACCAAGGGAGTGTGTCCCATCAAGAACTGGTAATATTTTTTCTAGAAGATTTGCATTCTTTCCATCAGTTTCTATTATTTCTTGATTATTGTTTACAAAAACTCTAAATAAACCATCCGCATCACGGATTATCTTACAATCCGGTCTTAATGTATAACAAGCACTATTGAGTACTCCTCTTGTTCTCTTCATTTATATTTACTTCTTGTTTATGCTCGGTTTAACCATCGCACAAGATGATGACTCCATTGCAATCACAGGTTTTTGAGATTTATCTCTCTTAATAAGACTCTCTAACTCCTTGCTAAAAGCTGAGAATCGCAATCTTGTATTTGGGTATATTTTAGAAGTTTTTTTGCCTTTCTTCATATTTATATCCTTCGTTATTTATTTGGATATATAGTTTAGAAGGGGCAACGAAGGCTGCCCATTTACTATTTTTCTAATAACTATAGGAAAATTAATTTCACCATTTTTAGAGACTACTATGTTTCCTGCAACTCCTTTTAAATCTTGGATTGAGAGTATCCCTCTTTGAATTTCGCTCCTGTTCCCTCCACTTTTTCTGATGGCTTCGTTTATCAAATTTACTATATCATACCCGAATACCTCAAAGTACTCGGGGTAAGAGCCATATCTTTGCTGAAAACCTTTCACAAATCTTTTCATCTCATCAGTTTTTGGTTTGAAGGTGTTGAATGCTGTGGTTGTATAGTATGCATCTTCAACTGAACCTCCTGCTTGTTCGATTACGAATTTCTGGGCAATTGTACCCAAAGAAAGGATAGTATCGCTAATTCCCATTTCTCTCATCTGTCGTGGAATTGATGCTATATTATTAGCGTAGGATAGAATGTAAATACCATCGATATCTAAAGGCTTTATCTTCGAAAGAATGGTTCGAAAATCGGTTTCACCAGAAGAGAAATTTTCAGCAATAACAACATGTCCTCCTGTGTTTTCAAATACCTGTTTGAATACTTCAGCGTAACTTACACCAAATTCATCCTGCACGTGAATAATTGCTACTTTTCTCATCCCAAGTGTTTTATACGCATACTCTGCTATAAGTTTAGCATCATCTTCGGCTTTTGTAAAAAAACGAAAGACCCAAGGGCTTTTTTCAGCAATTCCTTTACTGGATACAACAGTCGCAATCAAAGGAATTTTATCCTTGTCAGCCAAAGGTATAATAGGGTTTACAACAGAGCTTAGTGAAGCCACACATACTTTAATTTCATTATCTCTACTTAGCTTTTTCCATGCGGATACTCCAGCCTTTGGATCTCCCATGCTATCTTCAAATATAATTTCTATTTTGAGTTCTTTTTCTATTGCATTGTTTATTTCATCTAAAGCTAATTCCATACCTTTCTTGAGAGATTCACCAATGTAACCCGCTGGTCCTGTCAATGGCAATATCGCCCCAATCTTTATCACCTCTGGCTCCGGCACCTTATTTGTCTGAACAACAATAGCCACGGTAGCTAAAGCCACAATCACAAGGATACCAATTCCGATCCATAATTTTTTCATCTTTACATTCCTCATGTTCTTAGAGGCAGAGGTAACAACGCTTCCACAGGTTGGAAAGACATCAATGGGTCTGACGAGATATCCGTCTTCCCAAAATATGCCGTTAATTACATCCGCTAATTTTTTTTAATCGTCGACCTTTTGAATTCTTGCCAAAATTATAATCTGTGCCGTTTTATTTGGCAAACTATAAATAATACACGCTCTTTGGTTGTAAGCAAGGATATAATAGCCGCTTATGCTATAGGGGTGCCCGACAGGATTGTGGCGGTTTAGGCGACGGTTTTCCAGTGACGGTCCCATTCGTCGTTTGCCCAGAGACTGACAAGAGTAGCCATTACAGTTACGTTGTTGATATTCCACCGCATCCCAGGGCCTTTCATACGCTGGCCAAGCTGTTTGCAGAAGCTCTCCATCGTACCACTGGAAATCGGATAACCTTTGCTTTTGTACCCGGGATACGCCAAGCGGTCTGCATTTTTGTGTAAGTATCTCCGCAGTTCTTCAACAGCCTTCTGACGATCTTGTTCTGCATAGCGGGCATACTGTAACCGATCCCATAATACTTCTCCGCCAGAATCCTCAAGAACTTCACAATAACGTTGAGCCCATTGGTGAGCCTTGTCTTCATTATCAGGATATATCCCTCTCGAAGCCTCATGAATGTGTTCCCAAGCGTGCCAGATATCGATAATGCGGATGGCCATGGGCAACTACCCTTGTCAATCCACTCTGCGGCATCCGAAACCCAGAATATACGTTTAGCTTCACCGGCCCGGATCGCTATGGCGGCCTGGCGTAGCCGAGGGACAAATCTGCTGGATGGTTCCAGGTATGCACGTCCATGCTTGTTTGTACCGTGACGGAACTGATACGCTTTCAACTCCTTCCAGCCGCTCTGACGTGTGTTGACCATAGTGCCGTCACAACTGCCAAGCAGATCCGTTTCGGTTTCCATTGGGACCGGACTAATCGGTACTTCTCGCCCTTGTTCGTAACATAACCTACGAATGGTCGCATCGCTAACGCGAATTCCCAGCAGTTTCTTACCGATGAAAGACGCTTTAGCAAAGCTGGCCATACTCGTACCTAATAGGCACAACAATTGTTGCATTGGTCGACTGCTTGATTCCGGGGCGAGACTATCTACGACATGTTGACCGCCACAATCAGGACAATACCAATATGTCCCGTGAAGACGAATCGCCCCAACACTGCTGAGAAGGCCTCGCTGCCGGCGTCCCTTGTGACGACGTCTGCGTCCACACTTTGGACAAGTGCGATTCTCTTCCTGGTGATTCAGGGCATTCTGCAAAAGGCTTTCGAAAATCGAACCAATCATTTGCAATCCTTTATCGCGAAACCGCCTTTCGAAAGCGGCCGTATCCGCTGGCGTGCATAGTTCGGCAGATTCTTGCGCTAAAGACTTGACCCAATCCTTAAATTGTGAGATGATCTGCTGCATTGCGTTACGTGTGACGTGATCCATAAGGCTATCTCCTTTCTTGTTAATATAATTTCCAAAACAAACAAGAGATAGAGATAGCCTATTTTACCTAATCGCGCCACTTTTTTGTCTTACACCCTGCTATAGACGAAGAGGCAGCTGAATTGATTGTACAAACTTAGTATGTAGTATGCTCCAGAAATGATGCTTTAAGGTTTATAGGCGGTGGGTTTGACGAGAATCAGTTATTACCACTTTTATTTCAGGTTAAGGAAAAAGACCAAATTTGTCAAGTTCAGGCAAGGTCTTTTAAGATACCCAAAGCCTTTACTTTTCTCCGCCTGGAGTTTTTGCCGGCGGTTTCTTAGGTGGAGGAGGCGGCACAAAACCTTTTTTAATTTCCTCCGGTTTTTTGGGTTGCTTTTGTGGCACGAAGCCTTCGTCCAACCTCTTTTTTTTCGTATCTGACATTGCACTTTCCCTTTCACGGTAATAAATTAATGATACTGAAAACTGCTAAAAAGACAACCCCGATTATAAAAGCAACTATTGAAAGCACATTTAACCGTTTTGTCCAGATGGCAGCCTTATTTCCCGATTTAGCTTTTTTATCCTGATTACTATAATCATTACAATACTCTTCCTCAAGTATTTCTCGTTGCTTTGAGCAAGCAGACTGGCTGGTTAGGAATGAGATTAATGTGGAAAGCAAGCTTACGCAAAAACCGCCCCACGCCAGTATTAACATGTACACTGTCCCCAGTTTAATATTAGGAGCAATCTGTCTGATAAAAGTCAACGAAAGGCCAAAGGCACCTGCGGCAAGGGTTAAGATAGCCCTATCAAAAAGTTGGCATTCTTCACGCTCGGCATCTATTAAGGATTTTCTCTCCGCAAGATATACCCTATAGGTCAGATCATTTTTTCGATTTGAATCCACTTTGCCCATAATTACCTACAACTCCTGCTTAAGATAACAATTGAGACAATTATATAAAAAAGCTTTACCCACACCAAGCATATTCGCATATAATTGCCTTGTTATCATAGATGAAATGATGGCATTTCCAAATGAAAAAGACTGACTCAAAACCGGCATCTGGATTCGGGTCTCTACCGAAGACCAAGCCAGAGGCGACAGCCCTGAGCATCACGAAAGAAGGGCTCAGGCCTACGCTGAATCTAAGGATTGGCAGGTAAAAGAGGTCTATCACCTTGAGGCTGTCAGCGGCAATTCGGTGATGGAGCATCCTGAAGCCAAAAGGATGCCCTAGGACATTTTAGTTTTGCTAACATCCATACCTCATATTCTAAAATGTAATAGTACGTTTACCCCTGCTCTTTTTCGGCTTTGCCCTTCTTTTTGCTTCCGAGACCAGTAAATCTTCGACAGTGATAGGCCAATTGTGTTTTCCTCTTTTTATGTACCTCTTGCCAGAGGTTAAATCTTGGTTATTTAAAAGAAAGATATTAATGCTCTTCTTTTTGCCCATAAGCTTGCATTCTTTTTTAAAGCTTTCAGAGTAACTGCTATTCAGCGATGACATAATAAAAGCTTCTATTCCAGCATGTTGAGCTATACTTAGTGTTTTCTCTAGCTGCTTACTGATTTTAGACCATGTGCCTGAACTTGATTTAGTTTCGGACAAAGTCTTACATTCTGCAGCTAATAGATGCCCATCGCAAATACATACTAAATCAAAATCATAGAGCTGTTCACAGTACCGGAACTTGATACCAAGAGCCCAAATAAAACCTTTTGAGGTTGTGTTATAAAGAAAGTTCGCTGTTAATATTACGGGTATAATTCCCTCATTAATGCCAAGCCTAACAAGTTCGTTAATTTCGTAGCCAAGAACTATTTGTCCTTTCAACGTTATTATATTGCCACAACCAGGACATTTGACGGGTTTATTAATATCTATGTGATCAACCCAATAGTCCTTATCACAAAAAATACATTTTTCTAACTTCCATTTTCTTTTGAGGATTCCCTGCTGGATAAGTTTGTCAAGGATTGCCTGCTCTTTCCTACCATGGCTAATATCTTGATTGTAATATCTTCTGAATCGTTGATTAGCAACAAACTTAGCATGTCTTGGTAGATAATCATCAAGCATTTTAAAAATCGTATTTTTGTTTTCTTTGCCCGTTTTTTTTAGTTGTGCATTACTTTTTATTTCGCCAAGCGTCAAGGGGGCATGATTCGTGCTATTTGGTCTGTCCTTTAAAAATGCTTTGATTATTTTTAATGAACTCCCTGAGAAGGTCAAAAATGCATTTTTCAATCCCCCCAGCATTCTCAGGATTTGATTGTAACGTACCCGTTTTTCGTCTTTGATTATATTTATTCCGGATTCTTTCAAAATCTCCGTAATAAGCTCTTCTGAAGTGGGTACACTAAAAGAGACCGTCGGGTTGCTGGAACTACATTTTACATTTAGTGCATCTGGGCCCCATCTGATCTTGTCCATATTCAAATTAAATCGTGGCGGTGTTGGGGTATTTAGAACTTGTATCGCCGAGTTTCGAGGCGGGAGAACTAACTCACATAATGCCCTGTTACTTTCCGATTCTTTTACAAAATCGCATATCCAAGAATCGAATGACCTAAGACAATCCACAAAATCAGGCTTTATAGAATCAAAACTTAACCGATTCTTTGAGATATATACTTTAGTATGCGTTTCCTTTTCATAAGGAACTACAACCGGGGCTATATTTACTTCTGTCTTTACGTCAACATACTCATACCGTGATTTTTTTAGACGGGGTCGAAGTCTGCTTGCCAAATAATCAAGCTTTTTTTTGTCAACCGAACTGGAACGTATTACACAATAATTCGCATTAGTCGGGCTTTTTATGGTCCATTCAGATAACGCTTCGACAGACTCTTTAGAGTCTATCCCAGATTCTGGAAAGAGAATTATTGTCCCTGAAGCCCCAACTCCAAGTTGACTTCGAATGTTCCAGAAAAGCGTAAAATCACTAATTTTGTCAGCACTGACCACAATAGTAGGAGGTATAGCAAAGTCGCCAAGCAAACAATTGCGGCTTAGATGATTACTGGCAAAATCTAGCCAACTCCACCGCCTCGACATATCTGAGCATATATTGAGATAGCTTGAGATATTATCCTTATCCAATTTATTGGGTTTTGCTTTCAGGGCTTTTGAGTAATTTTCAACCTCGTTATCAGGCACGATACCAAAACTCAAAGTCATGAATGTTGAGAGTGTTTGCGAATCTTCCCTTGAGAACAGATAAAGATTGTCTCGCTCCGTTTCTGGGAATCGCTCCATTAGCTCTTTTACGAGCAGTTCAGCCAATATGAGTTTGTGTGGATTCACTTCATAAGTTTTTTTGATGTAATTCTGGCTTAAAGCACCGAATCCCCTGGGCTGGCAACATTGAACGGTAATCTTACCCCAACTTTGAACATCTAAGCCTAAGGTTAAAACCACATCTGGACGATGAGCGATTAAATTGTTTTGCACATGCAGGCTGTTTTTCGACCCCTGGACTACAAAAATTGGGCAATATTTTCCTCCCCATATCCGTGACAGGAAATCGACTACGATTAAGAAGTCTCCAGGATCGACCTCTTCGGACACTAGCAGAGCAACCTTTTGAGGTCTTACTCGAACAACAACATTTTTTGTTGTAACTATGTCATCGGAATCCATTGTTATTTCCTCTTTTTCCTGTATTGTTTTACATAGTTCAGAATTACTTTGCTTATTGACCTGGCTTTTACTCCTTCTTGATCATCTGAAAGTACCTGTCAATTTGTCTTGACCCTGTGCCCCATGATCCAAATCTCTTTGCTTCGGCCTTGAATTGCTTGCTCTGTTAGATATGTAGTAAAATCATTCGTCTTTGACTAAGATCATAGCAAGAAAACTGGTGTCCATATAGTGTCCATAAGATAGCTAAACAGACCTGACAGCACCTGACAGAAACTATAACAGAAACAATCACAAGACCAAGACAAATAAAGACTTATGGTCTTTTTATTAAATTATCAATGATTTGGCTAATCCCTTAAAATGGATTATGAGTCCACTGCTCTACCGCTGAGCTACGGGCCCAACACGTGTAATGTCAAGTAGTTACGCAAGATTGCATTTTTTCTGATTTATCCGAGTGTCCATATAGTGTCCATACGCTATCCAGTCTTCCGATTGCTTCCTGGACATATTCCGGTGATAAATGGGAGTAACGCATAGTCATTTTTATATCCTTGTGGCCCATTACCTGCTGCACTGTTTTAAGGTCTACTCCCTGCATGACCAGGTGTGAACCAAAAGTATGTCTAAGGTCGTGGAAGTGAAAATCCTCAATCCCCGCTCGCTTAAGAGCTGCCGAAAAGCCCTTTTTAATATCTCCGAAGGGACAGTCATCTCCGTTGGTGAAAACGTACTCGCCGTCAGACTGCCCAGAGAGATTTGACAACTCCCGGTAGAGCGTCTGATTGATTGGGATCACCCTTATCTCATTGTTTTTCGGTTTTCTTACGGTAACCTTCCGATTTTCAAGGTCGGCATCCTTCCAGCATAAAGCAAGTATCTCACCTTTTCTCATCCCGGTATTTAAGGCAGTTATCACAATCGACCTTAGATAGCCGCGGCAAGCATCAAGCAATTTCTTAACCTCTTTGGGCCTTAAATATCTAAGCCTTCCGGGCGGTTCCTTTAGCAGCTTAACGCTTTTGACCGGATTTATCTTCAGATAGTCCCATTCGTTGGCCTTGGTGTACATATGCTTTAAACAGGCCAATTCACGGTTAACCGTGGCAGGAGCCACTTTTCCCAGTCGCTTCGCCTTATACTTCTCAATCATCCGGGGCGTAATCTCAAATAAATACTTTCCCTTAAAAACAGAAATCAGTTGAGCGACACTGAACCGGTCACGGCGCTGAGTTGACTTGGCCTTATTGGTCTTAGAGAAAGCTAGATACTGCTGGCTGAAATCTTCAAAAAGTATCTTCTTTTTATCATAGACGCCAAGATACTCGCCTTTAGCTATCTTTACATGGACATCCTGTAAAACCTGCTGGGCCAGCTTCTTTGAAGGACCTATCTTCCTTCGCTTTCGCCGTCCTTTCAGGTAGTAATCGATATACCAGTTTTTTCCTTTTTTGTAGACGCCCATTACTCTTTATCCTGCTATGAGATTTTCATTATTCGTCAAGTATATCAAATTCTTCTTCTTTTTGAACCTTTTTTTCAAGCCATTTTTCCAAATGTTCTCTCTTGAACTTAAGCAGCCCTCCGACTTTCATATGGGGAATCTTCTTCTGGGATACCCACTCGTATAGGGTGTTTATGCTGATGCCGAGGAACTCGGCGGCTTCTTCTGAATTTAATATTTCTTTCTGTTTTGTTATTTGCCCAGAAACAATGGCATTTTCAGAAACAATGGCCGGAGAGCCAACGCTACTAAAAAAGTTCTTCACCTGATCGCTATGGTAAAAACGAATCCTCTCCCGCTCCTTGAAGCTAAAGCTTTTCTTAACCTCTGTTTTAAGCAAAGACAGACGTTTGTCATCCGAACAAACAGCGAGAATATAGTCATAACCTGCTTCAAGACACTTTTTGATATTCTGAACCTCATGTTCCGGCTTGGTAGTGCTGGAAATTTCAATAGCTACCCTCATGCCATCCTTTCTCAACTCTACATCAACACTCTCAAGAGAGCGAGAAATCCTTTTTTCGATGGCTGCTTTCCAGCCGAAGACCTCAGCCTGCTCGGCAATCGTATCTTGGAGTTGTCTGTGAAGGTCGCCCCCCTTGCCTGGCAAGGTTAGTTTTTTTACGATATTAGCCCCTTTATCAGTCAGGGTGAGGACTTTTGCCAGCCGTCTTCTAAGTCCTTTTCTCGTCTCTTCCTGGATAATCAGACCCTTCTCAATCAGGCTTGACTTTAGTCTATCCCCTTTATAGCCGCTTAACTGAAGTGCCTTGTATATCTTGGTTACAAACATGCCCGGGTGCCGGGAGATAAACCCAAGAAAGCTCTTCTCATCCGGCGATAGTTCAGCCCCATCTGGAGTAGCCTTTTTAGTCGGCCTTTCCAAAGAAACAGGCTGCTTTAATTCAGCCTTTTCTTTTTTAACTTCAGCAGCCGGTCTTTTCGGCTCTATGACAGCTTTGTACTTTTCCAGCTCCACCTGTACTTTTTCCTGAGGGTGAGCATACTTTCGACGGCTGAGGGCAATCAATTTTTCCCGCCTATTCTGCGCAACTTCCGGCGATATGTCAGGCGGAACAAAAGTCTTCAAGTTAAAATCATAGTCGGCCCGTTCAATTCGCGCTATTGCCTCACCGACACTGAGATTCTGCAAATCCTTGGCGTCAAAGGTGGAAAAGCCATCAGCAAGCTTCTTGGCATCGAAATCTCCCATCCGAAAACAAATACGGGTGCCGGGATTTGATATTACCGAGTTAGCCAGTTCACTGTCTCGAGCGAATAGCTGACGCAGCTCCTGGTGGGCAAGTATAAGACCGAAATGATACTTTCTGGCGCCGGAAAGGATTTCCGTCATCGATTCAGTAACGAAGTTTTGGAATTCATCGATATAAAGGTAAAAATTTTCTCTCTCGCTTATATCCCTTGCCTGCCTGGCCATGGCAGCCTGATGGAACTTGGATGCAATGATGGTTCCCAAAAGATAGGCGTTCTCCATACCAATCAGGCCGTGGGCGAGCTTGGCAAGAAATATCTTCCGGCCATCCATAATATCCTGAAAATTCAATCCCTCCTTCTGGGCTACCATAAAACGAATGGGCTTGGGCCTTACTATCGATATCGTTTTTTAATATATATTTATTAATCGTATCGATAGGACTGGGGGAAGAATCTGGTTTTTTGTCAGAATTAAGTTCATTTGGCCTGTTAAATGCCTTATCAGTTATTGGATTTTCCCAACCGCAGGAGTTGGACATCTGCTGCTTCTGAAACGTATTTTTCCCAATGTCTGGTGATGGTTCTTTCCATTCTCTGATTTGTATAAGCAGACCTCTGCCGGTGTTCTGGGTGGCGATATATCCTTGCTTTCTGAGGATATTAAGCCACCTCAGGATGGTGTCTGGCTTTATACCCGTACCTGAACTGATGGTCTTTACCTTCACTGCCAGAAAGCCGGATCTCCGGTCGGCATTAAGAAATAGATAAAGAAAAAGCCAGATGGCATTTCCCATCTTTTTGTAGTGCTTTGCTTCTGAGTCCATAACCAGACCTTTCCAGATTGGTGCCCACCACTGTTTTTGATTGTCCATATTAACAATTGGTTCTATGGCCCATTTGGACCTTCTGGCTTATTTTGTAGGACCTCTTGCTCTGCTCTAAGAATGTCTTTTTCAAAAGACTTGCGAAAATCAATAAACAAGGCATCGACCATCACGCGATAGAGCACACCTAGCCTAAACATATTTTCTGGTTTCGGCACACAAAGACCGTTCTCCCAGCGGGAGATCATACTGGCATTTTTTATCCGCAATATCCGGGCCACCTCCTTCTGCAGGAGGCCTCTTGCCTTACGGTGTTTTCGAAGAGAATTAGGTATCCTCTTGTGTTTGGTATTTTTCATAGTTTTCTTGAATGACTGCGTGTAGTTAGAACAACAGAGGTTGAACCGGACGAATCCAGTTCAACGTTCCATCTACCAATCGGTGATACCCAGCTTGCAGAATCTCAATCTCAGCAAAATGGTGATTGCATTGCTAACAGATTCAGGAATTTACGCTTATACTTTCAAGGTATCAAAGGGTTAGACGAGAAATAAGAAGGGTAAGTTTGCCTGCTGCGGCAAATAAGGAGGTGCCTTGGGGAAAAGCTGGGTATAAAAAAACACCCGTTTAGGGTGTTGGCAGGATCTGTTAGACTATCCACACCCGTCTTTTAATGACTCCGATATTATAACACAATTATAATATCTCGTCAAACGGCAGACTGGGCGGTTTATACTGGGCTGTTCTATAAAACGCTATACCGAAGTAATCTTGAGACCTATTGCCTTCAAACTTCTATTGTGGTAAGAATAATATAAAGGTCGGTGCAATTACATTTAATTACCCAACTTCATGAAAGGGTTAAATAGCCAAAATCAAAAAATAAAACCGCCAACAAAAACAAAAATCGCTGCATGGATAATGAGGACAACAGGAATGGTTTCTGTTTTAAGCATTTTTGGAATTATCTTTAACAAATTTGAAATTATTTACCTCAGTCATGCTATTATAGGTGTATTACAAATTATCTTCTCTCAGTATCTATTTAAAGGGAAAAGATGGGCATGGATAGCTTCTGTGATTCTTCAATCCTTTCTATCAATCCCATTCTTCACTGTTACTTTTGCTTTGTTAATCCATCTGATGAGAGCTGGTTTGAGTTTTACATCTGTAGCAGGAGTAATTATAAGTTTGACATATCTTATTTGGGTAGTGCCTTTAGTTTTGTTACTCTTTGATTTGAAATATTATTTGCATGGGAAAAAGACGATCTTCTAAATTGATAACATATTGTTACCGAAACGACTATCTATATTGATACCGTAAACTTATTTTCAAATATTATTTTATTATGTCCACAACTCAAAATCCTTTTACTTCCTGATTTGTTAACGAAGGATTCACATCCTGTAGTATATTCTTCATGCAAAAAGGTGAAGTCGTATATTTCCAAAAGCTGCCTTCTTTTAAATCTTGTATTAAGTAATCATACATATATCCAATAGTACCTCCGGACGATATACCATAATATGAGTCTACAAATGTGCTAATCCCTAATAACGACCAATCATCGATATCTTCACATCCAGGAGATTCCATTAAATCTGCGGCCGTGATAGCATCGTCTACAATCGGAAATCCGTATATAAGGATCATCGACTCAGCGATGGGACCAATTAGGGGTATGTCAGCAACGTCTTCAGCCCATTTTTGTTTTATTTTTTCCCATTCTTCCTTTATTAACCAAGGCTCAAAAGGATATGGAAGAGGAGTGGTCCTTCCAGAAGGTATATATTCTCCTGTCACCTCGTCAATATATCCCATTGGCAGTTCAAATCCTTGTTCCTCAAGTAATTCAGCTAAATCACTTGTGCTTAATCCTAATGGATCAATAAATTTGATTGGATTGTTAAAAGAATAGGCATATCTGTGCAAACTCTGGGTTTGTGACAATATACCTTGGAGAAAGTCTTTGTTGATAAATCTTCCTATAGATGGATCATAGAACCTTGCTCTCACAAAATATAAACCATCCGCTTCTTCCATCACACCCAAACCGCCGACAAAGGTGAATGGATTTTTTGTGTCACCTTCCTTGCCAGTGGAAACACCAAATGGTGTGTAAGCATAACGATCAGTTATTGTTCCGGTTTCATCGGTTAGCGCAACGACGCTGCCAATATGGTTGGTATGGTAATATCTTACGGAGTTGTCGGCGGCGATTCGTCCAATGATTTGCGGGCCGTGGATGTAATATGCGATAATATCACCGTTGTCATCAGTTTCGCAAAGCACATGGCTCATACTTCTGCCACGGTCTAAGACATATCGAGTGAGTGAGCCATTATCATTTCGAGCTATGCGATTGCCGAGGCTGTTATAAATGTGCTTTATTGCCGAGTCATTTGTGATCTGTGAGACAAAACGATTTTCATAATCGTAGCTGAAGGTAGTGGTAACTCCATAAGGGGTAGGAACCCACTCTACTTTGTCCACCCAGCCGCAGTCGCTACCAAGATCCCGGCTCCAATCCTTCACATATCGCCATTCCAACGTGTGTGAACCCGAAGTACTTATCGTGTACGTCTTCTGTTGCCAGTTCACCGAACCACTGATCCGGTCCTGCAGCGAGCCGTCAATGTAAAACTCCAGGAAGTCAAAATCTTCCTCAGACGATACCTTCCAGTAAAACTTTACCGTTCCTTTCCCGCTAACCATCGTCTGCATCCACGACTCCTGCCTGTCCAAGATAGCGCCGCTCTGGGCTGCATCTCCATCGTAGTAGGACGTCGTGGTCTGGGAGAACCAATTCGCACTGCCGCCCGTGGTGATACTCAAAGCCGTATCCAACGCCTCAGACAGGGAAGGCAGAGACAGAGACGGAGGTGAAGATAGATTAAGAACCCGACTTGTCATATTGCCATTGTTATCATAGCTGTAAGCGGCTGGTTCGGTACTCGAAACCAGCCTGTTGTCATTGTCATATGTGAAGGCTATTGAGCTACTATCACCAGTGCGATAGATGATGTTGCTACTATTATCATAGCTATATGTTTCTGCTGGTTCCATACTGGAAATCAACCTGTTGTTCTCATCGTAGGTGTACTCAATATTCAAGGAGTTTAGATTCGAAGACAACAGCGTCCCATGTTCGGAGATATTAATTGGATTTCCTTGTCCATCCCTTGTGTATTCAAAGCTAATAAACTCTGATTCATCTGACTGAAGGTATGATAGAGCAGATAACCTTCCAGCACTGTCATACAACTGTTCCTTTTTAACTCCATTTGGATAGATCAGAGATGTAATACGTCCTGCACCATCAGTGTCGTAGTCCCACGTTCTTCCAACCCAATCGATAATTTTGTCCAGTCTGCTTGCCTTATCATAGGTATAGGTAACGATTCGTGCAGGATTATTTGAATCGGCTGGATATGTAATGCTTGTACGGTTTCCAACAATATCATAACTATACTGTACAGTCTTGCCGAAGCTGTCTGTGCTGGATATAAGTCTGTCAAGCTCATCATAAACATATGTAGTTGTTCCGGCAGGATCGGTCATGCTGATAAGGTTACCGTTGTCATCGTAGCTGTATGTAACCTGGCTTGAATCAGGATAATGGATTTCAGTCAGCCGGTTTTCGTTATCATAAACATACGTCTTGGTGTCACCATTTGGTGTTATCTCAGCGATAATGTTCTCTGCACCGTCGTACGTATATTCGTAGGCGTTGCCTAAGCCATCTTCTTTGCGAATGAGCCGATTTGCCTTGTCATAGTATTTGCTGTTGATGAGTTTGCCGCTCGCATCGATTATCGCTATTAGGTTTCCTACTGTGTCATATTCATATTCAGTTATGTTGTTGGCGTCGTCAGTTACTGAGATCAAACGTCTCAGTTCATCATAACCGTAACGTGTTAGATGACCGGCGGCATCGGTGTGTTTAATAAGTTGTCCGAGTTTATCGTATTGCCAGTACCAATGGTTGCCCAACTCCTCATATTGGTGAATCTTTCGATTAAGAGAATCATACTCATAAAAAGTAGTCACATCGTTGCCGTCAGTTATAGATAGGAGATTACCTTGAACGTCATAAGCATAGGATGTTTCATCACCCTCGGGGTTTGTTTTTTTGATTAATCTACCAGCAGCATCGTACTCGTAGGTAGTCATGTTGCCCCTTCCGTCAATTTTTGAGATTTTCCGGTCAAGTTTGTCATATGTGTATTCAGTAATTTGAGTTTGAGCACTGGAAGCGGGTAGTTCAATTCTTGTGAGATTGTTGTTGTTATCATACTCATAGACGGTTGTATAGTCTCTTCTGTTGGTTGCTTGAGTACGATTACCGACCTCGTCATGCTGGTAACTCCTGCCGGTAATCGGGCCTGACACCGATATAACCCTGTCGGCATCGTCATATGCTGTAGTTGTTGTATGGTCTGGATCGCCGGCAAAGCTACCTCGGCCGTCAGTAATACTGATTAGTCTCCAGAGTTCATCATAGCCGTACCAAGTATGATTACCGTTAGGATCAATGATTTCCGTTAAGAGACCATCGGTGTCATAGATATAGTTTGTTGTATGGCTGTTTTCATCAGTTTGTGTAAGTTTCTCGCCGAAATTATTGTACGTCCAGGTTTTCTCGTTCCCATTCGGGTCTACCTGTCGCGTCAGATTGCCGTTGGCGTCATATTCATATCTCCATACATTGCTCAGAGCATCAATCTTTTTAGTTGGCAGATCCGGAAAGTCCGAGTCATTATACTCAACTGTCGTAACACCACCATCGTGTGCGTCTGTCGGGTCATTTGGATCTGTTTTCTCAATAACATTACCACGCGTATCATAACTGAAGCATGTTGAATTGCCATTACGGTCGGTAATTGCAGTCCTATTTATATTCTCATCGTAAGAGTAAGCAATAATATGTCCCAACGAGTCTTCAATGGACTGAAGTAACTTATAATTTGGCGAGTGGGTGTGAATAGTAATATTCCCATTTGGATCAGTGATGGTAGTCTGATTAGGTTCAGGGATATCGTAGGCAAATGTAGTCTTATTGCTATTGCCGTCTAATTGCTCAATTACCCGGCCCTGGCCGTCGTAAGTGTTGGTGACCGTTGTAACACCTCGTTGATCTACAATAGTCTCAAGGTAACCGCTTGGGTCGTATGTATACTCAATGGTGTTGTTGAGAACATCTGTTACCTGTGTGAGCCTTCCAGTAATGTAGCTGTAGGTTACCACTCTTGGAGGCGAGGCAAAATCTGACACACTGGTGAGTAATCCGTCCTCATTATAACTCAAGATCAGAGCCCTTCCTGCTGGATCGATCACAGAAGTCAAGAGGTCAGGGTTTGTTGGTTGCTCATATGTTAGGGTGAAGGTATTGCCGTTTTTACCAATGATGCTCTTCAATCTACCTAATGCATTGAAGTTATAAACATCGAGGTTCTTCTTTATAACTGTCCACGTGCTATTGGTGTTTTGGAGCAAAGTGTCATAGAGGCCAGGTGTATGTGGCTCATAACCACCTTGGCCATTGCTATACCAATAGTCAGTGCTCCCATCGGCCCATTGTACACTTACCAGCCAATTGTTAGGGTTAACACTTAGAACAATGTTATACGAGTGCGTCCAGCCAGGTCCTAAGGGACTATTGCTTTCATCTTTACTGTTGTAAAAACGCCCAAAAGCTAATGGTCTACCGCGAGAAGGTATTGATAGGTCAGTAACTTCGTGGATGAGGTTCCCTGTTGCCGTATTGACTGGATCACTGCTGGATCCAGTGAGGCTCTTTTGGTCACCGAGGAAATAATCATCGGAGGGGGGAGATCCCGCAGGCTCTTCTCCCCCGGGTTCACCGGTAGTAAAGCTCTCTGTAGTCCCCCAACTGCTTTCACCCGCAGAATTTTTTACTTGCGCACTAAAATAATAAGTAGAGCACAGACTCAAACCAGTTATATCTTGGGTAAATGACTGGCCAGTAGTTACAGAACCTGCCCAATCAGTATAGGTATAAGAAGCTTCTGATTTCTTGTACCTGAACCTGTACTGACAAGCATCGCCTCCATCATCGTCAATTCGACCCCATAACCTTGCGCTGGTCTCCCCTTCATCAGTAGCAGATAGAGTGCTAACCGTTGGCAGATCAATTGTCGAAGGCTCTGGCTCAAATTCAAAGTTTGCCTGAAGTGTGTAATCTGCATCGACTGTAACTGTAGTACTTGCAGAGCTTGGATTTCCAACCTTGCCTGCATCTACGGCGCTGCCGGTCCAATTTACAAAATGGAAACTGGAATCAGCAGTCGCTCCGATCGAAACTGACTGGCCGTGGTCGTATTCGAAAGAACCTTCTCCGGGCACAGTTACTGAACCACCACTTGTCGAGGATATGGTTAAAGTATGCGGTTGCGGAGGAGGCGGTGTACTTGTGAAATAGGCGGTGACATTCTTATTGGAGTTCATTGTTATGGTCACTGATGTATTTGTCCCTGAGGCATCTCCTCCCCAATAGTCGAACTCCCAGCCTGAGTTTGGATAAGCGGTAAGAGTAACGTCAGTTCCAGCGTCATAACTACCACTGCTCGGGCTTACGCTGCCACTTCCCTCGGGACTTACATTGGTAGTAAGAATTGGAAAAGCTTCTGCAAAGCTCACGGTGATCGTCTTGTCGGAAATCATCGTCACGGTAACTGTGTTAAAATCAGGCCAACAATATACCGGTGACGCTCCATATCCGCTCCATCCATAGACCCGATATCCTGCATCCGGCGTAGCAGTCAGCGTTACTTCAGTACCCGCATCATAGGTACCACCGGCGGAACTTATCACCCCATGCCCACCAACGACACTGGCAGTAAGGGTGTATTTAGTAACAGCAGTCGTTAGACTGACTGAGATTGTTTGTGGATCATTGGTTGCTGAAAGGTCACTAATGGTTATAGTTGCTGAATAGTAGTCTGCTGATAAACTCGAGGTACTATAATTAACATTGATTGTATCATGTTCACCGGTTGAATTTCCGTTTGTAGGTGAGCACGACAGCCAACCAACATCATCGCTGATCGTATAGTTGAGAGTTCCGCTGCCGCTGTTCCAAAGCTCAAATGAGTCGGGAGATGCATTCTGACCCTCCTGGCATGATGCAGACAGTGATGTTGGACTTCGGGAAATGGTAGGTGTCGGCTGTGGAGGAGGCGGTGTACTTGTGAAATGGGCGGTGACATTCATATTGGAGTTCATTGTTATGGTCACTGATGTATTTGTGCCTGAAGCGTCACCACTCCAGTGGCCAAATTTCCAATTGGTAGCTGGGTTAGCATTTACAGTAACTTGAGTGCCTTCCTCGTAAGTATGAGTTCCTTGACTCGGATTAGTATATCCCTGTCCATTGATATTTATGGTTAGTGTGTAGAACGGCTTTTTAGCTGCAAACGGTTTTGGTAACTCGTTATTATTCTCGTTGGATTCAGAGACAGTATTATCTGGGTCGACTACGCCTTTGAGTATATGAGTATTAGTGTCTGAGGGCCATGTCTGGGCATACCAATAAGAAGTGTAGCTAGAGCCAGCAGCTAAACCATCGATATAAACATGCCCTATATAAGTAGTGTCAAAATAGTATTCAAGGAAGAATGTTCCTGTTGCATTGCTATTGCCTTGATTTTTGATTTGAATCGCTATGGTAGTGTAATCAGCAGCGAGCGGTGGATCTGGGTCAGTCCATATATTGTTAACGACTAAATCGGGCAGCGGTGCTTGAAGTGTTTGAAAGTAGAGCGTACCAGAAACAGCGCTCCAGCCTGCACTGTTGTGGGCCTGCATATTCCAGCGATACTCATGTCCATTTTCTAATACACCGATGGGCACAGTATGAGAAGTGCCATACACTTGTTGAGGATTATAAACGATGGGACCATTGGGAGGATCCTTTCTTATAGCAATAGCATAATAGTCTGCATTAGATACACTGCTCCATCTGAAAGTCGGCGTAAGAGATACAGTAGCACCATTCGATGGAGAAATAAGCGTTGGTGGATCTGGTCTTTGAACTTGTAGAAAGGCGTGTCTGGTCTGTGTATGGGTTATGGATTGTGACCATGAAACTGTTTCATAACCACTCTTTGAGACACTGAACTGCCAGGTGCCCGGCGTGCCTGCAATTGTTACATAACCACTTGAGTTGGTGGTCTGGTTGAAGCTGCTGTATGCAGCATCCCAGCCCATTACCACCGCCCCAGCAATAATCGGGCCACTGTCACTGCCCTCGTGTACATATAAGGTAAGGGTAACCGCACTAGCAACATTCGCCATCAGAACAGACAAGATTCCAGCGAGCAGCGCAATTGAAATAGCTTTGTTTCTCATAACACTTCCTTTCTTTATCTGAAATATCCCTTTCAAGAGAAATCTGGTTTTGATCGTCAAAGACCTCTACAACAGCGACTATTTACGGAAGTACCTAAATCAAAGGGCACCACCGCATAGTGCCCACGCTAGGTTCGCCAGAACCCGACAGCAACACAAGCAGGTGATGCCCCTATTCGGGGCACCGACCTTTGTGCATCTGCTGTCAGATTAAACTGGCGATTTAGCGTGACATGCCTAAAGGCACAGTGCAACTTACTTATTCAATTTTTCAGGCCCGGCTTCCTTAGCTATGGAACTCCTTAATCAAAGCTTACCTGCAAAAAACTCATCGAAAGCCACTGTAAGAAAGTTTTTCGCCTGCTCTCTTACGCAACATCTACGAAAAAAGCATTATAATGAGTAAGCCCGAAAAAAGCAAGAAAATTGTCGGTTTTTTTCAGTAGTATTTCAAACTTTACCTGAGAGGCAAATTTGCCTCTCTTTTTAACTTCAGCATCTGACTTAACCTTAGAGTAAGATGAGGTTAAGCAAAGAGGCAATCAAAGAATTCAAAGAGATATATAACGAGGAGTTTGGAGAAAGAATATCAGATAAACAGGCCCAGGAAATGGGAGCGAACCTGCTTTCATTATTCACGATAATCTACCGTCCTATTTCAAAAACTGACCAATCAAACGATGCTAACGAAAGTAATAAAGACCCCTGAGTTGATTTAGGTTCGGGTTTTTTAGTTATTTGACAGAATCTATTGGCGCGTTACAATGCGCGCGCAACAGCATAAGACAATCAAAGAGCCTTGAGATTTCTGGTTGTAGTCATTAGCGGAACTACCGAAGGGATTCTTAAGGCCTCAACTACATGCCACGTTACATCATCTACTGCCGCAAATCTTCTGAGTCAGAAGACCGGCAGGTCCTCTCCATCGAATCCCAGATGTGTGAACTAAAAAACCTGGCTGAAAGGTTGAATTTACCTGTGGCAAGGCACCTGGCAGGCCGGTCTTTAATGAGATGATAAAAAAGATTAGTCAGGGCAAGGCAGATGGAATCATCTGCTGGAAGCTGGATAGGCTGGCAAGGAATCCAATTGACGGGGCACAGATAAGCTGGATGTTGCAGCGAGGAATTATCAGGCACATCCAGACCTATGACAGAAGTTACTACCCTGAGGATAATGTACTGGTAATGAATGTTGAATTTGGCATGGCCAACCAGTTTATTCTGGATCTGAGCAAGAATGTTAAAAGGGGTCTTAAAACAAAGGCAGAGAAAGGCTGGTTTCCAAGTACTGCACCACTTGGCTATTTGAATGATAAATCAAGAGGGAAAGGAAGGAACGAAATTATCAAAGACCCTGACAGGTTTAGCCTGGTAAAAAAGATGTGGGAGCTAATGCTCACCGGAAGGTACAGCCCACCAAAAATCTTGAACACTGCCAACAACAAATGGGGTTTCAGAACCGCCCACGGGAAAATGCTCTCCAGAAGCGGTATCTACAGGATTTTTACCAATCCCTTTTATTACGGTTGGTTTGAATATCCCAAAGGAAGCAGCAACTGGTATAAGGGTTCGCACGAACCTATGATAACTGCCCAGGAGTACGACGAGGTCCAGATCCTTTTAGGAAGAAAAGGCAGGCCCCG
>Ga0315533_1000477_pt1 | contig 34641 bp, 24 predicted proteins | sample SalMarSW160130MG_FD_203081 | JGI IMG/M metagenome (GOLD analysis project Ga0315533, IMG submission 203081) | Salt marsh sediment microbial communities from the Plum Island Ecosystem LTER, Massachusetts, United States - Salt Marsh Sediment SW1601-30 ...
CTCCCACGTCAATACCGAGCCAAAGAAACGACTTTATACAATCGCTCCGGGACATAAATTGGGCCCCGTTTCATAAAAAATCTGCCCGGCAGTGGTCTTTTTGTCGGATACATCCAGTGTTATCCGATATAATATGGCTATGATTTCAGAACAGGATAAAGTAAATATCGTGGATATTGCCTACCGGTATGATGCAGGAGAATTTTGCACCGAATTATCTACCAATAATCAATAGTAAATAATCAATAATCAATTATTAGCCCGTTAGCAGCTCGAATTCCTCCGTGCTGAGGGACTGTCTCAGCTTCTGTAATGCAACCAACTCGATTTGCCGGACCCTCTCTTTACCTATTCCCAGGTCTTCGCCGATTTGCTGCAGCGTCTTTTTCTTCTTTTTTACAGGCGAGCCGAGCAGCCCGAAGTGATTTAAAATTATGTACTGCTCGCGCTCGTCGAGGTTGTCCTTGATAACGCCCACCAAGCTTCGGCGTGCCCGTTCGATAGCCACCACCCCCGCTGCCGCTGTGGTGCGCAAATCGCGCTGGATATCCGCAAGCGGGGCTGTCGGCGCCTTATCGGGCCGGCCGGCCTCAGCAGGTATCTTGCGGGCATAGTCCTTCGCTATGGTCCACGAAGCATAAGTGGCGAACCGAAAACCTCTCGTATAATCGAATTTTTCTACCGCCTGCATCAATGAGAAGTTGCCCTCGCTGATTAAATCCGGCAGGTTTGCCCCGCTGGTGGTGTGCTTGCTTGCGATACCGACCACGAGTCGCAGATTCGCCTCGATTATCATTTTTTTGATTGTCTCGGCCTCGGCCAGATAGTTCTCTATCTCTCCCAGAAGCCGGCTCGAAACGCGGGAGAGGTTTATACCCGCCCGCATCCTGCGGGCAAGGTATTTTAAATAGTTATACCGGCGGAACAGCCGGGCCTCTCGCTCCCTGTTGAGTACGGGCATATCCTTCAATGACTGCAGATACACGGGCAGTGAATCGTCTGCTAATCCGAACGGCTCAATGTCCTTGTCGGAAACGGGTGGTCTCTCGCTGATTGGTTCTGCTAAAATCTTTTCGCCGGCGTCTTCTTCAAGAAACTCGTCGCTGCCGATGAATTCAATCTTTTTCGCCAGCAGCTCCTTTGCTCTTCTGACGTTTATAATCCGGTATATCGAGCTTTTACTGCGATCGAACCGCTCCATCAATTCTTTCACATCGCGGCCTTGTTTGAACAGCTTATAGAGTTCACCACCGACAGCCGGGCTGATTGCACCGGCTGATTTGCTAAATATCGGCTCGTCGGGATGACTCTTTTCATAGTCTATGAGCACGTATCTGATGGTTTCGTGGCCTCTCGCCGTTTTAGCCGCTATCTGCTCTATAATCTTGTAACGGCTAAACAGCGTTTTACTCGCAAGCGCCTTCGCCCGCCGTACAATCAGCCATTTTTCCTTTTTTGTGAGCTGTTTAAAGTTTTTTGCATTGGCGGCAAGGGTCGGATTCGCCGCCAGAAATTTATCGACCGCCGACTGCAGAACGCCGAGCCGTTTCCGCCCGTCGTCGAAGACAAATTTTCGTGCAGCCAGACCCCGTTTTCGCCATCGGCTGATTGTCTTTGTTGAGACGCTAAGCTCCGCTGCGAGTTCTTCGATGGTATGGACCTTCTGGCCTTGCTCAGAGGCCGCAAGGTTGAGTTGACTGCTTAGCTTCGAAATAAAAATAGGCAGGTCATCCGCAAGCTCACTGCCCTTTATTAAATCTTCGCCCGTCGGCCCTTTGGGCCGATGACCCGTAATCTTAAAAGAGATGAACTCGAAGGGATATTCCTTGTCCCTGTCGATGGCTGACAACAGCTTCTCAGCCCCCTCAAGCTGTTTTCGACGTTGCTTTGCAGGCGCAAAGCGAAGCTGCATCAGCAACTGTGCTAAATTTTGATTCTTTATCTGTCGCATAGTTAAATAGCCACAAGGACACGAAGGCACAAAGAAATTAAAAGTTAAAAAACAAATATAGCCAGGCTTGGTGTCTTTGCGCCTTGGTGGCAGAACTTTTTGAATTTTTATTTGTCGTTTTGCATTTTAATTTTTACATTTTCAATGCCATCCCGACCCTGTCGGGATTCCGCAATTTTGCATTTTGCACCCCCACTTGCGTTGGGGCAGGCTTTGATTTTTACATTTTCAAACTGACCATTGGTCAGTTTGATTTTCCTATATCACCGAGTGTCCATTTTACCACATCCAGCGCAAAAACCCAACCACAGATGAACGCAGATTGTCATAGATTTTTTAGACAGGGCTCGACACTGCTCAACACCGTCTAACTTTACCCCGTTAGAAGTAAGCCCCGATGGAAACCTTCAGTTTCCTTCGGGGTAAATTGTCGACTTCTAACGGGGTTTAGGCACTTTCAACTTCTTTGTGCCTTTTCGCGGCCAATTTTTTACCTTTTTCCGCTTGTTCTGCCCTTTGTTTTACGTTATTATAGGACAGTAAAAGATAAGCACGATGTAGCTTGTGCCACAGGTAGCGGTGCCCTTTTTTGCGTGCCGCAAAAATTAACAATTCGATCAGTAACTAAAATCGTTAACTTAACTATATGAGGAAGAACTATGGCGAAAAAGAAAATAATTGTGTACGCTAAACCAGAGATTGGTCAAGAAGAGTTTACACGTCATATTTTCAGTATTTGTTCAAAAGAATTGGGCTATGAGATATTGAACATACAGAAAGCATTTCCCGATTGTACGGCAATTGACCTGGAAAGAAATAAGATTGTTCAGATAGAATTGGAGTATGAAGCAGGAAACTTTATCGCCCATGGTCATGATAAGCAGATGGACAAGGACAAGGAATACATTGTTATATGTTGGAATAATAACGGAGCTGACCTCGTGCGTTCATTAGGCGTAGATGTTATTGTCCTTAAAGAAGAAGAAAGACTCAATATAGAGATAGCAGAACCCCCCGAAATTAAAGAGAATCAGATTGAAAAGCCTCTTTACAAAATTATATCTTATAACCGCAAGATAGCTTACGGTAAAGAATTTAGCGAATTTGAAAACGTAAAAATGTTTAGAACAAATGTTCGATTGGGCAAGTATCTGCCCAAAGGCTCCGTGATTGTTCTGTATGAGAATCCTTGGTTGATAGGGGAATTTACAGTTGTCAGCTATCACTATTTGGAAAAGAAACCTGAAACCAGCTATGAAAAAGAACTTTATAGTCTGCTCTCATACCCTGTTACCCTGTCAGCGGATCCCGTAAAGGATTGTACGAAGTGCCACATAAACTTTACAGCGTTCAAAATGTATGACCCTCCCGTAGACCTTTTTCGAGTATTGAAGCGGAAGATGACACGGAATGGTTTCCTAAAACTAACATACGAAGAGTATCAAAAGATTAGAGGGCAAAGGAGATAGTCGTATAACAAATCGATTTACCGGCGTTTTATTAGACCCGCCGCCTTACGAGACACCTATTGAGGGAGCCGATTGTATCCTGATTCGTGGCAGGCATAAGCCCATAAACCCAGCGGATATTAACAAAGACGGCATAGTTGACGCTGCTGATTTTGCCGTATTAGCCGACCACTGGCTGCAATCCAGTATTGTAGAGGACTAATTTGCTGACGTGACAAAAATTTGATTTGTTGCCGATGGGCTGTGGGCATTACGCTTGCAGCCCTTTTTGCTTGACCGCGAAACTTGTGCCTATGAGAGCGGGCATCCGCATCTAAAAATTTAAATCAAGCGGTGTTAATCAGTGTAAATCCGTCTCTGATTCGAACAGTGTTAATCTGTGTCTCTATGGCAATTTACGAATCACGAGCCACAATTCACGAATCACGAGTCACGAATCACGCCACCAGCACCTTCGCCATATCGACCGCCGAGGCGGCATCGGCGGCATAACCATCGGCGCCAATCTTGTCGGCATAATTCTGAGTTACCGGTGCGCCGCCTATCATAATCTTGGCCGAAACACCGGCCTCCTTCAGTGCCTTTATGGTCCTCTCCATACCGGTCATCGTTGTGGTCAAAAGAGCGCTCATTCCAACCAACTGCGCACCCGTGGCTTGGGCGTGCTGGACGAACTTTTCAGCCGAAATATCGACACCGAGGTCGATAACCTCAAAGCCGGCGCCCTTCAGCATCATAGCCACCAGGTTTTTCCCGATATCGTGCAAATCGCCCCGCATGGTGCCTATCAGAAATTTCCCGATTGGCTCGACGCCTGCCCTGGTAAGCTCCGGCTCGAGAAGCCCCATCGCCATCTTCATTGCCCGCGCAGATATGAGCACCTCGGGTATGTAAATCTCATTCTTCTTGAAGCGGGCGCCGACAACGTCCATACCCGCAATTAACCCGTTATCAAGAATGGTCTTGGCTTTCGTACCCTCCTCAATGGCCGACCGCGTGATTTCCACCGCAGAATTCTGGTCGCCCTTGATAATCGCATCGGCCAACGCCTTCAAATCCGCCATCTCAATTCACCTCGACAAAACTAACTTAACCTGCTTGCACTCATTTCTCTTACAATAGAAACGGAGATTAAACACTATTTCGCAGGCCGGGACAAGTCATAAATCAAATTTTTCCACTGCGATAGTGTCTCACGCAAAATAATACCATAAAAAAGCGGATTCGCACCACTTTGTTTGACACACATTGGACGGTAATGTATCTTATCTGTTTTCGTTGCCGACATACGACATACGATATACGAAATACGAAATATGAGCAATTACATAGTCTTGTTGAAACAGGTCCCTGACGTAACGCAGATTACCGACAATGCGTTCGACCCCAATACCGGCACGCTCATCCGCACCCGCCTGGCCAGCGTAATCAACGAGCTGGACACGCAGGCACTGGCCTTTGCGAATCAGATGAGGCGGGACAGCTCCGACAGAAACGGCAAAATCATCTGTCTGACTATGGGCCCGCCGATGGCCGAAGAGGTCTTGCGATACGCACTCAGCCGTTGTGCCGATACGGTGGTCCTTTTGACCGACAAGGCACTCGGCGGGGCGGACACAGTGGCAACGGCAAATCCGCTTGCCTTCGCCGTTAGAAAAATAGTCAGGGAAATCCTTAACGCAGACGCTGATTATTACGTCGTTTGCGGAATGCAGTCGGTGGATGGTGACACCGCCCAGGTGCCGCCCCAGATTGCCGAAGAGCTGGCCCTGCCCTGTATCGCTTATGTTACCGACGCCGAATTCAGGAACAGCCGATTTGAGTTCACCCGTATTATCAGCGGTGGTAGCCAGGTGGTCGCCGCCAAGACCCCCCCTGCCGTAATCACCGTTGCCAAATACGAATACCCGCTGTTTGCAACGTTTGCCGCAACCCGGCGGGCGAACAAAGCCGAGATTATTCGCTGGACAGCCGATGACATCAAGGCGACGCATATCGGCGTTGCCGGCTCGAAGACAAGCGTAATCAGGGTATTCCCCCCCGGCAAAAGCACGAGAAAGTGCAAACGGCTCGGCGATACAAAATCATTAGCTAAACTGCTCATCGACAGCTTCAAGACCGCAGGCAGCGAGACCGGCAGCAGTACTGGTCAAACAGACCGTTATATCCTGCCGAGCGAACGGACGGATAAATTGGACAGAAGTTTCGAGGCGACAAAAAAAGAAAACGAAGATTTCAGGATTTTAGCCGACACGCTCAGGATGTTAGGCGTCAGCGACGTTAGCCGGATTGATGAGTATATTAAAACAAAGGTCCTTGATGCTGCGGCTGAGCATTTCCACAAAAAGGCGCTGGAGGATATGTTGGACGGCTTGAAGCTGACCAAGCCCAGCTTTCAGGGTGAGGTCTGGGTCGTCGCCGAGCAAAGCCGCAGCACTATACATCCGGCGACATTTGAGCTTATCGGCGCCGCCCGCTGGCTGGCTGATTCCCTGCAGACCGACGTAGGTGTATGTTTGGCCGGCTGGGACACCGAGCCGATGGCAAAAGACTTAATTGCCGCCGGCGCAGACAGCATCTACATCATCGAGGACAAACTGCTGGCCGATTTCGACCCGACCGCATACCGCAAGGCCGTTGCCGATTGCATAAAAAAATACGCACCGCAAATCGCCCTCTTCGCCGCAACCCCGCAGGGCAGGATGCTGGCGCCGATGGTCTCGTACCGCCTTGGCTGCGGGCTGACCGCCGACTGCACCTCGCTGGATATCAGGGACAGCTCACGAACAGGCCGAATCGCCGTCCTTCTGCAGACCCGCCCCGCATTGGGCGGAAACGTTATGGCAACTATCTGCACCAAAAATTCAAGCTCCCAAATGGCTACCGCAAGGCCGGGCGTTATGAAGCCGTTGTCCCCAGACACCTTGCGAACAGGCAAAATTATCAAACACAAAATTGACGTCTCCGATGACGATATTGGCTTGGAGATTATAAAAACAGAACTCGGTGTCGGCGAGGTAAACCTGAATGTCGAGGTGATTGTCAGCGGCGGCAAAGGAATGCACAGCCGCGATAACTACGACCGGCTCGTCGGCTCGCTTTGCAACTGCCTGGCCCAAAAGCTAAATGCGCCGGTTGAAAGAGGCGCTTCACGCGCAGCCGTCGAGCAGGGCTTTGTCGAGCGGGCCCATCAGGTAGGTCAAACCGGCACCTCCGTCGCACCGAAACTTTATATCGCGCTCGGAATATCCGGCGCCATTCAGCATATGATAGGCGTCTCGAATGCCGACACCATCGTCGCCGTCAACTCCGACCCCAACGCGCCGATATTTAAACAGTCCGATTACTATATCGTCGCAACCGTCGAAGAGACTGTCCCACAGCTCGTTCAGGCATTAGAGGCAAAATAAAAAGTGTCAAATAACAAAAATCACAACAAAGTATCGGTTCTGGTGATTGGTGCCGGCCCTGCCGGCCTGGCGACCGCGATACAGCTAAAGGCCAAAAGGCCGGCTCTCGATGTCTGCGTTATAGAAAAAGCCGCCGACCTCGGAAATCACAATCTCTCCGGCGCGGTCTTGGAAGCCGAGCCGCTCCATACCCTCCTGGACTCCGCTGTGCCGGCTTGGCGGGATACCCCCGCCGCAAAAGAGGCGCTGGCAAAGAAAGTCGATAAAGAAAACGTAATGTTCCTTCTGGGAAAGAAGCTGTCGTTTAACATCCTGTTTGCAATCAAACTTGCCGCAATGCTCGGATTAGGCCCAGGCCAAATGCTCCACAAAGGCGATTACATCATCTCGATAAGCAAGCTGACAAAATGGCTGGGCCAAATTGCAAAAGACCTCGGCGCAGAGGTATTGTCCGGCTTCGCCGCTGAGGACATTATTTTAAACGAATCAGCCGGTATGGCAAAAGCCGTCAAGCTCGTTGACCAGGGACTCGATAAAAACGGCGATAAACAGCCGAACTTCCTCGAAGGCGAAACAATATACGCCGACTTCATCGTCCTCGCCGAGGGCTGCGACGGCCTTCTGACGGAAAAATTTATAGAAAAAGCAGGGCTCAAGCGGCAATGTCCCCAGCTTTACTCGCTCGGCGTCAAGGAGCTTATAAAGGTAGATAGCCGTCAGTATGAAAAATTCGGCTCAGGACGTGTTGTCCACGCTATGGGTTTCCCGATATGGACACCGCTGGTCGGCCCTGCAATGTTCGGCGGCGGCATCTGCTATCCCGGTGAAGACGACCATATCGCCGTCGGGATGATTGTCGGCGCCGACTGGAGGTATTGTGATTTCAATCCGCAGGATGCACTGACCAATTTCAAGCAGCACAGCTTCGTAAGGCAGTTTATCGAAGGCGGCACCATCGTGGAAGCAGGCGCAAAGATGATTCCCGAAGGTGGATACTACGCCGTCCCGAAAGACCCGCAAACCGGTACTATAGGCAAGGCCAACGTGATGATTCTCGGCGATAGCGCCGGCTTCGTCAATATGCTCAAAATCAAGGGCCTGCACAACGCCATCGATTCAGGCATCCAGGCCGCAAAGGCAATCACCGAAACCTTCGATAACCCCGAGCTGGCGGCAGCAAAATACACCGACCTGATTAACGCCTCGAATGTTGCCGCCGAAATGAAATCGGCAAAAAACTTCCGCCAGACAATCGCAAAGCTCGGCCCTTCGCTCGGAATGCCGCTATCGGTCCTCGGCGGTCTGCTGCCGAAATTTAAGATTGAAGAGGACTATAAGATGATGATGACCGCTCGATACCGCCTCAAGCCGAATCAGCAGTTTGATAAAGATACCTTTATCGCAATGGCCGCCACCGCCCACCGCGAAGACCAGCCGTCGCACCTGACGATTCTGGACTCAGCCGTCTGCAAGACCCAATGCACGCCGGCCTTTGACAGTCCCTGCATTACATTCTGTCCCGCCGGCGTTTATGAGACGGTGCACGGCGAAGTAATCCCCGCCAATCCCTCGAACTGTCTGCACTGCAAGACCTGCCAGCGGAAGTGTCCCTTTGACAATATCAGGTGGACCGTCCCCGAACCCACCGGCGGCCCACGTTACAAAAGAATGTAAAATTTTTTCCGATTTAGCCCCCACCCCTGCGGTGGGGGGATTTTTTGTGGTTTTACCCACCCCTGCGGTGGGGGTTGTTTAGCCGTCGCCGGCACGGCGACGCAGGGTCATTCCTGCGGAATTTATCCCTTACGGGAGCAGGAATCCAAATAAACCCTTGAAACCTTCGTCCAAAATCCGTATAATTACAAATCAAGCGAGCTTAGGGAAAACAACCGGGGCGGCAGGATAATTGATTCCTTCGATTCCCTCAGCGCTGCTTGGGACAAGTGAACTCAGGACAAGTATTGGTATTCCGCCAAAGGCGGGCTGAGTGATAAATTACGGGTAACGTTAGTCAGAACTATTTAGAAGGACTAGCAGATGAAAGCATTTATTGGGCGTGATTTTGACGAAAAGTATGACTCGCTGATACAAAAGATCGTAGAACATATAGAAGCGCACGATATAAAATGCATAGGTGCCAAAAAAGCGAGGAGTAAATCAATTGATGAGAAAATCACAGATTTAATCTTGGAATGTGAGATTTTTGTAGGGGTTTTCACTTGTGATAAGCCAATTTGTCAAAAAGAGAAGATAGCATGGTTTTGTAACCCAAGAAAAATCAAAGAGTACTCAACTTCTAACTGGGTGATTCAGGAATCTGGCTTTGCGATAGGCTCTAATAGAGGATTAGTTTTATTAGTAGAAGATGGAGTTCGTGGCTTTCCAAAACTCCAAGGAAATATAGAATACATTCCATTTAAGAGAAATTCCATAGAAGAAAATTTCACGAAATTAAGTGAAATAATCAATGACGTAAAGACCAAGATTGCAGGAGGAGTGGTCGAGAAAACAACGGAAGAAAACAAACAGCTTGATGGTACTAAGTTGGAAGAACAGGAGGGAGAACCAAAGCAAGAAACTGAATATAGAAAAAATGTAGCGCTTAATAAGTTTTACCAAGCATTATTTGATGATGAAAATTTTGTAGAAGCACAGAAAATATTTGACAAAGAAGTTCAGGAAGTTGTTGAGGAGGAAGATAAAGTCCCATATCGTGCTTTTCTTCTTCGAAAATCCCATTTACTTGGTGATAGTAATGCCTTTGATAAATTTCAGAAATTGGCACAAGAAAACGAGGACAATCCCCGTGTGATTAAGCAACTTGCATATTACTACAAAGATATAGGGGAATTTAGAAAAGCAGAAGAGACCTTCCTGCTTGCTAAGGACAAATATAACAAAAATGATGCAGACGAAAGGAAGGGGCTAGTTGATGCATATGTTCAAGCCGCTGTGTGTCTTAGTTTAGATGATAAATATAAAGATGCTATCAGTATGCTGAATAAGCTGCTCTTTGATTCTGTTCTTGCGGAGCAAAAGGCAAAAATAGTAGAGGCGATGGCAAGAATATTCAAGGAAAATGGTGAAATTGATAGATTTTTTACACACAGTGAAGCAGCTTTGGATATTGAACCATATAATACAAAACTTCGATTTAATTTAGCCTATGCTTATAGCAACAATAATAATGAAAAATTAGCATTATTGCATTACAAAAAGCTAACGAGAAAGAGCTCCAGACTGAACAACTTGGGTGTCTCTTACGATCATCTCAAGCTTATTGGCAAAAGTGCTGAGAGTTACCTCAAAGCGGCTGATAATGATAGCGTCATGGCTATGGGAAATCTTGCTCATAAGTACTTAGACGCAGGTTTTGTTAATAAAGCCAGAGAACAACTAGAAAGAGCAAATACTCTGATAAATCGTGAAACTGAAGCACAACCGAGAGTCGGCAGTGCTCAACAAAAGCTAAAAGATCTATTAGAGAGTGAAAACAAGCAAGAAAAGACATTCTTGACAGAAGCAAGAAAAGAAAGTCGGTACAGAGTTAGATATTCAGAAGCTTTATGTTCAGATAAAACTGTAAGTAAAAACCAAATAGAAGGAACTTGGGAAACTCCGTGGGGTAATGGAAAATTAAACTATGATGAAAGTACAAAGTCATTTAATATAAAGATTCAAAAAGAAACTGATCAAAGCTTTCTGTCTTCACTTCTAGCCGCTAAAGTTGGTATTCCCACATCTGAACCAGAGAAAAAGTTTCAAAATATAAGTATTGAAGGGACATTTGAGGGCTTGGGGGGAAAATATAACATTAGAATTATTGAAGGGAAAGAAGCTCCAACTTTACTAACCGGAGAAGCTGATGCCACAGGTCATTTAATCTTAAATGATGATATCAATAACATGTCAGTAATGGAAAAAACAAAAGACGGCAAAATAGAATTCAAACAATGGAAGAAGCAACCAACCCCTTCAGGTCCAAGCTAACCGCTATACTTATATACATAAGGGTAACCTGCCATCCCGACAGAGTAGAAAGGAATCTGCGTTCTCTGCGGTAAATTCTTTTTATTCGTTTTTTCCTTGATTTTTGCCCGAAATTTGGTATAATATTAACCCTGTACTCTCGTAGTGCAGGGGTGTTAAAATACCCACCTGATTGCCAGCCCCTAGGGGAATTACCAATGAACCATTTAACCATTCACAAGCATCGAATATCCAGAATCCGCCATTGGGCGTCCTGTGGAGAGATTCCAACTTTAGCTCACTTTAGGCACTTTAGCCCACTTTACACTAATGAGTATCGAGTATCGAGATACGAGTCTTTTATGCAAAACAAACCCAATTTGCCAAATGCCGAAATGAACGTAAGTGAAGCTTACACAGGGGGTTATGAAAATAAATGCTTTCGCAGACACCGGAAAAACAAACCCAATTCAAAGCCAATTCAAACCCAATCAAACCCAATTCGAAGCCAAAACAAACCCAACCTGTAGTGAGCTTGTCGAACCTATTCCAAAGGGGGCTCCCAACCCTCATTTTTATCCCCAAAAAACCGCAGATGTCAAAATGGTGTCAATCGTCAAAATCGAGGTTAACCAGTGTATCGCCCGGCGCAGATATGCCGCGGCGCTGTAAAAGGGAGCCATCCATCCTGTACAGAGTAATCAAGGCCTTTAGATAATTGGCAACGGCCTGCGTTTGGGCAATCTGGCTGGCAACAAAGTCACGCTGGGCCTGGCCGACAAGCAGAGAAGTAGATTTACCCACCCTGAATTTCTCAGTCTCGGCACGGAGCTTTTCCTCTTGGAAATCGCTTGTGGCGGCGGTCGCAGTAATCTGTTCGCGGGCACGTGTTACCTCGATATAGGCCGAGCGCACGTCAACCTGTGTAAGCTGGGTAAGGTTCTCCAGTGCCTTACGCAGTTGCTGTTTACTCAAAACAGCCCGGCTGTGCTGTGCCTGAGCGCTTCGATTGACGGGCGGCAATTCCAATACAAGGCCCCAGGTGACATCGTAATTGCCTGCGTCGATTTTATCCGAAGCGTTGCTGAAGGTATCGGCATAGCCCGTCTTGCCGAAGGAGATAAACATATCCATTTTGGGCAGCAGGCCGTTTTTGGTTCGCACGACCTCAAGGTCGCCGTGCTGGATTTGCAGCCGGGCCTGATTGAGGTCGGGGCGCATCTTCAGCGCAAGCTGGATATGCTGGTCAACATTGTCAAGTTTAATATCAGGAAGCGCGGTGTCGTATTCAAGAACAATGTCCCTGTTCCAGTCGATAGCCGGCGAAGGGTTCAGAAGCCGTAGCAGTTCGATACGTTCCTTTGCGAGGGTGCTTCGGGCGTTTATCAAGTTTTCCTTCCGCAGCGCAACCTCTACCTGTGCGGCAGCGAGCTCGGTTTCGGCGAGGGTTCCTATCTTGATTCGCTCCTGGGTCTCTGTCATCTGCTTTTCGGCGAGTTCGAAGGAGTTTGTGTAGATTTCAATCTGCCTTTTGGCGAGGGCATAATCCCAGAATTTCGACTCGACCTCTTCGAGAAGAACCTCGGTGAAGCCGCGTAGCTCATACCGCGATATCAGCGTGTCGAGCATGGCCTGATTCACACGTGCGAGGTTGGCGCGGATATCCATTCCCTGCAAGAGGGCCTGAGTAACCGTAAGGCCGAGACGATTTGCGGTGAATGTGTCGCTGTAGAGAGACGAATCGGCATAGCTTGTGCTGCCCTCGAGCTCGAGAACGGTGCCGGTAGGGAACAATTTGGCCAAAGAGACTGAACCGGTGAGGGAATCAACGGTTGAGACCTCGGTGTCAGCGCCGGCACGGGAGAGCCGCTCGGCAACAGCCCTTCTGCTGGATACGTCGGCGTTCAGAACGGGGTCAAAAACCGCAAGCTCCTCATTTTCGAAGGTGCGGGTTATCCGGGGATTCATCCTCTCGACGACCAGAGACTGATTATTCTGCATAGCGAGAAGAATCGCCTGCTGGATACCTATTTTCAGGGGGCCTTGCGGTGCGGCGAGTTTGTTTGAGTCGATGGACCAGCCGGCGGCGGAGCTTTGGCGGTTCTGAGAAAGAACGTCTTCGGGGTCGGTCGAGAGGTAGTCGAATTGCGGCTGCGGGTCTATTGACAGACACGAGGACAGTAAAAAGGCCTCGATAATCAATATCGCACTGCAAAATATATTGAACTGTCTTGTTCCGAGCATAATGCCTTCTTCAAGTGTCACTAAACGGGAACTTCTTTTTCAACAATTCTTCCGTTGGAAGTTTTTCCCGGTCTGAGACGTTCTACAACCGAATAGACCACCGGAACAAATACAAGGGTAATTAACGTCGAGCTAAGCAGTCCGCCTATTACGGCCCTTGCCATAGGTGCCTGTGCCTCACCGCCCTCACCCAGGCCGAGTGCCAGAGGCACCAGACCGATGATGGTTGTCATTGCGGTCATAAGTATGGGTCGCAGACGTCTTCGGCCGGCCTCCTCTATGGCCTCACGAAGCGAAAACCCGTCCCTGCGACGAAGCAGATTTGTATGGTCAACCAGAAGAATTGCATTATTGACGACAATGCCCCCTAACATAATACAGCCGATAAAGGATTGAACGTTAAAAGTCGTGCGCGTCAACAGGAGCATAAAAATAACCCCTATTGCGGCCAGCGGCACCGAAAACATAACGATAAAGGGGTCCCGCAGCGACTCATACTGGCAGGCCATAACCATATAAACCAGCACAAGAGCCAGGACACAACTAACAAGCAGCTCTCTGAATGATTTCTGCTGCTCCTCGTAATCCCCTCCGAACGCTATGCTGAAATCAGCAGGTATGGGAATGGTTTGAAGTTTCTCCCGTATGTCCGAGAGTATCGAGCCAATATCCCTTCCGCTTATGTCGGCTGTTACGCTGACAAGTCGCTCCTGGTTCTTTCTTTCTATCTGTACAGGGCCGCTTTGAGGCCCGACGCTTATGACGTTTTTGAGAACAACGGGCTGGTCCTGTGAATTGGTTATCGTAAGATTGAGAATATCTGCCAGCTCCATTTTTTCGGCGTCCCTGAGCTTGACAAGTATCGCATATTCGTCCCCTGCCTGGCGATAGTAGCCGGCCTCTGTGCCCGAAAGAATTGTCTGAAGCGCACTTGCTATCTTTGAAACGGTCAGGTTCATATCGGCGGCCTTTTGTCTGTCTATGAAAATCAACTCTTCAGGACTGCCCATCTCTCGGCTTATTCGGGCATCCGTTACTCCTTCGGTCGATTCGACAATACCTTTGACCTGCTCGGCCAACATAGCTGCCATCTGCAAATCATGACCGCGGGTTTCCACCTCGATTCTGTCGCCCTCAGAGGTGCCCATACGCAGCAGAAACAGCCCCTGGCCGGCACGGGTGCGGACAATCATCCCGGGTATTGCGCTGAGCTTTTCTCGCAGCTCGTCGGCAATCTGCTCGCTTGTTCGACTCCGCTGCGACCGGGGGACCAGTGAAATCCGTAGCTGACCCGTATGGCCGCCCCGGCCCCGCCACCGTGAGCCGCCCAGCCTTGTTACCGTGTTCTTGATTTCAGGCACGGATTCACTGACGATTTGCTCAACAACTTTGAACTTCTCATCCACCACATCCAGCCTTGTGCCGACCTGCATCTCGGCATTGATACGGACCTCGCCTTCGTCGGCACTCGGCATAAGCTCGATTCCCACATAAGGAATAAGCAGCAGGCTTATCGCAAGAAGCAGAACCGCCGTTGTCACAACAAAAAAACGGTTTTCAAGGGCAAGGTGCAGGAGCTTTTTGTAGGTGTTCTCCATATTTTTGAAGAATTGCGCGCTTATCCGAAATGCCCTGGCCCGAAAGCCCTCTTCGCTGCCGCTTTGTGCCGACTTTGAAGGAAGTATGCGTGCTGAAAGCATCGGAACTACCGTAAGGGCAACCACCAAAGAGCAAAAGAGCGAAAAACTGACGACGATTGAAAGCTGCTTGAACATAACCCCCGACATTCCCCGTACAAAGACCAGAGGCAGAAAAACCGCCAGCGTCGTTAAAGTACTGGCCATAACAGCAGCAGTAACCTCTTCCACCCCGGAAATAGCAGCATCCTCCGGAAGTCGCTCTGATTCCCGCATCCTGAAGATATTTTCAAGCACGACTATCGCATTGTCAACCAGCATCCCGATTCCAAGGGCAAGGCCTCCCAGCGTCATAATATTGAGAGTAAAATTACCGAAATACAGCAGGGCAAAAGTGGCAATGATTGAAACCGGTATGGCAGTTGCAATTATCACCGTACTTCGCACGTTTCGAAGAAAAAAAAGCAGCACAAGGACCGCAAGTATGCCTCCGTAAACCGCCGAAGTACCCACATTGCTGATAGACCGCTCGATATAGTCCGATGTGTCGATAATCGGTATTATTTTTATCTGTGGTATATCTCGGTTGATGCGCTCGAGTTCGGCAAGTGCGCCGCGAGCCACTTCGACGGTGTTCCTGCCCGATTGTTTGTTGACCGAAAGTCGTATACCCGGCACGCCGTTGACACGCACAATCCTTGTGATTCTCTCCCAAGAATCCTCCACAACGGCGATTTCCCTCAACTGGATGGGGGCACCGTGTCGAACAGCTATGACGGTATCCTGCAGTTGTTTCAGGTCGGTGTACTCACCCGGTGTTCTGACGGTAATCTCGAAGCTGCCTTTTTCAATCACACCGGCCGGAATGTTTACGTTTCCTTCGCGTATGCGTGAAATGATGGAATCAAGCGGTATGGCCAGAGCGTTTATCTTGGCAGGGTCAAGATTAACGTGTATCTCTCGTGCGAGACCTCCACGCACGTCCACGGCGGCCACACCGTCAACCCGCTCAAGCCGATATTGAACCTGGTCTTCGATGAGCTGACGCATCTGAACAGGGTCCAGATCGCTGTAGGCACCGAGAATCAGTATCGGAAAACTCGCAAGGTCGAATTTTCTCAGCCTGGGTCGGTCGGCATCCTCAGGAAGCCGATTAATCACACGGTCCAGCCGGTCACGTATGTCATTTGCCGCAGCATCAAGGTCTGTGCCCCAGGCAAACGTTACCCGAACAGTGGACTGGCCCTCAGTGGACATCGAGGTCAACTCCTCAACACCCGGTACGGCGCTGAGGGCCTGTTCTATCGGCCGGGTTATCAGTTCCTCAATTTCCTCCGGGCCGGCATTTTCGTAAGAGCAACTGATGCTCAGTGTCGGGTACGAAATATCAGGCATTAGGTCTATGGGAAGTCGAAACAGCGAGATAGTTCCAAGCAGCAGAACTATCAGCACGACCATAATCGTAAATATTGGGCGATGAACAGCAAAGCGAGAGATTCTCATTTGGAATCTCCCGGCCCGGTATCGACTGAGCCTGCATCAGAATTGTTATCAAAGCCCGGAAGCTCCTGCGGGTCTGACTGCTTCGTGCTGAGCCTGATATCGGAGCCGTCTTCCAGAAGATGATTGCCCATTGTGACCACCCGACCTGAAATCTGCGGTTCTATGACTTCAACCTGTTCGCCTCTTGTTATGCCGGTTGTTACCGGCACAAAACGTGCCTTGAGATTTTTTTCGTCAACGACAAAAACTCCCTCTCTGTCTTTCCTTCTAACCATAGCAGCAAGGGAAACGAGGGTGGCATTTTCGTGCCTTGCAAACTCAACCTCGGCCCTGAGAAACATTCCGGGCTTGAGCAGATGGGCCGGGTTCGGCACCTCTATTTCCACCCTTGCCTGGCGACTGCTTTCCTTCAGCATCGGTGCGATTCGGACTATTGTGCCCGCAAAGGTTCTGCCCGGATAGGCATCTGTGGAGACAAGCGCCTGTTGGCCTGTACCGACTTTGGGGTAGTCCTTTTCAATAACGTAAACAACAGCCGTCAGCGGGTTGTTTTCAAGGACCGAGACGATGAGCTGATTGACCTGCAGCAGCGCCCCTTCATCCACGAATCTCTCGCCAACAACCCTGGTCTGGTCGCCTTTTTCCCAGAAGGCCTGCACCTTTGTATAAGAAAGTCGCACCTCTGCGGCCTTCAGTGCCGCCTCCTTCTGGGTCTGCTGGGCAAGAGAGACCTTGTATCTCATCTGGCAGGCGTTGAATTCGGCCTCCGAGACGTCCAGTTCCGAAGCCGAAGCAATCTGCTTCTCGCGGAGGGCCTTTGCTCTTTCATACTCACGTCTGGCGATATCGAGGTCGGTAGCGCAATTTGCGGCGTTTGCCTTGGCGACCTCCAGCTCAGCTTTCGCCTGTTCGAGTTGTTGAGTGAATTCTTCGTCATCGAGGATTGCTATGACCTGATTGCGTTCGACGGTGTCACCGATGTCAACGAGCAGTTTTCGCAGCCATCCTGCCACCTTAGGCGCGACGACAAACTGGGACTTCGGCTCGAAAGTGCCGGTAAAAATGCCGACGTCACAGATGAGGCCATTATGAACGGCTGCGGTCTCGACGGGCACCGGCTGGCCGGAAAGCCGCTTTTCGCCGGCGCCGGAATCGGCACCTCGCCTGCGTAGCTGCAAGAGTGCAACTACGACAACCGCAGCAATAAGCAATAATAAAAAACGCCTTTTCAACTGTCTTTCCTAAATAGCAGTTAATGAAGGAAATCGCCTATTTCCTTGCCAATATAATACCAAAATCTTTGGCACAGGTCAAATCTCGTATTAGCAGTAGTAAGGCAAATACAGCTTCGATTTAATGGAGATTTCAGCTTCTACTATTTCAATTTTATCTGTTTGACGTCAGCAGAAGTGGCACAGGATAAGGGATTTGACTAAAAAAAGCATCAAGCAGTTTCCTGGTGGAAAGAAACCACTTGAAATTGCAGATTTCGGCTCCGTAATTAGGCCGCCTGGCTGGCCATTCTTAACCGCTACCAAATCTAAGTTCCCATCCCTGGAAACCTTATCGCCGCTTTTCCTTATTCTCGATTCAAAACAAACCGGATATTTCTGCCAAACTCTATATCCGTCCTTTACAAACACCCTGCTCAATCCATCTAACACGTCTCTGTGCAGCCCTTTTCTGCTTTCAGCATTAACGCCAAAACACACCTCCTTGACTTTATCGATTATGCGAGCCATATTTCAGCCAATACCTGAAAATAAACTTCACACCCTTATGGAGGGGACAAAGGGGGGCCCCCCTGCACTCTAAACCTTATCCCCTATTCGCCATTAAATATTTAGCCCCCGAAGTCTTGCACTTCGGGGGTTCAAAACTAACTTAAAACCGCTGGCCTTGCCAGCGGCGTATTTAGCCCCCAGTTTCACTGGGGGTTACCCACGTGAGGAACGCTTACCCCCATTACCGCGAATTCGGTCAATTCCTGAGCTAAAGGCCACATTCGTAAAAAATTTTGCAAAAATTCTCATTTTTTTCTTGCACTAAGGCCGTGTATGGTGTATTAAGTAAGTAATACACTAATACTAAGAAAGTGAAATTCGATGCTATTAGAAATTGACCATCACAGTGGTGTACCTATTTATCGCCAAGTAATCAGGCAAATCCGGCAGCAGATAATGACTGACGGATTGAAACATGGGGACCAGCTGGAAACAGTTCGTGATCTGGCGGCACATCTGAAAGTCAATCCTATGACTATTAGTAAAGCGTACTCACTTCTGGAAGCTGAAGGACTTGTTAAAAGAAAACGGGGGATTGGCCTTTTTGTGGCTAAAGTGAGAAAAGGCCAGCGAGATCAGATAAGAGCCAAATTACTGAACAGTATTGTAAATAAGGCGGCGATCACCGCTATTCAGCTAGGAGTATCGGAAGGCGAAGCTATAGAGTTTTTCAAGAAACACTACAAAGAATACAATTCCAAAAACCGGAGGCTAAAATGATAAATGGAAATCCGATAGTACAAATGCGTAACGTCTCCAAGAGATTCGGGAAAATACAGGCATTGGATAAGATCGATTTGGACATCAAACGAGGGGAAATCATCGGCCTGTTAGGAGCCAATGGAGCGGGCAAGAGCACTTTGTTAAGACACATTATTGGCTTATACCTTGCCGACCAAGGCCAGTGCATCACATTTGAAACAGACGCAGCAAAGCTAACCCCGAAAGAGCTTGGACGGATTGGTTATGTTCACCAGGAAGGCGAGCTTCTCGAATGGATGACGACAAAGCAGTTGATCCGCTATGTAAGTGCATATTACGAAAACTGGAATCACGAATTAGAAGAGAAATACATTGCTGATTTTGATATTTCTCTTAAAGACCGTGTTGGTTCGCTGTCGCCGGGCCAGCGGCAAAAAGTGGCCATACTTTTGGCAATAGGTTTTGAGCCGGAACTGCTGATTTTGGACGAACCTGCATCGGCCTTGGATCCTATAGCCCGCAGCCAATTCTTAGATTTGTTGCTGCATATAATCCAGGACGAAGACCGTACAATTATTATCTCGTCACATATTCTAAGCGATGTTGAAAAAGTGATAGATCATACAATGATTATGCGTACCGGAAAGATACTGCGTGATTGCAGTTTTGATAGTCTCAGAGAGGAATTTCTCAAAGTTACACTTACATCTCTAAATGGCAACTTGTCTGTCGAATTACCGTTTGAAAACATAATCGACTGCGAAAGAAGTGGCGCCCAAGCGACACTTACAGTGCAAAATTGCCAGCAGCAAGAATTGGAAACCAAAGCCAAGGATTTGAACTGCGAAATTGAAATCAGGTCGCTGTATTTAGAAGAGATTTACAGGATTATTGTGAGCAAGTGCGAGTAACTGGAGAAACAAAATGACAGCGTTACAAGCAAATCTTAAACATTTTTACCAGCGGCCGGTAATGTGGTTTTGGTATTTTATTTTAGCAGTAACTATTATACCCGTTGTTATTTTGCCTTTAACTTCTGCGTGGGATAAAAGTTTTTCCACATATCTTATCGCGAGTGTTTTTTTAGGTATTATAGCTGCTAGTATACAAAAGGAAATCCTCACAAAACCATTTTCATTTTGTCTTCCGGGATATCAAAAAACTTTGAGAAGACTTTTTTTCCTGATAGGCGTCTTAGCAAATAGTGTATTGGGATTAACCTTTATTAGGTATCCTGGAATTGATCTGCCTTATACCTTACTTGTAATATGCGGTGCGTGTTTTATGGGGATGGCGTTCTATATGCTTGCAATTTGGATTACCTTGCTTGGGAACAATACTTTTGCGTACATTGGTTTTGCCCCACTCGTGGTTATCGGTTTAGAAGCTATCGGGATAGAGGTTGGGGATATATTAGAACATGTAATAATTACTTTGCCGCTTTACCTGATTATAACAAGCTTACTTTTTTGCGTTTTTATTTGGAGATACCTTGGTAAGGTCTCATTGACTCGTCGACATTGCGACAAAGTCATGTTGGGTATTTTAAGCAACGCAACATCAAAAAGAGTGCGACTGTATCTGCAGAACAAAGCGTTAAAAAAACAGTCCAAGAGTACAGTGACTTTTAATAATAAATTATATGAGTCTTTCTTGCAACGAATGAAAAAATATGCCTTTTTTACAAAGAGAAGGTATGTGTTGGGATATGCTTTGATGTTGCAGGATAAATTTTTGCACTTATGGAGCTTAAGATTTTTAGTGACAATTTTGTTGGTTATTGTATCTCTCGGATACATTGGTACTGGGGAATTAAGAGCAATTGACATGTTGTTTTTACTACCTATAGCATTTTCATTTAATTTTAATCTTCTACCTTATGGCAGCATTCTTTTGCCTGGAGGACGAAAGGAAAAATACTATGCCTCAGTTGGATTAGCATTTGCTATGACTTTACTGATAGTTGTTGTCGCAGTTATAGTAGAAGGTTTATCTATTTTATTAGCGGGAATTTTGCCAACTATTAGTCTAAAAGGGCAAATATATTCCTATCAGCCAATGAATATTGAAAATCTTTTGACGTGCTTGTTACTGATGCCGATTGGATTCGTTTTTGCAACACTGCTGTCGAAAAACTATGTATCTAAAACAATCACAATGATAGCACTGCTTTTCGTATGGTCTTTTCTTTGGCGCTTAGTTGTTACAACATATATCTGGATGATTTCAGCTTTAATATTGATTAGTTGGGCAGGTTTTTTAATGGTTCTACTTTATCACTGTATGAGAAGGTCCTTGGTAGGCCAAGGCAAATCATAAAATGCTGGACGAACCCCGACATTGCAGTTTAATGATTAGGGCCGCCCTTGTTTGGCTAAACATCCGCGCTCTCCGTGGTTAAATTTCTTCGTGTTCATTCGTGGTCAAAAACAAAAAAATCCCCTCCTCAAATCCCTCATCCAAAAACCATAAACCCCAAAACCATGATTCTTAAAGCACTCCATAAGTATCCCGATTTAATCGGGATACTTATATACTTTTACAAAATCCCCTCGTAGCAAAGCGAAGACCCCAGAATGTTTTTATCTGGGGCCCGGTCATCTTTTCCAAATAATAAAACATCATTTATCAATCATCAATTACAAAAGCCGGCTTCATAAAGGGACATTGCAAAATGACCCCGTGGGCGAAGGCAATGCTCTGCGGCAAAAGTTTACTTTGAGAGCGGAGCTTGCCGAGAACACCAAAGCCGGCTAAAAGCTCTGTGGCCTCTGTGCACTCTGCGGCCAAAACAAAATGCCGTGTCAACCCGTGTAAATCCGCGTCTAATAAAACCCCAAAACCGCAATTTCTTTCAACCAAATATCGAACCTCCGCCTACGGCGAACTATCCCCAAACTCCCAACTTCAACGAACAACAAACAACCAGCAACAAGCTACTACATACGAATTTAGTCAGCTTAAAGCGAAGCTGTGGCGGCTAAGCCGCCTGTGGACGAAGGCAATGCTCTGCGGAGAGAGCTTGCTCTCAGAGCAGCGATTGTCGAGTACACAAAGCTGACTAAAATAGGTCTGTGTTCCGCGTCTGGAAAAACTCAAAACTTAAAACTAAAAACTCAAAACTTTTTTACCCCCCTATCCCCTATACCCTATACCCTAACCCCTATCCTCTTTTTTTCTCTTTTTTTCTCATTTTTTTGCAATTTTTCGCAAAATTTCTCTATTTTTCTCTATTTTTCTCTATTTTTCTTCATTTTTCTCTATTTTTCTCCATTTTTCTCCATTTTTTCCCTGCTTATCTTACCCAAACCACCTAAACTTACCCCCAAAACCTCATTTTTCACCCAAAAACCCACATCCCACTTTTAAATAAACCCCAAAAATCGGCGTTTTTTAAAAATTCCGGATTTTTAAAATCCAGTTTAGCTTCTCAAAATATACTTTGCCATTTTGGGAGGTCGGCTGAGAATCTCGGTGAAGTGAATAATTAAAATCCCCTCGATTTCGTTGAGCGTTTTTTCATTTGTGTCGGTAATCCGTTTCAAGTTAGCTAAACAATTCGCAGCATCTCCGGTTAATCTAATCTTGTCTGGGAAGCTGGCCTCGCAATCCCTGCAAACAATACCATTAGCCGAACTGCTGAAATAAACCTCGTTGCTCGTCGCTTGCCGCTCGTATCTCGTTTTACAATTTACACAGTAATCCAAAATCGGCATCAGACCGATTTCTTTCAGCAGAGACAATTGAAATAATATCAATAAAGACAACGTATCTCGATGCTCGTTGGCGTTTTGCAAAAACTGAAGGAAGCTATCAAAAAGCTGCGGATGTGGGTCGTAATCGTCTGTCAGGTCATTTACCAGCTCGGCGGCAAACAAACAGCAATTTAACGCAAAAAGATTATCAGCCAGGCGTGCAAAGCCGGGCTGCTGCTCGAACTCTGTCAAGGTGGCAAGTTTTTCCTTATTTGAATCAGAAAAAACAATGTTTCCACAAGAGAATAATTCAATCGGGCCGTCGAATTTTGATTTGGGTCGTTTCGAGCCCTTGGCGATGGCACTGATTCTGCCGGCTGCTCTGGTAAAAAATGTTACAATCTGGGACGTCTCGGAGTAATCGACGGCACGTATGCAAATAGCGGTGTCCTTGACCAACATTTTTTCGCGTCTCGTGATTCGCGTCTCGTGATTCGTGTTCGAGATACATTTCACGCTTCACGATTCACGCTTTTTGTTATTCTGATTCGTTTTATCCTTCTCGGCTCAGCGGAAGATACGGCAAATTTTAGACTCTCGTAATCGAAGCTGGCACCGGTTTTGGGGATATAACCCAGGTGCGAGAAGACAAAACCACCTATGGTATCGTAATCCTCATGTTCGGGCAGATTCAAATCGAGCTCATCGTTTAAGTCATCGACGTATTGCCTGGCATCAACTTCGACGGTGTTCTGGTCGATTTGCTTTATGGGCTCGGGCTCTGATTTCTCGTATTCATCGGTTATTTCACCGACGAGCTCCTCGATAATATCCTCCAGGGTAACAATGCCGGCTGTTCCGCCGTATTCATCGAGCACTACGGCTATGTGCAATTTTTGATTCTGAAACTCGTGCAGAAGTGCCTTGAGTGGCTTCGTTTCAGGAACAAAGTAAGCGTCTCTTACTTTGTCGCGCAGTTTGAAGTCCGCCGGGTTTTTGCCGACCTCCGCGAGCAAGTCCTTGGCGTAAACCAACCCGACTATATTATCTATATTATCTTCATAGACCGGAACGCGGGAATGCCCCGCGGTGTTGATAATCTCCAGGACCGTCTGCAAATCAGCACCGGCCTCGACCGCCACGATATCCGTGCGGGGCGTCATAATCTCATCGGCGCAAGTCTCGCCTAATTCTAACACACTTTCAATCATCTCCTGTTCTTCTTCATCGACCACACCCTCCATTCTGTGTTGCTCAAGGCCGGTTAAAAATTCTTCCTGTTTTTCCTCCCTGTCTTCTTCCGGCGTTGCCTCGACCACTCCGGCCAGCCGACGGACAAAGCCATCGTATAGCCGGAAAACGTAAAGGACCGGCCATGCCAAAACCGTGAAGAACATCAGCAGTTTATACGTTCGGCTGAGGATTTTCTCGCCTGCGTATTTGGCCCAGGCGTGAGGGATTGCCAGGCTGAATATCGAAAATATCACCGATGCGATAACAAACGTAGCCAGATAATCACCGGCTTGCGGGCTGCTCTGTCGCAGCGTTGCGAAGATACTCAACAGCAGTAGTAGTATGCACATATTAAAGATAAGCCGATATAGCGAGCAGGCCAAAACCAGCCTTTCGCTGTCTCTGGCGAGCCCGCCGGCAAGGTCTTCCGGTGATTCTTTCTTGTTTGCCGCCTTGAATGCCTCCTGCAGTTTGGCGAGCGAGAATATTCGCAGGGCAGCGGTATTAACAGAGAAAAACAGTGTCCCACCAGCCAGAAGACAAATCAAACACATACTCCAACCAACATAACTCACTCAATATCCTCTCAATTAGCTTAGTGCACAGGTTGCAGGTGTATAAATCACAGGTGTCTTGTGCCCTTGCGCCTTTGTGCTTTTACGTTCTTATTATACACCAAACCGTAGCCGAGCTGCTGTAAAATTTCATCTTCGGTACTATGCATTTTTTTTGCCTGTGCCGGTGTCGAATCGTCAAACCCGAGATGATGCAGCAGGCCATGCGCTATGTAAAGCGCCAGCTCGGCCTCGGCCAAATGCCCTCGCCGACTCGCCTCTCTGATGGCCCTTTCAGCATTAATCAGCAGCTCGAATGACTTTGCAGAGCCTGTATCATCGGACAAATCAAAACTCAGGCAATCGGTAGAATTGTTACGATTCAAAAACTGCCTGTTTATTCTGCGGATTTCAGCGTCGTCAACCAGTGCGATACTAATATCGTATCTCGTATCTCGTGTCTCGTAGCTCGTAAAACGAGTGCAGATGGCTTCGACCAATTTCTTAAGATTAGGCAGGTTAACGTCTATATCTTCGAATTTTCTGGTGATTTGAACAATTATATCCTGGCCTTGTTTCCCAGCGTCCATAATTGTTAGCTGCTTTTCTGCTTGATTTGCTCCGGCTGAGATTGGATTTCTTCCGGCACCTCAGGTGACTTGGGATATGCTATTCTGCCATGATAATGTCCCGCAAGGGTTTTTGACATACTTGCTTCTATCTGACTGAGCTCGCGGAGGGACAGGTCGCATTCGTCGAATTGGCCGTCCTGCAGGCGTTTCATAGCCATATTATGCACGACCGTTTCTATCTTCGTTGGCGTTACTTCGGTCAGAGACCTGGCGGCACTTTCTACGGTATCGGCCAGCATTACAATTGCGGCCTCTTTTGTTTGCGGCTTTGGCCCTGCATATCTGAACTCACTTTCGGAGGGCTCAGCTTGTTTTTCATCGTGTCTTTTCTTGGCCTCATTGTAAAAGTATTCGACCAGCGTCGTACCGTGGTGTGTTTCGATAAATTGCCACAGTATTGCCGGCAAACTGTATTCCTTGGCCATTTCTATTCCATCCTTGACGTGGCCCACGATAATTAACTGACTCATTGCAGGCGAAAGCTCTTTATGCCGACTGACCGAGCCCATCTCGTTTTCCGCGAAATAGGTGGGCTTGTTGATTTTGCCGATATCGTGGTAATATGCCCCAACCCTGCACAACAGGCCATTTCGACCGATTGCTTCGGCAGCGGCCTCAGCAATAGAGCCAATCAGTAAGCTATGACTGAATGTGCCGGGCGCTTCCATAGCAAGCCGTTTCAATAAGGGCTGATTCGCATCACTGTAGTCCAGCAGCGTCATACTCGTTGCTATGCGAAAGACTTTCTCGATAAGCGGCAGCAGACTCTGAATGAGCAGCCCCGCCAGGAAAGTGGCGCCTGCATGGAAGCCGGCATTGCTGAAGATATCGGCAGGCCGGGAGGACTCAGCCAGATTCCCAAATATAAAAAACTGTGTCTGAGACCTGGCCCAGAAACCCAAAGCAGCCGCTGTTATGAACACTATTGCCGCTGCAAGAGAACCGACCTCAAGCAGCTTCATCCTCGTGCGGATTTCCCTCAGTGAGAAACAGCAGGTGAAAGCGCCGGCGGCCATCGTCAAGAGCAGGTTGACATTCGTTACAGAACCGACAGCGAAGCAGGCAAGGGCCAGATAAAATATACTCATACCTATTGCGAATCGCTGGTTGTAAGCAATCGTCAAGATGACCGCCGCCGTGACTGCGGTTCCGGTGGCCCACGAGGCCTGACCGGTCAGCAGGCGGCCCAGCTTTGCTGTGGCTAACAACAAGACAAACAAGCCAATCAGCGCCAGTGCTCTGGTGTGGTTCTTTATTATTTGACTCTGCCAGTGATGGATGTAGAAAGCCGCAGCGGTAGAGGTCAGCACCACTATGGCAGCTATTGGTATCACCGCGCTATAGCGCCCCTGCTGGATCAGTTCGAATGACAGGATAAGCACGCAAAGGACAACGAATACCAGCCCCAGCAGGACAGAGATTACATGCTCGGTGCTGGCTAATCGGCTTATTTGCGAGAGCCGTTCGGCAGCCATGCTCTTTCGCACCTGGCTTCGCCGCGGACTTGTCTTTTTCAAGAACTTCAAGAACCACATTTATTTGCCCTTAAGTGTAAAATGAGTAAATGCGTTTACTCGTCTGCTCATCCATTCATTTGCTTTTTGGCCTTTTTCCCATAGGCCAGCACGATATTTTGAACCAGTCGATGTCGCACGATGTCCTTCCGAGTTAGTTTTACAGTAGCTATACCTTTGATTCGTCGCAGGGTTTCCATTGCCTCGACCATTCCGCTTCTCTGGCCAACATCCAGGTCTATCTGTGTTATGTCGCCCGTTATTATCATTTTAGAGCCGCGTCCCAATCTGGTCAATATCATTAACATCTGCAATGGCGAGGTGTTCTGGGCCTCGTCACAGATGATTGCGGCCTCGTTCAGGGTTCTGCCGCGCATAAAGGCAAGTGGGATAATCTCGATAATATCCAGCTCCATAAACTTTCTCATCTGGGTAAAGTCCATCATATATTCGAGGGCATCAAAGAGAGGGCGAAGATACGGGTTTACCTTTGCCTGCATATCGCCCGGCAAGAACCCCAGTTTCTCCCCTGCCTCCACAGCTGGTCGAGCAAGGACGATTCTTCTGACCTGTTTTTTCTTCAGCATTGAGACCGCAACCGCAACGGCGAGGTATGTTTTGCCTGTTCCGGCCGGGCCTATACAAAACGTAAGGTCATTGGCCAGCATTGCTTCAATGTACTTCAACTGTGCTTTGGTGGACGGCTCGATAACCTTCTTGTGGGAATAAACAGTAATGGCCTTGCCGGCCTGACCGCCTATGAGCGAGTCCCGCTGTGTTAAGAAGGTGGTTACATCATCGGCGGTAAGCGAGCCATGTTTGATAAGATGTCTTTGCATTTTGTCAACAACTTCGGCAACGGCGTTTACATTTTCCTGCCTGCCGGTGATTATTAAATCGGCTTGTCGGGCGGTGATTTTAACGCCGAGCGACTGACGCAAAAGCCGCAGATAGCTGTCGGCAGGGCCGAACAGCTCAAGCTGGTTGTGGACAGGGTCTAATTGTACGGTAACTTCCAAAGTTTTCCTTTGTTAACCGCTGTACATAAAAAACAGATATGCGAACGGTGCCGCTGCCAGAGGCGAGTCAATGATGTCTAATATTCCGCCGAAGCCCGGTACATTGTTCGCCGAATCTTTTTGCTCGACGTCCCGCTTTATCATAGACTCGGCCAAATCACCAAACTGGCCGATAAAGGCAAAACACACACCGAAGATTGCCGCCAGCCACCAGGCCATTATATCACAGTCGACGGCAAAAAGAACCGCAATTAGCACTGCGACCGCGACGGCGCCGGCCATACCCTCCCAGGTCTTTCCGGGGCTGAGCTTCGGCGAAAATTTGTGCCTGCCGAGTGATGCACCAACTGCATAGGCCCCTATATCAGCAGATTTTACGGTAAATATAAACATAAGCAGCCGCCAGAGGCCGAAATCGATTCGCACCGCCAGCACAAAGGCGCTTAAAAGCCCAAGGTAAATAATGGAAAAATAATTTGCCCCGCAATTGGCTAACACGGCTGAATTGCCGTAAAGGATATATTGAGTAAAGAGTAATCCCAATAGCGAAACCGCCGACAGGAAAAGCAGATAGATGCCGGGCGGGATTTCGATAAGCTGCTGAACGTACCGGCTGGTTGCAAAAAGAACAGCGGCGGTAATTGAAATGGGCATAAAAATCTTCAGATTTTTCGCCGCAGCGAGCCTGGAAAACTCAAATTGAGCGGGAACTATTAATACGGCTATCAAAATGCAGAGAAGTGTCGCCTGCACCGCCTTGTCGTCTGTCGGGCAGGTGGTTAGTGAGCCATCCAGCCAGCCGTCAAGAATGACGACAGCGGTAAAAAATACCGTCATCAATGTGCCGAAAAGCAGTCTATGTTTCAGCATAATTTGCGAATATGGTATCTCGTATCTCAAGCGAGATATGTTTCACCTTTGGCGTTTCACGTTTAAAGCTCCGAAGCGCCTGTTTCGCCGTGCGTAGCCCAGTATCGCTTTTTCCAAATCCGGTTTTTTGAAATCCGGCCAAAGGGTTTTTGTAACATAGAATTCGCTGTATGAAATCTGCCAGAGCAGAAAGTTACTGATTCTCATTTCGTTTGCGGTACGTATCAGAAGGTCAGGTTCGGCCAGGTCAGCGGTATACAGGTGTCGGCTTATACAGCGGTCGTCAATGTCTTTGAGACGGAGCTGGGCTTTTTTATATTTCCGGGCGATTTTTTTCACTGCGTCTATTATCTCAGCCCTGCCGCCGTAGTTCAGCGCCAGAGCAAGTATCATACCGGTGTTGGAGCCGGTCATCTTTATGGTTTTTGCAAGTTGCTTTTTTACCGCTGAAGGCAATTGTGCCGACCGTCCCAGGTGAACCAGCTTTACGTTATTCTTCATCAGCGTAGGACGAATCTCAACGAGGTATCGGGTGTAGAGATGCATCAGGGAATTGACCTCATCTACGGGTCTTTTCCAGTTTTCTATGCTGAAGGAATATAAAGTCAGAGACTCGATGCCGAAGTCAACGCAGTATTGTGCTATCTTCTCAACCGTTTTTCCACCCCGGCGATGTCCCTCGGCGCGCGGCAGACCTTTTTTCCGTGCCCATCGGCCGTTGCCGTCCATAATTATGGCGATGTGCCGGGGCATCTGCTCAACAGTCAACCCAAGGCGCTTGGTGGTTCTTTTCAGCTTTTCTTCGGTGGTACTTTGCAATTTCTACAGACCGCAAATCATCTAAATATGGTCTGATTTCGTTTTGGCCCGACGCCGATGATTGTAATCGGCCTGCCCGTCTGCTCTTCGAGAAGCATAATATAGTGCTGTGCATTCAGCGGCAGGTCGTGAAAATCGTTTACTTCGGTTATGTCCTCTTCCCAGCCGGGCACGGTTTCGTAAAGGGTACTGACCTGTGAGAGTTTATAGGCGTTTGCGGGAAAGAAGGAAGTTTGTCTGCCATTGATTTCGTATGCCCTGCAGAGCTTTATTTCTTTCAGCCCCGTGAGCGTGTCGAGGTGCATCAATGCCATTGAATCGATTGCACCAATGGTTGCGGCATAGGACACGGCCACAGCGTCGAACCAGCCACATCGGCGGGGCCTGCCCGTCGTCGTGCCATATTCGTTTCCTTTGTCACGGATATATCGGCCGATTTCGTTATCCTGCTCGGTAGGGAAAGGGCCTGCACCAACCCTTGTTGCGTAGGCCTTGACCACTCCTAAAAATTTATCGACCATTTTGGCCGGCACGCCTGCCCCTGCCGGCATACCGAGCGAGCTTGCGTTCGAGCTGGTTACATAAGGGAATGTCCCGTGGTCTATGTCCAATAATGTTCCTTGTGCGCCCTCAAAAAGAATGGACTTCCCAGCAGTGATTGATTTGTGGAGGAACTCAGTAGTATCAGTTATAAACGGCAGGAGCTTATCGGCATAAATTTTACATTTCTCAAAAACGTCGCCAGCACTTATCGGCTCGGCATTATAAAGGGCTGCAAAAATCTTGTTCTTGTATTCGGCGATAGTTTGCAGCTTGGCTTTAAGCTTTTCGAGGTCTGCTAAATCGGCCATACGGACGGCGTAGCTTCTGCCGACCTTGTCCGCACAACAGGGGCCGATGCCCCGAATGGTGGTGCCGATTTTGTTTTTGCCCAGCGATTCCTCTCGCAATTGGTCCTCTTTTTTGTGATAGTCCAGAACTACGTGCGCATTTTCACTGATGAAGAGCCGGTCCGTTAGCGTGATATTTTTCCGGGCCAGCGTCTCAATCTCTTTTATGAGGGTATCCGGATCCACTACTACGGCATTCGTGATTACACAGGTGGTATCCGGCCGAACTACACCGCTGGGCAATAGGTGCAGTGCGAAGGTGTTATCTCCGACGACAACAGTATGGCCGGCATTGGCACCGCCATTATACCTGACAACAATATCGCTGTGCTCGGCGAGGATATCGACAACCTTGCCTTTGCCTTCGTCGCCCCACTGCAATCCGACAACACAATAGTTCATTTATGTCCGTTTCCCAAACTGGCAAATGTGCGGGGTCGTAAATTCATCTATGCGTACAAACGCCCATCCACTCATCCACGGTAAATCTCAACTGATTTTTTCCACCAGCCGGTCCAGAATGGCTGCTAAATTGTCGTATGTTCTATCATTTAGTTTTTGGCTGGCTTCTTTGCCGTTTTTATCTTTATAATATGTGATTGAAAAAAAGCCCTTCGACTCAAAGTGAGTTTTATCTATTTTTTGTATGGAATCGTAAGAGATTCTTTTCTTATCACTGATAATAAGTTCGCCTTCGTCGGCAACAATTTTCTTGTTTTTGATTGCAAACAGATACGCACCTAACAGCACTGCGGCTCCAATAAGAAATTGTGGTGCCTTTCTATTAAAAACCAGATAGCTTTTCGGATTGCCGTCTGCATCGGTGTATTTTTTTATCCACTCCTCGTTAAAATAGCCGTCGTATACACACCAGCTTGCAAAAGCGACCAAAACGACGATATAAATCTTCAGATTATTCTTTTTGAATTTGCTTATCGGTGCCTCAATAGTCATTTGATATCCTTCCCGAAATCTACATTAATCGTTTCTGGGCGATTGTCTCGGTCAACGGCTGGACAAGGTCGGGGATTATTCTTTCAGCCATTAATTTTTCAATCAATTGACATTGATTTTCAAAGGATTTTAGTGCGTCAAATTTTTCGCCGCTTCGCGGATACTGGCGAATTGTAAAGGACAAGCTTATCGCCTCATCCGCAGTTTGTTCCTTTCTCCTCGGTTCGTAGAGGCCTGTTTTTGACTCTATACCTATTCGCCCCTGTGTGCAGTAATCGTCGGATAACGCCACCACTATGGTAGGAGAAAAGCTAACAGCTCTGGCCGAGGGCGATTCCAAAAGGCAACCAAAGGCACTCTGTGCCAACAGCACCTCGGCAATAATCTCATCGTGGCTGCCTGCACAATCAAAGTCCATAGCGAAAGTAACATCCAGCGAGCTGATGTCAAGATGACTTACACTGAGCATATAGGGAATTAACTCAAGCACTAATCTATCCTGACCGTAGGCATCTTCGATGCTCGGGGGATTGACTATCCCGGAGCCGATTCGGTCTGTTTCGAGACAAACCCAGCGATATCGGTCTGCGTTGCGGTCCTCCTCCAGACAGTACTCGTTACTTTCGCGCTGGTAGAAACAACCCATAGAAGGAAACTGCTTCTGTAGCCGCTCGAAAAAGCCCAAAATGGTATCTCGCTGTCTCGGCAGATTCATCTCGGTATTAACGTACATATCGAGATAAAAGGCGTCACAAAGCAAATTGTAATTATCCGACCTCATCGGTGAAAACCCTCCAAAACAAGCTCCGGGCAGATAACTCCCCGGGACCTCACAAAAACATTTAAGTCTCTTCCTACGTTAAAAGTCTGCTCCGATTTTTCATTCTCTTTCTATATCAAGGCCATTAGCAAGACGATTCGGCCAGAAACGCTTTAGCCGAACACTGCCGGCGGTAATTGTCGCACAAACTCCGGTTTATCTCAAGAGGTAAACCAGCAGAAAAAAACTCAAAACGTAACAATAAAAGGCAAAAAATTTCAGCTTTGCGGTCCTGGAGGCCATGATTAGCACCTTCAGCGCCAGTACGCCCACAACAGCAGCCACAATTGAGCCGGTTAAAACGCAGCTAATCGGCAGGGATGATGAGCCGAGCTTCCCGAAGTCGCCAGCCAGTTGTATCGCCGCCGCCCCCAGAATAGCCGGTATTGCAAGCAAGAAGCTGAATTCCACCGCCCATCGGCGGTGCAGCCCGATGAGAATGGCGACACAGATGGTTGCACCGCTGCGTGATATGCCGGGCGTAATAGCAGCGGTTTGAGCCAGCCCGACTATCACCGCCTGCCAGACGCCGAACTGTCGCAGACCCAGCCGGGTCCCCTTTCGCCAATCGGTAACCAGCAGCAACGTCCCGGTAACAATCCACATCAAAGCCACCACCACCAGATTGCCGCGGGCAGAGGCGAAATATCCCTTGAATAACAGCCCCAGCACGGCTGTTACAACGGTGGCAAGAATCGCCAGCGCCAAGATGTGGACACTTGGGCTTTTTTTGTAAATCTCAAAAGCGGTAGTCCCATATTTACCGGATACCAGCAGGTTCCTTAAAAAAGCGGCGATGGATTTGCGAAATACGATAAAAATGGCAGCGACGGTCCCGACGTGAACGGCCAGGTCAAACAGCAGCATCTCCGGCCTTTCCGGCTCAAAGCCAAAGAAGGTCTCAAACAGGACCAGATGACCGCTCGATGATACCGGCAGAAATTCTGTCAGCCCCTGAACGGCACCGAGAACGGCTGATGAGAAGATATTCAGTGATGAGACGTCAAAACGCACCAGCCCGCTGATGTATTCAACCAGCCCGATTCGTAAACAAAATACCAATGCGATGCCGGCATAGACACCCGCCCATAAGTCATCGGTGAGGACACCCCAGCCGGCGGGCAGCTTTTCAGACCTGCGTGCCGGCCAGGGCTTAACAATGTCAAAAAATCTAAACAGCAGAAAGCCCGCTACTGCAGTGGCCAATGGGAACCTCCAGATTTTACCGGTAGCTGCTATGGCTGTAAGCAGTAAAAATGTGATTGCCTGGCCCGCAAATTCATCGGCAACAACCTCGCGAGGGTCGGTTTTTCCGGTTGCCGCTATCGCAGCGGGGGCAAATTTTACACAAACAACACAGCCGGCCGCTGCCAGAGCCGCCATCACGATTGATATTAGTCCTGCCGATGCGCCAAAGTGGCACATCAGCGCAAAGACAATCGTCGGCGGCAGCGACCCCCACGTCCCCGGGGCGACAGGCAGCCAGCCAAGACCAAAGCAGGATGCGGCTAATCTTCTCATAGCCGTCGAAATTTAACAGAAGCGTTAAACTAAGTCAAAGGTTAGTTGGTATTTACCTGCCGATTTGTGCCGTCTCAATACTGTTGGTAAGGCGGAAAGGTATCGCAGTAAATTTGCAGTGCTGAGTCTCAAAGCAGAAGAAAAGTAACCGCAGAGAAATAATCAATTGAAATGTCCGATATGCCCTTGCACTTGTTATCCTGTTTTGTGGTCGAGGAATCCCTCGAGTTTTCTTGCGCGCACGGGGTGCTGCATTTTCCTTATGGCCTTTGCCTCGACCTGCCTGACGCGTTCGCGGGTTACCTTGAAGATTCTGCCCACCTCCTCCAGCGTATAGGTGTATCCGTCGCCGATTCCATATCGCAGCTTGATAATCTCACGTTCTCGATATGAAAGGGTTTTTAAGACCACGTCGATTCTTTCCTTCAGCATCTCCTGAGCGGCGGAGGCCACGGGCGAATCGACATCGTCATCTTCTATAAAATCGCCGAAGTAGCTGTCCTCGCTTTCACCGATGGGCCTGTCGAGACTGATGGGATGCTTGGAAATCTTCAGAACCCTGCGGGTCTCTTCCACGCTCATCTCCGCCTGCTCTGCAATCTCCTCAACGATGGGCTCACGACCGAGTTTCTGCAGCAGGGTTTTGCCGGCTGTCCGCAGCCGGCTCATCGTCTCTATCATATGGACCGGAATTCGAATCGTTCGTGCGTGGTCGGCAATCGCCCGGGTAATCGCCTGGCGAATCCACCACGTGGCGTAGGTGCTGAATTTATAGCCCCTGCGGTACTCATATTTATCGACTGCCCGCATCAGGCCGGTATTGCCTTCCTGAATTATGTCCAAGAAGCTTAGGCCCCTGTTGCGATACTTCTTAGCAATCGAGACCACCAATCTAAGGTTGGCACTGGAGAGAGTTCGCTTTGTCTCCTCGTATTGAGCAAAGACTCCGTCGATGGCTCGCAGTTTTTTGTCAAGCAGTTTGGGGGTATCCATCGTCAGCTCCTGCAGCCCCCCTAATTCCTGTTTTATATCTTCAACATCCTCAGCGGTATAATTCTGGTCTGGGCCGGCAGCAATAATCTGCTCTAACTGGTGCATTTTGCTGCCGATAGCGTGTAGCTTGTTCTTCATCGGCTGAATCCTGCTGGTTCGCAGACTAAGCTCCTCGAGCAATGTTGCAATTTTTCTCTTGTTTCTGTGCATCCGTTTCAATGTGTCCCTGGCGCCGTTGCCCGGTTCGGCCTGTAAAAATTTTTTAAACAAGGCCTGGGTGGTCTTCAGCAGTTTATTTACCGTTTGAAGGTTCTGCGGCAGGCGTTTCTTTATTACGGCTCTTACAAGGTTTTCGGCAGTGGAAATCCTCATAGTCCTGTCAAACGAAAGCGTGCCATCGTGCACCTGCTGCAGGATATCGACGGCATTTCTGGCGCAATAATCGCATTCGAGCATTC